>Ga0187892_10010569_pt1 | contig 11638 bp, 10 predicted proteins | sample MA1701073metaG_FD_139345 | JGI IMG/M metagenome (GOLD analysis project Ga0187892, IMG submission 139345) | Bio-ooze microbial communities from a basaltic lava cave in the Kipuka Kanohina Cave System on the Island of Hawaii, USA - MA170107-3 metaG ... | reverse complement strand
TTGACTCACCGAACCATAATGGCTCGGCCCAGCCTATCCAGGATAGGCTGGACAACCCACGGAAAGAACGGAGGCAAGCTCCATTGACTTTCAACGCTGCCCTCACCGGCAGCCATAATGTCTAGCCGGACCAAATATGAAGCGATGGCTTGCAGGCATTGGCGGAATCATTTCGCTACTCATCGTGGGCTACGTCGCCTACTTCTGGATTGGTGGGATAGACTTGGCGGTAGGTCTAGTTCAGGGCGTTCCCCTGTACTTGGGCGAGCCGCCCAATCAGACGCACGTCAGTTATTGGCTGGTGTTGCTGCTTCTGATAGGCTGTCCGGTGGCATTCAGCATCAGCGCCATTTGGTTGCTTCGCATTGCATTTTGCAGACATGCAGACAAGGGCTATCAATCCGATGAGCCGAACGCGGGCTAACGCCCGCGTCGGCTATCTATATCGTTAGCTGACAAGGCAGAATCGTGCGCAAATCGCTCACCGCCTACGTAGTCACGTTTGGTTTGTGCCAGTTTGTTTTGATTGCCGTTCTCCATTTGGCGGCAGCGCTTCACGGCGCGAAGTTCAAGTCCATGTTCGAGGGCGATCCGCTTCCTCCTGCCACCGTCTGGACACTCGCTGGAGTTCGATGGCTGTATTTGCTGCCCGCTGGCTTCCTGATCAGTACATTTGTCGCCGCTCGGAGGCACGCAGCAGACACGGTGTTCTTGCATATCCTCGCAGGTCTCATGATTACATCTTTGGTGCTTTCCATCTTCGTACTCTTGGCCTTATCGTGTCCCTTGGTCGAGGTCGGCAGACATCGGTTTTGATCCTGAAGATGCAAGAATCAGAGCTAACAAAATCACTGGAGCGAACCACGGGCAAGCGGTCACGGTTGCTGGTGAATTCAGGCTCTGTCCTCGCTTGCCCGTGGTCGCTCAGTTCCGTCGTTGATATGGCGGAGTGAGTGGCCCTATGACGGATGACATTGGGAAGAAAAAGTCAGTCTGGTCGCTGATTTCCTTCGCTTGCCCGATCTGTACTGTGGCGTTGCTGTACTTCTTGGGGCGAGGCATCAAGGATGAGGAGTTGGGGATGCGAGCCGCAGGGGTCGGCGCTTATTCCTTCCTGGCTCTGGCGATTGCTGCGTTGATTGGTGCATTCGTCAGAAGAGAGCGAATGAAGTGGCTTACGCTTCTGCCCGTACTGCTTCTGCTCGCCCTCCTGACGCTGGGGTATTCAGTATCAGTCTCAACATCAGTCCCATGAAATGGCCAACCAATCACTGGAACCAATCACTGGAGCGAACCACGGGCAGGCGGGAACGGTTCTTTGGTGAATGCGAGCGTCTGTCCTCGCCTGCCCGTGGTCGCTCAGTTCGGTCGTTGGGCATTGACGGCGCTGCATTCCAAGAGGGAGTGAGGCCGCTTGCTTTTGGGGAGGCACTGACATAGGATGCTTGCACAATGATAGCCGATATTCGCAGGCTGTTGGAGCAGACACCGTTCGTCCCGTTCTCTGTGCGCACCGCCGGTGGGCGGGAGTATCCCGTGCCCACCAGCGACCACATCTGGTTGCCTCCCGGAGGCAGGCGGGTGGCCATATCTGACGATCAGGGCTTGGTAGTATGGTTGCCGTCTTTGATGATCAGCGGTTTAGTTCACGCGGGCAACGGACAGGAGGGTGCGGCAGGGACTTGATTTGCTGCGAGCCGGTCGCCCAACACCCATCAAGCCCGCGTGTGTCAACGGCAAAAGGCCTCCGTAGCGAAGGTGTTTTCTTCGCTTTCCCCTTCGACCGTCGCGCGCCGCTTAATTTCCGTTCACAGCCTCGGTCGCAACCGGGCTAAACACCCATTCGGATTCCATCGGGTTGGATCCAGTCCGTCTTGGGAGCCGAGCCGACACCCCCGCAATCCCCCCTACCAACGGCCGAACCTGATCTTTGTGGACATCCAACCCGATATACTTATGCTTTGACTTCATGGAGCTTGTCTCCTTTCGTTTTGGTTCTTGTGTTGACTCACCGAACCATAATGGCTTGGCCCAGCCTATCCAGGATAGGCTGGACAACCCACGGAAAGAACGGAGGCAAGCTCCTTTTCTTTCGCTTTCGCTGCTCCCATCACGGGCAGCCATAATGGCTAGGCCATGAACGCCGACCCGAAAAAGGATCGCCGTCCACTTCTGCCGCTTCTTCTTTTGCACGCAGCAGCGGCTGCTGTTTGCCTCGGGTTCTTTACCATCGTACCCATCGGGGCAAGCCTCACTCTGATGGCGATTACCAATGACCCGGGAGGGCCGATGTTCTTCCCGATGTTCGTCATGAGCGTTATCATGTTCGCCTCAGTCATTACAGCCATTTTGGCGGGAGCGGCACTGCTGAGCGATTTGCTCCGGCGGCGCTACCGTGTTCCAATCTGGCTGCCACCGCTCGCTGTGTTTGTGCTCGCGACAGTTTCATGTTGGTTTCTCGCTGGCAGTGCTCATCCGGTAGTTCCACCGATTGTAGGTGGCATCGTAACGCTGGCATTTATCGTCCACTGGGCAGCGATTTCGACCGTTTGGTTTTTGCCACGACTTTTGTTCCGCTTTTTTCGTGTGCAGCATGAACCACCCAAGGGCTAACGGACAAGGCATAGCATCGGACAGAGCGGAGCGGAGCTCCGATGTTATTGGATCCGACGAGCACGGCGGCGATCAGGCGAGCGGTTCGCGATCCGGGGCCTGGCGACGCCCGACCCGCTCCGACACCGGATCAGGTCATGGCGGAGTTTGGCAAACATGCATCACGTTTGTCGGCCCGCCCCTGGAGGGGTGAACGCCGTGTTTCGTGCTATAATCGGCGGCGAATGACAGAGAGAGAACAGCGCAAGCTCATCGAGGCGGCCAAGCAAAAGGCATTCATTCTCTACGAAGGCAAACAGGTCGCGCACCGCAGTTGTGGGATTTGCCTCGCGGAAACGTTCAATCTGCCGACTTCGCCGTACCAGGCGTTGCGTCGCGGCGGCATCACCGGCGAGGGCGAATGCGGCGCGATCAAAGCGGGCGAGCTGATCCTCGGCGAGTACTTCGGCGACCCGAACCCCGCCGGCGCCGTCACGCCAAGGCTGCGCGAAGCGATCCATTACTACCGGGAGCAGTGGCAGAAACGCGCCGATCTCGGCCCCGGCTGCACGCGTGGTGCGGACGGTTCGCTCGACATCGTCTGCAATCATCTCACCGCGCCGCAGGGCGAGTTCACCGGCGAGAAGCGCCTGGCGTTTTGCACGAATATCGCGGCGACCGTGGCGGAGCTGGTCGCGGAGACGCTGGTGAAGTTCGGCGCATCGTTCGAGGTCACTCCGATTTCCCAGAAATGAATCGGCGTTTCGCAGGCTCGCTGCTCCTGCGGTTTGCGCTTCACGCTTCCGTTCCCGATGGCGCGCCGCGCCAATTGCGCGTCGTCAGATACACTCCGCCGACGACAAGCGCGGCGCCCAGGAATTGGTTCGGCTCGACGCGCCGGCCCATCAGGAGCGTAAACAACAGCGCAAAGACCGGCACAAGGTTCACGAAGACCGCCGTCCGACTCGGGCCCAGCTTCGCGATCCCGTCGTACCACCAGATGCTCGTGATCGCAGTTGAAGGGATGGCCATGTAGAGAACGATGGCGAACACCGTCAGGCTCATGTGCGTTGGCATGCCAGCAGGGGGGTCGGCCCATCCGAACGGCAGCAAGAGCAAAGCGCCCAGGAGACAACTCCACGCCGACAATACCAGGGGCGAGATTCGTCCCCCGAGCCGGCGGATGTAGAGGGAGTTGATGGCCCAGCTCAGCACGGCGACCAGCAACAGCAAGTCGCCGGGATTGAATCGGAGCGCGAGGAAGTTTTGCAGCGATCCCTGCGAGATGACGATCACCTCGCCCACGAACGAGAGCATGATCCCGATTTTCTGCGCCAGCCGCAGTTGCTCGCGCAGGAACAACGCCGCCAGGAGGGCCGTCATCATCGGGTTGGCGGCGATCACCAGCGCGCCGTTGACGGGGCTGCTCAACTTCATCCCCTGGAAGAAGCAGGTCTGATAGATGAACACGCTGAGCCCGCCGGTGATGACGAACGGGATCCAATCACCCGCATGCGGCTTCAACGCCGAGCGTTCCCGCTGCCACACCAGCGGAACCAGGGCGAGCGTTGCCAGCACGTACCGCATCGTCGCGAGTTTCATCGGGCCGTGTTCGGCGAGCGCATGCTTCACGACCACGAACGTCCCGCCCCAGATCGCGGCCACCGCCGTCAGTTGCGCATAGACTTTGCCGTTCCCTTTCGACATGGGCGCAGTGTATAGAGCGTTTCTGGGTTGGGACACGCGAAAAACGGGGTACGTTGCTCGTGGCATTCGTCACGTACGGGCTGCCGCTGGAATTGCACGTGGCAACCGCAATCCCGTGCGCTTCTTGGAGGCGTGGCTTACACGGGTGTGTTCTTGACCAGTGCTTCCGCATCGTTCTTTGCGTGTGCCATGATGCTCGCCGCCTTATGCCAATCGGGATTCGGGAGGTTCGCTTCGGCCGCGGCGACGATCGTCTCGATGTGCTCGGGCTTCTTGACCCCGACGATGGCGCACGACAACGCCGGGTGCGTCAGGACCCAGCGGATCGCCAGTTGCGGGCAAAGTAAGACCGTGCCGGTCCGCGATGGGTTGGAGTTGCCGGACGCCTTCCTGGATTCGTTCGAATGGTTTGCCGTGGAACAAGGCCGCCTTGTCGCGGTGATCGTCGAACCTGTGACCGGGCGCGTACTTGCCGGTCAGCAGTCCCCTGTGCAGCGGCGAGTACGCGATCACGCCGACCCGTTTCTCCAAACAGACCGGCAGTTCCTGTTCTTCGATCTCGCGTGCGAGGAGACTGTAGCACGGTTGGAGACATTCCACCTCGAAAGAGCGGAGCGCCATGCGAATCTGGTCTGCGTTGAAGTTGCTGACGCCGAACCAACGGACCTTGCCCTGCTTCTTCAATTGGCCAAACGCCGCGGCGACTTCCTCGGGACGCAACAACGGGTCCCAGGAGTGGATCTGGTAGAGGTCGATGCGGTCGGTCTGGAGCCGTTTCAGCGACGCGTCGCATGCGTGCAGGATATGCTCGTACCGGGTGTCGGGATGACGCTCGCGCTGCTCGAAGTTCCAATAGAACTTCGTGGCGATTGCGAAGCGGTCCCGCAGGCGTTCTTTTGCCAGGAACTCTCCGAGGCAGCTCTCCGCGTAGCCTTCGCCATAGGCGTCGGCGGTGTCCAGGAAATTGACGCCGAGATCCAGGGCGCGGCGCACGGCTCGCTGCCATTCGTTCAGGGAAACGTCGCCCCAGAATTTCGGGGAGAGTTGCCAGCAGCCGAAACAGATACGCGAAACAATCAGATCGCTCTTGCCCAGTTGGACGTATCGCATATGGCCGGCGAGAATAACGGAGGGCGGGCCGGTTTGTCACCGCCGATATCGGCGCCTCGGTAGGATCAGCCGGGAGTGTCTGCGGAAGAGGCCGACAGCGTGTCCTGCAGGAACTCCCGCGCGATGCGGGCGATCTTCTTGCGGTGCTTGATGACGGCGGGATGGGTGATGCCCAATTCACGGGCGATCTCGCGGACGCCATGCCCCTGCATCAGGCGGTGCATGATCTTGGCCTGCGTCGCGGACAGATGCGGCGTGATCAACGCGAGCAAGTCGTCCCGCACCACCTCGCGCTGCGAGGAGTGGCTGTCGATCCCGTCCACGCGATGGAAGAATTGCTCGTGAAAAAACTCCTCGTCCTCGCCGCCATGCGCATCGCCGATCCGGACTGCCCCGCGCGCCCGTTTGTAGGAATCGATGCTGCGTCCGAGGCGCAGATAGTTGCGCGCGTGGAATTCGCAACTCTTGACGTACCAGGTCGAAGCTTTGCCGGGGTGCTCGCGTTGGATTTGGAACAAGTGCAGGAGCATTTCCTGCGTCAAATCCTTTCGCAACTCGCAGTCGCTGGTCAGTTTCGCCGCAACGTCCCTTAACTTTTTCTGGACAACTCGGTTCTCCCCAATTTCGCCGATCACTGTCTCAACCTCTATGCCCCCCCGCGCGTCGAGCTTGGACTTCCCCCCAGGCGCGCGCATGCCTGTACGGTTCACAGACGGGTCCCCCTGTTTAGCGGCTGGCATGCCAGCAAACAGAAGGGTTGGAAGTCAATGGGGGAACTGGAATCCTAAACTACGAGCAGCACGGCGGTTGAAAGAATCCCGGTGCTGAGCCAGGCTCATCCGGTCGCGAACCGCTCCGTGGACGGGCGTGCAGGCGGGTTTACAACTGAACACGCAGATGTCCAGCCCGCTGAACACTTCAACAGGCCCAGCCTCACTCCATCCCAGCCCGGTGCCGTCGGGGTCACTTCCCATCCACCTTGCTTAGTTTTGGGACGGAAGCCGCGCGACCAACGACTGCCGCGCCTTCTGCAACATTTGGTAGCCGGCAGGATTCGCGGTGACACGCAGCATCTCGTCAACCAGCGCCAGCCGGTCGCGAACTTCCCGCTCGGTCCATTGCGCCGACTGCACCGAGCTGCCGAAGATCGGCCGGACGTACTGAATGTGTGCCCCGGCAAGCGACGCGGTGACGTTGGGCCATGCCGTGTCCGGGATTTGGTTGGACCCAGCTTGCTGGATCAGCGCCGCTCGGGCCTCGGGATATTGCAACGCGACCTGCGTCAGCGGACGCAGGGCAAAGTCGCCAGGGCCAATCGCGCCAATGTTCGGGTCCTGCGCCAGGTTGATGAGTGCGGGAATGCCGGCGCCCTCGGGCAATCCGGCCAAGGCGAGCGTGGCGTAATAATTCCACTGTTGCACGGCCTTCTCCAGGTCGGCCACAACACTGCTGTCTCCGAACTGCTGGAACATCTCGAAAATGGGGCTCACGTCCCGGCCGTCCAACTGTCCGCTTGCCGCCAAGGCCAGCGTCGCGCGCGCAACGGAAAACGCAGTCTCGCGGTACTGACCCGGTGCCCATCGCTCCAGGGTCGAAGTCAGCAACGCCAGTTCGAGCGGATCGGTCGTGGATTGGAGGGTTTCCGCGGCAAGTTGCACCCCGGCCTCACCGCCAATTTGATCCAACGCATCCAGCACCGCCTGCCGCAAGGTGCCGAATTCCACGAACTCGCCGCCTTTGAGGGCATCGAAGTTGATGTCTTCGTGGGTACTCAAAAATTCGCGGATGCTCGAAACGGCTGCCGGTCCCTGGGCGGCGAGTTGCCGCAGCCATTCGTTGATCTGGCCGGCTTGCTCGCTCGTAAGCGCGCGCTGGCTGTAATCCATTTGCAGGACGCGCGTGAGCGCATCGCGAGCGGACAACGCCGAGCCACTGGGCAGTGGTTGCGCCGCGCCGGTAGATGTGCCGCGGAGCTTGCGCTTGAAGGTCGAGTCTTCTGGTTCTTCGCCGGTCGATTCCCGCAATTTCACCTCGCGGATGATGGGGGTGAACTCGACTCGTTTCGCAGTGGGCGGGACGGTCTCTGTTTCGGTTACTGCGGAGTCCGGCTGGGGCGAGCGAGCGGCCCGCAGCACGAGCCACCCGGAGGTCACGGCCACAACGGCAGCGCCGGCAATGAGGAGCTTGGACTTGGATCGGACTTTGGAATTGCCAGGGTGATTCCCCACAACGACTGAAAACTTGCCCGGAACGTGTCCGATTTCAAGTCTCAGTCGCGACTTGCAAAGTCCGCCTTCGGTTCCAAACCGAAAACGCACTCGCAAAAGCTCCCAAAAGCTTTATATGATCCAAATCCAATGAGTCCAACCGCGAATGGTGAAGGGAACGGGCTGGTCCTGAACACGCGCCGCGTCGCCGTAAGCATATTCCTTGTCTGCATCGCTTGCGAGATTCTGCTGGTGTTCCTCGACTATCGCATCAACTACAGCCACGCGACGGAGCTTGATCCCATCCGGCGATTCTTCAACATCACCCGGGAGGACGGGCTCGCCTCCTGGTTTGCAGTGACACAAACGACGATGCTGGCGCTGACCTCGTGGCTGATCTGGTGGATTGTCGGGCGGCGCGGCGCGGGGCGCTGGACGCGGGTGGGGTGGCTGGTGTTGTTCATTTTCTTCAGCTACATGGCCTTTGATGACGGCACGGCGTTCCACGAACGCATGGGGTCGGTGTTCGAAGAAACCAAGGGGAGAGCTCAGGCGGAACCGGATGCGACCACTCTGGGCGCGCGCGCGTTGGAGGCGTTCCCCAGTTATCCGTGGCAATTGCTGTTCCTGCCGATGTTCGCAGCGCTGGGGCTGTTTAGTTTTCTGTTCCTGTGGTGGCAATCCCGATCATCACTGCCGCGTGTCATGGTGGTGTGGGCCATGGTCTGTTTCGGGTCGGCGATCGGCCTCGACTTCATCGAAGGGCTCGACCCGGACCACCGGTGGAACGCGTACACCTGGATCGAGAAGCACCATAACTTCGACCAGTACGCCGGGCTGCATTTCCGCGAAGGCACCTACGAGGCTTGCCGGCATTTCTCGAAGTCCATCGAGGAATTCCTGGAAATGTTCGCCAACACCCTGCTCTGGATGGTCTGCTTGACGCAGTTGGGCGCCAATGTCCACGGCGCGCGCTTGCAATTCGCGGAAGCGGGTCCGGCTCCGCCGCCGCCGTCACCAGCTTGATCGCCCGCTCAAGGCAGGGCGGGCTCGGTGGAGGGAGGCGTCTTGGCTGCCAACGTCGTGGATGACTTGTCGGCCGGCTCTCGTGACGCAGTCGCCTCGGCGGCGGGGATCCGCGCCAAGGCCCGCGCGACATTCATGCGGATTTCGGGATTGGCATCCTCCGCGAGAGCATGCAAGCCAGGCAGAGCCTTCTCCTGGAAGCTACGGGCCATCTCCTGAATCGCCGTCTTGCGCACATCCGCTGGTAACGTGGTGCCGTGCGCGATGGCGGCCAGCTCCTGCAGCGCCGCCTCGGTTCCAATCGCGCCGATTCCGCCGATGGATTCCTTCTGCACCTCTGGGTTCGCGTCGATCCGTACTCTCGCCGCCAGATCGGGAAGCGCGGCTTCGTCGCCGGCCAACGACTGGGCTGCCACGAACCGCAAGTTCGCATTCTCGGCGCCGGCCAGCAGGCGGCTCACGGCCATTTGGGCCTCCGGTTCGGGGCGTTGTCCCAAAGCGGTCACGATCTCTTTCTGCAAGGCGAATGAGGTTTCCCTGGCGAGCAGTTCCGTCAGCATCGCCACCGCGTCCGGGTCCTGGCTCTTGCCCAGCGCCTCGATATAGACGGTCTTTTCCCGGATCGACAACGCGCTACTGTAGCGCTCCGCCATCGACTGGGCCGCGCCGGGACCCAGCTCGCCCAGTTGCTTCACCAGCGCTTGCCGACGCTGCTCGCGTTTTTCGACGAGGGCTTTGGCTTCATCCCATTTCAACTCGCCCGCGTAACTGTAGATATGGGCCAGTTGGGGACGCGTCTGGTCCACGGTCTCCGGAATGCCGAGCGGTTCGTTCGCGCGCTCTGCCGGCGGCTCCGGACTGGGCGACGGGACGGTCGCGGGCGTCGCCGGTGGCGTCGGAGGCGTTACAGGCGCCTCGGCTTGGGTCGTGCCCGGTTCGGGCAAGCGCGTGAGCCACCAAATCACGGCCATTACGGTTATCAAGATACCAACTGTGAACAGGGTCTTCCTCATGGATCACCTCGTTAATCTGAGTTCTCGTCGCCGTCGCTGCTGCCGTCGTCGCTGTCGTCGTCTCCGCACACACTGCCCTGCTTCCAGTCCTTGTTGACCTTGCGGTAGTCGCACTTGAATGATTCAGCGCAGCCGGTCGTCGTGAAGGTCTGTTTGCCAATCTGCAGTTCGACCTTGAAGCACTTGTCGGCGTTATTGATGTGGATCAGGTTGCACAGCGGCACGGCGATGCTGTACCCGCCGCCGGCATTGAAGTAGGTGTCCGACGAGGCGCCATTCGACGCGGCCTCGTGGGAATAAACCCGGTTCTGCAACCCGTTGCCCGGATTGTCGTCCATGAACCACTCGACCTTGGTGCCGGGTACGACACGAGCCGGGAACAACACTTCGACCGTCTTGCCATTCTTCCAGTGCGGCAGCGGCGAAGAGACAATGTTGCCGACCTTGACCGTCACCAGCACGATGTTGTCCACGACCACTGTCATCGGCTTGGTCGCGTCCTTGAACTCGTAGCGGAAACGCGTCTCGTTGTCGTGGATGAACACGGTCGAGAGCTTGCCGACGTTCTTGTTGCCCGTCGCCGACGAGATCGGCAGGTTGGGGTCGCGCGTCGCCTGATAATACGGGTCGTTCTTCCAGCGCAGCGTGACCGCTTCGTCGGAGTTGCAGCGGAACGTCCAACTCTCCTCGCAACCGTCCTTGACTTTGAACTTCAGCTCGCGGCAATAGACGACGTTGTTCATCGCCGCGCCGTAGGTGACCTTGACTCGGCCGCAGGCGTTCGTGTTGTTGTTGCGGAAGTCCTCCGGCAGGTCGCCGTCGGTCAGCGACAGATTGCCCTGGAAGAAGCCGTACTCCGACAGTCCATTGGACTGGAAGTGGATGCGGCTGCCCGTCTGTGTCATCTGGATCGGCTGACAGTCGAGCGGCTTGTCGGTCACGGTGACTTTGGCGGTGCAGGTCTTTGTATTGCCGCACTCGTCGGTGGCCGTGAACGTCACCTCAGTCGTGCCCATCGGGAAGGTGGACGGCGCGTTGTTCGACACGGTGGTCCCGCCGCAGGTATCGGTCGCGGTTGCGCCCGCCAGGAACGCGGCGATTTGGCTATGCGTCTGTGGCACCGGCACGGTGCAGCCGTTCGCGCCATTGCTGCACGACTGGCAGGCGCTGTGCAAGTGATGATGCCCACCGTTGGAGCCGCTGTCGTCATCGCTGCTGCCGTCGTCGTCGTCGCTGCTGTCGTCGTCACCGCCGCTATGCGGGCAGGTGTTGACAACATGGCAGCCAGTGCAGACCACGGTGATGTCCGGCGGGCAGGTGATCGTAGGCGCCGTGGTATCGACGATGGTGATGGTCTGCTCGCTGGTGGCCATGTTGCCACATTCGTCGGTCGCCTTCCAGGTGCGGGTGAAGCTGCCGGTGTTGCCGCAGCCGTCGCTCATCGGCCCGTCGGTGTAAGTGACGGTCGCGCTGCCGCAGGTGTCGCTGCCGGTGGCTTGGCCGGTGGCGCTGGGCTCGGTCGAGCCGGTGCACTCAACGGTGGCATCGGGCACGTCGCTGACCGTCGGATCGGTGGTGTCTTGCACTGTGACGGTCTGGGTGTGGCTGACCGAGTTGCCGCAGTCATCCGTGGCGGTCCAGGTGCGCGTCAACGTGTAGTTGTCCGGGCAGTTGCCGTCGGTGCGCGTCTCGCTGAAGGTCACCGGGACGTCGTCGTCGCAGTTGTCGCTGGCCGTCAACGTCGTCGCCGCTGGTACCGCGTCGCACTCGACCGTGGTGTCCGCGGGCGTCGCCTCATTGAAGGTCGGATCGGTGGTGTCCTGCACCGTCACGGTCTGGGTGTGGCTGACCGAGTTGCCGCAGTCATCCGTGGCGGTCCAGGTGCGGGTCAGCGTGTAGTTGTCCGGGCAGTTGCCGTCGGTGCGCGCCTCACTGAAGGTCACCGGGACGTCGTCGTCGCAGTTGTCGCTGGCCGTCAACGTC
>Ga0187892_10010568_pt1 | contig 11639 bp, 12 predicted proteins | sample MA1701073metaG_FD_139345 | JGI IMG/M metagenome (GOLD analysis project Ga0187892, IMG submission 139345) | Bio-ooze microbial communities from a basaltic lava cave in the Kipuka Kanohina Cave System on the Island of Hawaii, USA - MA170107-3 metaG ... | reverse complement strand
TGACCTCACCCCAGAAAAGTTAGGCAGGTTGGAAGTAGAGCTGGCGATCGAGTAGCGTTGGCGGTCCACCACCCCCGAGATTGGGGAGAAGGTCGGACCGATGAAGAAGTCGAGGTTCAGCGAGGAGCAGATCGCGTACGCGCTGCGACAGGTGGAGGCCGGGAGTCCGCCGGCCGACGTCTGTCGGCAGCTCGGCGTCAGCGAAGCGACGTTCTACGTGTGGAAGAAGAAGTACGCCCACCTGGGGCAGAGCGAGATCCGCCGGCTCCGGCAGCTCGAGGATGAGAACAACCGGCTGAAGCGCCTGGTGGCCGATCTCACGCTCGACAAGCACATGCTCGCCGAGGCCCTCCGAAAAAAGTCTAAAGCCGACACGACGGCGCGAGCTCGCAGGGTGGTTCCTGGCCACGTTTGCGGTGAGCGTGCAGCGCGCGTGTCGGCTCGCGCAGTTCAGTCGGGCGGGCTGGGACAAGAAGAACACGGCCAAGGATCAGAGCGCGCTCCGGATGCGGATTCGCGACTGACCCACGCGCGGCCGCGCTTCGGGTACAACCGCATCTGGGTCTTACTTCGTCGGGAGGGCTGGCTGGTGAATCGCAAACGGGTGCGGCGGCTGTATCGCCTCGAAGGATTGCAGGTGCGCATGCGCGTCCGCCGGCGGAAGCACATCGCGCTGCATCGGGGGCCTGCCCCGACACCCATTGGGCCAACCGAGCGCTGGAGCATGGACTTTATCCACGATGCCCTGGCGGATGGTCGCCCGTTCCGCGTGCTCACCGTGATCGATCACTGGAGTCGTCAGAGTCCGATCCTGGAGGTCGCGTCCAGCATGTCGGGGCACACGGTCGCCGCGGCGCTCGACCGCGCGATCGGCGCGGGTCCGGTGCCGCGCTCGATCACCGTGGATCACGGCACCGAGTTCATGAGCCGGGCGCTCGAAGACTGGGCGTGGCAGCGCGGCGTCCAGCTCGATTTCATCCATCCCGGCCGACCCGTCGAGAATGCGTACATCGAGTCGTTCAACGGCAAGTTGCGCGATGAGTGCCTGAACACCCATCAATTCCATTCGATCGCGGACGCGCAAATCAAGATCGAAGCGTGGCGGCGAGACTACAACGAGGAACGGCCCCACGGCTCGTTGGCGAATCTCACCCCCGCCGAGTTTGTAGCAAAACACCAATCAACCAGGACCGTCAACGCCGCCTGATGTCCAGCTACGACCTGTCGCTAAACGGGACCAAGGTCACGGAATCTTGATTCAATCGCTGGAGGTGTCCACTAAACCGGGGGAACTTCACGTGCGAGTTGAGTCCGGTTCACGTTCGACGTGCGCCATTGACAACGACGGCATAGGGTATTGCTGGGGAAAGGGTAACCCGGTGCCTATTCGGCTGGAACCGCCCGTCGCGCGACCGCAATGAGAGTTGATCGATCCTCTCGCCTGTCTGGCCTGCGGGCAGTCGAGACGCGTTGGCTATGCCCGGATTGACAGTGCTGTCTTGACCGCCGCGATGACGCGTGCGTGAACGTCATCGACGCTGCCGGTCGCGTCCACCGTCGCGATCGGGCCGGCTTCGGGATGCTTTTTCTGCCACGCGGCCCCGGCGAACTCCTTGAACGCCCCGCCAACTCGCTGGTGAAACGCCGATTCGGCCTGCTCGATGCGGTCCTTGGCGCCGCGCTTCTGCGCCCGGGCCAGCCCCTCCTCGACCGGGAGTGACAACAGGATCGTCAGGTCGGGCTTCACGCCGGCAGTCGCGAGCTTGTTGGCCGCGATTACCCCCTTTTCGTCCAGCCCTCGACCGCGCACCTGATACGCGTAAGTCGAGAGGAAAAAGCGGTCGAGCAGCACGACGGCTCCAGACGCGAGCGCTGGTTTGATCTCCCACTCGACGAGCTGCGCGCGTGACGCCATGAACAGCAGCGCCTCGGCGGCCGCATCGATGTGTTGAGCCGGATCCAGCAGGACTGCACGTATCGAATCGCCGAGCAGCGTACCCCCGGGCTCCCGCAGGCTCACGACCTTCTTCCCTTCGGCTGTCAGACGCTCGGCGAGCCTGGCCAACTGCGTCGTCTTGCCAGCGCCTTCGGGACCCTCCAGAACGATCAATGGCATGCGATCTGTGACGAGTCACCAGTCACGTCACGGGTCACGGGTCACTAGCCAAGCATGATGATGGGACTCGCGGCGGCGCGGCCAACACCGACCTGCTGGGCCAGTTCCTCGACGCGCCGCGCGCCAAGTACGACGTGGAGGCGGCTGGCAGCGACACCGTCGCGGGCCGCCGGACGCGCGCGTTCGTGCTGACGGCCCGAGCCGGCCAGGGCCTGCCCTTTACCCGCGCGAAGGTGTGGGTGGACAACGACGACAGGCTGATCCGGCAATTCGAGACGACGGAGGCGACCGGCCTGTCGCGTCGCGTGAAGATCCTGACGCTCAGCGCGAACGCCGCGGTCGACTCCGGCGCATTCGTGTTCCGGGTCCCATCGGGCGTGAGGGTCGTGGGGCCGCCGTGAGACAGGGTTGGACGTGCGCCGCCTGAATAAACATTAAGATATCGCGAATGGCATTAGTGTTTGGCAACCTCTTTTCGCCCATTGACAACACTCATGGGGGGGGGGATAGCATCGAGCTTCCTCGACGCTGGGAGGCCTTGTGCCATTCTTCCTTCGTGCCGCATTTCTGCCTGCCGCAGCACTGTCTGCCTCGCTTTCGCTTCAGGCCTGTGACCGCGCCATAACTGAATCACCTGGGCCCATGCGTGGGCTTCGTACAAACACCGAAGCCGTGCGCGCTGCAAGGACGCAACGAAACATCGCGAGGCATCCAGCAACTCGGTCGCGCACTGACACGCGGTGGCGCCGCATGTCGCGTACCGAACTGGCCGCAGAAGTGTCGCGAGCCTCAAATCGCGTATTGATTGGCTTCAAGGAGGCCAACGGGAGCGCCGGCTTTGACGAGTACGGAAGAACTCTCGTCTCACCTCAGCGCGTGGCGGCCGCCAAGGGGGCCCTGCGCGCGAGGGGCGTGGAAATCACGATGGAGTTCGGCTCGGATCCGCTGGTTGCCGCGACCATCCCGGTAAGTCTGCTGTCCGAGATTCAGGATCACGCGCTCGTCGAGTACGTGGAGCCGGACCTCGCGCTGATCGGTTATGACTCGGAGGACACCACGTGGAACGTCTCGCGGGTCAACGCTCCGACGGCTTGGAGCGAATACAACGATGGCGCGGGGGTAAAGCTCTTTATTCTCGATTCTGGTATTGACACAACGCACGCTGATCTGGACCCCACCGTAGCCCACTCTTGTGTGACGGGAGAGTCAGGCCATGACGATTTCGGCCACGGGACTGCGGTCGCTGGCATTGCGGCCGCCGCCGCAAATGACACCATGATTTTAGGAGTGGCGCCGGGAGTCGATTTGCGGACGGTGAAGGTTGGCAGCGCGCCACCCAACGATACGACAAACTCTTCCGCAATGGTGTGCGGGTTCTACTACGCACGCGTCAACGGGGCTGACGTCATCAATCTCTCCGTTCACATGACGTACGCCAGTACGGCAGTTTCGGACCAGATCAACGCCGCGTTCTATGTGAACGACATCGTGGTGATCACCGCTGGAGGCAACAACAAGCTCACGGACAACGTAATGCCGTTCCCTTACTACCTCCCGTCAGTCCTTTCCGTCGCCGGCGCCGACTCGACCGGAACTCAACTGCCGACGTCGACCGACGGCGCAGAAATGATGGCGCCGGGGGGCACGGTGTACAACTCGGTTGGATTGACTACCACCTGCAAAGGCGGGTCGATTTGCAACGAATGGTACCACATCCCGGTCGCCCGCCGCGTGCAAGGAAGTTCCTTTGCGGCGCCTCATGTCGCTGCCGCCGCCGCAATTCTGCGCGCCGACGAGCCAACGCACTCGGCGGCCGACATTCGATACCTGCTCAAGGCAGGAGCGTTGCTAAACGATGGAATCCTCGACATTGAAATGTCGGCGTCCTTGCCTCTTCCGTATCCGGACTTCACCGCCACAATCATCGGACCGAGCGACATCGAGGCGTACCTCGGCTGCCAATGGTATGTCGCCACGACCGAAGGAACAGAACCGTTCACCTATGTCTGGACCGTCAACGGTCAAATCGTTGGCGAAAATGCCAATACGCTTGACTTCACGAACAGCAACCAAGCCTTTACAATCATAGTGAGCGTTTTTGACGATGACGGTGGGTTGGCGTGGGACAGTCATGCAGTCGCGATCGATGACAACGCTTTGTGCCATTAGACGGGGCGCTTTCGCTGCCTCGGTGTCTGCTGCCATGGCGGGATGCGACCCTGTTGGCGCTCGCGATCCGGCGAGATGGATTGCGATCGATGCGTCGACGGCCTTCACGTGCGCGCTGACGCCGGCCGGCTATGCCGCGTGTTGGGGCGCAGCGTACTGGGACTTTCCTGACTTCCAGCCCGACCCTCCGGATGCCGTCATGCCAAATTCTGCAACGCCGATCCTCGTACCGGACGGTGGGCCCTTCGTCTCCCTGGTCGTTTCGGGCGCGGACGTCTGCGCACTCGACGTGATTGGCGCCGCCCGCTGCTGGGGCGCAAACGTTCTCGGCACCGTCGGTGACGGCACGTTCACTGCGCGAAGGACGCCAGTCGATCTCGCGGGAGGCCGGCAATGGAGGCAGTTGTCAAGCGGCCTGACACACATGTGCGGAGTCACGACAGACCAAAAGGCCTACTGCTGGGGCAACAACTTTTCGGGGACGTTGGGAGCCGGTGCGTTTGGCGGCGCCAGCACGATCCCTGTCGAGGTCGCTGGCCAGCACACGTTCGACGGCATCAGCGCCGGGACAGTCTCCACGTGTGCCCTGACACCTGATGGGCACGCTTTCTGCTGGGGGCAAAACGGCAGTGGCGAACTGGGGACTGGCAGTACCGCGTCGAGCCCATTCCCGGTTGCCGTGGCAGGCGACCTCATGTTTACGAGCATCACGGTTGGCGGCTCTTTTGCCTGCGGCTTGGCCAGCGATGCCAAGGCCTATTGTTGGGGCTGGAACAACTCCGGTCGCCTCGGCAAGGGCGACACGACCGTGAGCACGGTTCCTGTTCCGGTGCTTGGCGAGCTTGCGTGGGCCCAACTATCGGCGGGCGGAGCGCACGCCTGTGGAATCGCCGTTGGCGGTGACACCTACTGCTGGGGTCTCAACAATCTGGGCCAACTCGGCGACAGCACTTTTGACAGCGCTTTTCAGCCCAAGCGAGTGGCTGCTTCCGTCGCCCTCGTGCGGGTTGAGTCCGGTTCACGTTCGACGTGTGCCATTGACAACGACGGCGTAGCGTATTGCTGGGGAAAGGGGAACCCGGTGCCGACTCGGGTGGAGCCGCCGGTCGCGCGACCGCAATGATTGTTGATCATCGTCCGTCCGGCGCATTCGTGTTCCGGGTCCCATCGGGCGTGAGGGTCGTGGGGCCACCCTGAGCGGAAGGGTGACCGCCGTGGCAGGTTGCAGGGTTCTTGAATGGTGATGTCACCCGGACACAAGACCCTCGGGTCACGAACGCGGGCCGCGTTGCGCCACGCCATGTGCGTAGCGCCGATGATCGTCGTCGGCTGTGATCTTCTGGATCCTGATACGCCGACCGGCTGGGTATCCATCGATGTCGGAAGCGCCTACACCTGCGGGTTGAGCGTCTCCGGCAAGGCATGGTGCTGGGGCGCATACCACGATCCGTACTTTGGTCCGAGCTTTCCAGCGGATTCCCTGATGGACTCACTGACGCCGCGCGAGATCCCGGGAGGCCACCGCTTCACGTGGGTCCGGACTGGCGGTTGGGGCGCGTGTGGCCTCGACGCCGCGGGCACCGTGTACTGCTGGAACATCATTCCGAGTCTCTCTTTCGCGGGCGCGCGGACGGCACGTCGTCATCCGGCCGTGGCGCTCGACAGTGCCCGCTTTCACTCGATTGAGATGAGTCCGTCCCACGCATGCGGACTTGCGATGACCGAAACCGCCATGTGCTGGGGCTCGGGGTATCGCGGCGTGATTGGCAACGGAACGGCCGGGCCGATGGACGTCGCCGGCCCAACGGCCGTGGAAGGACCAACGTTCGTTCAGGTGGCTGTCGGTTTGCTCGGCACATGCGCGCTCACGTTTGAGGGAGCGGCGTACTGCTGGGGCGCACGCAACTCGGGCCGCGTCGGCGACGGCGGTGCTTCTTCAGGCGACGCAACGTTCCCGACCGCGGTTGCCGGCAACCATGCGTTCGTCCGGATTGCGACCGGCCAATACCACTCCTGTGGAATCGCCCTCGACGCCAGCATGCTTTGCTGGGGTGACAACCTCGCTGGTCAGCTTGGGGTCGGTGACAGCCTCAGCCGCAGCGCCCCAGCGGTCGTGAGCGGGAATCTCGAATGGAGAGAGATCGCGATCGGTCACGCCCATACGTGCGGCGTGACACTGGACTGGCAGGTGTACTGCTGGGGTGCAAACTTCGCCGGCCAACTCGGCACCGGCGGGTTCGCGAGTTCCCCGGTCCCCGCGCGCGTGCCAGTGCCTGGTCAGGTGACGACCGTCTCCACGTACAACCGCAGCACGTGCGCCATCAATCACGAACAGCGCGCGTTTTGCTGGGGCGACGAATCGCGCCTGGTGCCCATGGAAATGCCCGCGATTCGCTAAGGCGACCCCCGCCCTTATCCGGCGAGCTGCGAAAGCTGCGCCGCCACTGAGCGATACACCCGTCCGGCAACTTCTTCCCTCGGGCCGTTCGCGTCCACGGCGACGATCGGCCCGGCCTCGCGGTGGCGGTCTTGCCAGCCAGCAGAAGCAAACTCGGCAAATGCGGCCGCCACGCGGGCGTGAAAATCCTGATCCGCGCGCTCCATGCGATCAGCCTCACCCCGCCGGGCCGCGCGCGCGAGACCTTCGTCGATGGGCAGCGAAAGCCAGATCGTGAGGTCAGGCACCAGGCCGCCAGTCGCGAGACGGTTGGCGTTCACGATCGCCGCCTCGTCGAGCCCCCGGCCACGCACCTGGTACGCGTAGGTCGAGAGAAAAAACCGGTCGAGCAACACCACCGCGCCGCTCTCGAGCGCCGGCCGGATCTGGTCGTTCACCAGCTGTGCGCGTGAGGCCATGAACAACAGCGCCTCCGCACGCGGCGTGATGTGCTGGTTGGGATCGAGCAGGATCGCCCTGACCGCGTCGCCGAGTGGGGTGCCGCCGGGCTCGCGCAGGCAGACGACGTTCCTGCCCTGTGCCCTTAGCCGCTCGGCGAGTATTGCAAGCTGGGTTGTCTTGCCCGCGCCTTCGGGTCCCTCGAGGACGATGAGTGGCATTGAAGGGCTAGTGACTAGTGACTAGTGACTAGTGACTAGTGACGAGTGACCAGTGACGAGTCAGGGGTCTCTACCCAAGCATGATGATCGGCGACGCCGCGCCCTTCTCGATCCCGTCAAGAATCCACTCGTTCACCCGCTGCATCAGCTTGTCGAAGTTCTCCTGGGCCGCAATGAGGCGCTGGTACGCGGGTTGCACCTGCACCTGTTGGAGCAGCGAGTCGAGTTTCTGCTCCATCTCCGGCGTCGGGCGCTCGCCGCGCGCCAGCATCCGCTGTGCCTCGCCTCGCAGCTCCTCCATCTGCTTCAGCAGCGTCACCGCAGCCTGGTCCTGGCCGAGGGCGTCGTTGGCCCGCTTGAGTTCCTGGTACTCGCGGCTCTGGCCAAGCTGCCGCCCCACGTCCCGCGCGCGTTCTTCGATCATGGCTGGGCCAGCCGCGTCGCGAGCACGAACCGCTCGCGGCCGCTCAGGTCGAGGTGGACCGACACGTTCTCGTAGCGGGCATCGGAGGACACCAACTCGGCCACCAGCGACGCGCGCCGCGCGTCGACTTCCAGCGCCAGCAGGCCCGCCGGCGCCAGCCGGTTGGCGGCGTCGCGCACGAGGCGTCGCGTTACGTCGAGTCCGTCCCCCGGGCTGAGGAGCGCGCTGGCCGGCTCCCAGTCCCTCACGGAGGACGGAAGCGACTCGATTTCGGAGAAGCTGATGTATGGCGGGTTGCTGACGATGGCGGAAAGGGGAGCGTTGAAAACGGAGGGCGGAAGGAGATCAGCCTGGACGAACGAAAGCTCCGCCTTCGATTGCCCGGCGTACCGGGTCGCGTTGGCTCGCGCGACATCGAGCGCATCCCCCGAGATGTCGGTGCCGGTGACGCTCGAGAAGTTGCCCTCGGTGGCCAGCGCAATCGCGATCGCGCCCGAGCCGGTTCCGACGTCCGCCACCGTGCCGCGCCTGACGCGCGACAGCACCAGCTCCACCAGGATCTCGGTCTCGGGACGCGGGATGAGGACCCGCTCATCCACATCGAGCGTCAGCGCCCGGAAGCTGGCCTTGCCAACCGCGTACGCCAGCGGCGCGCCGCACGCGCGGCGGTCGGCGGCCCGGCAGGCGCGGCGCCACACCTCGCCCTCCACCGTGTCGTCCCCGTGGAGCGCCGTCCAGTGCCGCGGCACGTCGAGCAGCGCGGTGAGAATGTCGCGCGCCTCCCGCTTCGGCTCGCGGAACGCCGGCAGGCGATCCGCGAGCGCAAGCAGCAGCATGCGCACCGTCTCTCCCCGCCCCCGCCCGGTCCTTGCGGTCCTAGTCATCCAGTTGGGCCTCCACGTCCGCCAGCTTGAGCGCGTCGATCAGCGGCTCGATGTCGCCGTCCATGACGCCCTGAAGATTATGCGTCGTGTAGCCGATGCGGTGATCGGTCACGCGACTCTGCGGGTAGTTGTACGTCCGGATCTTGGCCGACCGGTCGCCGTTGCCCACTTGGTTCTTGCGCATGCGCGCGCGCTCGGCCTCCTGCTCCGAGAGCCGCAGGTCGAGCAAGCGGGCGCGCAGGATGTCCATGGCCTTGGCGCGGTTCTGGATCTGGGATCGCTGGTCCTGCTGGCTGATCACGATGCCCGTCGGGAGGTGGGTGATGCGCACGGCGGAGTCCGTGGTGTTGACTCCCTGACCACCGGGGCCCGACGAACGAAACACATCCACCCGCAGGTCCTTGTCCTCGATCTTGACGTCGATCTCCTCGGCCTCGGGCAGCACCGCCACGGTGGCCGCCGACGTGTGGATGCGGCCCTGCGCCTCGGTGGCCGGCACGCGCTGCACCCGGTGGACGCCGGACTCCCAGCGCAGCGCGCCGAAGGCGCCATCGGCCGGCACCTTGAAGATCACTTCCTTGGTCCCGCCAAGCGTCCCCTCGGAAAGCGATAAGACCTCGGGCTTCCACCCGCGCCGCTCGATGAACCGCGTGTACATGCGGTAGAGGTCGGCGGCGAAGAGCGCGGCTTCGTCGCCGCCAGTGCCGGCGCGGATCTCGAAGATCGCGTTGCGGTCGTCCAGCGGGTCGCGCGGAATCAGGAGCGGCTTGAGCGCTTCCTCGATGCCGGCGATCGACTGCTCGAGGCGCTCCACTTCACGGCGCGCTTCAGCCGCCATGTCGGGGTCGTCGGACGACGCCAGTTCGCGCGACTCGGGAAGCTCGCGCTCTAGCTTGTGCAGCCGCGCGGCCAGTTCGACCAACGGGCCAAGCCGTCGGTGCTCGCGACCGAGTTCCGCGAGCCGACGGGGTTCCTTCACCGTGCGTGGGTCCGAGAGGGCCGCTTCGACTTCCTTCGCGCGGTTGAGTGCGTCGGCGAGTCGACTGCGGAGGCTCAGCTCTCTTTCCCGTACTTCTGGCGGAAGCGCTCCACGCGACCGGCGGTGTCAATCAACTTCTGCTTCCCCGTGAAGAACGGGTGGCACTGATTGCAGATGTCGGTGTGGATCTCCGCCTGGGTGGAACGCGTCTGAAACGAGTTTCCGCACGCGCACTTGACGGTGGCAGCGTGATACTCGGGATGGATTGCGGCTTTCACGGGAGTTGACCTGTCTGTCGGCTCTGGGCTCTCGGGCTGCCGGCTCGGTGGGGTTCCGGTCGTTGTCGGAACAAAGCCCAAAGCCGAGAGCCGGCAACCGGCGTTTCACATGCAGCGGAATATAGCGAGAGGGAGGTGTAACAAACAACCTGACAACGGCTTGGCGGTTTGACACCCTCTCCCGGACGGCGTAAGTTCGCGGGCGACTGATGCGGGTGACGTTGCCTGCGCCTATTGCGACCCCCACCGGTGTCCCCGCTGCCGCCAGCTCCGCCTTTGACGATCCCTACGGCCGACTTCCTCGCGACCGTTCCGCTCTTCAGCGGACTGGAACGGCTCGAGTTGCAGAACTTCGCGGAACTCACCCGCGAGCGCTCCTATCCCCGGGGCAGCGTCATCCTGTTCGAGAACGACCCGGGCGACTCGCTCTTCATCGTCCGCCTGGGTCGCGTGAAGGTCGTGCTGATCGGCGAGGATGGTCGCGAAGTCATCCTCGGCGTGCTCGGCGTCGGCCAGCACTTCGGCGAGCTGGCGTTGATCGATGAGCAGCCGCGCTCGGCGCACGTCATCGCGATGGAGGATTCGAGCCTGATCGTGCTGCGCCGGGACGATTTCAGGAAGCGTGTGGAGTCGTCGCCATCCGTCGCATGGCAGCTGCTGGCCGAGTTGTCGCGCCGGCTGCGTCGCGCCGACGACAAGATCGGCGGCTTGGTCCTGCTCGACGTCCCGGGCCGCATCGCGCGCCTGCTCCTGGATCTCTCGGAGGAGAGCGGGACCGAGCAGATCGAGAAGTCGCTCACCCACCAGACCATTGCGCAGATGATTGGCGCCAGCCGCGAAACCGTTTCGCGCGCGATGAAGGAATTCCAGGACGCTGGCTGGATCAATGTGGAGCGTCGTCGCATCTCCCTCGCCAATCGGGGGGCGCTCGAAAGCAGAGCCCAAGTACGCGAGTAGCAACAGGTTGCAAGAGTGACCAGCGTCACCTTTCGACCGTGACAGTTTGTCTAGTTTTGGCCTGTGTACAATCGCAATGATCAACACGCTTAGCGTACGGCACCGATGAGCCTGCGCATCCAGTTTTGGGGAACCCGGGGGTCGATACCCAGCCCCGGGGCAAAAACCGTTCGCTACGGCGGCAACACGCCGTGCGTGGAGGTACGAACACCTGACGGGTGGTTGATCATTCTCGATGCCGGCACGGGGATGCGGGAACTGGGGCGGTCGCTGCTCAGCCGCGCCAACGGTGCGCCGATCAAGGGCGACATCTTCCTGACCCATGCGCATTGGGATCACATCCAGGGAATTCCGTTCTTCGCGCCGATCTTCCAGCGCGGGAATCATTTCACGATTTGGGGCAGTCACTCGCTCGAGGGCAGCATCGATCGGATCGTCCGTGACCAGATGAACCCGGTGGTGTTTCCGGTCACGTTCGAGGAACTCGACGCCACCATCGACTTTTCGGCGATTTCGGACGGCAAGAAGGAGAAGCGTCCGGGCTTCGAGGTATCGGCCTTTCCGGTCCGGCACCCGGGGGGCGCGCTGGGGTACCGGTTCGCAGGGACGCAGGGCAACGGCCGGGCGATGGTGTACGTCTCGGACAACGAGTTGGGCTCCGGCGGCCGGTACGAAACGCCGGTGGGTTGGCACAGCAAGCTGGTGGATTTCGTGAAGGGCGCGAAGGTGCTCATACACGACACGACATACACCGCGGAGGAGTACGATCACTACC
>Ga0187892_10010567_pt1 | contig 11642 bp, 6 predicted proteins | sample MA1701073metaG_FD_139345 | JGI IMG/M metagenome (GOLD analysis project Ga0187892, IMG submission 139345) | Bio-ooze microbial communities from a basaltic lava cave in the Kipuka Kanohina Cave System on the Island of Hawaii, USA - MA170107-3 metaG ... | reverse complement strand
GGCGCGAGGGAGCACGCGCGTGCGCCGCACCAGCGCCAGGATCTCGGGCGGGGCCGGGTAGAACCGGCCCGCGCGCCCGATGCTCCGCGCCGCCAGCGCGAAGGTGACGCCGCTGAGGGGCCCGCTCAGCAGCCGTTGACTCCAGGCGACGCGGCGCCGCCGGCGTTCGCGCACCCGTTCGCGCGCGGCGTGATCGGCCGCCAGCTCGCGCGCGAAGCGTCGGGCCGCCTCGTGGAGGATCTCGACGGGGGCCAGGAGGTCGGCGAGGCCGCGGGCCAGCGCCTGGCGGGCGACCACCTCCTTGCCGGTCAGGATCATCTCGAGCGCGTGCGGGAGGCCGATGAGCCGGGGCAGGCGCCATGTCCCCCCCAGCCCGGGCAGGACCCCGAGCTTCACTTCCGGGAAGGCGAGCCGGGTCTGGCGCTCGTCCGCGAGCACGCGATAGCCGCAGGCAAGGCAGAGCTCGGCGCCGCCCCCGAGCGCGGGCCCGCGCACCACCGCGATGGTCGGGAACGGGAGGTCCTCGAGCCTGTCGAAGATGGCCTGTCCGCGCGAGGAGAGCGTGGTCGCCGCCGCGGCGTCCGGGGCGGCCTGGAACTCGTGGATGTCCGCGCCCGCTACGAAGCCGTCCGGCTTGCCGCTCCGCACGAGGAGCGCCCGCACGCCCGGGAGCCGGTGGACCTCGTCGAGCCGGGCGTCCAGGCGGCGCATCACGTCCGCTCTCAGGAGGTTCACCTTCTCCCCCGGGACGTCCAGGACCAGCTCGGCGATCCCATCCGGCCCGGTCTCGAGCCGGAGGCTCTCGTTCGAGTCGGCGGACGCATCGGCCTGCCCTCCCGCCTCCGGCGCCCCCACCACCCGGTTCTTCTGTTTCATAGGTAAATTATAAAATGTAAGTTACGCTTCATAACTGGCACATGGCCCGGGCATCATGCCGCGCACTCCACGGCCAACGCCTGGCCCTGCCCGCCGCCCACGCACAGCGCAGCCACGCCGCGACGCGCCCCCCGGCGCCTGAGCTCGTGGAGGAGCGTCAGGACCAGCCGGGCTCCCGAGGCCCCCACGGGGTGGCCCAGCGCGATGGCTCCCCCGTTCACGTTCAGCCGGTCGGCGGGGAGGCTTCCCGGAGGCTCTTCCCGCTCGAGCCGCGCCCGCACGAACTCGGGCGAGGCGAGCGCCCGCTGGACCGCCAGGACCTGCGCCGCGAAGGCCTCGTTCACCTCCCAGAGATCGACCTCCTCCGGACGCCACCCGAGACGGTCGAGCAGGCGCGGGATCGCGAGCGCCGGGCCGAGACCCATGCGCTCCGGCTCCAGTCCCACCACCACGTCGCCGCGGACCCAGCCGAGCGGCTGCACCCCCCGCCCCGCGACCCAGGAGGCGCTCGCCAGCACGAGCGCGGCGGCGCCATCGGTGATGCCACAGGAATTGCCGGCGGTGATCGTCCCATGGATCCGGTCGTAGAGAGGCCGCAGCCGGGCGAGCTTCTCCAGGTCGGTGTCCGCCCGGGGACCCTCGTCCTCCTCGACCACCTCGCCCCGCGCGGGCAGCCAGACCGGGACGATCTCCTCCCGGAGCGCCGCCCGCGCGCTCAGCGCCCGGCGGTGACTCTCCAGGGCGAACGCGTCCTGCTCCTCCCGCGGGATGCGAGCCTCGCGCGCGAGCAGTTCCGCCGTCTCGCCCATCGAGAGCCCGCACAGCGGATCGGTGAGTCCCGCCTGGAGCGCGTGGACCGGGCGGAGCAGCCGGGGCCGGAACCGGAGGAGGGCCCTCAGCCGGGCCGGACCTCCCCGGGCGCGGGCCAGTGAGGTGAAGAAGCGCGCGGCGGCCCGGGAGAAGAGGAAGGGCACGCCGCTCATCGACTCGGCGCCCCCGGCCACCACGACCCGGGCCTCGCCGTCGCGCACGCGGCGCGCGCCGAGCGCGATGGCCTCCATGCCGGAGGCGCAGTTGCGATGCGGGGTCGAGGCCACCGCGCGCGCGGGAAGCCCGGCTCGCAGCGCCGTGACGCGGGCCAGGTTCACGGCCTCGGCCGGCTGGGCCACGCACCCCACGACCACCTCGTCCACGGACTCGGGCGGGACCTCCCCGCGGGCGACGGCCTCCCGGACGGCCGTGGTGGCCAGCTCCAGGACCGGCACCTCGGCGAGACGGCCGAAGGCCCGCGCGAACGGGGTGCGGGCCCCCGCCACCACCGCCACGTCGTACTCTCGGTCTGCCACGGACGCCTCGCTGAAGAAGCCCGAGGGGAGATCTTCGGCCGAAGCCCGCCTCGCCGCCGGGTTCATTCTGTCACGGCGGCCGGGGGGTCGCACCCCTACCCTCAATTGTCGTCCCGGGAGGCCGATAAAACGTGGAGGGGAGAAGGCCCCGCTATAATCCCGGCGGGTTCCGACGAGGTGCGCAGTCCAACATGAGAATCCCGGGCGCGGTGGAGCACTGGGATCGCCTCTCGCCCCAGGAAACGCGCGCCCTCCAGGAGCGGAAGCTCCGCGATTTCCTGCGGACCCAGGTCCTGGCGTTCAGCCCCCACTACCGGCGCCTGTTCCAGGAGCACGGTCTCGACCCCTCCTCCATCCGCACCCTCGACGACCTGCGGCGCATCCCGTTCACCACCAAGAAGGACATCGTGCCCCGGGCCGGCGAGCCGGAGCGCGCGAGAGACCTCGTCCTGCAGCCGACCCCCCAGCTCATCCGCCGGCACTGGGGCAAGGCCACGCTGCTCGGGATGATGCTCGAGAAGCGCTTCCGGGGCCGGGAGCACGTGCTCGAGCAGATCGGGCGCGAGTACCGTCCGGCCCAGCTCTTCTTCACCACGGGCCGCTCGTCGGCGCCGGTCGGCTTCGCCCTCACGCTGTATGACCTGGAGGTCCTCAAGATCACGGGCGGCCGCATCCTGGACGTGATCGGCATCGACACGTTCCAGGACCGGGCCGTGAGCCTGTTCCCCTACGCGCCTCATCTCGCCTTCTGGCAGGTGGCCTACTGCGGGCTCTCGCGCGGCGTGCTCACCTTCAACACCGGAGGCGGGCGCATCTTCTCGACCGAGGCGATGCTCGACATCATCGAGCGCGTGAAGCCCACTCTGCTCGCGGGGATCCCCGGCTACGTCTATCACCTGCTCCGGCGCGCCACGGCGGACGGGCGCGCGTTCCCGCAGCTCCGTCTGGTCGCCCTGGGCGGGGACCGCGTGACGCCCGCGCTCCGCGAGCGGATCGTCACGCTCCTCCATGACATGGGCGCCCGCGAGCCGCGGGTCGTCTCGGTCCTCGGCTTCACCGAGGCCCGCATCTGCTGGGCGGAGTGCCCGGCCCGGGACGGCCGCGAGACGGGGTTCCACGTCTATCCCGACCTGGGCGTCTTCGAGGTGATCGACCCGCGCACCGGCGAGAACGTCCCCGAGGGGGAGACCGGCGAGCTGGTCTACACGCCGCTCGAGGGGCGCGGGAGCGTGGTGCTCCGCTACCGCACCGGCGACATCGCCCACGGCGGCCTCACCACCGAGCCCTGCCCCGGCTGCGGCCGGCGCGTGCAGCGTCTCTCCTGCGACCTCCGGCGCGAGTCGAACGTGTCCGAGTTCCACCTCTCCAAGGTCAAGGGCACGCTGGTGGACCTGAACCTGCTGCCCGGCGTGATCCAGGGCGTCCCCGAGGTGGAGGAGTGGCAGCTCGTGCTCCGCAAGAAGGACGACGATCCGCTCGAGCTGGACGAGATCCTCCTCTTCGTCTCCCTCCGCGACGGCGCCGACCGCGATGCGGTCTGCCGGCGTCTCGTGGACGCCGTGCGCCGGGAGAGCGAGGTCACGCTCAACGAGGTCCAGGTGCTGCCGCTCCCCGAGATGCTCGAGCGCCTGAAGATGGAGACCAGCGTGAAGGAGGTCCGCATCCTCGACCTCCGGAACAGCCCCGCTCCCCGCGCCGCCACGCCCGCGCGCGCCTGATCCGGCGCGCGCCCCGCGGGCGCGGTCCGCCCCTCAAGCTCTCCGCCCCACCGGTCCGAAAGAAGACGCGGTCCTCAACCGGGTGGTTGCCTGATCCCTTTTCCAGAAAGCCAAGGGCGGATCCATGCAGAAGGAAGACCTGGCGGACGTCAAGCAGATCATCGAGAAGAACTCCTACGTCACCACCCTCAAGGAGCTGGAGCAGAAGGGGAAGAAGAGCGTCAAGGTCATCCGGGCCAACACCATCTACGACCTCATCGCCGAGGCCGTGGAGAACGTGGTCCGCACCCAGACCGGGGGCGTCGCCGAGCGGGAGAAGGCGAAGATCATCGAGGAATCGGACAAGGAGTTCCGCCGGCTGCTCGCGCAGAAGCAGGACGAGGAGCGCCTGCGTCGCGAGCGCGAGGAACTCCTGCAGGCGTCCGAGGGCAGGGTGCGACGGCTCGAGGAGGAGCTGAAGTCGGTCCAGGGCTCGCGCGACGAGGACCGGCGGCAGAACCGACACCAGGAGACGCTGATCCGCCAGCTCGAGGAGGCCAAGGAGCAGCTGGTCGCCAAGCTCCGCGCGCTGGGCGAGACCCACCAGGAGGACCAGCGCGCCCTGGACGAGCTGCGCCGCGAATCGGCGAAGCACCGCGAGGAATCCACGCGCGCGCGCGCCGACCGGGAGCAGGAGCGCGAGGCGCGCGAGAAGGACCGGCGGGGCGCGCAGGAGCTCCTGACCGAGTCCCGCCGGATCCAGGAGGAGATGAAGAGCGCCCGGGTGCAGATCGAGGAGGCCCGGCGCCTGGCCGAGGAGCGCCAGAAGGCGCTCCAGGAGTCGGACCGCCGGGCACTGGCGCTCGAGCGGGAGCGCGACGGGCTGGTCGAGCAGAAGCGCGCGGCCGCGGAGGCGCTGGGCACGCTGGAGCGCGAGCTCCGCGACCGCGAGGCGCGCGTCGCGCGCACGGGCCAGGACGCGGAGTCCTTCAAGGAGCGGTCGCGCGCCCTGGAGGTCGATGCCGCGCGGCGGACCGCCGAGCTCGACTCGACGCGGCACGCGCGCGAGAAGGCCGAGGCCGAGCTCAACGAGGAGCGCCGGTTCCGCCGCGAGGCGGAGGAGCGCGCCGCCGCGGCGAAGGGCGAGCTCGAAGGGCTGACGGCGCGCCACGAGGAGTCCCAGCGCAAGGTGCAGAGCCAGCGCAAGCTCCTGGACGACTTCGAGCGGCGCAACGAGGAGGTGGCCAACCGGCTCACGCAGCTCCTCAAGCAGCGGGAGCAGGACCTCCAGGCCGCCAACGAGCATCAGCGCCTGAACGCCGACTCCCAGGCCCAGATCCAGAGGCTGAAGGACGGGATGCAGGACCTCCTCGCCCGCCGGGAGGAGGACCGCGCGGCGCTCGCGCAGCGCGACGAGCAGATCCGGGCCATGCACGAGGCGAGCGCGCGGCTCCAGGTGGCGTTGGAGCAGGAACGCAATGCGCGGCCGTCTCAGGACACTCTGTCCGGCGATCTCCAGAAGATGCTGGCCGAGAAGATGGAGCGGCTCGGGCAGCAGATCTCGATGAAGCTCGAGGGCCTCCGGCGCGGCGGGGACGCCGCGACCGATGCCGACGTCAAGGTGACGCTCCAGAACCTCTTCCGGGAGGAGCTGGAGATCCCGGTGGAGAGCAACATCGACCGGATCGGGGTCAAGGAGAAGAAGGAGGGCGGGATTCTCGCCAACCTGGAGAAGCTGAAGAACCTCGGCCGCGAGGGTTCGTAGAGAGCGAAACCGGGCGAGGGAGGTCTGGCCTCGCGTCCGGATGTGGATGGATCACAGCGAGGAGCCGCACCAGAGCGGCGTGCTGCAACACGGAGGTTGGAGAAGATGGGCGAATCATTCCTGGGCGGAAACCTCGACGAAGCTCTCGAGCGGGGGATGAAGCTGGCCAGCTCCCTTTCCGGCGGGCAGTCGGCGACGACGGCCTCGGGCCCGGCGCGGAGTGCGGCCCCCGATCCCGCTTCGACCCAACCGGCGCCGGCCCCGGCCGCACGCCCCGTGGCGCCCCGCGTCACGGCCCCTCAGGGGCGGGTCACGCTGGGCAAGGGGCTCGACATCGGCACGGCCAACCTCGTGGGCGCCGTGCAGAACGAGCAGGGCGGCATCACGATCAAGATGGAGCGGAACGCCTTCATCGACATCAACGAGGACGTCCACTCCAAGAACCTGCTCACCCGGCTCAAGGTCCCCTACGTCATCCACAAGAAGAAGATGATCGTGCTCGGGGACGAGGCTTTCTCGCTGGCCAACATCTTCGCCCGCGAGACCCGGCGCCCGATGAAGGACGGGCTGATCAGCCCGTCCGAGACGGACGCCCTCACAATGATCAAGCTCCTCATCGAGAAGGTGCTGGGCGAGCCGCAGGGCGAGGGGGAGATCGTCTTCTTCAGCGTCCCCGCCGAGCCGATCGACAAGCCGGCCAACGTGATCTACCACCAGGGGATCTTCGAGGGGCTGCTCAAGAAGCTCGGCTACAACCCCCGGCCGATGAACGAGGGGCACTCGGTGGTCTTCTCCGAGCTGGCCGACCAGAACTTCTCGGGCATCGGGATCAGCTGCGGGGGCGGGATGTTCAACGTCTGCGTCTCCTTCAAGACGATCCCGGCGCTGACCTTCAGCATTGCGCGCGGCGGCGACTGGATCGACAAGAACGTCGCGACCGTGCTGGGCCTCCCGGTGAGCAAGGCCTGCTACATCAAGGAGCAGGGAGTGGATCTGCGCAATCCTCACAGCCGTGAGGAGGAGGCCATCGCGATCTACTACCGGAACCTGATCCACTACACGCTGACGAACATCAAGCAGCGGTTCCTGACGTCGTCGGGGATGCCCGAGTTCCCCGAGCCGATCGACATCGTCTGTTCCGGCGGCACGTCGCTGATCAACGGCTTCATCGACGTCTTCAAGGACGAGTTCTCGAAGCTCGAGTTCCCCATCGCGATCCGCGAGATCCGGCGCGCCAAGGATGCGCTGACCAGCGTCGCGAAGGGGTGCCTGGTCGCGGCGGCGATCGCGGAGCCGTAACACAGAGCGAGGAAACGATCCGCCGGTCGATCGCGAGGGCAAGGCGGACGAGGGCCGGAAGGCCGATCCGTGGGCCCGGGAGCAGTCCCGGGCCCACGCTTCTTTTCCTGCCCGCGGGCCCGGTCTCCGCGTCCGTCGTCGCGTTTCCACGACGCCTTGTCGCGCCCCAGCGACACTCCTTCCCGCCGCCCGGCCCGTGCCCGCGCGGCGCGACGCCGTCGCAACTTGTTCCAGCCTCCCGGCCGCGCGCCGGACGCGGAATAAGGAGCCTTTTCCGGGCGAGTTGCGTCGGTCGCGGGCCTGACCGCCCCCGATCTTGAGCCGCGCGCCGGTCCGGTCTCACGACAGGCCGTGGCCCATCCTGAGCCTCGTCCCGGTATGGAAACTGCTCCCCTCTCTCCGGACCACGATGCCGCACCTGGGGCCCTCTAAGAGGACGCGCACCTTGGACGAGAAGCAGCTGAGCAGCTCCCAGAAGATCCAGCACATCCTGAAGAAGCTGGGCGATCTCGCGGACATCCTGAACGAGATCTCCCGCAAGATGAGAGTCGCCGCCGATGAGCAGAAGCAGGGACTTCGCGACCTGTCCCAGATCGGGGACTCACTGACCAAGGCCGGCAGCGAGCCGCCGGCCCGGCCGCTCCCGCTCTCGAAGCGTCAGCTTCGGCGAGCCCAGGAGGTCTCGCGAAAGCCCGTTCAGGTCCATGGACCGGTCGGAGGGAAGATGACCTACGGGGAGTACCTGGAGTTCACCTCGATGGAGGAGTTCCGCCGCTTCCAGACCCTTCCGCGCATCACCAAGGAGGAGGTCCGGAACTGCGACTGGGACGCTCTCGAGCAGTCGCTCCGGGAGAGCTCGGGCAGTGAGGAGCCCGGGCGTCCTGCCCCCCCCGCGCCGGACCCGAAGACCTGACGGGGACGAAAGGGGTCAGGAGCCTTCTCCGCGGCGGAAAAGGCTCCTGACCCCTTTTCTGCTACGGGGCCCGCCCCACGACCGTCAGCACGTTGCTGAAGATGTTCAGCGCCGCGGTCTGCACGAAGGCCTGGAGGTGGATCGGGAGTCCCACCAGCCCCGGGTTCACCGGGAGCCGCGCCGGGAGCATGGCGAGTCCGCCGGCGTCGAGCGTCCCCACCGCGAACAGCGTGAACGGCCACGCCAGCTCGAGCGGGTCCGCCACGCCGGGGAAGCTGGACGTCCCGCGGTAAAGCCCGAAGGCGACCACGTAGGGACGGAAGGACTGCGCGGTCAGCGTCACCAGGAACGGGCTCCCGATCGCCGGCGTCGGATCGGTGGACCGGAGCGCGGCCACGTTGCAGCTCTCCGTGTAGACCTTCACGTCGTCCACGTTCCAGCCCCCGAAGTTCACCACGGTGTCGGAGACGAGCAGGAACGAGATCGTCACTCCCGCCTGCTGGTCCGCGATCCCGATCGGGTAGTCGTGCACACCCCAGCCCGCATCCAGGAAGCTGCCGAGGAAGGGGTTGGACCAGACCAAGAGCGGGTTGCGCCCCGGCACGGTGGCGTAGACGAGCGCCTGGTCGAACTGTCCCTCCTCCACCGTCAGGGCCCGCGCGAACGACAGCCTCACGCCCTGGTGCCCGCGCGCGTCGATGGGAGGCGAGTCGAGCCGGCTCTGGTAGAGGTCGGGGTAGTTCCCGTCGCTCCCCGCCGCGGCGAGGTCGGTCCCGTAGACGTTGTTCCCGCTGTAGGCCCGCCGCGGGTCGAAGATGTTCGACCCGGACGGGTTCGGAGGCCCTAGCGCCCAGTCGTCCACGCCTCGCGTGGCCTGGTGGGTCCATCCGGGCGCGCCGCCCTCGAAGTCGTCGAAGAAGAGCGTGGTGACTCGGGCCACGCGATAGCTGAAATCCCCCATCTCGGGGAGCGTGCCGGTCTCGCCCCGGTCGGTCCGCGCGCGGAAGCGATAGAAGACGGTCGTCCCGCAGTTCTGCGGAGGCAGCGCCGCCCGCCACTCGTCGGGCTGGCCGGTCCCGGTCATGGGCACGGTGAGGAAGGAGCCGCCCGTCCCCCAGAGCAGGTCCACCGACGTCACGGTCCTGCCGAGCAGCCCCCGCGCGGTCACCGTGACGGTCCGCGCGTTGACCACGTCGCGGGTCGGTCCCAACGCGGAGTGCGTGAACGCCACGAAGACCGGGTTCGGCGGGCGCGGCAGCGCATGGCGGTCGGCGGCCGCCGCGAGGTCGGAGAAGTGCGGGGTGCCGTTGGTCAGGTTGCCGTCGTCGTCGTCCTTGAGGAAGACGTCCAGCACCCCGGCATCCATGTCGAAGGGGTTGAGCGCATAGGCCGAGATCGTGATGTTCTCCGCCACGTCCGCGCCCGACGCGAGGCCGAGGCTGCCCACCAGGTTGTCGCGCAGGTCCGCGCAGAAGCCCGCCCAGCACTGCCCCATGCAGTGGGGCTCATTGGCGCACATCGGGCCCGGGGGCCACTGCGTGTGGTTCGCCGGCCCCCCCGGCCGGTAGTCGCGCACGGAGGCCCCCGTCGCCCAGAAGCCCCGGCCCATCTCGCGGTTCGTGGGCAGCGGGTTCCCCGCGTTGTCGCGCGAGGACCAGTAGATGCCGATGTGGTCGGCGATCCCCTCGCTGAAGCTCAGCGGGTTCACGGCCCCGTGGAACCACTGGTGGAAGGCGTGGCCGTACTCGTGGGCCACGATCTCCTCGAACGCAGTGTTGTTGCAGAGGCCGCCGGAGCGGAAGAAGGTCATGCCGGTCCCGTCGAAGTAGGCGTTGCAGGTCTGGGGCACGTTCACGCGGACGGGGAAGTTGGGCCACGCCGCCGCGAAGCTGGGATAGCGCGCCTGGATGAAATAGTGCGTCCCCGTGGTCATCCGGTAGGCGGTGGCTTCGGCGGTCTCGAGCTCCGAGACGTGGGTCGGGTTCAGCACGACGGAGGCCGGCGTCCCGGGAGTCGCGCTCCGCGAGAACGTGAGGTTCCCGTTCGCGGAGGCGTCGGTCACCGACGCGTGCCGCCCGAAGAACCGCCCGGTGATCGTCACGCCGCCCGACCCTCCGTGCGTGATCCGGAAGAACCCCGCCGCGTCGGTGTAGCCGTTGTTCCCGCCCGAGACGGTGACCCGGAGCGAGTCCATCGGGACCGCGCTGAAGGACTGGTGCGGCCCGTCGTCCCAGGAGCCTGCCCGCACGGTGCCGACGACGTCGGTCCAGACGAGGTCGTCGCGGGTCTCGAGCCGCTGGCCGGTGTGGGCGTCGAAGACGTGCACCCATCGGTGCGGCGGCTCGACGGTCACGATCTCGACTTCGTGGACGAGCCGGACGTCGGCCGGCCCCCGCGCGAGCACGAAGGTCTCGGCCCGGAGGATGGACGCGGCCGCCGCGCGGGTGCCCCCCCACGCGTCGGCCACGACGGCCTCGAGGGGGTAGCGCGCGGGGGTCTCGACGTCCACCCGGCGGATCAGCCGCGAGTGGATCGCGGCCACCCGCCCGAGCGTGCCGTTGAGGACGACGAGGACTTGCGCGTCCCCATCCGCCAGGCGGACGGGGAGCCCTTCGTGGACCTGGCGGAACGCGATGCCGATGGATTCCTGTCCGTAGGGGTTCCGGGTCCTGCTCGCGCGATCGAGCACGAGGTCCCCGGTGTGCTCGCCTCCGAGGAGCCCCAGGTGCGGTTCGAGCAGCGAGCGCGCGGCGGCGACGCCCCGGTCGTCGGCGGAGATCGGGCCGCCGAGATCGAGGCCGGGCCCGATGATCCAGTCCGGGGTCAGGGTCCTCGTGCTGAAGCGGACGCGCCAGCCGGCGCCGAAGCGTTCCTGGAACCCGGCCCAGCCGGCGTCCCCGGCGGCGGCCAGCTCGTCCACCGACCGCCACACGTCGAAGACGGGGTCGGGCCGGCCTCCGAACCAGGGCCCGGGCGGGCGGCTCTGATCTCCCACGTAGGGCGCCGCCGGAGCGGCCAGAACCAGCGCGAGGAGGAAGCGGGTTGGGGTGGGGAGCCGGGAAGGCATCGGGCAGCGCTCCTTTCACGAACCTCGCTGCGGCTCCTGGGCCGCGCGGACCTGCCCGGTCGACGTGCTCAGGACGCCGCGATTGTAGGCCGGGCCGGTCTGCGCTGGCAACGTCGGAGAGGGGAGGAGGCCCTCGCGGCCCCCTCCCCGGAACGGATCAATGGGTCTCGAGGACGACCGGCTCGGTCACGGCATACCCGGGCACGGCGACCCCCTGGATCACGATGCGGAGGCCAAGCGAGATCTGCGTGGCGCCGAAGAGCAGCTCGGCGTCCCCCGAACCGTCGAGCGCGAGCGCGAAGTTCGGCGTCACGGCGCTCCAGATGACCAGCGGGTCCCAGAGGTCCACCCACGCGAGCCCGGTCCCGGTGAAGGGCGCCGGCATCGTGGTGGGCACGAGCGAGGGGAGCCGCGCATTGGAGACGTAGACGTGCCCGGTTCCGCCGGCCGGTCCGCCGAGGAACCGGACGCGGATCGGCTCCGCGGGAGGCACGGTGACGTGGTCGTTGGCGAGGAGGACGCTGGCGGGCGCCGGGAAGTCAGTGGTCAGCGCCAGCCCGTCGAGCGTCTCGGGCGTGGCGAATCCGAAGACCGCGGCGCCGGAGAGCGGCATCCCGTTGAGCACGGCGATCTGCCCGCCGCTCCGGGTGGTGAACACGGTGCCGATGATCCCGGCGGC
>Ga0187892_10010566_pt1 | contig 11642 bp, 13 predicted proteins | sample MA1701073metaG_FD_139345 | JGI IMG/M metagenome (GOLD analysis project Ga0187892, IMG submission 139345) | Bio-ooze microbial communities from a basaltic lava cave in the Kipuka Kanohina Cave System on the Island of Hawaii, USA - MA170107-3 metaG ... | reverse complement strand
GCCTTTTGCCTTTTGCCTTTTGCCTTTTGCCTTTTGCCTTTTGCCTTTTGCCTTTTGCCTTTTGCCTTTTGCCTTTTGCCTTTTGCCTTTTGCCTTTTTACTTTCCCTCGCCTACGGCACCTTCGTTCCAGAGAACGGCACCGCACCTTGCGGCGAATCGACCGTTCCGCTGACTTGATTACCGGTAACCTTGCCGCTCACGGTGATATTTAATGTCGTTCCGCCAAACTCGACATTACCCGAAAACGAAAATCCGTCAGCCGTGACTTTGCCGTCGCGAATCTGCGTCGTGCCGAGCTGCGAAACCATCGTGCCGGTGAACGAAGAATCTTGCTGTACAAAATTCAAAGTCGCGGCAAGCGGCTGACCGGGAATGTCGATCGTGATCGCATAGGTCCCGCCGACATTTGCAACCGCTGGAGGCGGACCGCCTGTTCCCGTGGCATTGCCGCGTCCCGGCAGCGGTTTCAGCGGCTCTTTTTGCTCGAACACCTTGCCGTCAACTATCGTCTGCGGAACAAAGCGGTCTTTGCTAAAAACATCGCCTTTGACAATCGCGAGATTCGCGATCTTGCCTGCTTCGATCGAGCCGAGACGGTTATCGACGCCGAGTATCTCAGCCGCTCCGAGCGTCATTACGCGAATCGCAGCGTCTTTACTCAAACCGTTTTCGACGGCTTTACCTGCGTTTGTAAAAAAGTCCGCGAGCGTCGTCGCACCGCCTGATTGGAACGCAAACTTCACGCCCGCCGCCGCAAGTTTGCCGGCACCTTTTGGCGTTTCAGCCCGTAATCTCAACGTTTCGATGCTTTCCGGATCGGCGTCCGCCGCGGCGGACGTCGTGCGTTTTGGAAAATTGAGCGAGAGCAGCACGGGAATGTTATTCGCTTTCAAACGGTCGACAACTTTCCAAGCTTCTTGTCCGCCCGCGATGACACCGCTCAGTTTGAACTCGCGGATCAAGTCGATCGAGCGAATAATTTCGCGTTCCGAATTCGCGTTAAAGACGACGGGCATCTTGCCGTTGATGAATGGAAACAGCGCTTCGAGCGAGCGGTCGCTGTCGGGACGTTTCATTCCTTTCGGATTCGCGGCGTAAGCTTTTTGCCAATCTTCGAGCCGCTTCGCGTCATAAAACATCTGCCTGATCGCCGAAAAAGTTCCAAGCAGCGACTGCGGATAAACCTGCCCGAGCGTCGTGTATGTAATGTGCAACGCGTATGGCGAGCGAACGGTCATCGCCGAAACGCTCTCGCCCGCGAGGTTGATGACAGCCGACTGACCGTTAAAAATTCCAGTGCGTCCGACCGTGAGCACGCTCGTAAAACCTGCGTTACGCGCGGCTTCGAATTGAGCTTCGCCGGCACGCAGATCGTCGCCCGTCATATCGTCGGGCCGCAATCCCGCGGGATAATTCGAATTCGAAGTCGGCTGCGCTTGCGTCGTGGCCGCAGCTTGCGGACCGCCGCCACCGGCGGGTGTGGCCGGTCGCGTCTGCAAACCGAGCGTCGCCAACGCGTCGATAAAGCCCGGATAAACGGTCAGCCCCGTCGCGTCAAAAACCTGCGCATCGGCCGGCGTCGCTACATTTGCGCCGACCGCGTCGATCAATCCGTTTCGAATAACGATCGTGCCTTTCTCAATGGTCGCACCCGACACCGTCACGATCTTAGCGTTCGTGATCGCGTAGCTCTGCGCACTTGCGGCCACGCTCAAAAACAAACACATCGCAACTGCAAAAAGCAGAATTAGCTTTGTTCTCATAACTTTGTTATTTCAGATTTGATCTGTCTGAATTATCTTTTACGCAAGAGGATATATGAAAAGTTTCAGACAATCAAAGTGCCGAATTATCGACGCCGATGCAAGTGCGGTAAGATTTTTGCATGGAGCGGATAGTTCTTTTTGACGGAGTTTGTAATTTCTGCAACGGCGCGGTGAATTTTATAATCGCTCGCGACCGCGATCACAAATTCAAATTCGCACCGCTGCAATCCGAGATCGGCTGCAAATTACGTGATAAATACGGCATCGGCGACGATGTCGATTCGATCATATTGATAGAAGACGACACGGCATATCTGCATTCGACGGCAGCGTTGAAAATCACGCGACAGCTCGGCGGTATCTGGTCTTTGAGCTATATGTTTATTGTCGTTCCGGCGTTCTTTCGCGACTTCTTTTACAAACTTTTCGCAAAATACCGCTATCGGCTCTTCGGCAAAAAAGATTTCTGTATGATACCGACTAAGGAAATTAGAGAACGATTTTTGGATTGACTTTGCGTTCTTTGCGACTTTGCGTGAAACTTTTTTCTCACGCAAAGACGCCGAGATCGCAAAGAGGATAAATTTTATGAAAGCAACATGGAACGGCGCAACACTCGCCGAAAGCAACAACACGATCGTCGTCGAAGGTAATCATTACTTTCCGCCCGACTCGATTAACAGCGAATATTTTCAACCTTCTGAAACGCACACCGTCTGCCCTTGGAAAGGCACAGCCAGCTACTACGACATTGTCACAAACGGAGAGACGAACAGGGACGCGGCGTGGTATTACCCTGAGACAAAACCCGACGCTAAAAATATCGAAGGCTATGTCGCATTTTGGAAAGGCGTCGAAGTTACACAGTGAGCTATTCACTCGAAACATTGGAATTCGCGCAGCTGCTCGAACTCGTCGCGCGTCACGCGCAGACACCGATGGGTCGCGAGCGTGTAAGAAATGCACGACCATTAGCAAGCCGTATAGAACTTGATAACGCTCTCGCAGCGATCTCGGAAACTATTGAGCTGCAGGAAATTAAGCAAGTCTCTTGGTCGTTCAGCGGTATCGAAGATACGTCCGACGCAATTGCAATCCTCAATATTCAAAACGCCGCTCTCGATCCGCTCGCATTACTTAAGATCACTCGAATTTGTACTCAAACGCTGTTTGCAAGATCTGCGATTCAGCCCGAAAAAGAATCGGCGCCAAAACTGTGGCAAATTGTCGAGCAACTACCCGCGACGCTCCTCGCGGTCGCGGAACAAATCAACAAAAAACTTCTGCCGAGCGGAGAAGTTAACGACGATGCTTCGCCCGAACTTGCAAACTTGCGTCGCGAGATAAACGCCCAACGCGCGCGTCTGACAAAATCGCTCGAATCCGCGATGCGTGCCGCCGGTGTCGCCATTCAGGACGAAATTGTCACCGTTCGCAACGAACGTTTTGTCATTCCGGTAAAAGCAGATTTTCGCGGAAAAGTCGCCGGCGTCGCGCACGGCTTTTCGTCGAGCGGTCAAACCGTTTACGTCGAACCGCTCGAAGCGATCGAAGCAAATAACGAGCTGCAAAATCTTCGCGGCAAAGAGGAGCGCGAGGTCGCTCGAATTTTATTTGCGCTGACAGAGCAACTCCGTGAACAACTGCCCGCCGTCGAAGCTGCCGTCGAAGCCGTCACCGAACTCGATCTCATAAAAGCAAAAGTCGAATTCGCACGTAAATTCAATGCCGTCGTCCCCGAGATCACCGACGACACGCTAGAACTCACCGACGCGCGTCATCCGCTTCTGTCAGAACCCCCTGCGTTAGCGTGGGGAATGACCGCTGCCGCGAGGTCAACGTTGGAATCGGGCAACAAGCGCGACATTGCATCTGCGTCCACGCCGCCCGCTCACGCAGGCGGTTCTGACTGGGTCGTCCCAAATTCGTTCGCACTCTCCAGCGGCCATTCCGTCATGATCATTTCCGGCGCCAACGCGGGCGGCAAAACCGTCGTACTCAAAACCGCAGGTTTATTGAGTCTAATGGCGATCTCCGGTTTACCGGTTCCGGCCACGAATGCACGAATTCCATTCTACCGTTCCGTTCTCGCCGATATTGGCGATCATCAATCTCTGAGCGCAAACCTCTCGACCTTTTCTTCACATATGTCGAATATCGCTTCGATGATTCATGATTGCGTCACGCCCTCGCTCGTGTTGCTCGACGAAGCCGGCACAGGCACCGACCCTGAAGAGGGCTCGGCGCTCGGCGTCGCGATCGTCGATCATTTTCGTGCAAAAGGCGCACAGGTGATCGCCTCGACTCACTATCGAGGTTTGAAAATGTATGCCGCGAATGACGACGGCGTCATCAACGCCTCGGTCGAATTCGACGAAAAAACTTTGCAGCCGACTTATAAACTTCTTATCGGCCTCGCCGGTGCTTCATCCGGCATCGAGATCGCCCGCCGCTTCGGCATCGACCAAAACGTGATCGACGCCGCGCGTCAGAATCTCGACACTTCGGCTCAAGAGGCCGAAACCTACTTACTAAAATTACAAATCGAAACGCGGCAGGCCGAAGACCTGCGAACCGCTCTCGAAGATGAGCGCGAAGCCGTCGCCCTAAAATACGCCGGACTCGAAGTAGAAGCCGTGAAAAAAGAAAAAGCTCGGCAAAAAGAATTTGAGAACCGACTCGCTCAGACAATCGACGATTTCGACCGCCAGTCAAAGGCTTTCCTGCAGACGCTGGAAGACAAAGCTTTAAAGAACCGCCTCGAAAAAGAACGCCAATCACGCAAAGCCGAATTAAACCGCGCTGTACTTAAGAAAGTTTCCACCGCAGAGACGCAGAGACGCGGAGGTTTGGAGACAGGCGACTCCCCTCCTTACGAAGGAGGGGTGGCGGCGGCTTCCGCCGACGGGGTGGTTCTCTCCGTGGGCAGCAAGGTCATCACATCCTTCGGCAAGATCGGCACCGTCGAAAAGCTCGACAAAGACACCGCCGAGGTTCTCGTCGGCAACATCCGTCTGCGTGAAAAGCTCTCCGACCTACAGCCGGCAGCTTCAGAGTCCAAAGTCCAAAGTCCAAAACCCAAAGCAAGCAAGTCTCAAACGACCTTGGACCTTGGACGCGAGACTTTGGACTTGAGTGCAGAATTGAACCTCATCGGCCGCACGACCGCCGAGGCAGAACATGAACTCGACCGCTTTCTCGACGAAGCCTACATGGCCTCGCTGCCCCGCGTGCGCATCATTCACGGCTTCGGCACCGGCGCGTTAAAAAATTACGTCCATCACTTTTTGAAGAACAACGATCTTGTGGAAAAATTTGAATTCGCCCCCGACAACCAAGGCGGAAACGGTGCTACAATAGCGCAGTTGAAAGGGTGAGGTAGTCATGACAGAGCAACAAATTATCCGCGAGTTTAGCCAATTTCCACGGCCGGTCAAGTCTGCCGTATTGCGCCGGCTTCTCCAGCTATTCGAGAACGATCTGAACGACAAAGCCGCTTCATCTAAAATGGCATTGACGAAGGAAGAACGCATGACAATCGTTAAGAGCCTGAGCGGAAGCATTAAGATGGATGATCCCCCCATGACCAAAAAGGAAGTCCGCGAGGAATATTACGGCTCGAAGGCGAAAAAGCACAGATGATCAGTGCACTTCTCGACTCAGACGTTATTTTGGATTACGTGTTGAATCGGCAGCCTTTTCACGGTGAGGCTGAAAAAGTCTTCGAGGCTCTTGCCAGCATACAATTCATCGGCTACGTTTCCGCAATCGCGCTCCTCAACGTTCACTATTTCGCTGAAAAGGAACAGGATAGCGTGTTCGCCTTGGAGGAAGTTAAGCAATTACTCAAAATACTGGAAGTCGCCCCCATTGAAGAAAGTTCCTTTCATACTGCATCTGCATTGGGATTCGACGATTACGAAGACGCTGTCCAATGCGCCTCCGCTATCGCCGAAGGCCTCGACGCCATCGTTACGCGAAACGTAAAAGATTTCGCGAAGTCGCCGATTCCGGTTTATTCGCCCGCGGAGTTTCTCAAAAAACTCAAATCCGATCTTTCCACTTCGTAACTGACCGTATCATTCACCATGCATAATAACCGTCAAACAGTTCCCGTTGACACAGAACCGCATTAGTCGGAAAATCTGTTTATGACCGCTACTGTAGAACTTCAACTGCCCGAGAGCGTGAAGATCACTGACGCCGAGATAAAAATGATCGTCGCGGCTCACCTGTTTGACATTGGGGAGTTGACATCGGGCCAGGCCGCTAAGCTGGCAGGCATCACTAAGCGCGAGTTTATCGAATCGGTCGGCAAGTACGGCGTTTCGATCTTTCAGTATTCGGCCGAAGAACTGCGAGAAGATATCGAACGCCTCAGAAAATGAAGATCGTGATCACCGATGCGACTTGCCTCATCACTCTCGACAATATCAACGAAACATATCTGCTTCGGAAGTTATATCGCAAGATATTTGTAACTTCGGAGGTCGTCTTCGTGTGGGAGTTACGTTCCAAGATTCACTAGTGTTATATCCGCAATACTTCATCGACGATCTTAAAACGCGGGCCGATCTGGTGCGGATAATACAGCCGTATGCGGCGGATCTGAAGAAGAAGGGTGCGAACTGGATGGCGTGTTGCCCGTTTCATCAGGAGAAGACGCCGTCGTTCTCGGTCAATCCGGCGAAGGGTTTTTACAAGTGCTTCGGTTGTGGCAAAGGCGGCACGGCGTTCAATTTTCTGATGGAGATGGAAGGACTAAATTTCCCCGAGGCTGTCCGCCGCGTCGCCGAGATCAGCGGCATCATGCTGCCCGAGCCAGTCGATGACGAAGTTTATGAACGCTCGAAAAAACAGCGTGATGAGAAAAAGCAGCTCGCCGATCAGGTCGTCGAACTCAATCAGATCGCGCTTGAATTTTGGGAAAAGGAATTACAAGGCAAAAGCAAGGCAGCCAAACAAGCTCGTAATTATTTGCTTGGACGCGGCATTTCGGACGAGATTCAAAAACAGTTTCGCATCGGCTATTCGCCCGATAAATGGGACGGCTTATTAACGGTTTTACGCGATTTTGGCGCAGATGAAAAGCTGATCGCACAGTCAGGCCTCGTCAGCGTCAATGAAGAAAAAGACCGTGTATTCGACCGTTTTCGCGGGCGGATCATGTTTCCGGTGCACGATGTCAACGGCCGTCCGATTGCATTCGGCGCTCGTGCGCTTGGCAGCGACGAACCGAAATATCTGAATTCGCCCGAGACGCCGGCTTATGTAAAAGGCGAGCATCTATACGGGCTGTTTCAGTCGAAGGACGAGATTCGTAAAAAGAAGTTCGCGATTCTCGTCGAAGGCTATCTCGATCTGATCGCGCTCGCACAGTTCGGCGTGACCAACGTCGCGGCGAGCCTCGGCACAGCGTTTACCGATGCTCAGGCCAAGCTGCTGCACCGCTTCACCGATCGCGTCGTAATAAATTACGATGGCGACGACGCCGGCCTTAAAGCCGCTCGCCGCGCGATCGAGCATCTGCTGCCGCAGGATCTTGACGTCAAGGTGCTCGTGCTGCCCGACGGCAAAGACCCCGACGATTTTATTCGCGAAAACGGTGCCGACAGCTATAACACGCAGCGTGGCAACGCGCTGACTTTCATGCGTTTTGCTCTCGACGCGTCGGTAAAGGGACGCAATCTCAGCAACGCGCGTCAAAAAGCCGAGGCGATCGAGGATTTTCTTCCGGTCATTGCTGCGATTCGCAACAACATTCAACGCCGCGAGAGCTTTGACCAGGCGATGACGTTCTTTCATATCGATGACGCTCCGCTGAAGCGCGAATTGTGGGATTCGCTTGGCAAAATTCACAGCGGTGATGTTCAGACGGTTACGCAAAAAATCTCACGTGTCGCGCGTGCGAAGATAACCGTCGCCGAGCGTCACTTGCTCGAATTGCTCGTCTTCGACAGCGAACTTCGCGACACGATCATTCCGCTGCTCGAGCCTAGCGATTACGAAAACCTCGCGACAGCAGAGTTGTTTGAGGCTTTTATATCTATACACAACGAGCGTCAGCAGATCGAACCCGAAACGCTCATGAATCACGTCGGCGACGACGAGACGATGCTCGATCTCGCGCACAGTCTGCTCACCGGTAAGCCGCAACGCGACAAAAATGACTCGATTGACAACGTTCTCAACGAAGCCGAAAACTGCGTTTTTAGCCTGCGAAACATGGCGATCTCTAATCGAATCACGGAGATCAGCCGCGAGGCCGCAGTCGCAGAACAAGGCGGCGATTCGGCGCGTGCCAACGAACTTACCTTCGAGCAGCTAGAACTCGAAAAACTACGCCGCTCGCTTCAACGATAGTGCACTTGCTGTGATATACTCACCGATTTGATGCGTGTGGCCGGATGAAACAAACGCTGCCTGTCGAGCGTTATTAAGTATATTGAAAACAACGATTTAGCACGCGATTTAATCCAAAACTTTTATCACATATGCCTGATTACAACGAAAAAGAAGACTTGATGGATCGACTGGTCGCCCTTGGCCGCCGAAAGAAGGGTCTCAGCCTCGATCAACTCCAACGCGAACTTCCCGAAAACATGACATCGCCCGACGAGCTCGAGGACGTTCTTCAGCGACTCGAAGGCGCAAATATCTCGGTCGCCGAGACCGACGCGCAGCTGCTCGAACGCGCTTCGAATATGGCGCTCGATGACGAGGAAGAAGAAGCTGAAGAAGACGATCTCGATCTCGATCTGTCGGCCGGCGTGCTCGATAAATCGAACGATCCGGTGCGACTTTATCTTCGCGAGATGGGCGTCGTGCCACTGCTAAATCGCGAAGGCGAAGTCGCCATTGCAAAACGCATCGAGCGCGGCCAGATCAAAACTCACAAGGCGATCGCGCGTTCGCCGATCGCTGTGGAGCGGTTGAGCGCGTTTACTGAAGATCTAACCGAAGGACGCGCGAGCATTCGCGAAACTGTTGTCTTTGCCGAGCAAGCCGAGATTTCCGTTGAAGAAGACAAGGCCGAAGAGTACATGCGCTGGACGCTCGAAGGTTTAGAGAACATTAAACAGAGCTACAAGCTGACGGTCAAAAACTGGAACGCTCTGACTGCCGAACAAGCAAAAACACCTGCCGGCAAAATGCCCAAAAAGCTTCGCACTTTGCGACGCAAAACGGCTCGCGGACGGCTGGACGTCGCGCAGGACATTAAACATCTTAATCTGACTGAGCATTCGCGGCAGAAGTTAATTGCTGCAATTAAAAAGGTTGTCGATGAGATTCGCAAGGCCGAGCGTGCCGTCAGCCGTAACAAAGACAAGCTCGACAATAAAAAAATAAAGCCGGACGAAAAAAAGGCGCTCAATAAAAAAGTCAGAGAGGCCAAGGCGATTCTAAAAGGCGTCGTAGAAAGTTATCGTCTGCCGACCGTCGAGATCAAGCGTTCTTTTCAGACGATCAGCGTCGGTGAATTTGAAACGAACAAGGCAAAGCGTGAGTTGGTCGAGGCCAACTTGCGACTGGTCGTCTCGATCGCAAAAAAATATACGAACCGCGGTTTGCAGTTCCTCGATCTTATTCAGGAAGGCAACATTGGCTTGATGAAGGCCGTCGATAAATTTGAATGGCGACGTGGTTATAAATTCTCGACGTACGCAACGTGGTGGATCCGCCAAGCCATTACGCGTGCGATCGCCGATCAGGCGCGCACGATCCGAATTCCCGTTCACATGATCGAGACGATCAACAAGCTCATTCGCACCTCGCGTCTGCTTGTGCAGGAACTCGGCCGAGAACCGACGAGTGAAGAAATCGCAAAGCGGATGGACATTCCGGTCTCAAAGGTGCGAAAGGTTTTAAAAATTGCGCAAGAACCGATCTCGCTCGAAACACCGATCGGCGAAGAAGAAGATTCGCATCTCGGCGATTTTATCGAAGACCGCTCGATACTAAATCCGGCCGAGTCGGTAACGTTCTCTAACCTTCGCGAGATCACCGACGAAGTTCTCGCAACGCTAACGCCGCGTGAAGAGAAAGTGATCAAAATGCGTTTTGGCCTTGGAAACACTGGCTCCGAGCACACGCTTGAAGAAGTCGGCCAGCACTTCGCCGTCACGCGCGAACGCATTCGCCAGATCGAAGCCAAGGCTCTACGCAAGTTGCGTCATCCGTCTCGCTCAAGACGGCTAAAGGCGTTTCTCGAAGGCAAGCCGTAAGCAATCATCGGAAATACACTCGATCTCGCGTATTATCAACGGCGGTCGGTGTTGATAAGCGGTTGGGTGTTTCTTGGTGAAATTTGACAGGCATTTTGAAATCATCCCATCTTTGGAGGTAGAGAATGAGTAGTAAATTAAAAATCGTCAAGGAATTGAAAATTGAACGTCCGCCACGCGCCGAAGTTACCGAAGCACAAGCTATTAAGCGGATGAAAGAATTTGCCGAAAAGCGCAAGGAGAAGTTCATTGGCTCTGTTAGAGAAAACAAGAATCGAAGTGTATCTTCCTGATTTACCGACCGTTGCTTATCAGAAATTGCTTAATGCTTTTGACACAGAATTCACCCATTCGTTCGGCGGTTGCACAACAAATCGCGGCTTGGAAGGCAGCTATCTTTCTCGCGCCGGAGTAAAAACGCCAGACCGTATTAATCTGATTTACACGGACATTCCGATTGCCTTGTCAACCAATTTCGAGCTTGTGGCAGCGTATGCTGGGGAGTTAAAACGGTCAGCGTTTGAATCGTTATCGGAAGAAGCGGTTTTGGTAGTCGTCAAGCAGGTTTATCACACGGTTTGAAATTAAGCCTTGAGTCCATAATTTCGCCGTCACCCGCGAACGCATTCGCCAGATCGAGGCAAAAGCTCTACGCAAGTTGTGTCATCCGTCTCGCTCACGACGACTGAAAGCGTTCCTCGAAGGAAAGCCGTAAGCAATCATCGGAAATCGACGCCAATATAATCACTTTTATTTAGATTCGCCCTTTTTTCTGAAATTCTGTAAAATGCTCCGAGAGGGTTACTTACTATGCTGACGGCGATTGAAACAACCGGAACAATAGAACAGAGCGGACGAATTACTATTGACGAACTTCTTTCGGTGGACGCGCCGGTTTCAGTGCGAGTTATTGTTTTGTTTCCTGAAACTGAAGATTTGAGCGAAAGCGAATGGCTGCAAGCAGCTTCAACAAACGAAGCGTTGGATTTTCTGAACGATCCGGAAGAAGAGATTTATTCCTTGACCGACGGAAAGCCGCTTAATTGAGTGAAATATAAAATCGTTCTTGTCTCATTTCCATTTGACGACTTAACGGCAAACAAAGTTCGTCCGGCAGTTTGTTTGACTGACGAGATCAAACCTCATAGTCATATTGTTTTGGCTTTCATTACCAGCAGGGTTTCGTCGGGCGCATCGCCAACCGATTTTGTAATTGACAAGTTAGACGCAGATTTTGCGACAACCAGCTTGGGCAAGCCGGACATTCTGTCGAGTATCGAAGCTGCTTCGGTGGCAGTGAATACTACGGGCAGATGTTCGGGCCGTTTTGCACGAACCACGCCTTCGATGCGCGGAAGTTGAATGCTCAGAACGTCCCGGTACAGAAAAAGCAGTGCGAAAAATGCCTGATTCTGAGTGGAGGCAGAGACCCGTCCGCGAACCGCCAGATCGATCAGGAATTCGGTTATCTCATCAGCGCCCATTTCGGCGGGGTGACGCTTGTTGTGGAACAAAATGAACCGCTTGATGAAATTATGATACGTATCTTCCGTACGGTTACTCAGATGTCTCGCCCGAGCAACCATGCGAACCCTTTCCAACAATTTCGGTTTGTCCGACATATCTGATATTGTAGCTCCGGTGGATTTT
>Ga0187892_10010565_pt1 | contig 11643 bp, 14 predicted proteins | sample MA1701073metaG_FD_139345 | JGI IMG/M metagenome (GOLD analysis project Ga0187892, IMG submission 139345) | Bio-ooze microbial communities from a basaltic lava cave in the Kipuka Kanohina Cave System on the Island of Hawaii, USA - MA170107-3 metaG ... | reverse complement strand
TATGTCCTTCTCCATCATGAGAAGAAGATACGAAACGAAAAATTAAGACGCCAGTCTTTTTTTATAAAAATTGTTTTTTGCACGGCCGGCAGGTCGTTGTCCACCCGTAACTGAGGCATTACAGGATTTTTTAAAATTTTTGGCGGCATTTTCGCCGTCAAAACGTTTGACATTCTCGCTTTTTTTACTATTTTTTATTTATGCCATTGATGCGGCAAACAGCGCTAATAAATTTTAAAAAGAATGTACATTCCAACCTTTAACCGAGGAGCAAAATATGGCTGACAAACTCGTCAATTATTCTACCGAACAGGGCCTGGCGATCATCGAACTGAGCGATCCGCCGGCGAATACGTACACCTACGAGATGATGAAACAGATCGACGCCGCGATTCTCGAGGCGCGTATGGATGACAGCGTGCACGTGATCATTCTGAAAGGCGGCGGCGAGAAATTTTTCTGCGCCGGCGCCAACATCCGCATGTTGCAGGAAGTCACCCCGCGCTTCAAATACTTCTTCTGCCTGCACGCTAACGAAACGCTCAATCGCCTCGAACAAACGCCGAAGCTGGTGATCGCGGCGCTGAACGGCCACTGCGTCGGCGGCGGCTTGGAAATCTCGATGGCCGCGGACATTCGCCTCGCCAAAAAAGGCGCCGGCAAAATCGGCCTGCCGGAAGTCACCCTCGGCGTGTTGCCCGGCACCGGCGGCACGCAGCGGCTGGCGCGCCTCGTCGGCAAAACCCGCGCGATCGAATTGATGGCCACCGGCCGCACCTTCGATTTCGAGGAAGCCGAGCAAATGGGCCTGGTCAATCACGTCTTCCCGGCGGAGAATTTCTGGGAAAAAGTTTTGGAATACGCCCGCCAATTCCTGCCGCCCAACAAGGCCAGCAAAGCCGTCGGCTTGATCAAGCGCTCCGTGCAATCCGGCATCGAAGTTCCGTTCAGCGAGTCGCTTGCCATCGAGCGCGAGCTGCAGCAGCAACTCTTTCAAAGCGAAGACGCGAAGGAGGGTTTGACGGCGTATAATGAGAAGAGGAAGCCGAGCTTTGCGGGCAAGTAGCAAGTCAGCCCCGATTTTCCATTAAATTCAAATAATGGAGATCGGGGCAAGTGAGAAATGGAAGCGACTTGCTCACTTGCAACTTGCAAACTTAATTCTATCGAGGTGCGACATGAGCACGTTTGCTGTCGAAGTCAAGGACGAAAAATTTTTTTGCCCAGCGAAGCTTTTGTAAGGAGCAATCAAAATGCCTAAACGAAAAAAATCGTCCCAGATAACCCAAGAGCAGTTTCTGGCCAGAGTGATGAGTCGTAAGCCCAATCGTGAAAAGGTTATCAAGGACATGTTGAGGGAACTTCATGCTTACGAGATGAAGTACCAAATGCGATCTGAATTTTTTTATAAACTCATTGTCGGAACTCCTCTCGAAGATCAGCCGGATTTTCTCGATTGGGCAATGTGTTATCGTGGCTATCTACAGGCTTTCCAATCGCAAGTTATGCCTGAAAGCGCGACTGCCGATGTTATCGGATAAACTCAAAAGGTGGTTGATTGCAAATCGTGCATGGGAAATTTACGTGCTTTTGCAAAAACTGCCTGAACAGGAGAGTGACTTGCTCTCCAATCTTGATGATCGGATTGAAGACGCTACCTTCACCGGCAATTTGCGTTTGTACACGCTTTGGCCGTCATTGAACAAAAAGCTTTCGGTTCAGGAGAGGTATGCATTTCCAAAGGAACAACTTCATATTGACTATTATAGTTATGTTTTAAGTGAAATCGGTGATCGCGTCATTGTTCGCGCCGATTCCGCTCCGCACCATGAGCGCGATTATCACCGCAAGCTTCTCATAAATTTCCCACATCATTTGCATGATGAAAAGGGACGCATTTGTTCGTTTAGCGGTGAGCTTGAAGATTTTATCAGCCTCGCCGTTCCGTATGTTCGTTAAATACGCTGTGGTTTAATTGGCTGTTTTTTTAACTTGTTCTTTCTTCAGCTTTTTTGACAAACCTTATGCACACCAAACTCTTCATCAACGGCAAATGGGAAGACGCTGCCAGCGGCAAGACCTTCCCGACCATCAATCCTGCAACCACCGAAGTCATTGCGCAAATCGCCGAAGGCGGCGCGGAGGATATCGACCGCGCCGTCAAAGCGGCGCGCGCGGCGCTCGACGGTCCGTGGGGCAAGATGAGCGCCTCGGAACGCGGGCGCATTATTTGGAAAATGGGCGAGCGCATGCTTGAACGCGCCGATGAGATTGCCAAGCTCGAAACCATCGACAACGGCAAGACCATCACCGAGTCCAGCAAAATCGATGTGCCGTATTCTGCCGATTTGTACTTTTATTACGGCGGCGCTGCGACCAAGCTCGAAGGCCACACGATTCCGGTGAGCGGCCCGTATTTCTGCTACACCTTGCGCGAGCCGCTCGGCGTCGTCGGCCTCATCGTGCCGTGGAATTTTCCGCTGTTGCTCGCCTCGCGAAAAGTTGCGGCAGCGCTGGCAGCCGGTAATACGTTGATTTTGAAACCAGCGGCACAAACGCCATTGACCGCTTTAGTCCTGGCCGAAATCGGCATGGAGGCCGGCTTGCCTCCCGGCGTATTGAACGTCGTTCCCGGCCACGGTTCAAACGCCGGCGCCGCGTTGGTGAAACATCCCGATGTCGATGGGGTTGCGCTCACCGGCGGCACTTCGACCGGACAGCAGCTTATGCGCGACGGCGCCGCGACGGTGAAGAAACTTCATCTCGAACTTGGCGGGAAATCACCCAACATCGTGTTTGCCGATGCCGATCTCGAAGCCGCGGCGAAGATGGCGCTCATGGGAATTTTCTATAATAAAGGAGAAGTTTGCACCGCCGGCTCGCGTTTGCTCGTTGAGAAATCGATTTACGACGGCTTCATGGAAAAAGTTGTTGACCGCGCGAAAAAAATGCAACCGGCTGATCCGATGGATCCAAAAGCGCGTCTCGGCCCGCTGGTTTCCGACGCGCAGTTGGCGAATGTCAAGAAGTACGTCGAGATCGGTGAGAAAGAAGGCGCGCGCCTGCTCGTCGGCGGCCGCCAACCTGAGCCGAGTCCCGGCAAAGGTTATTTTTTCCAGCCGACAATTTTTGACAACGTGCAGCCGGATTCGACCATCGCCCAGGAAGAAATTTTCGGTCCGGTGCTGGCGACGTTGCAATTCCAGGACGCTGATGAGCTGGTCAAGATTGCCAACGGCACCATGTACGGCCTCGCTGCGGCGATTTGGACGAAGGACATCAAAAAGGCGCACCGTCTCGCGCGCGCCATCAAATCCGGCACGGTGTGGATCAACTCATACAACAACTACGACGCGGCGATGCCCTACGGCGGCTACAAAATGAGCGGCTTCGGCCGCGAAAGCGGCATGGAAGCGTTCGAGTTTTACACGCAGTCGAAGAGCGTGTGGGTGGATTTGTCGTAGTCGTAAGGCGCGACAGTATTTTAAAAGATTTTCTTGAGTGAAATGCTCCGAGATGGGTAACAAACAAATGCGAATCGAGCCTAATGATTATTTGGAAGCGGCGCGAGATCGAATAACCGACGCCCATAATTTGTACGAGATCGGTCGGTATTCATTTTCGCTCTACGCCGCTGGACTGGCAGTCGAATCATTGTTACGCGCCTATCGCGTTTTGAAAAACCCGGAATTTGATGAGCGCCACGATCTGCGGCTTTTGTTTGCAGAAAGCGGCGTAGAAGAATTGGTGACTGTCTCGGAACATTCAGAAATAACCACTTTAGTCTTTGCTGTACATCTGCGCTGGAAAAATGACCTTCGCTTTGCTTCGGAAGATCGGCTAAAAAGACGGTTGAAGAAATTACAACTGGATAGAGGTATCCGAGGCAACTTTGTAAAAGAGAATTGCCGCATAAGCGTTGATGCAGCAAGCAAAATCGTAAAAATTTGAGCAGCAAAATGGTCGCACCGATAACTCGAATTAAAAAAGCTCTTGAAAGAGAGTTTGCTCCCCGCGAGATTCAACTTGAACGCACCAAGAACGGAAGAGTGACAGGCTGGATAACTTCCGCATCTTTTGATGGTCAGTCGGAAATTGAACGCATGCAACGTATTTTGAAGCTTTTTAACGAATATCTCAGTTCCGATGACCGCAGCCGCATCTCAGCCATTTGGCCAATCACCCCATTGGAGCGAAAAGTTCTCCTGGAAGACGAAGAGTGAAATTGAAACAAAAGAGATAAGCCGTGCCCAAAACGACTTTTGCCAAACCAAGCACAAGACCTGTTCTGCAAATGCCGAAATCCTCTTTGGAGATTGGCTTGGAAACCGCTGCCGCGCTCGGCATGTTGACAATGCTTTATGTTACGATAACATCCTGGCCGCTGCTTCCCGAAACCATCCCGCATCATTTCGGCGCTTCCGGCAAGCCCGATGCGTGGGGCGGCAAAGGGATTTTGTGGCTTCTTCCCGGAATCAGCTTGGTGCTTTATGCTGGGCTAACCATCTTGAGCCGGTATCCTCACATTTACAACTATCCCTGGCCCGTCACCGAGCAAAATGCTGCGGCGCAATATCAACTCGCCCGTGCCATGCTTGGCGCTTTGAAAGCTGAAATCGTTCTGATCTTCGCGTATCTCCAGCAGCAAACCATTCAAGTTGCCTTGGGGAAAGCGGAGGGTTTAGGGGTTGCATTTCTTCCGATTTTTCTCATTTTGATCTTTGGAACGATCGGCATTTATTTTGTGAAAGCGTATCAAGCGCGTTAATCACTGAGGCTAAAAATGAAATTCGATCCCGCCAGCGAAATTCAAGACCTGCTTATGTTCGGCGAGTTCGGCGACGTCAATCCCTCGATCACCGACAGCTCGACGTACACGTTTCTGAATCCGGCGACGATGCAGGAAATTTTTAGCCACGAAATCGAGGGCTGCTTTCTCTATTCGCGTCATTGGAATCCGATCAACAAATATCTCTGCCGGGCTTTAGCCGCGATGGAATCCACTGAAGCCGCGCAGGTCACGGCCTCCGGCATGTCGGCGATCAGTAGCGCCATTCTCCAGCTTTGCAATACCGGCGACGAGGTGATTGCGAGCTGGACGATTTACGGCGGCACCTACGCGTTTCTCAAAAATTTTTTGCCGAAATTCGGCATTCAAACTCATTTCATCGATCTCGCCAATTCCGATGCAATCAAGCGGGTGCTGAATAGAAAAACAAAAGTTATTTACACCGAATCCATCAGCAACCCGCTGCTCGAAGTGGCCGACGTTCCCCGGCTCAGCCGTTTTGCCAACGAGCACGGCCTCACGCTTGTCATCGACAACACGTTCAGCCCGATGATTCTCTCGCCGGCGCGTTTGGGCGCGCACGTAGTGGCGCACAGCATGACCAAGTTTATCAACGGCACCAGCGATTGCGTCGCCGGCTGCATTTGCAGCTCGCAGCAATTTGTCGAGCAACTCACCGACATCAACGCCGGCGCGACGATGCTGCTCGGGCCGGTGCTGGACAGCCTCCGCGCCGCGAGCATTTTGAAAAATTTGCACAGCCTGCACATTCGCATGCAGCAGCACAGCGCCAATGCTTTGTTGCTGGCACGGCGTCTTCACGAGCTCGGCATCAAAGTGCATTATCCCGGATTGCCGAGCCACAGAAATCATGAGCTGATGAAGCAGCTCATTAATCCCGGCCTCGGTTTTGGCGGCATGGTCGCCATCGACGTGGGTGATGAAAGCAAAGCGAATGCGCTCATGACGAAAATGCAGGAAGAGAAAGTCGGCTATCTCGCCGTGAGCCTCGGCTATTTCAAAACCTTGTTCAGCGCGCCGAGTAGCAGCACCTCCTCGGAAATCCCCGAAGACTTGCAGAAGCTGATGGGCCTGAGCCGCGGCATGATTCGCCTATCGGTCGGTATCGACAACGATATGGAAAGATCGATTGCGCGAATGGAAAAGTGTTTGAAAGCTATTGGATTGTTTTGAATAAATTGATTGAAAAACGAAATTGATATTACCAGCAACCAGCAACGACTTCATCATGTTCCCAGACATTTTCATCATCTCCGCCGTCCGCACACCGATTGGCAAATTCGGCGGCGCGTTTGCAGACATGACGGCGCCCGAGCTTGGCGCGTTCGCCGCGAGAGCGGCGCTTGAGCGTGCCAAAGTTGAACCGGCTCAACTCAACGAAGTTATCATGGGCAATGCCCGGCCTGCCGGCCTTGGCCCAAATCCGGCGCGGCAAATCGCCCAACGCGCCGGCGTGCCGGTGGAAGTTCCGGCTTTCACCCTCAACAAAGCGTGTGGCTCCAGTTTGCGCGCCATCATCAGCGCAGTGCAGGCGATGAAATGCGGCGACGCCGAAGCTATTCTCGCCGGCGGCAGCGAGAGCATGAGCCGCGTGCCGTATCTGCTCACCAAAGCGCGCTGGGGCTATCGCCTCGGCCACGAGAAACTCGTCGACGGCATGTATCAAGACGGTTTTCTCTGTCCGCTTTGTGGCCAAGTGATGGGCGAAACCGCCGAAACTTTGGCGACGCAGTACAAAATTTCCCGCGACGAGCAAGATCGTTACGCCATGGAAACGCAGCATCGCTGCGAGCGCGCGCGAAAAGAAAATCGCTTTGCCGATGAAATTGTGCCGATTGAAGTGCAAGCCGGAAAAGGTGGAAAGAAAATTGTTACCGCCGATGAGCATCCGCGCGACGGCGTGACGATGGAAAGCCTTGCCAAGCTGCCGCCGGTGTTCAAGCAAGACGGCACGGTCCACGCCGGCAACTCTTCAGGAATTGTCGACGGCGCTGCGGCGTTGGTTTTGGCGACCGAAGCTTTTGTGAAGAAAAATAACACGCCGGTCATGGCGCGAATTGTTGGTTATACCACTGCTGGCGTTGATCCGGCGATCATGGGAATCGGCCCGGTTCCAGCGGTACGCGCGCTTTTGCAGAAAAACAAACTGAAACTCGATGACATCGATCTCATCGAGCTGAATGAAGCTTTTGCAGCGCAAGTGATTGCCTGTGATCGCGAGTTGCATTTCGATTCGTCAAAATTGAACGTCAACGGCGGCGCCATCGCCATCGGCCACCCCATCGGCGCCACCGGCGCGCGCATCACGGTGACGCTGGCGCACGAAATGCTCAAGCGCAAATCCAAACTCGGTTTGGCAACACTCTGTGTAAGCGGCGGCTTGGGTGTCGCGTTGTTGATTGAAAGGGTGTAACATGGCAAAGATACCGAAGGAATGGCATAAATACTTTTGGGAAGTGAATCCTAATAATGTGGATATGAAGGAACACGCTTTTTATATTCTCGGGCGCGTTCTTGATTACGGTGACGAAGGAACCATAAAAACCGCGCGCGAAATTTATGGCGACCGTTTGATCAAAAAAATGTTGCTCTCTACCTATTCACGAGGACTGAGCAATCGCACAATCAAGCGTTGGCAAAACATACTTAAACTGAAGCCGGAAGAATGCACGAAAATATCCTCAATCCGCAGCAAAAATCCAACCTGGAATTATTAGGCAAGATACCTGAAATCAAACAATTTTATCTTGCCGGCGGAACGGCGTTAGCCTTGTAGATTGGACATCGCTACTCTGTCGATCTTGATTTTTTCACAGACCGCAAGTTTTCCACCTCGAAGTTTCTTAAAAAGTTGCTCGCGCATCCGGACTGCGCCAAACAAAGTATGAGCAAGGGAACTTTGTACGTTACCTTAAACAATGTCAGTTGTAGTTTTATCGTATATCTATATCCTTACTGCGCCAAACAAAGTATGAGCAAGGGAACTTTGTACGTTACCTTAAACAATGTCAGTTGTAGTTTTATCGTATATCTATATCCTTTAATTGACGAATCAATCTCTTCATCCTGGGGTATTCAACTGGCTTCAATTATCGATATAGGCGCGATGAAAATCAATGCGATTGGCGGGCGCGGTTACAGACGTGACTTTGTTGATCTATACTTTTTAGCGCAAATACGTCCTTTGCCATCCATCTGGGAAGATTTTAAAAAACGCTATGCTGATACCGGCTTGAGTACTGTTCATGTAAAAAAGAGTTTAACGTATTTTGTGGATGCTGAAAAAGATCCGTTGCCCAAAATGATCAAGCCGGTAAATTGGAAGAAAGTCCGTGAATTTTTTGAAAAAGAAACTAAGAGCTTGGAACTATGACCTACCAATTCCTCCAACTCGAAAAACAGAATGCCGTCGGCATGCTCCGCTTCAATCGCCCGGAGCGGCTGAATGCCTTTGAGAACGTGATGGTGCAGGAAGTGCCGGTGGCGCTGCGCGAGCTGCTCGAAGACGAGAGTGTGCGTGTCGTCATTATCACCGGCAACGGCAAAGGCTTTTGCGCCGGCGCCGATGTTAATTTTCTCATGGAACTGGCGACTGCCAAAGACATTGCGCGCGGCAAAATTTTGGTGTCGTCCGGCAGCGAAATTGTCGAAATGATTCATGCAGCGGAGAAACCGGTGATTGCCGCCATCAATGGCCCGGTCGCCGGAGGCGGCGCCGGCATCGCGCTTTCGTGCGACATCCGGATCATGGCGCAATCGGCGAGCATCGGCTTTACGTTCAGCCGCATCGGCTTGCATCCCGACCTCGGCTGCACGTATTTTCTGCCGCGTCTCGTTGGGCCCGCCAAAGCCGCAGAGCTTTTTATGAGCGGCGACATGATCCCCGCCGGCGAAGCTTTACGGCTGGGCATGGTGAATCACCTCGTGCCGGATGATGAATTAATGCCAACCGCGCTCAAGCTCGCCGAAACCATTGCTGAAAAATCGCCGCTGGCTTTGCGGCTCATGAAAAAGGGCCTGCATCAAACTTTCGAGCAACCGCTTGACGCGATGCTCAAGTATGAAATTTACGCGCAGAGCCTGTGCTTTGAATCAAAAGAAGCGGCAGCGGCGCTGCAAAAGTTCTTGGCGGCGCGAAAGAAATAATTTACCCGCAAAACACACGCAATACACTAAAAATTCTTTTCGCGTCTTTCGTGTGTTTAGTGGGAAAAATAAAAACGGTAATTAAAACCATGATCGACTTTTCTCTTTCCGAAGATCAACAACAATTCCGCGACCTGGCGCGCGAGTTTGCGAAAAATGAAATTCTGCCGGTCGCAGCGGAGCTTGACGAGCAGGAAAAATTTCCCACCGAGGTTTGCCGCAAAGGCTGGGAGCTTGGCTTGATGAACGTTCACGTTCCAAAAGAATACGGCGGCCTCGGCCTCGGCGTGCTCGAAGAATGCCTGATCGCTGAAGAAATCGGCTGGGGCTGCACCGGCGTCGGCACCACGATGGTCTGCAACACCCTGACTATCGCGCCGGTGATCGTCGCCGGCAACGATGATCAAAAAAAACGCTTTCTCACGCCGCTTATCGAAGAGTTTTCTTTTTGCGCTTACTGCGTCACCGAGCCTGGTGCCGGCAGTGATGTGCAAGCCCTGCAAACTACCGCCAAGAAGGCCGGCAATGATTACGTGCTCAACGGCCAGAAGATGTGGATCACCAACGCCGGTCACGCGAAGTGGTTTTTCGTGCTGGCTTACACGGATCAAGCGAAAGGCTACAAAGGCCTTAGCGGTTTTCTCGTTCCGGCGGATGTGCCTGGCGTGAAACTTGGCAAGCACGAGCCCAAGCTGGGGCAGCGCTGTTCCGACACGCGCGGCGTTTCTTTTGAAGACGTAAAAGTTCCCGCTGCCAACATGCTCGGCAAGGAAGGCGATGGTTGGAAAGCGGCGATGGGCGCCTTCGATCATTCGCGCCCGGTGGTGGCGGCTTTGGCGGTCGGACTCGCTCGCTCGGCGATGGAACATGCCGCCAATTACGCCAAAGAGCGCAAAACTTTCGGCGTGCCGCTGGCGGCGCACGAAGGCATCAGCTTCATGATCGCCGACATGGCGAAGGACATCGAAGCCGCGCGTTTGCTCACCTGGCTGGCGGCCTGGACGATTGATCAAGGCAAGCGCAACACCTTGCAAGCGGCGTTTGCCAAATGCCACGCGGCGGATACGGCGATGCGCGTCGCCACCGACGCCGTGCAAGTCTTCGGCGGCTACGGCTTCTCGCGCGAATATCCGGTGGAAAAACTCATGCGCGACGCGAAGATTTTCCAAATCTACGAGGGCACGAGCCAGATTCAGCGGTTGATTATTGCAAAGGAAATTTTTGAGCGAAGTTAATCTGGTTTGTGCAAAAAAGATTTTCGCCTACGGAAAAGAAATCTCACAGAAATGTTTTGTGATTTTATTTCTGTGGGCTACGCCTGCAAGGATTTCAAATTCAATGGGCGATCATTTTTTTGCTGCGGCTCTTTTGCGGTAGGAGTTTTCGGTGAGTTCGATTTCCCACGAAGTTTCCAGGAACTCTCCCAAACTTGCAGCTTCTGCCTCGATCTTGGCTTGAATCGGTTTGGAAAATTTTTCAAACGGTTCGATTTCCCAAAGCCAGTTCTTGCCTCGACGTTGATAAGACCAAATCCCGGCGACCCTCCCGTCCAGCAAAATCACCGGCGAGATCCAGCCTTGATTGCGATAAATCCGCTTGTAGTTGGATGAATCCACCAAATGGTTTTTATCCGCATGACCCAACAGATAGGCGTCAAAATGAGGGAGCAACCGCAGAATCTGTTCTTCAATCTTGCTATCGAGCAACTCATCATAATCTTCGCGGAGAATGAATCTTTTCATATCCTCGCCATCGACCTCAACCAATTCAGCTTGTTGTGATACCCAAACAGCCTTCGCCTCCGGCATCGGCAAGCCCATCCACTTGGCAAAATCCTGCAGCGTCGCCGGACCATAAGCTTGTAGATAGCGGCGCATCAGGATTTGTTTGGCCTCGGCTTCGGTAACCGCTTTTTGTTTGGGCAGCCAGCGATCGGCCCGGACAAAAGTCGTTTTGTTGTTTTGCTCAGGGCCGTAGCAAATCAAGCCCTCGACGAGAGCCGCCCGGAAGAGCTGAATATTCCAGGCGAGTTTCATGTAAGCCGCGAGATTTTTTCCGGCTTTCGGCAGAATTTGTTCCATCAATTCGCGTTGCGGCATGGGGCCGCCGCGCAGCGTGTCCATGATGGCGGCGTTGATCACTTCGACTTCTTTCGGCGCAATGCCGAACCTCGACATGATTCGCCACAGCGCGGCCATTCGGCTCTTTCGCAATGCCGAAATGTAAATGGAAAAATCCGCCGCCGGAATCACGTGCAGCGTTTGGCGCATGCAGGAGGTTTTGACCAGCGAGCGGTTTTCCCACAACGCGGCGTGAATGCTGGCGCGGGGCAGATCGTGCCGCCGCGCCCAAAAAGCGATCTCCGCTGCCGTGGTCAATTGCGCTTGCACGCCGCAAACGTTTCGGCAAATGGCGACGAGATCAACCGGCTTTTGATCGGCAAAATGGTGCCGCCGCAACCGGAAGGCGGAAATTTGAGACCATTTTAAATGATGTTTCATTGGCACGTCGAGTTAATTATAATTCGACAATGTTAAGTTAAAATTTGTCATTTCGTGGGAAATTTGTCATTTCGAGCGCAGCGAGAAATCTGCTTCAGAAAGATTCCCTACGGGCGCAGCCTCCCTTCGGTCGGAGATACTATGGAAAAAATCAAGAGAAAAGTTGACCATATTCACTTTTTGTTG
>Ga0187892_10010563_pt1 | contig 11644 bp, 9 predicted proteins | sample MA1701073metaG_FD_139345 | JGI IMG/M metagenome (GOLD analysis project Ga0187892, IMG submission 139345) | Bio-ooze microbial communities from a basaltic lava cave in the Kipuka Kanohina Cave System on the Island of Hawaii, USA - MA170107-3 metaG ... | reverse complement strand
CCGCCTCCGGCCCACCCGCCGGCGCCTGCGCCCGCCCCGGCCCACCCGCCGGCGCCGGGCCCGCCTCCGGCCCACCCGCCGGCGCCGGGCCCGCCTCCGGCCCACCCGCCGGCGCCGGGCCTCGCCGCCCGACCGGCGGCCAGCCGGTGGCGCGCGGCGGCGGATCGCGCCCGGCGGAGCGCCGCCCGCCCCGCCCACGCCGTGAGCGCCACGAGGCCGGCGGCGACCACGGCCGTCACGCCGTCACCCACCCGGGGTCGGGCGCGGGCGCCCCGCGGTGGCGCGCCGGGCGAGCGGGTAGGGCCACCACCTGGTCGGCCCGCACCAGCGGCAGCACGACCAGGCCCGCCTTGCCCGCGCTCGGGCCCTTGGCGTCGACCTCGGCCACCGAGACCACCGCCCGGCGGCCGTCGGGCCGGCGGGCCACCTGGATCACCAGGTCGACCGCCGACTGGACCTGGGCCCGGACCGCCGCCAGCGGCAGGCTCACCTCGCCCATCAGCACCATGGTCTCGATGCGGCGCAAGGCGTCGGCCGGGCTGTTGGCGTGGCAGGTGGACAGCGACCCCTCGTGGCCGGTGTTCATGGCCTGCAACATGTCGAGGGCCTCGGGGCCGCGCACCTCGCCGACCAGGATGCGGTCCGGGCGCATCCGCAACGCGTTCCGCACCAGGTCGCGCACCCGCACCTCCCCGGCCCCTTCGGCGTTGGCGGGACGGGCCTCGAGCCGCACGACGTGCTCCCCGGGCAGGCGCAGCTCAGCCGCGTCCTCCACCGTCACCACCCGCTCGGCGGGCGGGATGTGGTTCCCGAGCGCGTTCAAGAGCGTGGTCTTGCCCGCGCCGGTGCCGCCCGAGACGAGCATGTTCAGCCGCGCCCGCACCGCCCACGCCAGCAGCGCGGCCACCGCCGGCGGCGCGAACGCGTCCAGCGGGAGGGTGCGGGCCCCGAACCGCCGGATGGTGAGGCACGGCCCGTCGACCGCCAAGGGTGGGACGACGGCGTTGACCCGTGAGCCGTCGGGCAGGCGGGCGTCGACCAGCGGGCTGCCCCGGTCGACCCGCAACCCCAGCGGCGCGACGATCTTTTCGATCAGGTGCAGGATGGCCTCGGCGCTCAGCTCGATGGGCACCCGCCGCAGCACCCCGGCCCGCTCCACCCAGACCCGCCCGGGGCCGGGGCCGTTGACCAGCACGTCGGTGACCGACCCGTCGGCCAGCAGGGGCTCGAGCGGGCCCAGCCCGCCCACCGCGGCCAGCACCTGGCCGACCACCCGGGCCCGCTGGCGCGGCGCGAGCAGCGGCGCCTCCTCGCCGACGAGGGCCTCCACCCGCTCGGGCAGGGCTCCGACCGCCACTCCCCGATCGCCCTCGGCCAGCAGCCGGGCGTGCACCCGGGCCGTCTCCTCCCGGACCGTCACGCCGCCCTGCCCCGAGCCTCGGCGGCCGCCAGCGCCCGCCTGACCTGGTCGACCGCTCGCTCCGCGGCGCGGGGCCGGCGGCTTGCGAGGAGGCCGGCGTCGACCGCCCGGGCCACCGCCGCGTCCCACTCCAGCTCCGCCCACACCGCCACGCCGAGCACCTCTTCCACGTCGCGCCGCTGGAGGGCGCGGAAGGGCTCGTGCACCAGGACCACCCCGCTCGGCCGCTGCTCCGCCTCGAGGGCGCGGCGCAGGGCCAGGTAGCACGGCCGCAGCACGCAGACCGATGCGGTTGCGCCCCGCGCCAGCTCGCGGCCCGGCGGCCGGTCGGCCGGGCCGCAGTCGGCCACGACCGGCCGATCGCCGGCGGCGAGCGCGGCCGCCAGGTGCTCGGCCCGTATCGGCGCCGGCCCGCCTGAGGCTGGCCCTGCGCCCCGGCCCACCAGCGCCAGCCCGGGGCCGACGGTGTGCTCCAACCGGCCCAGGGCGTCGGCCCCGACGTCGCCCGCCGCGCCCAACCACTCGGCCAGCCCGGGACCTCCCGGCTCGGGGACACCGAGGGCCGCCGCCCCGTCGCCCGCGGTGTCGATCAGCAATGCCCCGCCGCCCGCATCACGGGCGTACGCGAGCGCGAGCAGTACGGCGACGACGGTGGTGCCGCTTCCGCCCTTGGGGGACCAGCAGGCGACGAGCATGGCGCTCCCTTCCCAGTTGACGACATCAAGGGGGAAGAGAACAACATGAGATTATCTGAAGGATCAGGCGCGCGCAAGCGCGAAAGGCAACGAAAAACGAAAAGAGCCCGCCGGCTCGCCGTCCAGTGCGACGAGCCGGTCAGGCGAGTTCGGCTAGTTCGAAGCCCGGACCTTCTTGGCGGCCACCACGCCGAGGGCGACGAGGATGGCGAGGAGCAGCAGTTTCTTCATGACCGGGGAGCCTACCGCCGACCCCCGGGCCGGCGAAAGGGGGCCTGCCGCCGACCTATCCTCGTCGGTGGAGGTGTCCGGGCGCCTGGTGGGCCCCACCGCCTTCAAAGCGGCTGAGACGGGCGATCCCCGTCTGGCGGGTTCGATTCCCGTCCACCTCCGCTCCTCCGGTCCCTGGGGGGGCGCGCCCTCCCGCCCGTACAGGAGCGACCAGCGGGCGCGGGGCTGGCTCTCCGGGCCGGCGGCGAGGCCGCCCGGCCGGTAGCCCAAGCGGCCGGTCGACGGGCCGGGCACGCCCCCCATGCGCTCCGTCGGGGAAGAGCCGATCCAGCGGCGCCAGCTCCGGCGGGTCGGGCCAGGCACCGGCGGGGGCGCTCCTAGTGCCCCGGAAGAAAGGGTTCGCCCCGTCCGTCGCCCTTCGACATCGTTGCGACGACCGAGCTGACCTGCTCCTCTGGGAAAGTCATGCGAGCGAAGGACGGGGCGAACGTTGACGGAAGGGGCACTAAACCGCCAGCAGGTCCCGCGCTCCCGTATCGCTGGACGGGTGGCGCAGCTTGGACATGGCGCGGGCCTCGATCTGGCGGATGCGCTCCCGGGTGAGGTTGAAGTGCTCGCCCACCTCCTCCAGGGTCCGGGGCTCGCCCCGGTCCAGGCCGAACCGCAGGCGCAGGATCTCGCGTTCCCGCTCGTCCAGGGGGCCGAGCAGCTTGGCGATCTCGTCGGGCAGCAGCGCCGTCGCCGCCACCTCGAAGGGCGACTCGGCCGAGCGGTCCTCGACCACGTCGCCCAGCTCGGCGTCGCCGTCCTCCCGCAGGGGCTCGGAGAGCGACAGGGGCTCGGCCGCGAACCGCAGCGCCTCGGTGACCTTGTCCTCGGGCATCTCCACCTCGGCGGACAGCTCCGACAGCGTGGCCGGCCGGCCCAGCTTCAGCTCGAGCCGGGCGCGGGCCTTCTGGAGCCGGGCGAGGGTGTCGCCGGCGTGCACCGGCAGCCGGATGGTGCGGCCGGTGTTGGCGATGCCGCGGGTGATGGCCTGGCGGATCCACCAGGTGGCGTAGGTGGAGAACTTGAACCCCTTGCGCCAGTCGAACTTCTCGACGGCGTGCATCAGGCCCAGGTTGCCCTCCTGGATCAGGTCCAGCAGAGGCAGGCCGGACGCCTGGTACTTCTTGGCGATGGAGACGACCAGCCGCAGGTTCGACTTCACGAACGTCGACTGCGCCAGTTGGCCCTCGTTGGCGACGCGCCGCAACTCGCGGCGCTTGGCCTGCGACAGGCCGCTTTCGCCGTCCATCGTGGTGCGCGCGTCGTTGCCCGCCTCGATGGCCTTGGCCAGGCGGACCTCGTCGTCCTTGGTCAGCAGCGGGTACTGCCCGATGTCGGTGAGGTAGAGACGGACGAGGTCTTCCTCGTCCCGCTCGACACGCTCTTTCGGCAAATCAAACCTCGAAATCTGTGCGAGACCCAGCAGAAGATGAAAACGCCCCCGAAGGCGCGATGATTCCGCCTGCACGGGGCTTGCGGCTGTTGCCCTGAAGTGTAACCAGGCGGTCAACCCCACCGGTCGGTTGGCTAGCCCCTGTGACATTCTACTGCTTTTCGGTGACCTCCGCAGCAACGTTCCCGGCGGGAAGGTTCGCCAGCAACCCCTCCGCTTCCTGCCGGGACGCCTCGTGGTCGGGCTCGCCGGGCATCGCCGCCAGCAGGCGGCGCACTCCCTCCAGCCGGCTGGCGGTGTCCGCCGTCCCCGCGGCCAACTCCTCCAGCGACCGCGCCACGGCGGTGTAGTCACCGTCGCCGTCGCCGGCCCCCTCGGCGTGGCGGGCGTGGCGGGCGTGGCGGAACGACTCCACCCGCAGGAACAGCTTGACCTCCGGCTCGGGGATCTGGGGCGCCCATGCCCCCAGCACCTCGAACAGCCGCCGCTCGACATCGGCCCGCCTCACCCGCGGTAGCGGTTGGTGATCGGGAGGCGGCGATCCTTCCCGAACGCCTTCGGAGTGACGCGCACCCCGGGCGGGGCCTGGCGGCGCTTGTACTCGGCCCGGTCCACCATCGCCACCACCCGGCGCACCAGGTCCCGGTCGAACCCGGCCCGCTCGAGGTCGGCGGCGGTGGCGTCCCCCTCGACGTAGGCCGCCAGGACCGGATCGAGCACCTCGTAGGGCGGCAGCGACTGGTCGTCGCGCTGATCCGGTCGCAGCTCGGCCGACGGCGGCTTGGTGAGCACCGCCTCGGGTATGGCCGGGCACGAGTGGGCCAGCGCGTACACCAGCGTCTTGGGCACGTCCTTGATGACGGCGAACCCGCCGGCGAGGTCGCCGTACAGGGTCGAGAACCCGGCGGCCATCTCACTCTTGTTGCCGGTGGCGAGCACCATCCAGCCGAACTTGTTGGACAGCGCCATCAGCAGCATGCCCCGGATGCGGGCCTGGACGTTCTCCTCGGCGAGGTCCTCCCCGCGCCCGGCGAACGACGGCGCCAGCTGGCCCAGCGCGGCGGCGTGGATCGGCTCGATCTCGATCGCCCGGTGCTCGATCCCGAGCCCCTCCGCCACCGCCCGGGCGTCGGCCACCGAGCCCACGCTCGAGAACCGCGACGGCATGAGCACGCCATGGACGTGCTCCGCCCCCAGCGCGTCGACTGCGAGCGCCGCCACCAGCGACGAGTCCACGCCGCCCGACAGCCCGATGACCACGTCGGTGAACCCGTTCTTGCGCACGTAGTCCCGCGTGCCCAGCACCAGCGCGTCCCAGACCTCCCGCACCGGGTCCAGCGGCTCGACGACCGCCGGCTCGACGACCGCCGGCTCGACGGCCGCCGCCTCGGCGCCGCGCTCGACGACCGCCGGCTCGACGACCGGCGGCACGACGACCACCGGCTCGGCGCCGCGCTCGACGACCGCCGGCTCGACGGCCGCCGCCCGCTCCGCCGCTGCGGCCGTGATCACGACCTCGCTCAGCGGCGGCGCCACCGCCCGCCCCCGGGGGTCCAGGAGGCGCTTGCGGAACACCGGGCGCACGTCGACGTCCACGACCACGACGTCCTCCACGAACTGCGGCCCGCGCGCCACGAGCTGCCCCTCGGGGCCAACGACCAGCGAGGCCCCGTCGAACACCAGCTCGTCCTGGCCGCCCACCGAGTTGACGTACAGCAGCGTGCACGAGGCGTCGCTGGCGCGCGTCGCCAGCATCCGCTCCCGCTCCGGCAGGCGGCCGGCGTAGTAGGGCGACGCCGACAGGTTGACCACCAGCTCGGCCCCGCCGGCGGCCTGATCGGCCAGCGGCCCGGTGGGCGCCCAGGCGTCCTCGCAGATCGTGACCCCCACCCGCACCCCGCCGATGACGTACAGCGTCAGCCGCTCGGCGCCGGGCGCGAAGTACCGCTGCTCGTCGAACACCGCGTAGTTGGGCAGCAGCCGCTTGCGGTACACGCCCTGCACCGCACCGAACGCGCACACCGCGGCCGCGTTGTAGAGGTCGCGCGATGCGTCGACGAACCCCACGACGGCCGCGCACCGGCCGGTGCGAGACGCCAGCTTCTCGAGCGCCACCAGGTTGTCGTTGACGAACCCGGGCTTGAGCAGAAGGTCTTCGGGCGGGTAGCCCGTGATAGACAGCTCGGGGAACACGGCGAGGTCGGCGCCGGCCCCTTCGGCCCGCTCCAGAGCGGTCAAAACCCGCTCGACGTTGCCCTCCAGGTCACCCACCACGACGTTGATCTGGCAGGCCGCCACGCGCATGCGAGCCACCGGTCAAGACTACCGACGAGTCCAAGCGTTACCATCACGGTCGCCATGGACGATGTCGCACTCGTCCAGCAAGCCGTAGCGCTCAACAAGGACGCCTTCGGCGCCGTTTACGAGCGGTACGCGTCGCGCCTGTACGACTACCTCTGGTGGGTCCTCCAGGACCGCGAGGAGGCGACCTACGCGCTCTACGACGCGTTCCTCGAAGCAGGGGCGCGGCTGTCCGACCTGCGCGAGCCCAGCAAGCTCCGGCCGTGGCTGTTCGCCATCGCCAGCGACCAGGCCCTGCGTCACCGGCGGAAGGCAGAGGGCCGGCTCGACGAGCTCCCGCCGCCACCACCGGAGGCCGACGCCGCCTGGGGCGACCTGAAGCAGGTGGTCCGCGCCCTCGCGTCGGACCTCACCCCGCAGGACCGGGCCCTGCTCGACCTCCGGTACCGCCACGGCCTGGACGACGGCGAGCTGGCCGACGCGGTGGGCACGACGCCCGAGCGGGCGGCCGAGCTCCTCGACCGTGTGACCCGCCGGGTCGAGGACCTCCTGGGCGGGACGGTGGTGGCGTTCCTCGCCCGCCGCGACTGCCCCGCCCTCACCGAGGAGCTCGGCCCGTGGGACGACCGGCTGGACGGCCGCCAGCGCGAGATCGTCGACGAGCACGCGGCGGCCTGCCCGACCTGCGGGGCCCGCCGGGAGCGCCACATCCCCGCCTCGTCCTTGCTGGGCGTCAGCCCGGCGATGGCGGTGCCGGGCGGGGTGGCCGAGCGGGTGCTGGAGGACGTCGAGCTGGCGAGCCACCACCGCCGGCCTTGGGAATCCCGCCGCAACGGCTTCCCCCGTCCCCTCATCGGCTACGGGCAGCGGCGCCGGCTCGCGGTGGCCGCCGCGGCCGCGGCCGTGCTGCTCGTGCTGGCCGCCGCGGGGTACATCGTCAGCCGCGGCGGCGGCACGGAGAAGGTGGCCAGCACCGGGTCGACGACCGTGCCCAGCCCGACGACCACCCGCCCGCCCACCTCGTTGCCCGCGCTGGCGACCACCACCTCCCTGCCCCCGCTCGGGGAGCCGGGTTCGGCGAGCCCGGGGGCCGGGGCGGCGGGCGGGACGGGTGCGGGCTCGGGCGCGGCCGCCCCCGCGGGCGCAGGTGGAGGGGGCGGGGGCGGGGGGTCCGGCGGCGCCGCGCCGTCCAACTCGACCAGCGACACCACGCCGAGCAACAGCAACACGACCACCCCGACGACCGCGCCGCCCCCCACCGCCCCGCCCACCACCGCGGACGGGACCAAGCCCGTGATCTCCAACCTCTCGGTCAACCCGTCGACGGTCCGGCCCAGCTCGTGCGGCGGGACCCTCCCCACCCAGGCGAACGTGACGGCGACGGTCACCGACAACGTCGGCGTGTCGTCGGTGCGCGTCGTCCTGGCCGGCCTCAGCGGCGCCAACACCCCGATGACCTCGAGCGGCGGGAGCACCTACACCGCCGTGGTGGGGCCCTTCCAGAGCCTCGTTCCCCCCGGCACGAGCGTGGAGCTCCCCGGCCAGGTCATCGTCCGGGCGGTCGACGCCGCGGGCAACGAGGTCTTCGCCAGCGCCGACCTGACGCTGCGCTGCACGGCCTGAGCGGGCAGGCCAGCCTGCCAGACTGCCCCCCGTGGGCGGTCGCAACCTGCACGAGGTCGCCGAGCGTTCGGCCGCGCCGGCGATGGTCGCGGTCGCCCTGGAACGGCTGACCGAGGCTCACCCCGACCTCGCCCCGCGGCTCGTGGACGACGACCGGTTGCTCGGCTCGATCGTGGCCGTCACCGGCGCCAGCCGCTCCCTCACCGAGCTGCTCGTCGCCGACCCCGGCGCGCTGGCCGTCCTCAGCGACCTCGACCAGCGCCCCCAGCTCGCAACCCCCGCCCCGTCGCCGGGCGCCGTCCGCCGCTGGAAGCAGCACGAGCTGCTCCGCATCGCGGCGCGCGACCTGATCGGCCTCGACGACCTGCCGGCCGTCGGCCGGGCGCTCGCCGAGCTGGCGGCCGAGGCCCTGCAGGCCGCCGTCGCCCTGGCCGGCGCCGGGGACATGGCCGTCATCGGGATGGGCAAGCTGGGCGGGTCGGAGCTGAACTACGCCAGCGACATCGACGTGATGTTCACCGGGGGCGACGACCGCACGGCCCGGGAGGTCCTCGCGGTGGCCCGCACCTGCTTCCGGGTCGACGCCAACCTCCGTCCCGAGGGCCGCGACGGCCCCCTCACCCGCAGCCTGGGGTCGTACGAGGCGTACTGGGACCGGTGGGCGCGGACGTGGGAGTTCCAGGCGCTCATCAAGGCCAGGCCCGTGGCCGGGAACCCCGAGCTCGGCGCCGAGTGGCAGGAGAGCGCCCAGCGCCGGCTCTGGACCCGGCCGTTCACGCCCGACGAGCTGCACGACGTCCGTTCCATGAAGGCCCGGGCCGAGGCGGAGCTGGCGCGCAAGGGCCTCGCCGACCGTGAGGTGAAGCGGGGCCGCGGGGGCATCCGGGACATCGAGTTCGCAGTCCAGCTCCTCCAGCTCGTGCACGGCCGCCACGACGCCGACCTGCGCTCGCCCACCACCCTCGACGCCCTCGCCGAGCTGGGCCGCGCCGGCTACCTCGACCACCGCGACGCCATCGCCCTCGACGAGGCCTACCGCCTGCTGCGCACCGTCGAGCACCGCCTCCAACTGGAGCGGGAGGCCCAGGTGCACGCCATCCCCACCGACGCCGCCGCCCAGGACCGGCTGGCGCGCGTCCTCGGCTACCGCGACACGCCCGAGGCCACCGCCGGCGAGCTGCTGGCCGGGTACCTCCGTCGGCTCCAGGCGGGGGTGCGCGGCATCCACGAGCACCTGTTCTTCCGCCCGCTCCTGGACGCCCTGTCCGCCCAGCGCATCGACACCGCCATGCCGGCGGAGGCGGTGGTCGACCGCCTGGCGGCCTTCGGCTTCTCCGACGCCACGCGCACCCGCACCGCCCTCCAGGAGCTGACCCGTGGCCTGACCCGATCGTCGCGCCTGATGCAGCAGTTCCTGCCCCTCCTGCTGGGCTGGCTCTCGGAGGCGCCCGACCCCGACCTCGGCCTCCTGGGCCTGCGCAAGCTCGCCTCCGGCGCCCAGCGCACCACCGAGCTGGCCGTGGCCTTCCGGGACTCGCCGGAGTCGGCGCGCCGGTTGTGCCTCCTGCTCGGCACCAGCGCGCGCCTCTCCAACACCCTCGAACGGGAGCCGGATCTCATTCCCGCCCTGGGGACGCCCGACGGCCTGGCGCCCCGCGTCCGTGCCGCCATGCTGGAAGGCGCCTGCACCGCCCTGGCCTGGCGGCACGAGGCCGAGGACCGCCAGCGGGGCCTGCGCCGGTTCCGCCGGCGCGAGGAGCTGCGCATCGCCGCCGCCGACATCCTCGGCCTGGCCGGCGAAGGCGAGCACGTCGTCGACGTCACCGGCGCCCGGCTCACCTCCCTTGCCGAGGCATGCCTGCAGGCCGCCCTCGAGGCCCTCGAACCGACCGTTCCCATGGCGGTGATCGCCATGGGGCGCTTCGGCGGCGCCGAGCTGTCCTACGCCAGCGACCTCGACGCCATGATCGTCTACGACGGTTCGACGGCCGAGGACTTCGCCGCCGCGGAGAAGACCGCCGAGGTCTTCCTGCGCTTCATCAACGGCGCCACCCCGTCGGCACGGGTGTACCCGCTCGACCTCGACCTCCGGCCCGAAGGCAAGGACGGCCCTCTTGCCCGCAGCCTGGACGGTTTCCGCAAGTACTACGACCGGTGGGTGCAGACCTGGGAGCTCCAGGCGCTGGTGCGGGCCCGCTTCGTGGCCGGCGACCCCGACGTCGGCCGTCGCTTCCTGGACTTGGTCGAGCCCTACGTGTGGCGCGAGCCCTTCCCCGAAGAGGACGTGCGCGAGATCCGTCGCATGAAGGCCCGCGTCGAGCGGGAACGGATCCCCCCCGGCGAGGACCCCCAGTTCCACCTCAAGCTCGGGCGGGGCTCGCTGTCCGACGTCGAGTGGACGGCCCAGCTCCTGCAGCTCCGCCACGGGGTCCGGGCCGCCGGCGCCATGGCCGCCCTCGACGCCCTGGCCGCCGCCGGCCCGCTGGCGCCGGACGATCACGCCGTCCTCACCGAGGCCTACCGGTTCCTCGAACGCACCCGCAACCGCTGGTTCCTCCTCAAGGGCAGCGCCGGCGACTCGCTTCCCCAGCAGCCCGAGCCGCTCGGACGCCTGGCCCGCTCGCTGGACACCTCCGCCACCGAGCTGCGTGAGCGGTACCGCCGCGTCACCCGCCGCGCCCGCCACGTGGTGGAGCGCCTCTTCTACGGCAAGGAAGCGTGAGCCTCGTCTGGGAGAACGACCTCGGCGGGCAGGCCTTCAATTTCGGCGACTGCTACGTGAAGTGGACTCCGGCCGGCAACGGGATCGACCTGATGGCGGAGGCGGTGCGGTTGGAGTGGGCCGTCCGGTACGTCTCGGTGCCCCGCCCGCTTTACGTCGGCCGCGACGACGCCGGGGCGTGGCTCGTCACCACCCCGCTGGCCGGTCAGAACGCCGTCTCCCCCCGCTGGAAGGCGGACCCCGCCACCGCCGTCGCCGCCATAGGCCGCGGACTCAGGGCCTTCCACGACGCCCTCCCCGTGGACGCCTGCCCGTACTCCTGGTCGGTGGCGGCGCGTATCGACGACGTCCGGCGCCGCGACGGCGACGAGGCCGCGGCGACCGTGGCCGACGCGCCGCCCGTCGACCGCCTCGTCGTCTGCCACGGCGACGCCTGTTCCCCCAACACCATCCTCACCGACGACGGCCGGTTCGCCGGCCACGTCGACCTGGGCGAGATGGGCGTGGCCGACCACTGGGCCGACGTGGCGGTCGCGACGATGTCGGTCACGTGGAACTACGGCCCGGGGTGAGAAGCCGCCCTCCTCGACGCCTACGGAGTCGCCCCCGACCCCGAGCGCACCGACTACTACCGCCGCCTCTGGAACCTCGGCCCCTGAACCCGCGGCTGCGTCAGCTCAGCGGTAGGCGCGCGCCTGGAGGCCGTACAGCTCGGCGTAGGCGCCGCCGCTCGCCACCAGCTCCCGGTGGCCGCCGACCTCGGCCACCCGGCCGCCGTCGACCACGACGATGAGGTCGGCCATCCGCACGGTGGAGAAACGGTGCGAGACCAGGAGGGTGATGCCCCCCGACTCGGACGCGGTGCGGGCCGCGGCGCCCGCGTACCGCTCGAAGAGGGCATGTTCAGTCGGAGCGTCCAGGCTGGCCGTCGGCTCGTCGAGCACGAGCAGCAGGGGTTGGTCGCGCATCATGGCCCGGCCCAGCGCCAGCTTCTGCCACTGGCCGGTGGACGGTTCGACGCCGCCGTCGAAGGAGCGGCCCAACTGCGCCGCCAGCCCGCCGGGCAGCGTCCCCGCCACGTCGGATGCGTGCGCCCGCTCCAGCGCCGCCGCCACCGCGCCGTCATCGCCGGCCCGCGCCACGTCCCCCACCCCCACCACCTCGCGGGCGAGCAGCTCCATGCGGGCGAAGTCCTGGAAGCAGCCCGACTG
>Ga0187892_10010561_pt1 | contig 11646 bp, 10 predicted proteins | sample MA1701073metaG_FD_139345 | JGI IMG/M metagenome (GOLD analysis project Ga0187892, IMG submission 139345) | Bio-ooze microbial communities from a basaltic lava cave in the Kipuka Kanohina Cave System on the Island of Hawaii, USA - MA170107-3 metaG ... | reverse complement strand
CCGCGAGATGCCGTGGCGGGATCTGGCCTAGTTCCAGCGAGTGCCACGAAGCTGGAGGTGCCATGCCCGAACTGGACCGACTGACGTTGACCGTGGAGGAGGCCGCCGAGCTCCTGGGGATCTCCCGAGGCCTGGCGTACGAGCTCGTCAAGCGGGGTGAGCTACCCAGGCTCCAGCTGGGCCGGCGCGTAGTGGTTCCGCGCAAGGCGCTCGAGGACCTGATAGAGGCGGCGAAGCTCTAGGTGGACTTGGGGGCCGGCGAGGTGCCGCAAGCTCGGATTGGGTCGGGGGCCCCAGCGTTCGGTGACGTTGCCACGGTTGAGCCAGAGTCGCGTCCAGCGGGCCGGGAGAGCGCGGCAGCCGCAGAGCGCCTCGCACCGGGACGCACATTCTGGGAGAACCCAGCCTCGCCGAGCGCGCCCGAGCCGTCTGGTTCCGTTCCGTTACATCCGGTTCCGTGTCGACGGTGGGTGTTCGGAACGCTCGGCGTGAGGTCCGACACTGGAGACGATCAGGGTTGCAACTGGACTTCATGCGACGAAGCGAAGACGTCGCTGAGGGCCTTGGCAAGCGCCTCGGGATGGGTGAGGGGGCCGGCGTGCGCCGCGCCGGGGATCTCGTGAACTCGCGCGTTGGCGACGTGGTCGACGACGTGCCGCGCGCTGAGTGTGAAGAAGGGCTTGGTGTCCGATCCCAACAGGATCGCCACCGGGGTTTTGATCGCGCCCAGCACTGCCGGGTCGTCGGGGACCGGCCCTTCCTGCGTCATTGCCTGCTGGAGCAGGTTCAGCAGGCTCGGGACGTAGCGCCCTGCGGCGTCGAAGTAGCCGGCCTCGTCGGCGAGGGCGATCTCTTCGTCGTAGAAGGGAAAGGCGGCAAAAGCTCGGGCGGCGGCGGACAGGTTCCCTTCGGCGGCCAGCTCGGCGGTGCGACCGACGGCGTCGCCGATGACCGCCTGGACGGACCCGTCCGCCAAGCTCAGCATCCCGGGCTCGAAGGGCGCCACCGCGGCGACCGCTTCAGACCGGGCCGCCACCGCGAGCGCCCAGACGCCGCCGCCGGACCAGCCGACCAGCCCGGCTGGCTGGTCGAGGCTCTCGACGTAGGTGAGGCAGTCCTCGATGATCCGCGGCGTGCTGAGGTCGGGGTGATCGCTGCTGAGACCCCGGCCCCTGAGGCTCGGGAGGTGGCAGGTGAAGTTGTCGGTGAGGTGTCCCGCCGTGGCGCCCCAGTCGATGTCGCCATCGCCGATGACGCCTTGCAGGAAGACGAGCGGCGGTCCCTCGCCGTGCACGGTTCCACCGATGGTCACGCCGTCGGTCGTGGTTACGTAGTGGGTGCGCTGGCTGCTCATGTGCTGTCTCCCTGAGTCGGGGGCGGTCATGTGCTCAAGATGACGCACATGGCGCCGGAGAACCTCACCCGACCGGGTACGTCTGTCCGCTCGGGCGGGTGCTACAGCTCCCGGCGGACAACCTGAGCGGCGAGAGCCGCGCGTCCGTCGACGTCGACCTTGGCGTAGACGCTCGACAGATGCTTCTTGACCGTGTTGGCGGAGATGAACAGTCGTTGCCCGATCGCCGCGTTCGTGTGGCCTTCGGCAACCAGCCGCACGACGTCGCGTTCGACCGGAGTCAGTGACGACCAGCCGATCCGGGGGCGTTGACGCTCGCCCCGCCCGCGGCGGGCGTAGGCGACGGCGTCGGCCAGCGACAGCTCGCCGCCCGCGTCCCAGCATGCGGTCGCGTCGGTCGGGTCCGACGCAGCCCGTGCGCCGTCTACGGCACGATCGAAGCGCTCGGCCTGGAGGGGGATGCGGACTACGCCCGCGTCGTCGTGGAACCGCTGCGACGCGGCGAGCAGGCGAAGCGTCCGCTCGGGCTCTCCGAGGGTCAGGGCGATCCCGGCGACCGCCTCCAGCGCCGCCGCGGCCCCGACCTGGTCGCCGTAGTCGTTGAGAGCCTCCAGGCTGTCATGGGCCAACTCCCATGCCTCTTCGAGGTCCTCGTCGTCCCGAACCAGCTCCGCGAGGCCGAGGAGCGATCGACCCAGCGTATGAGGAAGCCTTGGGTCGGTCGACAGCGCGCGGCTGGCCTCCAGGTGTGCCCGCGCGTCGTCGGGGCGCTCCTGGCTTAGCGCGACGATGCCCAGCAGCCACTGGCCGACCGCTTCGTCCAGGCGGCTGCCGCCGCCAAGGCCGATCCGCACGATCTCCTCTGCCGTTGCCCGAGCAGCGTCCATGTCGCCGGCGGTGTAGGCGGACAGGGCTTGCCAGTGACGGACCCACATCGCGTAGTGGGTCCCCCCGAGGGCTCGTGGTTGCAGCGCGGCCTGTGCCTCGGACAGCAATCCCTGCGCTTGGACGTGATCGCCCTGCAGGACGGCGGCTGCGGCCAGACCGTTGAGACCGGCCGCCTCCCACCCTGGACGTCCCAGTTGCCGGCTGAGCTCGACAGCGCGTCGGCCATGTCGGCGTGTCTGGTCGAGCCGTGCCGACCACGCCAGCCACGCCGCAGCGCCGCCGTGGGCGGCTGGTAGATGGAAGGAGAGGTCGTTGGCGTCGCACACCTCCACGCCCTGCTGGAACAGGTCGTAGCCGGCATCGATCGAGCGGCTGTGGAGGAGCGCTGCTCCAGCGAATTGCAGGACGTGGGCGTGGGTCGCTGCATCCTGGCATTGCGTCGCGAGTTGCAGCGACTGCTCGACGTCAGCGTCCACCTGCTTGTTGGTCGACAACCCAGAAAGCACCCCCGACAGGGCTCGTTGCGCCAGCGCGACCGCGGCCGCACCCCCCACATCCGCAGCACTACGCGCCACAGCAACCGCCCGATCCGCGGATCGATGGAAGCTGGCGGCTTCGCAGCTGGCGAGCGCCAGGCCTGCCGCGGCGTTCAACCCCCGCACGCGCTCGTCCTCAAGGGCGCCCGGTACTTCTGCCGCCTGGTGCAGCCGCCGGTGTACCTCCCGAGACAGGCCGCGCTCGAACCAGAAGCGCACGATCGGCTCGGTGATGCCCACGAGAGTTCGCAGGTTCTCCTTCTCCGCCGCCCAGTCCATCGCGGCACGCAGGTCGTCGAGGTCGGCCGCAAGCCGCGCCACCCAGGGCTTGGGCTCTGCACCATGCAGACCCTCCTGCGCCCGCCCTGCAAGCCCGGCGTGGAACTCCAGGTGGCGACCACGGACCCGCTCGGGGTCGTCCAGCTCGGACAATCGCTGCCAGGCATACACCCGGATGGTCTCCAACAGCCGGTAGCGGGCCCTGCCCTCGCGCTCGGCGACCTGCAACAACGACCGCTCGACCAGCCCTGCGACCAGGTCGAGCACGTCACCGCGGCCGATCCCGTCCCCGCCCACCACTGCCACGGCGGCGTCCAGCTCGAAGGATCCGGCGAACACCGACAGTCTCGCCAACGCCAAGCGGTGGACGTCGTCGAGAAGGCTGCAACTCCACTCCAGTGACGCCTCCAGCGTTCGCTGACGTGCAGGCGCCCCCCGGACCCCGCCGGTCAACAACCCGAACCGGTCCGAGAGCCCCGCGGCGATCTGATGCGGCGCCAGCGCCCGCACCCGCGCCGCCGCCAGCTCGATCGCCAACGGGATCCCATCCAGGCGCCGACAGATCTCGGCCACCGCCGGCGCGTTGTCCTCACGGATCCGAAAGCCCGCGTCCACCTGCCGGGCCCTGACTTCGAACAGCCGCGCCGCGTCCGCCACCGCAACCGTTCCAGCGGAGTCAGCATTGGCGTCGGGCACCGGCAGCGGGGCGACGTCGAAGGTCGCCTCACCGGCGACGACCAGCGCCACGCGGCTGGTGGCCAGCACGTGCACCTGCGGGCAGGCCGATGACAACCGGCCAACCAGCTCTGCGCACGCCTCGACCAGGTGCTCACAGTTGTCGAGCACGACTAGCAGATGCCGTGCACGGAGCTGCCCGGCGAGCGTGTCGACCAGCGCCTCGCCGGGTCGCTCGTGGACGCCCACCGCTGCACCGATGGCCGGGGCGACGAGCCCGGGCTCGCTCACCCCCTGAAGGTCCACCCAGCACGCCCCGTCGGAGAACCGCGACGCCACGGTCCCCGCGACCTCCAAAGCAAGCCGCGTCTTGCCGCAGCCGCCACTACCGGTCAACGTGACCACCCGGGCATCCGCGATCAGGTCGACCACCTTCGCACGCTCACCCTCGCGGCCGATGAACGCCGCGACCCCGACAGGCAGCCAGCTCGGCATCTCAATGGCCTCCAGCCGAAATCGTACGAGCACGCCGGGTGAGACGCCGTGCGCGTCGGGCGTGCATGCGGGGACAGGATTCGACGATGGAAGGACGCAACTACCGAGAGCACCGCTGCGCCGACGGCCCCGCAGATCGCGCCCGAATCGGCGATCTCGCTCGGCCGTGGTGGGGCGGGTCCCCGCCCGAACGACGCTGTGCGTGCTCGCCGTCGCATACTTGCTACAATCGTCGCATGAGCGAGGTGGCCTCTCGGGAGTTGAGGAACTCCACGCGGTCGTTGCTTGACCGCGTGGAGGCCGGTGAGCGCGTGACGATCACCGTGGATGGTCGTCCAGTGGCCGTCCTGGCACCGGTTGGCCGCCGTCCTCGGTGGGTCGCAAAGAGCGAGTTCGTGCCGATGGTGCTCGCGAACCAAGCAGATCCCGGCTTGACCGCCGACCTGCAGGCGCTGGCCGGCGATACCACCGACGATCTGCCTCTGTCGTGAGCCGCGGCCTGGCCGACACCTCGGTCTTCATCGCTCGGGAGAGCGGCCGCTCCCTCGACACCGATGCGCTGCCCGACGAGCTCGCCGTCTCGGTCATCACGATCGGCGAGCTGCGCGCTGGAGTCCTGGCCGCAGACAACGTCGACGCGCGCGAGCGTCGACTACGGACCTTGACGACCGCACTGGAACTGGATCCGATCCCCGTCGACGAAGCGGTCGCCGCTGAGTGGGCGAAGCTACGGGTGCTGTTGCGGGATACCCAGCAGCGCATGCCCGTGAACGACTCCTGGATCGCGGCGACCGCGATGGCGCATGGCGTTCCCGTCCTCACCCAAGACGACGACTTCCCGGTCGTTCACGGCTTGAACGTCACCAGCGTTTGACACGCGACCGAATCGGCGATCCCGGCGCGGTGCACAGCGACGTTGTCGACAGCCCGCCCGGTACAGATCATGCGTGAGCCAAGCCTTGCGACATTCGGGATCGTTCATGAAGAGCGCGTCACTGCTGTCGATCGGGTCGAAGGGCTGACAATGGCGCAACCGTCAGCCGCTTCGGCCCCTTGGTCGAGGCGTGATGGCCTTGATCGGCACGTTCTCGCCTTCTGTGCGCAGGTGGGCCTCGGCAGGCGTGCGAGGCTGTTGTGCTGGCTGGAAGACTTTCGTCCAGATGGGTGAGCAGCCGACGGTCGTGAACGCCCAGCAGGCGGGATGGGACGCGCTCGCCGCTGGCGACTGGCATCGAGCGCGGGTGTGCTTCGAGCGGGCGTTGGCTGCCGAGGAGACTGCTGAAGCGCTGGAGGGCCTGGGCTGGGCTGCGTACTGCCTGGATGATGACCCGCTGACCTTCCACGCCCGGGAGCGAGCGTTCGATTTGTACCGCAGCCAGGGCGAGGTCGGCGCAGCTGCTCGGGTGGCGGCGTGGCTTGCCGCGGATTGGCTCGAGTTCCGGGGAAAGCCAGCGGTGGCGAACGGCTGGCTGCGACGGGCCCATCGCCTCCTCGAGGACGAGGAGCCCGGGCCCGGTCATGGCTGGCTGGCGGTGCACGAGGCCTCGATCATCGTCGACGAGAACCCCGTCGAGGCCCGCCGGCTCGCCGAGCAGGCCGTGGAGGTCGGTCGCCGGTTCGGTGTGCCCGAGCTGGAAATGGTCGGTTTAGGACTCGGAGGTGTTGCCCTGGTCAGCGAGGGCGACCTCGCCGCGGGGATGGGACGCCTCGACGAGGCGGTCGCTGCTGCGCTCAGTGGCGAAGCCGAATTGCTGGTCTGCGTGGCCTGGGCTTGCTGCTACCTGATCGCCGCGTGTGAGCAGGTACGCGACTACGACCGCGCGGGCGAGTGGTGTGAGCGAGTGGGCGAGTTCTGTGAACGGCACGGCATCGCCCTTCCGCTCAGCGTGTGCAAGGCGAAGTACGCCGGCGTGCTCACCTGGCAGGGCCGGTGGCAAGAGGCCGAGGACGAGCTGCGATCGGCGGCCGATGGCCTGGCCGCGTCCCGCCCGCCGCTGATCGGCGATGCGCTGGTGCGGCTGGCCGAGCTGCGCCGGCGCCAGGGCCGACACGACGAGGCGGAGGATCTCTTCAAGCAGTGCGAGGGAAAGCCGCTGGCTCTGGTGGGGCGGGCGGCGCTCGCCCTCGACCGCGGCCGCCCGGGCGAGGCGGCGGAGCTCGCCGAGCGGTTCCTGCGTGGGTTTGCCGACCGGAACCGCACCGAGCGGGCGGCCGGCCTCGAGATGGCGGTGCGAGCCTATGCGGCGCTGGGCGAGTTCGACCGTGCCCGGGGGGCGCTCGACGAGCTCGACGAGCTCGCCTCGCGGGGCCGGACGCGGCCGCTGCGCGCCGCGGTGCTCTCGGCAAGGGCAGCCGTGTTCGCGGCGACCGGCGATCACGACGCCGCCCGATGTTCATTGGAGGACGCCATCGATCTGCTCGCCGCGTGCGGTGCGCCGTTCGAGACCGCCTGGGCGCGCCTCGATCTCGCGGCGTCGCTGCAGGCGCTGGGCCGCCACGAGCCCGCCCGCCGCGAGGTCGAGACCGCCCGTGGCGCCCTGCGAGCGCTGGGCGCCGTCTCCGCACTCGCCCGGGCCGAAGCCATGCTGGGCGCGCTCGGTGCGACCTGCCCGGTCTTGCACCTGGACGCGATGGAGGGTCCGCTCGCGCAGCTCAGTCGCCGCGAGCTCGAAGTACTGGGACTGGTTGCGCAGGGCCTGACCAACCATGACATCGCCGAGCGCTTGGTGCTCAGCGAGCACACTGTTCATCGGCACGTGACCAACATGCTCCGCAAACTCGGGGTGCCGTCGCGGGCCGCTGCCGCGTCGCTCGCCGCCCGCCACGGGATCGCATAGCCAGATCCGGCCACTCGGACGTCGGCGGAGGATTGGCCGGTTTTGGCGAGGTCGTGGAACGGCCGGCCGGTTTACGGTTGGCCGGATGGCACCGAGGCCGACCAGTGGGGCAGCCGAACTGGAGCCGCTGGCCGACGGTCGAGGCCTCGACCGGTTGCTGCACCTCGCCGGCCTGGCGGCCGAGACCCGAAGGAGAACGAGCGTGACCCAGACCGAGATCACAGGGACCACTCCCGACACCGATGCGCTCGTCGAGCGGCTGTTTGGGGCCGTGATCGACACCCTCGAGGTGGCGTCGATCCACCTCGGCGGTCGCCTGGGCTTCTACCGCGCCCTGGCCGACGGGCGAGACGCGACGCCGGGCGAGCTCGCCGCCCGCACCGGCACCGCGGAGCGCTATGTACGCGAGTGGCTCGAACAGCAGGCCGTCGCCGGGTTTCTCACCGTCGATGACCCCGACGCACACGCCGACACTCGTCGCTACGGCCTGCCCGCCGAGCACCGGGCGGTGTTCGTGGAAAACGACGATCTCAACTTCCTCACGCCGCTCGCCGCCATTGCCGTGGATGTCGTCTTGCCGATCGAACAGGTGCTCGACGCCTATCGCACGGGCCGTGGGGTGCCGTTCGAGGCGTACGGACCTGACCTCGTCGACGCCATCGGGGCGATCAACCGGCCCCAGTTCATCCATCTGATCGGCGAGTGGCTGGGGTCCATCCCCGACGTCGACGCCCGCCTCCGCGCCACGCCGGCTGCCCGCGTCGGCGACGTGGCCGCGGGAACCGCCCAGTCGAGCATCGCCATCGCCCGCGCCTACCCGCAGGTGACGGTCGACGCCATCGACGTCGACGAAACGTCGGTCGAGCGGGCACGAAGCAACATCACCGCCAGTGGCTTGGCCGATCGCGTGCGACCGGTCCTGCACGACGCCAGTGCCGGCACCCTCGACGGGTCGTACGACCTGGTCACCATCTTCGAGGCGCTGCATGACATGAACCACCCGGTAGACGCGCTCCGCGCCGCCCGGGCCAGCCTGGCCGACGGCGGCAGTGTCGTGATCGCCGACGAGCGGGTAGCCGAGCGGTTCGCGCCGAACGGCGACGAGATAGAGCGCCTCAACTACGGATTCTCGATCCTGCACTGCCTGGCCGTCGGTCTCCTCGACGACGACTCCGCTGGCACAGGTACGGTCATCCGACCGGACACCGTGCGGGCCTATGCGACCGAGGCCGGCTTCACCCACGTGGAGGTGCTGTCCATCGAACACGACTTCTGGCGCTTCTATCGGCTCGTGCCGTGACGCCGAGGCGCCCGGACGGTGGCCCGAGTGCCGTGGAGGTGACCGCGGATGACCTCCTGGACGCCGCCGCGGCGGCTCGCCGTACCCTGGACCCCGTCACCGACCGGGACTGGACGATCCCGGCAGGCGACCTCGCCTGGGATGTTCGCACCACGGTCACGCACGCGGCTGACGCCGTCGGCTGGTACGCGGCCCATCTGGCCGCTCCGAGCACCGGCCGGCTCCGCTTCGACTTCCGGGCCCACGGCGACGCGTCCAACAGCGAGGTGCTCGACGTGCTCGACGCCGCGGCGGCCACGCTGTCCCACGTCGCCAGAGCCGCCCCGCGAGCAGCGAACGGCTACCACTCTGCCGGTATCGCCGATGCCTGCGGCCTTCTGGCGATGGGGTGCGACGAGATCCTGATCCACTGCTGGGACTGCGCACGCGGCTTCGGCGTCGAGTTCGATCCGTCCGCACAGCTCGCCGAGCGCGTGCTCCGGAGGCTCTTCCCCTGGGCACCGAGCGACGAGTCCTCGTGGCCGACCCTGCTGTGGGCGAATGGGCGGGTCGATCTCCCACACCGCGAGCGACCCGGGCCGGACTTGGAGTGGCACTGCGCGCCGCTTGAAGATTGGGACGGCACAGTCCCACATCGGCAGCACTGACCAGCCACCGCCACCCTCCTCCGGCCGAGGACCGAAGGGGCATCGGGCATCGCGTTATGGCGCCCATGAAGGCACACGCGTCGCACACCGCACCGTCGATCTGTAGCCCTCGCGGAAGGCAGCACGTGGCCATCGTGCGACCGTCTACGGCGACATTGACCCGGCGATCGGGGGCAGGCGGAGTGGCCGTCCAACAGGGCGTACGACCCGCTTAGCGTGCCGCTTCGGAGTCGGCGAGCGCGGTGATCCGCTGGAGACACTCGATGATCCGCACGGCGACGTGATCGAACGCGTCGATGGTGTTCAGATCCTTGATGCCGAGACGCTCGAGCGCAGCATCTTGATGCGAGCCTGCCAGGTGCGCGAAGCCGCCCGCCGAGCGCACGTCGTAGAGCGCTCTCAACCCTTCGACGTCGTCTTGAGACCCGCCTAGGCGCCCTGCAAGGCGGCCCAGGAGACTCAAGCTCTTTTCGCCGCTCCGCGCGTCACCGAGATACGCCTTCAGCGGGGCGGGGTCGATCGCGTCGACGAAGCACTTGGCCAGCAGAATCAAGGGTGCCTGCAACGCGACTGGGTCGTCGCTCAGCGGGCCGATCATCGATTCGTACTCAGGAGCGATGTCGTCCCCGAGGGACCGCCAGAGAGGAGAGCCAAACAAGCGTTCTGTCGACGCAGCGGCCGCATCGCGCGCTCGTCGTAGCTCACTTGGGATGTCGGGTGATGACGCGAACTGAGCGAGGAAGTCCCGCCGGAAGCGTCCCTCCTCCATTGTTCCCTCGGGGATGACGTTGTACGTCAACCAGTGCCCCCAGTCGTCAGAGGGCAGGTCTCGGCCAAGGTCTCCGAGGTACACCTCGACGAGGCCGGCGGTGTTGAAGGACATGTCCAGTCCCCAGAGCCCGAGACACTCCAAACGCGACCTTCGGAGGCGATATCGGCGCGGTTCTTGCGCGTACGGGATCAGCACCTCGCGCTTGAAGTTGACCGTCGTTAGGGTAGTGGAGCCGGCTGTTGTCTTCGTCGATGTACGTCCCGAGCTGGTCCGGGTCGCAGGTGTGCCTCAGCGGTTCGCCAGTCGACGGGTCAACGCCGTAGATGAACTGCGGGTACTCCACAGTCGACCGACGCTCCTCGAATCGCGGAACCCGGCTCGTCCGGTTGCCCTTGACCACGTATTGCCCCAGGAGGCGGGAGAAGCCGCCTTCCGAGATGGCCCGTTCCGAGGTGGCTACGAAGTCGAAGCTCGCCCACTCACACGCGAAGTCGTCGTCGGTTCTCGGGAACCCGTCGATCTTCGTCAGGGGCACGCAGTCGATCTGCACGATGGCGTCACGGCCACAGGCGTGGAGGAACTGGCGGAACTCGAGGGCTCGCACCTCGATGATGCAGTGCTCGCGGCTGATCTGCGATCTCACCAGCTCCTGGGGCCGGCCGGCCTCGTTCACATAGGCCCATCCGCTCCTGACAGGATAGGCATCGAAGTACCATAGGAATGGCTGCCAGATGTCGAGCACCGGGTCAGGTGACCCCTCTGGACGCTTCACCTGAATGAAGAACTGCAGCTCGGCGTCGCGCTCTACGTCGGTGAGCCCGGTGTCGAAGCCGGTCTGACCGTCCGGGCCTTCCCAGACGCTGAAGGTCCCGAGGCCGTGACCCACCCATCCCGTCCCGCCGCTCAACACTGCGTGGACGTCCTCGGGCGGTGTTAGAACGCAGCCACGTCCGCCGTGTCCGTCGGGTGTGAAGTAGTGCTCGCACACGGTGAGCCAGCCGGTCGGCTCATGCACCACGCTTCGGAGCACGTCCTCGGGCCAGAGCTCGTCGGGGTACTCACCTGCGGGTCGCGGCCACAGGTCTAGGAGCGACGTGGGGCCCGGTCGCTCGATGTAACCCGGGACGATCGGCGTGCTCACCGACCCCGAGAATACGAACTCCACTCCTACGGCTTCAGAGTGGAACCGAAGCCCGAAGTCGAGTGCGCCATCGACGACTGCGCGTCCATCCGGCGGTAGGGGGCACCGGGTCCACCGAGTTCGTACGCGTCGGTCAGAAGTCCTCGGGACGCCAACCATCGAGGTAGCGCTCCGCGAGGTCGACGACGCCGTTGGGATCCGGAAGCCCGGCCGCCCTCAGCTCGGCGACACGTTCTCCGAGCATGGTCTCGTCCCGGTAGATCTCGATGAGTCCGTCCCACCACAGCCGGGGTTCTCGGCGGACAGCTCTTGATCCGAGCGATTGGCTTCGAGCTTCACTGCGCGCCGAGCGCAGGAGAGCCGCTGTGACAGCCGGCGTTGGATGGATCACGAGCGCCGGCTCCCCTGGCTCGGCTTCGCGGACCGTGAGCCACAGAACCTTCGCCAGCTCCTTCTCGTCTGCGAGATGCTCGGCCGGAGCCGCCCGCACTCGATCGCGCCAGGCCCGCTCCAGTTGGGCTGCGCCCGCGGCTGTCGCGAGCTTATGGCCCCGGTTCTCTCGATGACCGACGTCGTTGATGAGCTCCAGTTGGCTGCTCAGCCTCGATTGTTCATAGGGCCAGCATGGCGCGCTCCGTAGCCGGCCGGATTGCCGCGTAAAAGCCCTCCTGACCTGGGAGAATGCGTGTGTTCTGAAGCACGTCGTCTCGACAGGAGGAGGG
>Ga0187892_10010560_pt1 | contig 11646 bp, 3 predicted proteins | sample MA1701073metaG_FD_139345 | JGI IMG/M metagenome (GOLD analysis project Ga0187892, IMG submission 139345) | Bio-ooze microbial communities from a basaltic lava cave in the Kipuka Kanohina Cave System on the Island of Hawaii, USA - MA170107-3 metaG ... | reverse complement strand
CTCAAGTTTTGCTCAACCAGTCTGATTAGAGTGTGTGTGCGCGTGTTGAATCCTTAATTCTATGTTTCTGATTGTGAGCCCCCGCCACCTTTCCTTTAGGAGGAATCATGAAGGCCAAAAACGTACGTAGAGCTGTCTGGCTCTCGCTGGTAGTAGTATTGTTAACGGTCACCTTCTGGCCAGCTTCTTCAGCCAAGAATAAAACCAATCCAAGTACTGGAAACCTCAGCAGCGGACAGGATTCTTTCCTGGAGGTGCAGGTCACTCCGGCTGCGCAACAGGCGCTGGCGACGCTACAGGCTGCGAGTACCGGCCCGGTGGTGAGTAAGGCTTCACTCAAGACCGGCGTTTATAACTTCGTGCGCGCGACCAACGGCGGCGTCCTGATGGTAGGCAACCCTCTAGCCTCGGCTGAAGCGCGAGCGCGGGCCTTTTTGAACCTGTATGGGGCAGTTGTAGGCATGAGTGATACCGAGCGCTCTCTGGTTGTAGCAAACGGTGGGGCCAACACGGCAGCCAGCACGCTCAGCGTTAGCAGCATTTCGACTGACGCGTTTGGCTTTACGCACGTGAAGTTAGATCAGAAATACAAGGGTTTAGCCGTCTTTGGAGCACAGTTGGTGGTGCACATGAACTCGCGCGGCATTACAGCAGTTAACGGCGATTTCGTACCCGGCATCAATGTCCGGACCACGCCCAAAGTCAGCGCGGCTGAGGCGGCGGCAACGGCTGTGCGCTATCAAATTGCGCCAGACGCGCCGTTAAGCGTGTCGAAGAGTGAGTTAAGTGTCTATCGCGTCGGCTTGCTGGAAGGGCATAAGGGTAGCAGTCTGCTGGCCTATAACGTTGAGGTCACGGATGGCAAGGCCACGCGCGAACAAATCTGGATAGATGCGATCAAGGGCACGGTGTTGAACCGCATCTCCCTGAACCACAAGGGCCTTGACCGAATCATTTACACACCTGAGTACGGCGAACCGTTTGATGTGCGTCATGAGGGCGATCCGCTGACGCCTGGTCCAACACCTGGAACCTCGGGTGCGGATCCGGTTAACAACCTCTATGTGATGGCGGGGCATACCTATAACCTGTTTCGCTCTGGTTTTGGTCGTGATTCATATGACGGACTCGGTCATACCTTACACAGTGTTTATTTGGTCAACGACATTTGTCCCAACGCCTATTGGAACGGAATCTCCACCAACTACTGCCCCGACTTTGATGCTGATGACGTGGTTTCACACGAGTGGGGCCATGCTTACACGCAGTTTACTCACGACCTCATCTATTCATATCAGTCTGGTGCTCTGAACGAGTCTTACTCGGACATTTTCGGTGAAACGGCCGACCTGCTGAACGGCGTGGACGCTGAGGGTGGCTCGAACAATAGCCAGCCGATGCCTACTGGCCAGCGCTGGCAGATTGGTGAAGACGTAAATGCTTTTAATCAGCCTGTGCTTGGCATCCTGCGCGATATGTGGACGCCAACACGTTTTGGGGATCCCGACAGGGTGTCTTCTCCAAGCTACGCTTGCGGCTCGGGCGACGGCGGCGGCGTGCATACGAATAGTGGGGTACCCAATCATGCCTTTGCGATGCTGGTGGATGGAAAGACTTTTAACAATCAGACAGTGGGGGCAATCGGGTTTACTCGCGCGTTGGCGATTTACTACCGCGCGATGACTGTCTACCAGACACGCACCACAGACTTCGCGGGGCACGAAGCCGCTTTACTCGCCTCGTGCAACGATCTGATCGGCCAACCACTCAATAACCTTTCGACCAGCTCCTCAACCAGCACCGTCTCGAGTGACGTAATCTCGTCGGGCACCTGCCAGCAGGTGCAAAAGGCGATGCTGGCCGTCGAGATGAGCGCCCCGATCCCTTGCCCGGCATCGTTCATACTCGATCCGGATGCGCCGGCAGCCTGCGACAGTGCAGCTGACATCTTCGTGGAGGATTGGGAGACTGGCGACGACGGCTGGACGCGTACCAGCACACCCGCCACGCCACTAACCGACGCAGATTGGAACGATGGTTCGCGATCTCTTCGGGACTTCAGCATTAGCTCGACTTTACCGGGTGGCCGGACTGGGTCGGCCGCCTATGCTCCAAACATTCCCGTTGGCCCGCCCGGCGGGGGCACCTGCGCCCCAGATAGTCCGCCTGAGGACCCGTCTGAAGGGGACTACTCCGGACAATTCACGATCGATAGTCCGGTAATTACGATTCCTACAGGCGCCACCGATCCACATTTGAGGTTTGACCATTACCTAGCAACCGAAAACGGCTATGACGGCGTGCAACTGGAAATCAGCGTAAATGGCGGAGCGTTTGCACTCGTAGCGGAAGCCAATTACATCTACAACTCGCCCAACAGTACGCTGACCAGCGTTGTGGACGGCAATACCAATCCGAACGCCGGCGAGGCCGCCTGGACCGGCACAAATGTAGGCCCAGCAAACACTCCACTCGGCTCGTGGGGTACCACTATTGTCGATCTTGCCTCATTGACTGCGCCTGGGGATTCGATCAGGCTGCGTTTCACCGCCAGCCAGGACGGCTGCAATGGCGTGGAAGGTTGGTACATCGACAACATCCGCGTCTACAACTGCGTCGCCCTTGAAGCTCCGGATCTCTCGCTCGGAGGCGACTATCAGAATCCGGATCCGGACGGTTCTTATACTCTCAATTGGACGAGACCCGCGGGCGCAACCGGCCCTGACGTGTTACAGGAGTCAAGCGTCTGTGGCGCTTTGCTTTCCGACGACGCGGAAAACGGCCTCGGTCAGTGGACCGTTGCCAGCTCAGACGTGATCGCGCCTGTGTGGCAAACGTCAAATACAAAGCCTCAGCACAGCGGTACATCGTTCTGGGCCAACCCTGTTTCTGAACAGGAAACCCAGAGCACATCTACCACCCTTACGTTCAATAACGCGATCCAGATCCCCGCTACAGGGATAACCACGCTCGATTTCTCCGACTGGTACTTCAACGAATCCGATGATAAGGGTGCGGTGGAAGTTTCCACAGACAACGGTACTACCTGGACTGAGGTTGATACCGTCAACCGGAATGGGGGACTCGACGCCGGTGCTACAGCCCTCGCGAACGAACCACTCAAGCCACGTCAGGTGGACTTGACCATCTACAGTGGGCAGACAATCCGTTTGCGCTTCAAGTACTCGATGGGGCAGTCAAATTTCTTTGTCCAGCACCACTATGGATGGTACGTTGACAACATCTCCATCACGAACGACAGCTTCCACGATGTCGTGACCACAAACAGCACCTCATACACGGTCACAGGCAGGGCTGCTGGCTCGCGCTGCTACCGGGTGCGCACCAGCTATGACTTTGGTTCCGACCTGGTTCCGAGTCCCTATAGCAATCAGGTCACTGCCGTAAGCTCGCTTGTTTCCTGCACTATCAACTTTGCCCACTCCTCACATGGTTCGACCGCGAGCGCTTCATCAACCTTCACCAGCCGCAACTATTCACCTGAAGGAGCCATCAATGGCGACGTCATCGGTGCGGGTTGGGAGCAGGGTGGTGGTTGGAATGATGCCACACGCGATGTGTGGCCCGATTGGCTGGAGGTAGATTTCCATAACCTCCGCACAATTAGAGAAATCCGGGTCTACACGCTCCAGAACAATTTCAAGAACCCGGTGCAGCCGGATCCCACTACACCCGCTGATCTGTACGGCATTCGCCTCTTTGATGTGCAGTACTGGAACGGTACATCGTGGGTGACCATCGGAGGTTTCAATCAAGAACCAGGAAACGACAAAGCAATGAGTGTGTTCACATTCGCCGACGTGCAGACAAGTAAGATTCGTGTCTTCGTCAACGCGGGCCGGGTGTACTACTCGCGCATTGTCGAAGTTGAAGCTATAGGATGCCCGAACTGACGGACTTAAATCGTCCGTTTTCCGGAGCGGAGGTTCAATCTCCGCTCCGGCTCTGGCAAGCCGACGGTTTGGGTTGAAGGTTTTCTTTGCAGGCTATCTCGGATCGCGACATAGCCGGGAGGTAGAAGGAGCGAAAATGCGCACGAAATCTCGTCACTGGCTTAGACCTTCTTTATTTGTAGTTATAATCCTATTTTCCATCTCTGGCTTCGTCATATCTTCAGCACAGCTCAACACCCCCGGTGTTCCGGGTGTAACAAGTTTGCCGAGCGTGTTTGACGTTCGCGGGCCTGACGGTGTCCCACAGGGACTGAGAACTGGCATGCGAACTCCAGCACAAATTGCTGCGCTTACGGCACTGGAGCAGCAAGTCGGCGGATCGCTCACGGTACAGTATAACGGCCTCACTGCCACGCCCCGCCACATGTTCAGCCAGGGAAAGTATCTGTCAGCGCCCAGCTCAGCGCCACCGGAAACGGTGGCTCGCGATTTCATAGCCCGCTGGCGAGACATCTTTCGCTTCAGCAACGCCGATCTCGCTAACTTGCGTCTCAAGAGCCGCGCCACCGTTCCCGATATGGGGGTGACTATCCTGCTCTTCGAACAGACTGTCAGTAATCTTTCTGTTTACAAAGGTGAGGTACTGGTCAATGTCAACCGCGCCGGGCAGGTGATGAGTGTTGGCGGCGACAGCTTCCCGCAAATCTCCATTGTCAATGCAGCGGCGATCACACCGGAACAGTCGCTGAGCGATGCGTATACGATCACAGAACAACAAGCGATTCTACTGGCAGCAGCGCAACTAGGCGTGTCCGGATTCGTACCCCAGCGTGTGGGCACTCAAAATGTACCAAGAACGTTTGGCAGTGCGCCGCGGGAGTACGTGATCGGTTCCAAGTACAGCCGCGGCGTTTTTACTGACGACATCATCGTTACGAAGATCATTTTCCCGCTCGGTGGTCAAGGACGCCTCGCCTACAAGTTCACGCTCACTACACCGCAGCATAACGGTATCATGTGGGAAAACATCGTGGATGGGCAGACAGGCACGGTACTTCGCCGTGGCAGTCTTACGTCTTTCCAGACGGGCGGTGGAACGGGTGTCGGCCGGCGCAGCACCTTCCGCCCCGACATCCAGGATCTCGTCGAATCGCAGAACCAGGCTGGAACTGCCCAGGCCAAAGTTACCGATACGATGCCAACCGTACTTTCTGGTATCCTTGGTTTCGGCCGCTCCCCCGCACCTGGGGTGCCACCAAACTACCAGAATCCAGAGGACTTCACCCCCACTGCGACCTCCAGCAATGGGCGCGGTTTCAAATTCAGCCAAGTGAATGCGCGCAATGAAAGTCCGCTGATCTATAACACCGGCTTCGGCCAGGTCTTGCGCGGTTTTCCCGATGCTTTAAACCCATCACCCTGGTCGCCCTTCGGTTGGTTCTATCTGCCTACCGACACTGGCGGAGCCGAGATTGCGGTCGCCAATGGGCAGCGCACCACCACCCGGGACCACGGTTACAACATACACGCAAGCGCGCGGACCCGTAATGCAGTCAACCCCAGCAACTCACCGACTGGCAATGGCGACCAGCCATTCTCAGCCGACCTTACGCCGCTGTCCGGCGGGCCCGTAACCCTGCCGGACGGCCGCACGCTTTCGTCGGTCTTCCAGTCTCGTTACACTGAGGGCAACAACGTTTTGGTCGCAGACGACCATGCCAACGACAACGAGGCAACCCACGGGATCAAGGGATACAACTCCAATCGGAACTACACCGCTTCGTACTTCGACTATCTAATGAGCTACGAATACGGTGGCCAGAACGCCGCCACCGGAGTCTTCCCTGCCACCACGCACCCGGATGTCTTCCCAGCGACCACCACGCTTTTCTATTACAACAATCTAATTCACGACTACTTGTACAGTATCGGCTTCACGGAAGCGCTGTGGAACTTTCAGCAGGATAACTTTGGCCGCGGGGGCGAAGGTGGCGACGCCGTTTCGGCGCAGGTGCACGACGGGTCCGGCATCAATAATGCGAACTTTGGTACGCCCGCCGACGGCGGCTCGCCACGCATGCAGATGTTTCTCTGGACTGAGGATGCGGCCCGCCGCTCCGACGGCGATTTCGACTTCGACGTGGTGCAGCATGAGTATTACCACGGAGTCTCCAACCGATCAGCGGCCAAGGGCGACACGGGTTGCCTCGGTTTAGGCGTCGTAGTCCAGTTTCCAAGCGAGGCCGGAGGACAAGGTGAAGGCTGGAGCGACTACCAAGCTGAATCGTTGACCGACGACGATGTAACCGGAGAGTTCGTGCTCGGTGAGTTTGACCGTGGCATTCGAACGCTACCGATGAACAACTTTCGCTGGTCATATGGATCGCTAAACCGCCGCGCTTTCACTCGGCGTGACCAACAGCCACCGGACCCAAACACCAGCGCGCCGTCAACTAACCCAACCAACTATCCAGTTTTCCAGGTTCACCACGTGGGGACAATTTTTGCCGCAATGCTCTGGGACATGCGAGAACTGCTGATTATGAAGCAGAAGGTAAATAACGCATTTCCGGGCGTCTTCTTCGACGGCACCAGGCGCCTGGGCACAGGGGCGAGCTTTTACATCGGCGAACGATTCGTCCAATCAGTTGATTCGAATCACCCAATCGACTATCGCGAATCTTTCGGCACACACGCTGTCGTTCCCAACTCAAATGGACTTCCGACCGTGGTGCCTAACGTTAAGGCCGCTGACATTGTGCGTCCGGGACTGGTAGCGAGTGAGATTCAGACATCGGGTAACCGACAGGGACCGCTTGCCATCGCGGTCAGTCGAGGCGCCCGCCTGGCTGATACTTTGGTGCTTCGCGGCCTTCAGCTGTCGCCCTGCAGTCCATCCATAGTTGATACGCGCGACTCGATCCTGTTGGCCGATAAAGAGCTCACGGGTGGCGAGAATCGAGCGGTGATCTGGCGGGCATTTGCCAGCCACGGCGTCGGCGTCGGTGCCAGCTCAAGTGCGGGGACAGGCAACGATCAGGGAGCCCCCCCAGCCGGCAGTGGAGCTTCTACGACCGCGCCCGCAGTCGTCGAAGACTTCAACGTACCGGAGGGTGTTCTTGCTTGTGAGCAGAATGGGCCATTACCGGCACCTTCATTTACACTTTCGAACACGTCCAACAACACTGTGACCATACAGATCACGCCTGTGGCGGGAGCTGCTACATACCTCATCAGTCGTGCGGAGAGCGCTGATGGTCCATTTATCAACATTGGCGAGACCACCGGAACCACTTTCAACGACAACAATGGCGGTGTAGGTCTCCTTCTAGACGCGACCTATTTCTACCAGGTCCGTGCCTCACGCGATGCCGAGGCCAACTGCGTGGGCACAGCTAATATCCAGAGCATCACCGTGACCATCGGTGTAGTCATCCAACCAGCCCCAATCTTTGCCGGCGTGGATCGCGTAGATGACCCACGCGACGGCAACCGGCTGATAGTCAGCTGGAAGCCTGCGAATTCCATTAACCCGAACGCGCAAATCGTCTACGACGTTTACCGCGCAGATACAGTGGCGCAGGGCGACGGTACGCAGCGCGCTTCGTTCACTCCATCGGTTGCGAACCGAATCGCTAACGGACTGACTGGTACTTCTCTGTCCGATACTGGACTGGAGCTGGGCAACGTTTACTATTACATCGTTCAGGCCCGCGACATTAACGCCAACAAGATCGACACCAATGACACCGGAAACACTGTCACCAGGTTCAATGCTCCTACAGTAAACGCGGTAACCGATAATCCACCGTTCGCCTTGGAAACTTTCGAGTCAAACTCTGCGAATAATCGCTTTACGCCTGCCTTGAACGAAGCTGGGGGCGACCCAGACCAGTCTCTAGCGATTTTCCAGCGGGTGACCGGCGAGACATTTGGCGGTTTACCGACTGTGGGCAAGATGTACGCCCCAGAGTTCAGCCCCGGCCATGAGGAGACCGGTTGCAATCCGAATCCGGGTGGCACAGCGTGTGGCGGACAAGCGGATTACGCAGTTACCATCGGGCCGCTTAACACTCTGACGCCGACCTCGATCATGGAATTCGACCACTCCTTCAACCAGGAAGAATTCTTCGACGGTGGTGTGGTAGAAATTTCTGTAGGCGATCCAACGTTCCAGGGTTCAACGCCGTTCACGAACAACGCGACCGTCTTTGATGCCGGGAATTTCATCATTGAGAGCGCCTACAAGTCGCCGCTGGATGGAGTGCTGGAGGAGCCGGTAAAACTTTCCATCCTTCAGGGTCGCCTTGCGTATTCCGGGGTGCAAAGCCGTCAGCACGTGCGTATTTCCTTGAACGATTTCGCACCGGGTAGAACCTACAACCCACAAAGTCTGCCCGTCTATATACGCTTCCGCAATACCTCTGACGTCGCCTCCGCCAACGGAGTCGATGCGGGTTGGTTTATAGATAATCTCGTAATTAACAACCTCCTCTGTCGCCTGAACCTAGCGCTCGGCGCCGAAGCGACTGCCTCCTCGACTTACTCCACCCGGAACTACTCAACTTCAGGTGCCGTGGACGGTGAGCGCGCTGGGGCCAACTGGGAGTCCGGCGGCGGGTGGAACGACGCCACACGTGATGTCTGGCCGGACCACCTGCAAGTCAACTTCAACGGGACGCCGACAATAAGCGAAATACGTGTCTACACGTTGCAGAACGACTTCCGGAATCCGGTAGAGCCGACGCCGCTGACTCAGGCAGACCTCTACGGTATTAAGGATTTCGAAGTTCAGACCTGTAACGGTGCGACCTGCACCACGATACCAGTAGTCGGAACGGTAACGAACAACGACAAGGCGATGAGAATCATTGTCCTGCCCACACCGGTTCAAGCAACCGGCGTGCGGATAGTGGTCAACATGGGAAGAGTGTACTTTTCGCGGATCGTCGAAGTGGAGGCTTTTGGTTGTCCGCCTTAAGGCCTTGACCGGGTATTAGCGTGCTCGATTAAGTCCGGCGAGGGGTGGCTACACGGAGAGCCACCCCTAGTTCGTTTAATTTCGTGTGATTTCGTGGATCGTCTGTTTTGCTTCGCAAAACGATGCGATCCAAGAAATCACACAAAATTACACGAACAAGCACCAAAGCTTGTGGAGACGTACCAGGTGGTTTCTATAGGACATCTGCAAGTCGGTAGCCTGCTGATAAATAGTTATATGTTATCGGTGCTGACTTCGGACTTGTGCAATATTCCTTGAGTCGAAATTCGCACATTTCCAAATGTCTCGCGCGCAAAGATCGGGGCCGGGGTGAGTAAGAGTTTGAGTACTTTCAAGACTATCGCCTGTTGAAAGAGAGCGGTCGGCTTGCGCAGCATGTGAAATATTTCCAGCAACACTCTGCGCACCTCTTTGTCCGTTAAGGTCAGCTGCACCACTTGATCCATGTAAGCGTGCATGAAACGGGTGAATCTTGTTGGGCAACCACCCTCGGTTCCTTGATGGCCAGTGGCGTTTATTCAGAGTAAAAAGCTGCGGGTAGCAATTAGACCGGCATCTCTCTATTAAGGCATGATTGAGAATGTCGCATCCTGTTTTACAAATTTTCGGGTGACCATATCTTTGGCTTCAATTGCGGCGGTGTAATGGCCCGGTGAAAGGCCGCTTAGGCCGATATACTCGGCCAGAGTTAGGTGCGGCACAGGTTCGCTAACCCAATCAGTCAACATATAATCAAAAGGCCTGGTTGCAGCATTTCCCTCTTTCAGCAACCTTACAGTAACCCTGACCAAAGGATTTCCCGTTTCGGAACTGTTAGCAGCGTTATAAACCGTCAGAAAAATAATTAAGTTGTCCGTGGCGCTGAATTGTCTAGTAGGAAATGGACGGATCTTTGCGTTTTTGTGAACGAAGACATCCGGGGCAGCATTTTGCGATTGCTTTGTAGCTTCTGCGTGGCGGCTAAGTACGACTGCACTAGTTGCAAACTCGGAGTTCAGCTCAGGTAACTGCAGCTTTTCTCTTTTGGCTGTTCTCTTTCCCGACTGTCTATCGCGAACTATTAAATCTAATGTGTACTCACCAGAGGCCAGGTGCAGATCCTGTCGATAAAAAATATTATTGCTCACAATCGAGCGATACTGCTCTTCTTTGAGACTCACATCGAAATAGCCACCGAGCCGGGAAATGATTCGGTCGCCAGCACCTCGAATTACACCCAGAACGTCCAGCTGCATACCACGTTTGTCACCTTTTTGAGTAAAAGCAATCGCTTTGGGCTGCAGTTCGATCGCCACTGGAATTGTATAAAGTCCCTCCGCCCCTCTAAATGGTGTCAGTTCAACCGCAATGGGAATTCCGGGTTCGGCTTCCGCTTTAGCGATGCTCTCAAGCAACCGTTTCTCTTCCGGTGAAAGCGGAACGAAGTCTTCCATGGGCACGGCATAGTAACCTGACCGCGCGATCACTTCGGCTTCCGGTGAGCGAACCTTAATCTTGACTTTTCGGAAAGAGCCATCAAAGTTTTGGTTAGTGCTGCTATAGACAAGGGTGTAGCGAGCTCTGATTTCCCGATCGACACGTTCGAGCCCCTTGGCGATGTCATTGGTTCCCTTGATGAACCTCCCGCCGGTGTCTTGCGACATCCGGTACAAAATGTCGTACTCGCGATTCTGTCCTTCTTGACGCACGGTATCAAAAACATTCTCTCCACCGACCGCTTGAATTCTCTGTTCCTGGTTGGTGATTGCGGAAACTCCTGATAAAGGTGAGGCTGGAACGAATGAGCCTGAGGCCGGCGCGCTGGCCCGCAATCCAGCTGAGTCAATAATGTAAAGCGCAACGTTCGCGCGGTTTGCCAGGTCGATTGTGCTTCGAACCTGCCAATCGAGAACTGCTGGCGTGACAAAACCCTGTGAAAACAGCACCAGTGTTTTTTTACCGGGCAGGTTGCGCAACCCCTCGCAAATCGCTGCTATGGAAGCGAGGATCGGACGCGATTGCTGCAAGCTCAGTGCGGTTCGAAGCAGAATGAATTGTTGCAAGACGCGGGCAGCAATCATCTGCCGGGCGGCTCCAGAGCCAGCTGCAGCAGTGGTAATCGAGGAAGGTGGCGGAGTATTCGGACCGGCAGCCTGCTCCCTCGAGCTGTCGATGTTGGCCGCAATATCCTTCTGCTCGAAATTTGCGGCGGAACCACTGGCCCTGGTAAAGGTCTGCAGCGAATTGAGGATCTGTGTCTTATCCAGAGTGAAGTTTTGCAGTAGCTGCAATCCGTTGGCTACGCTGAACAAGGCTACTAGGTCATTTCCTGAAATCTGTTCGCGAACATATTTCATGGTCCCTTCGCGCACACGTTTTAGGTTAGTCACATCGGTGGTTTGACCATCAATCACCAAAGCGATGATGTTACGCGTTTCACTGACTTGAGTCTCTTTAGTTACCTGAGTCGAAGGTGTTTTGCTGATCGAGACAGGTGGATCGAAAGCCTGGATCGTCTGTAATGTTCCATCCTCATTGACCTCAAAATCCTCGGCTTTAAGATTGGAAATGTATTCGCCTTTCTTGTCCTTGACCAATACATCGATACTGACCAGGTGTGATTTTACCCGCACTACCTCTTCCGGTTCCTGTGCCAGGAAGCAAACGGTGCTCAGGTCTAGAAACAAAAGCAGCCCCAGGCATCGCCAAAGAGTTCGACAAACTTTGGATCGATTGCGAAACATTTCTTTT
>Ga0187892_10010559_pt1 | contig 11647 bp, 12 predicted proteins | sample MA1701073metaG_FD_139345 | JGI IMG/M metagenome (GOLD analysis project Ga0187892, IMG submission 139345) | Bio-ooze microbial communities from a basaltic lava cave in the Kipuka Kanohina Cave System on the Island of Hawaii, USA - MA170107-3 metaG ... | reverse complement strand
GCACGTAGTGCAGCGGCACTCGGCTTCCGGCACCTGGGAGGCCGACGACGTCGACAACTGGGTGCACAGTACGATGGGCAGCCGCGGCCACGTCGCGCGGCGCTACCCGCAAAACCTCCAGATGGGATTGGGGCACGAGACGACCCACCCCGAGCTGCGCGGCACGATCGGCGCCTTTCAATGCGAGATGAACCAGCGAGGGTTCTACCGGCGCTGGGCCGAGCTGATGGAGGCCCCGTGAACCCGCAAGAACTGTGGCACGACGTGCAGCAGTTTCTGTTCCGGGAGGCGCGGATGCTGGACGAGCGCCGGTTCAAGGATTGGGTTGAGCTCTTTACGGATGACGCACTGTACTGGGCCCCGATCCTCACCAACCGCACGGGGCGCGAAGCACGCCAGGAAGTCTCCAAGTTCGGGGAGGCCGCGCATTTCGAGGACGGAAAGGTGTCGTTGCGCAACCGGGTGCAGCGCTTCGATACCGGCATGGCCTGGGCCGAGGTCCCGCCGTCGCGGACACGGCATCTGATCTCGAACGTCGAGGTCGAACCCGTCGAAGGTAGCGATGAGGTACGGGCGCGTTCGGTCTTCCTCGTCTATCGGTCTCACCTGGAGACGGACCAGGAGATCTATGCGGGTGCCCGGAACGATCTGCTCCGTCACGAGAACGGCAACTGGAGAATCGCGCGCCGCGAGATCCATCTGGACCAGGCGACAGTGCTCGGCAAAAATCTCGCGATCTTCTTCTGATCGGGAAGGGGAATCGATGCCGGTACGAATGATCTGCATGTCGCACAGCCCATTGATGCTCGTTCCGGAGCTCAGACCGCGGGAACGCGACGCCGAACGCGGCTTCTATACAGCGCTCCGCAAGCAGGCTGACGAGCTGAGGCGCTGGCGCGCCGAGCTTGTGATCCTCTTCGCTCCGGACCACTTCAACGGCTTCTTCCATGACCTGATGCCCTCGTTCTGCATCGGCACCGAAGCGGAAAGTACCAGTGACTGGAAGATCCCCCGGAAGAACCTGCGGATCGACGCCGCCCTCGCCGAGCGCTGCGTCGACTTTGTACGCGCATGCGACATCGACGTTGCGATCTCCCGGCGCATGAAAGCGGATCACGGATTCACCATCTCGATGATCAAGCTGTTCGGCGGCATTGATGGTGCTTCCGTGCTGCCGATCTTCGTCAACTGCGCCGCGCATCCACGGCCGTCGTTCAAGCGGGTGCGGCAACTCGGTGAAGCGGTTGGTGCGTTCGCGGCCAAGCTGCCGATGCGCACGGTCATAATCGGGTCAGGTGGCCTTTCGCACGACCCGCCGACTCCGCGCCTCAACGCGCCCAAGGAGATCCTGGCGCGGCTGATCGACCGCCATACGCCGACTTTTGCGCAATACCGCCAGCGGGAAGCGCGAGTCATCGGGAACGCGAAGGAGCTTGCTGCGGGCTTCGGAAGTCTCAAGGCGCCGGATCGCAACTGGGACCGCGTCTTCCTCGAGCGGCTCCTATCGATGAGGCTGCGAAGCTGCGACCGCTACACCGATGCGGAGATCGATCGCAAGGCCGGCTTCGGCGGACACGAAGTGCGTGTCTGGGTAGCGGCCTTCGCCGCCATGCGTGCCGCGTGCCGTAGGAAGCCGAAGCTCGATTTCTATCGCGTGATTCCCGAATGGATCACCGGCATGGCGGTGGCTCACGCCCGATGATCGCGAAGCAGATCGCGCACTAACGTCCAGAAGCCAACGAGCGCATCCAAACGAGGACATCGTGAAACCAGGAAAGCCGGTCGCAACCGCGTTATCGTCCGCCGTGATCTGCCTGGCCGCGTTCGCAGTCAACGCGCAGACCTACCCGAGCAAGCCGATACGGACCATCGTCCCGTATTCGGTCGGGACGCCTCCGGACATCGTGACCAGGCTGGTCGCCGACAAGATGACGGCGGGACTCGGCCAGCCCGTCGTCGTGGAGAATCGCCCTGGTGCGACCGGCACGGTCGGACTGAGCGAGTTCGCGCGTCAGCCCTCGGATGGCTACACGCTCTACAACATGCTTCTGCCCGTATCAGTGGCGCCGGCGCTCTATCCCAACCTCCAGCTAGATTTCCGGAAGATCATGGAGCCGGTTGGACAGTTCACGTGGTACTACAACGTTCTGGTCGTGCACCCGGAGGTGAAGGCGACCACGGTCAAGGAACTCGTGGAATTGCTGAAGGCGGGACAGGCGAACTACAGCTTTGCGTCAGGGGGAAACGGCACGCCGGCGCACCTGTCGGGCGAGCTCTTCAAGTTGCAGGCAGGTGTCAAGGCCACCCACGTGCCGTACAACCAGTTTCCGCAAGGGATCGCGGACCTGGTGGCTGGACGCATACAGTTCATGTTCCTGACCAGTAGCGTCTCGGTACCTTTGATTCAGTCGGGGAAGCTTCGAGCGATGGCCAGCACTGGGCCCGAGCGCCCCGCCGCTCTGCCGGCAATTCCGACGATGGTCGAGGAGGGCTACAAGGATTTCGTCGTGCGCGGCTGGGACGGTTTGGTCGTCAGGGCGGGCACGTCACCTGCCATCGTCGAGCGCCTGAATGCCGAGCTTGCCAAAGCTGTCGGAACACCAGAGATCCGCGCTCGCTTCGCATCTCTCGGTGTCGACCCGGTAAGTGGCTCCCCAGCCCAGTTCGGCGAGTTGATTAACGCCGAGGCGGACAGGTGGAGTCGTGTGGTGCGGGACGCTGCGATAAAAGCCGACTGACTGCTACCCCGCGGAATATAAGCGCGGCTCGTAGGTAGGGCGGCTTCAATCTACCTCGAGCTCAGCACGACTCGCAATACAGCGCTCAATGTCTTGCGGGTTCGCCCCTCGCCCGCCGCTGTCGTCTACTTGACCCTTCCCTCGAAGGGCACTGGGCGGCTCGCCAGCGTCGCCTTGATCCGGTAGCTCTTTCCGGGATAGTCGCTGCGCGTGAAGGCAACCAGCTCATCGACGAACTGCTGTACGAGGGGCGATGTGTAACGCCGTGGATCCCATAGCGCCTGCATCCACCGACCGAGCTGCCTACCGTTCTGGGTGAGCGGGACGACGGGTGGGTGTCCGCGACCGAGCCGGAGCGTGGACGGGACGACCGCGATGCCGAGACCTCCCTTGACCAGGGTCAAAAGGCACTGGGGGCTCGCACTCTCGATGAGAACGCGGGGGGCGATGTGTGCAATTTGGCAGGCGCCGTCGAACAGTGTCCGCGTCATGAAGTCCTTCCTGAGCAGGAGAAGCTGTTCATCAGCGAGTTGGCTCACCTCAAGGCTCTTGCGGAACCGGAGGGGATGGTTTCGCGGCAGCGCAGCAAGCGCGACCAGCGGGAACAGGGTCTGCGACTTGAGGTTTCGCTCCTTGTCCAGCGCACAGATCGCGATGTCGATTGCACCGCGCTCCAGCGCGTCGGCCAAGTTGGCCGAACCGTCCTCCACGAGCAGGAACCTCGCCTCTGGGTGCCTCTGCTGGAACCGCGGCAGCAGCGGCGCGAGCAGGCTCTCCAGGGTCTGCGGCGTCGCGCCCACGCGGATCATCCCGAGAGAACCGGCGGACATCTCGCGCGCGCGCGAGGTGAGCGACTGCACGACGTTCTGGACCTGGTAACTCGCCTCGACGAGCTCGCGGCCCGCCGGCGTCAGGCGAACCTTTCGACCCACACGGTCGAAGACACGCACACCGAGTTCCTGTTCCAGCAGCTGGACCTGCCGCGACATGGCCGACTGAGACAGGCCGAGCTTCCCTGCCGCGATCGAAAAGCTAAGGCTCTCCGCTACCGCGGTGAAGTACTTGAGCGTGCGAAGCTCCATGGGCGGCCTGCGAGGTTCTGGATCCAATTACAAAAACTCATCCTTCTCACATCTCAAATGCATTTTACGTCTGGGCGGCTATACTGCCCAGACGCTCACCAAGGAGGCGCCCCATGGTCCCTGATCTTCACGAGCAATGGCGTCCGCTCGACTTCACGCGGTTGCTTTCAAGCCGCGCCGCCTTTGTCAACATGGACTCGCAGAACAGCATCCTTGACCCGGAAGGCTGCCTGACGCACGAGGGCATCTGGCGCGGCGCACGCGAGCCCGGCGGCAGTCTTTACAACACCCTGCGCCTGGCGGCCGTGTGCCGGCGGGCAGAGATGCCGTTCGTTTGGCTCCGGTACGACCGGTTCATCGGCGAGAAAGAACCCGCGAACGAGATGGATCGCATTCAGTACCAGTTCTGGAACCGCTCCTACAAGGGGGATCGCGCCCGTAAGGACTGGGAGTGCGATCTGGTCCCGGAGGTGAAGGCGATCCTTCGGGAAGGGGACATGAACCTCGTCTATCCGGGATGGAGCATCTTCACCGGCACCGGGCTCGAGCGCTGGCTGAACCAGTGGGGCGTCCAGACCCTTCTGATCTCGGGGTACCACACGGACTGGTGCGTCGAGATGGCGACCCGGCACGCCCGTGAGCTCGGCTACATGCCCATAGTCGTCGGCGACGCGTGCGGCACCACGCAGCCACTGCATGATCAGACGCTGTCCCAGGTGGGAAGCTGTTATGCCCCGGTGATCACCGCGGACGCCGCTATCGGCCATATCGAGGCAGGACTCGCTTCGCGCACGGCGCGAGCGGCCTGAGTCTCCGCAGCGGACAGGCGCAGTCGGATGACCGGGTTCTCCCTTACGGCAGAGCAGCGACAGCTCCGGGAGCGCGCACGGGCCTTCGCGCAGTCGGTGATTCGACCCCGCATGGTCGAGCTGGACCGGACAAACGCGTACCCGCACGACATCGTCGAGGGGCTGGCGGCCGAGGGTTTCATGGGACTCACGATCCCCGAGGCCTACGGCGGTGGCGGCAGGCCCCTGATCGATACCATCCTCGTGGCCGAGGAGATCGCCAAGGTCGGCGGGGTGGTCGCCCGGATCGTGGTCGACGCCAACACCGCAGTGCAGAAAGCGATCGTCGCGTACGGGACGGAAGCGCAGAAGCGCCGCTTCCTGCCAGCCGTAGTTCAGGGCGACAAGCCAGCCATCGTCATTACGGAGCCGGAAGCAGGGTCGGCCGCCACCTGGATGGCCACGCAGGCCGTGCGCGACGGCGACAGTTACGTGCTGAACGGCAAGAAGTGCTGGATTACGGGCGGCGGCGTCTCGCGCTGTTACCTCGTGTTCGCGCGGTTCCAGGGTCGGCCTGGCGCGGGCGGGATCGGCGCGCTGCTTGTGCCAGCGGACACGCCGGGACTATCCGTGACACGGGTCCCGATGATGATGGGCTTGCGTGGGCTTCCCGAAGCGGACCTGGTGTTCAGTAATTGCCGCGTCCCGGCGGACCATCTGCTGGTTGGCCCGGGTGACGGGTTCAAGAAGCTAATGCGGTGCTACAACCTGCAGCGCATCGGTGCGGCCGCGGTGGCCCTCGGCATCGCGCAGGGAGCCTTCGAGCTGGCCGCCGAGTTCACGCTCGAGCGCAAGCAGTTCGGGCATCCCATCGCGGACTTCCAGGGGCTGCAGTGGATGCTGGCGGACATGCACATCCAGCTCAGTGCGGCGCGGAAGCTCGTCTACGGTGCCGCGACGAGCGGCGCGGACGGTTATCCGGACAAGCTCGAGGCGGCGATCGCGAAGGTGCACGCGGCGGAGACTGCGATCGAGGTGACGAACAAGGCCCTGCAGCTTTTCGGCGCGGCGGGCTACAGCTGCGATCTGCCGATCGAGCGGATGGTGCGCGATGCGCGGATGTTCACCATCGGCGGCGGGACGGCCCAGGTGCAGCGCAATCTCATCGCGGAGGAAGTCCTCGACGCCGCCCGGCGCCGGCTGGGCCTGACCGAATCTCGGGCGCAGGCGGCCGCGTGACCCCACAGGTTGCCGGACCGGTTCTCCGCGCGACCGGTATCCATCTGTCGTTCGGCGGCGTGGCGGCGCTTTCCGGGGTCGACTTCTTCGTGAACTCTGGAGAGATCCTATCAATCATAGGCCCCAACGGGGCAGGCAAGACCTCGCTGCTCAACGTCATCAGTGGCGTCTTCCGCGTCTCACACGGGGAGATCTCGTTCGAGGGGCGTGATCTGGCGCGGTCCCCCGCGGAGGATCTCGCGCGCATGGGTATCGCCCGCACCTTCCAGAACCTCGCGCTCTTCAAAGGCATGACCGTGGAAGAGAACGTTCTCGTCGGCCGGCATGCGCTCATGAGTTCCGGCGTGCTCGCCTGCGGAGCATGGTGGGGAAAAGCGAGTGGGGAGGAGGCGACTCATCGCGCCAGGGTCGCAGAGATCCTCAAGTTCCTTGGCCTCTGGGAGCTGCGCCACGCCCGAGCCGATACGCTCGCCTACGGGCTGCAGAAGCGCGTCGAGCTCGGGCGCGCCATGGCAGTCGAGCCCCGGCTCCTCCTGCTCGACGAACCGACTGCGGGGATGAGCCATGCCGAGAAGAGCGAGTTCATGTCGTACGTGCTCGACCTCAACCGCACCCGCAGGATCACCATCATCCTCATCGAGCATGACATGGGGGTGGTGATGAAGATGTCCGACAGGATCGTCGTTCTGGACCACGGCGTTAAGATCGCCGAGGGGGTGCCGGATGAGATCGTGGAGAACCGCGACGTGATCCACGCTTACCTCGGAGAGCAATGAGACGCCATGGGCGACCTCATCTACGCGATTGAGCTGCTCACCACGGGCGTGTTCACCGGGCTGATGTACTCGATGGTCGCTCTCGGGTTTGTCCTGATCTTCAAGGCGTCCTCGGTGTTCAACTATGCGCAAGGCGCGATGACGCTGTTCGCCGCCCTTACCGTCGTTGGCCTGATGCCGCATCTGGGGCTCGCCGGCAGCCTGCTCGCCACGGTCGCGGTGATGTGCGTGATGGCCGTGGTTGCCGAGCGCATCGTCTTCCGTCCTCTGATGGGCGCATCCCAGCTCACCATCTTCATGGGCACGGTCGGCTTCGCCTCCATTCTCGAGGGCGCAGCCCAGATCGTGTGGGGCACGAAGCCCCAGGGACTCAAGCTCGACATCCCCGTCGAACCCCTGAAGTTCGGGGAACTCTTGGTGTCCAGACAGGACCTGTTTGCGGCGGCGGTCGCTGGGGTCTTCGTTGGGGCGCTCGTCTGGTTCTTCAGGAATACGCGAACAGGGCTCGCGCTCCGCGCGATCGCGGACGACCCGGCGGCCGCGCAGGTCGTGGGGATAAAACTCCGTCGCGTATGGGCGATCGCCTGGGCGCTCGCCGGAGCCATAGCGATCGCGGCGGGCGTACTCTGGGGCAACCGGATCGGCGTGCACTTCGCAATGTCGCTCATCGCGTTGAAGGCGCTGCCAGTACTTATCATCGGGGGCATCGACAGCGTGGCCGGGGTGATCGTCGCCGGAATGATCGTCGGCGCCGCGGAGGCGCTCGGCGAAGGCTTCATCGGCACTTACATTGGCGGCGGCGTGCAGGATGTGATGGCGTACATCGTTGCACTGCTCTTCCTGATGTTCCGTCCCTCTGGCCTCTTCGGTCAGTCCACCATCCTGAGGGTCTGAACGCGTGGCCAGCGGTTCCGCCCCTGAATCGCTCGCGCAACCCGCGCAGCGTGGCGGCGTTTTCTTGTCCACGAACGTCATCGCGCTTGGCGCGATCCTGATCCTCGCGGCGGTCGCTCCGGCGGTCCTATCCGAGTACTGGCTGAAGGCCATCCTGATCCCGACGCTCATCTTCGGCCTGGCAGCGTTCGGGCTGAACATGGTCACCGGCTACGCAGGCCTGATCTCGATGGGTCAGGCGGCTTTCATGGCAGTGGGAGCCTTCGCCGCGGTCATCGCCTACGGCCGTTTCGGGGTACCGATCCCTCTCGCCCTGCTCTGCGGCGGCGCACTCTCCGCGCTGATCGGCGTGATCGTCGGCACCCCCTCTCTCCGGATCAAGGGGCTCTACCTGATGGTCGCCACGCTGGCCGCCCAGTTCATCATCATCTGGATCCTCCAGCGGGTCCCGTGGACCGGCACCGGCTCCTTCGCGACGCTCAACACCCCCCCAGTGCGGATCGCGAGCTGGAACCTCGACACGACGGCCGACCGGTATTACCTCGTCTTCTCGGTCGTCCTCCTGCTCACGCTCTTCGGCTACAACCTGGTGACGAGCCGCATCGGGCGGGCGTGGATGGCGCTCCGCGACCACGACATCGCGGCTTCGGTGATGGGCATCTCGATGCTTAGGTACAAGCTGCTCGCCTTCCTCATGGCGGCGTTCTACGCCGGCGTTGCCGGCGGGCTGGTGGTGTTCTGCTGGACCGGTGCCGCGAGCGTCCAGGAGTACGAGCTCGAGATCTCGATCGAGATTCTGGGCATGATCATCATTGGCGGACTCGGGAGCGTGCTCGGCTCCTATCTCGGCGCGGTGTTCATCCTGCTCCTCCCGATCCTGATCAGCTTCGCGATGCAGCAGCTCACGACGCTCATCGGGCACAGCAACGTTTCCGCCGCGGTGCTGGCCAACGCCGAGCACATCGTCTTCGGCGTGCTGGTCCTGTACTTCCTCGTCAAGGAACCGCATGGACTGGCTCGCCTGTGGAAACGCTTCGCGTCGTGGCTCGACGCGAAGCGCGGTTGAGTGAAGTGCGTTTGAACGATCACCCAGGAGGTCAAACATGAACCAGTTGGAACCGAGACTCGAAGCGGTAGGTCCGTCCCGTGCCTGGCTGGCGGCGGCTCTTCTGGCCGTCTCCGCAGCAGCACCGCTGGCGGCGATCGCCCAGCAGTACAAGGGCGAGATCGTCTTCCCCATGATGGTGACCCGCACCGGCCCGTTTGCCACTGCGGCGACGGGTGTGAGCAGCGCGCAGCAGGACTACTTCACCCTCCTGAACATGAAGGGTGGCGTAGAAGGTTTCAAGATCGTCTGGGAGGAATGCGAGTTCGAATACAAGGTGCCCCGGGCGCTCGAGTGCTACGAGCGCCATCGCGGAAAGTGGAAGATCGTGTATCCGAACAGCACTCCCGTCATCTTCGCGCTCGCCGACCGCGTCACCAAGGACGAGGTACTCGCGATCAACCTCGCCGGCGGCCGCGCTGACTCAACGGACGGTCAGACCTTCCCATACCTTGCACCGGTGGTCGCGAACTTCTGGGCCCAGGCGACCTCGACGATCCGCTACATCGCCCAGCTCGAGGGTGGCGAGGGGAAGCTGAAAGGCAAGAAGATTGCCTACATCCACCTCGACAATGACTACGGGCGACAGCCTTTCCCGATGTTCGACCAGCTGGCGAAGCAATACGGCTTCGAGTGGAAGTCCTGGCCGCTGTCCTGGCCCGCTCTCGAGCAGAGCGCGGCATGGGTAGAGATGGCGCGCCGATACCGGGCCGACTACGTCATCGGATGGCTATACGGCCAGTCCTGCGCGGTGCCGTTCACCGAGATTCCGAAAGTGGGTTTCCCGGTCGAGAAGTACATCGGCTCGCTCTGGTGCGGTACCGAGGACGACGTGGTGGCAGCGGGGACGCGGGCAAACGGGGCGATAACGGCGAACTACCACAGCGTCGGACGCAACTACCCGGTGATCCAGGAGCTGCTCGAGAAGGTCCACAAGACCGGCAAGGGCAACCTCGAGACCGAGCGTGTTGGTAGCTCCTCGTACAACCGCGGCATCATCACCGCCATCGTGATCACCGAGGCAATGCGAAATGCAATCAAGACCTACGGCGCACCGCTGGACGGCAAGAAGATGCGCGATGGCTACCGGATGATCAAGTTGGACGCCGCGCGCCTCAAGGAACTGGGCGCGACCGGCATGATGCCGGAGCTCGTGTTCTCCGAGAAGTATCACGGCGGCATGGACGCCCAAGTTTTCCAGAAGTGGGACGGCAAGCAGTGGACAAAGATCTCGGACTGGGTCAGGCCCTACGACGACGTCGTACAGGCCCAGATCGCCGAATCGGCGAGGACTTTCCGGGAACAGACGAAGGCCGCAGCGACCAAATGAGTGACAACGGACCCCTCCTGCGGGTCAACGACATCGAGGTTGTCTACGATGGCGTGATCCAGGTGCTTCGAGGCGTGAGCCTCGCGGTCCAGGCGGGAGGGGCCGTCGCCTTGCTCGGCGCGAACGGCGCGGGTAAGTCGACGACTCTGAAGGCGATCTCGAACCTGCTCCTCTCCGAGCGTGGCCGTGTGACCCGGGGCAGCATCGAATACGCGGGGCAGCGGATCGACGGACTCGACCCTGCCGACGTCGTGACGCTCGGTGTCGCCCACGTCATGGAGGGGCGCAGGCTGTTCGCCCAACTCACTGTCGAGGAGAATCTTCGCACGGGTGCGCTCTCCCGGCGTGACCCGGCGGGCATCCGCCGCGATCTCGATCGGATCATGGACCGTTTCCCGAGACTCCGTGAGCGCGTGTCCCTGAAGGCGGGACACCTCTCGGGAGGCGAGCAACAAATGGTGGCGCTGGGGCGGGCGTTGATGGCTCATCCGAAGCTGCTGCTTCTCGACGAGCCTTCGATGGGTCTCGCACCACTCATGGTGAAGGAGATCTTCGAGATCATCAGGACGCTCCGCACCAAAGAAGGTCTGTCTATTCTTCTGGCCGAGCAGAACGCGGCGCGCGCGCTCGCGCTCGTCGACCATGGTTACGTTCTCGAGAGCGGTAAGGTCGTCCTCGAGGGCCCAGCCGCGGAGCTGCGCGAGAATGGGGATATCCGCCGGTTCTACCTAGGCATCGGCGATATCGCGGAACGCAGGGCGGGCAAGCCCGTCGCTCTATGAGTAGGAGACAACTATGAGTGCTCAACCCCTTCTTCAGCCGGCGCCCCGGGTGCCCGCTTCGCACGAGCAGTGGGCGAAGCTCGATCTGGCTGAAATCCTCGCCCTACCCACCGCTTACCTCGCGATCGGGTACGCGAACAGCATTCTCTCCCCGACCGGCGCGCAGGCGCACGAGCAGCTGTGGAAGCGTGGCCGGCTACCCGGTGGGGCGATCGGCAACACGATCAAGCTCGTTCACGCCTGCCGCGCCGCCGGAAACCGGATGATCTGGACGAAGTACCGGATCTTCCGCGAGGAGTATCCGCAGTCGCCGATGGACAAGGTGCAGTACGACTACTGGGCCTCGCATTATCCCGATTGGACAGAGGAGCAGAAGCAGAAGGACTGGCAACCGATCGAGGAGATTCGGCAGCTGATGCGTCCGGAGGATGTGGAGATCTACTACACGTCGCTCGGGAACGTCTTTCTTGGCACGATGCTCCCCGCGTATCTCAACATGTGGGGTGTCCGCACGGTGCTGCTCTCCGGGTATCACCTCGACTGGTGCATCGAGCAAGCCGCCCGCACATGCCGCGACATAGGGTACATGCCCATCGTGGTTGGGGATGCCTGCGGATGCGGGGTAGAGGCCGATGAGGGGCCAACGCTGGAGCGGCTCGATCGATTCTTCTCGCCGGTCGTGTCCACCGAGCAAGCCATCGCTCTCGTCAGGGAAGGCGCGTCGCGTCGCAAGACCGCCTAGTGTTCTGCCCGAGAAATAACTGGTGATTTGGGCTTCTTCTTTTTGCTTCGCGGCGCGGTGCAGCCGGGCTTGATCTGCTCAAGGGTCTGGCGGCATCGGGCAAGTTTGGCTTGGATGGAATCGATGGTTGCGGTCCAGACGAAGGGCTGCGGATTCTCGTTCCAAGCTTGG
>Ga0187892_10010558_pt1 | contig 11647 bp, 7 predicted proteins | sample MA1701073metaG_FD_139345 | JGI IMG/M metagenome (GOLD analysis project Ga0187892, IMG submission 139345) | Bio-ooze microbial communities from a basaltic lava cave in the Kipuka Kanohina Cave System on the Island of Hawaii, USA - MA170107-3 metaG ... | reverse complement strand
TGATCACATCTTCCTCGACGAGGCGTGCTCCACGCCAGTCATCAAGGCGTTGACGCTTTTCCGCCGCAACATTCAAGTAACGCTGCTCGGTGACCACAAACAGTTGCAGCCCGTCTGCGAGATGCCGGACGGCACGATACAGCAACACGAGAACTGGCCATGCGTGCTTTGGACCAAATCAGCGATATTTGCGAAATACTTCTTCAGCGAACCACTTCCACGGCTGGAGTCGCTGTTCCCGCACATCGAAGGACCGCCACCTTCCGGCCAATTCCCGCGCCAGATACTCACACGAACTTACCGTTTTGCTCAGAATCTTGCATCCTTGCTCGACGAACTGGTCTACGACCGGATTGGATTCACAAGTGTTGCTGTGGATGGCAGTGCCGTCAATATTGGGGTCATTTCTGTGGCGCGTGTGGATTCGGACAAATGCAACGAGAACGAATGCCGAGCAGTGCGCGATTGGATTCAGCAACACGATGCAAAGAATCTCGCAATTCTTGCACCTTACAGGAATCAAGTGGCCAAGCTTTGTAAAACACTGTCGCGGGAACTGCATGATGACGTGCTGACCGTCCACAGTTCTCAAGGGCGGGAGTGGGAAACTGTGGTTCTATCCGCAACCGATACGATGGGAGACCCTTTCTTGACCAACACTCAAATCCCTAAGGGAAAACTGGTGATGAACACGGCGCTCAGCCGCGCAAGAAAGTCCATAGTTCTCGTTTGCGATGCCGAGTATTGGTCTGGCCGTGGCGACGCAGAGCGCCAGTTGCTCTCGCGACTAATTCGGGCCGCTTGCCACTGACTCGTGACTGCGGCTCTTACCTCGACTAACCACTTGACCCTGCAGCGATTCAAAACAAATTGGTGTTGGAAACGGGTGCCTCTCGGGGCATTGGAACGCGGAAACTCAAGGAGGCAGGAATGTTCCGTACGCATGTCTTGCGGCTGGTGATACTACTGATCTTCGTCCTACCCATGGACAGTGTTGCGCAGTCGAATCATGTCATCCTCATTACCGTTGACGGTCTGGCTGCCTACCATCTCTCCGACCAGTCGTTGGAGATTCCCAACCTGCGGGATTTGATCAATCAAGGTGTGATGGCTGAGAGCAGCGAAACGGTGTTCCCCAGCGTGACTCACCCCTCCCATACGACCCTGGTGACAGGAAAGCTTCCCATCGAGCACGGTGTGCTCAACAACAATATGCGCAATCGGGTGACAGGCGAAACCTACCACGTGACTAACAAGACAAGAGCCGAGTCTGTGAAGGTGCCGACCCTGTTCGACGTTGCCAAGAAACACGGTCTCACGACAGCGGCTTTCTTTTGGCCGGAAACGAAGTCAGACCCGTCCATCGACTTCAATATGCCAGAGGTCCTCGACGTGAAGGACCGACCGAGCCCGCAAGCTTTCGACTCACCGTTTTTCAGAGAGCTTCGCCAGGCGAACGTCCCGGTCGATCTCTATGAGCGGTACTACGATGATCCGCAACTGCAGACTGTCTCTGATGTGGTTCTGGCTGAGGCTGCAGCTTATGCCATCCAGAAGCACCAGCCGCACTTCATTGCCATTCACTTCCTGGCAACGGACAAAGCTCAGCATGAGTATGGTCCCGCCCATTACCTGGCTAAAGCATCCATTACCCAAGTGGATCGCTGCATCGGAATCCTTCGAGCAGCGGTGAAGACTCGAGGCTTGGACGATCGGACGACCTTTGTGGTTGCAGCCGACCATGGTTTTGTGAGTGTGTACCGGGAAATGAACCTGCATCCTCTATTCAAGGAGGCCGGTCTGCTGGACCGGCTTGTGTTGTATCCTGATAAGTGGGTTTTGCATGTCGAGTTGAACAAGAGCTTCAAAGTGGAGACGGATGCAGCACGACTCGATCAGCTCTTCAAGAAGGCTGCGAGCCTACCCGGCATCAACCGTGTGATCCCTTCTGCAGAGTTTCCTGCCTACGGACTGCCTCGCTACGAAGACGACCCGCACATGCGCGGGCAAACCATGGTTGTTGCCAATATCGACCAACACCTGGTCCTCGATCCCACCAGTTCTTCAATGTCACCCCGCCCGATGAAGACTGCCTACCATGGGCACGGCTATCTTCCGTCGCATCCACGCATGTACCCGGCGCTGATCTTAAGCGGCAGGGGAATCAGCAAGGGAAAGCAACTCGGGCACGTTCACAATTTGGATGTCGCACCCACCATTGCTCACTTGCTTGGTTTGAAGATGGAAGGCACATCCGGACGGATCTTGAAGGAAGCGCTGTCTACTCCTTAAGACGCAGGGGAGCTGTGAAAGAAATTCGGGAGGGCGAGGCTCATGCCGAGCAACGCAGCCACAAGGTCCTGATTCAGAAAGGCTCGGCGGGAGCCTCGCCCTCCCACGACAACGATCTCAGCTTGAGAGGGCAGCGCCGAAGATTACGCGCGGGGGTTGTCTTGACGAGGCCGGAAGACCAAGGGAAGAGGGTAGAGCCGTTTCAGCTACGATGTGCTGACGAGTAGCCGCTGGGAAACCGTCCCCCTTGAACAAGGGGGACTGCAGGGGGTTCTTTGGGGGCGGCTGCGCCAAAGGCTGATTCAACGACGCTTACCCCCCTCAAGTCCCCCCTTGGAAAAGGAGGGACGATCTGAAACCCACGGCTTGTTGCGTTGCCAGCTCAAATTTTTCGCAGCTCCCCTTTCCTAAGGGAGAAGGCTTTTCACGGCTTCTCGGTCTGGCGAACCACCAACGTTGTACTTGTAAAGATCTCGAATGATCCTCTTGAACAATCGCTCCCTATTTCTGGCCTTTATCCTCGTTCTAAGAGTAGCACCGACCCTCTGGGCAAGTGGCCAGGATTCGCTGGTACTACGTGGCGGCCAGCTCTTTGACTCGGTGAAAGCCGAGCTGCGACCTGTCGGCGCCGTCCTGATCGAAGGTGAGCGCATCGAAGTGGTTGTGCCACCTGGACAGCGATTCTCAATCCCTCGCGGCGCCCGGGTGATCGATACCCATGGAAAGTTTCTGATCCCCGGCCTCATCGACGCCCATGTGCATCTGGTGCACATCCTGAACAGCGCCCATATGACAGGCGATGAAATCCTGCCGTTGTACCTGGCCAACGGTGTAACGGCACTTCGCGATGTTGGGGACGAAATTGTTGCAGAATCGTTGGTGGCCAAACATAGCCGAAATCATCCGGATACGTCTCCTCGGGTCTTTCTGGGGAGCCCTTTGATGGACTCGGATCCGCCTTACCATCGGCTGATCGGTCGTGCCGTTAAAGAGCCCGACGAAGTTCCGGCTTTTGTTGACGACATGCTGAAATGGGGAGTGCACACCTTCAAGATTTACGTCGGCATCCAACGGCCTGTGGGCAAGCGACTCATCGAAGAGGCACACCGTCACGGAAAATGGGTCACGGGCCATTTGGGCAAGTACCGGGCTCAGGACGCTGTGGAGGATGGGATTGACAGTCTGGAGCACATTTCGTCGGTTTTCGATTTCGTTCTGCCCGAAGACAGGCCTGTTATGCCGCCTTTGCACGAAAGAAGCCGCTATTCCCCGCAGGAGCTGGCTGATCTGCGATACCAGATGCAGGTGGCGGAGGCCAGCGCCGACATGGCGCATCCGCGCGTGCAGAAAATGATTGAGATGTTAGTTCAGCGGAAGGTCGCTGTGGATCCCACGTTGGTGGTCTTTCGCAACTGGATGCTTCTGCGGGACCTGCCGGAGGCTTACGAAAACCCGGATGTGGCGGCGATGCCGAAGCGGCTGCAGAAGGTTTGGTACGAGTCCAGTCAAACCGGAGCACCCACGCCGGAGAGCTTGCCTCTGCGACAGAAAATCTTCCGCAAGCAACAAGAGCTCACCGGCCGGCTCTTTCATTCAGGCGTCTCCTTGCTCGTAGGCACCGACGCTCCCGTAGCATTTTGTCCACCCGGGTTCGCCATTCACCAGGAGTTAGGTTTGCTCGTGGAAGCTGGGGTCACTCCTGCGGCGGCCTTGCAAGCAGCGACACTGAATAACGCCAGAACACTGCATCAGGATCGGAGCCTGGGCAGCATCGAGGCGGGCAAGCTGGCGGACTTGGTCATTCTGGACGCCAATCCTTTGGCAGAAATTGGGAACTCCCGCAGAATTCACAGGATCATTCGGGGAGGCAAGGTGTGCGACCAGCAGGCTGTGTTGAAGCTCGTTCCTGCAGAGTAGGCTTGTTCTAGAAAACGGTCAACGCGGGGTGGTTGGAGTGGTTGGATCTCCTGCCTGGTAGCGGACCACCCCTGCCATGGCCCTTGGCCATGGCATCCCCTCCTCAATCGAGGAGGGAAGTCTAGAGTGTCGTCACGAAGATTCCAGAAGCTTCCGCGGCCGTGGGTCCAGGACGAAGGGACCGCTGAAGGACATGGTCAGAAACGCAAATGCAGCAACGTGGGTGATTGACCGGCAGGAAGTGTGAGAAGGAACAGGCTGTCGTACTCTGAACTGCCCAGAGCCACCGGCTCACTCGCACCGAATTGCTTCAGCACCTTGGGAACCGTGCTCCGATGCCCCACAACCATGACGACCTCTTTCGGGTGTTTTCGCTGAATCTCTTTCACGACACCGTCAACGTCCGTTTGCTCGTAAGCGAGCAGTTTGATCTTAAGTAAATTGGCCAGAGGAGCGGCGGTTTGAATCGTCCGCCTAAACTGGGTTGTGTAGATGGCGCTGATTCCGAGGTCCTTCAGAACATGGGCGAGCCTCTTGGCCTGAGCTTCACCAGTGGGAGACAAGACCGCGTCGTCGGAATTGTCAATCTTGTCGGCGTGCCGGACGACGACGATCGTGCGTTGAGCAAAGCAAGGCAGCGACCAGACGAACAGAAGCAAAAAGAAAACGATGACCTTAAATGGGTGTTTCCGCATCAATAGAATCCTCCTTTTGAAGGGAGTTATTTCATGGCGCCGTCGCACCGCTGCGACGGATGGAAATGACCGGAGCCGGCAGTTGCGAGAAATTCCCCCTTAGAAGAGGGGACAAAGCCTTTGGCCTTTCGCCAGAGCACCGGACTTGGGAGGTCACCAAAAGTTCAGAAAGACTAAAAGTCGAACCTTAAAGATATCTGAATCTGCCGAGGTTCGCCGTATAGGCTTGTGATCTGGCCGAGTGCGGCATTGCCAGTATTCGCTCCAGTGGACGACCCAGGATTCCCGAGATTCACCCGGTTGAACAAATTCATGGCCTCCATACGAAACCCCAGCCTCTTGCCTTCCATGATTTGGAAGCTCTTCTGGATTCCGAAATCCACTTGCGCAAAGCCGGGTCCATTCAGGATGTTGATCCCGGAGTTCCCCCAAATATAGATCGCCGGCGTGGCAAAGGCTGCTGTGTTGAACCACTTTCGGATGGTGCGGTCGCCCGCGGGCAGCTCAGCCGGACCGTTTGTTGTCACCACATTGGCTCGGCTGGCATTGATATTGTCGTTCATATCCTGGTTGGAGTTCACTGAGAAGGGAAACCCTCCTTGCAGGATGACGATGCCAGAGCTCTGCCAATCGCCGATGATGTGGCGGACCACCTTATGCAGGTTGCTGGGGGTGGGGATGCGATAAACAAACGACGTGACCCACCGCTTTCCGTAGTCCAAAAACGTTCGACCGTAGTCGTACATTGGATCGTAGGTGTTCGTTCTGCCATTGACCCCAATGTTTTTGGACCAGGTGAAGTTGCTGTCGATCGAAACGCCGTGAACCTCCCGCTGTCGGAGTGTTACCTCCAGGGCGTTGTACCAGTAATCGCCTTCGTAGAAGGCTCCAAACCCGTCGCCAAAGAGCGGGTAAGGCCGGCGTGATTGAATGTTACCAGGTCCGGGACGAGGGTGATTGAACCGGCCATTAAGCTGGAACGCGATGGAGCGGGAGCCGTTGTAACCCACTTCAATGGCGGTCTTCTGAAACGGGTTGAGTTGAAGGTTGAAGTTGTATTTCTCAGAGTAGGGATCGGGGCGACCCGATTCGATCATCTGGCTGATTTCCGGGAACGGCGTCGCTACAACAGAGGCGAACGATCCCGAAGGGAAGCCATCCCGAACATCAATCGGTACAGCGTTTGAACCGCTGAACCTCACCCGCACGTTAAATGGGGAGCCACCAGTATTGCTGTTGACGTTGGCATCCCAGCCGGCGAAGTAGATGCCAAAGCCGCCCCGAAGCACCATGCGGTCATTCAGGGAATAGGCGAACCCAAAGCGCGGCGCGAAGTTGAGATAGTCTGTTGCGGGGACCACTTGATCAATGGGGACATATTTGAAGCCGACCGGTAGACTGCCGTTGGGCAGACCCAGCGTCGTGAGGAGAGAACGCGTGGTATCGGGAATGAGAATCATGCCGGTGCTCAAATCGAAGTTGGTCAACTTGTCCAGCCTCTCACTCCAGTAAGGCAACACTTCATATCGAAGGCCCATGCTCAGGCTGAGCTTTCGCGTGACGCGCCAGTCATCGTGGGCGAACAGGGCATGACGCTGAACCCGAATGCGCGCCTTGTCATAGTCGTAGTAGGTTGTGAACTGGTTTGACAGGCCGAGCAGAAAGTCGGGAGTTCCGGTGCGAATCGCTTCGCGAGTCGCTCCGACAAAAGGTGTGGTCTGATTGGCGTTGTAAGCAGCTTCCACACCTCCGAGCGCGGGAGCCCAAGTGTCGTTGCGGTGCCAGCTGACCTCGCCGCCAAACTTGAGAGCATGGTTTCCCTTGTGCCAGCTCAAATTGTCCATGTACTGAAATGAGTTTTGAACAATGTTGAAGGGCGAGGGGATCGTCGTCAATGCACGAACGGGTGAAGTCCGTGTAATGTTCTGAGGGTTGATGTTGGGAAAGAAAGGCTTGACGTTGATTCCGGGAATACCCAGGTCGCTTGTAAACGTATCGCCATTGATTGGCGTGTTCCCGTAACGCAGGTAATTCCAGCCCATTCGAAACTCGTTCACCACAGCCGGACTGAAAACTCGGGTGTAGGTCAGTCCGGAGTTGGTGCCGTTCAGTGTTCCGGTCCCGCTGATCAAGCCATCGGGCATGAAGCCGTCACGGTCGCGATGCACCCACTGTGATGAGTATCGCAGGGTAAGGGTGTCTTTGCTGGTGGCCTTGTAGTCACCTTTCAGGTTGATGGAATCCAAAATATCCTGATTTCGGAGCGCCTTTCGAAAATTGTTAAGGTTGGCGGGATTGATGGGATCTTTGAAATTCGGCTCCGGGTACAGCGCGATTAGTTTGGCCATTCCGGGCTGGATGCGACCTGTTGGAATCCGATTATTTGGGAAGGAGTCGCGCTCGATCCGCCCGGCGACCGTGGTGCTGGGATGATTGGTCGCGGGATCATAGATCGTATAACCACTTTGACTGAAGTCTCCTTGCCGTTCCAGAGGCGTGGGCACTCTCGCATAAGTAATGACACTGGTCGGAGCCCTTAACCCTTCATAGTTAGCAAACAGGAAGACCTTGTTCTTGATAACCGGAAGGCCGGCTCCACCGCCAAACAGATTCCTTCGCAGAGGCAGTCTGGCGGGATTGGTGCCCGTGAAATCGTAGGGCCGCGCGTTCAAGATGTCGTTGCGCAGATAGTCGTAGGCGAAGCCATGCAATTCGTTTGAGCCGCTTCGAATGGCAACGTTAACAATCCCGCCGCCCGCCTTGCCGAACTCTGCCGAATAGCCACTGGTCTGGATAGAGAATTCCTGGATGGCATCCAATGAGGGCTGCACACCCATAGCGCCACTGAATTCCATGTTGTTGGAAATGCCATCCAGAATAAAGTTGTTTTGGTTCGCGCCTTGCGAGCCAATGCCCACAGCGCCGATGCCCGTTCCTCCTGAGAATTCGGCGACACGGCCGGTGGGAATGTAGACCGTGCCTGGTGTCAAAACGGACAAACTGAGGAAGTGGCGGCTGACCACCGGCAGGTCCTGCAACTGATCCCGTCTGACGACGGTGCTAACTTCAACGGTGTCCGTCTTCAGCAGAGGAGCTTCGGCGGAGACATCAACCGACTGCGTCACTTCGCCAACTTCCAGTTGCAGATTGACACGCACCCTGGCCTTAACCGTGATCTCAACCGGAGGATGGATGGCCTTCTTGAACCCGGCCATTTCAGTGCTGACGGTATAGGAACCGAGCGGCAAGTTGGTAACGACGAAGTCCCCGGCCTCGTTGGTGGGGGTCGTTCTTACATAACCGGTTTGAACGCTGGTGACGTTCACGGTGGCTCCAACGATGGCAGCGCCGGAACCGTCGGTGATGGTTCCAAGGATACTTCCTTCGGTTGCTTGGCCGAAAACCGGTGCGGGGGCAATTCCAGCTTGAAGGAAGAAGACCAGTGCCAGGCCAATTCCAGCCCACCGCCTTAGCGCTTGCGTCAATCGTTCCTTGCCCGACCGCCCAAGCTCCACGCGCCCTTCGATCAGAAGATTGCAGGATTGATGACCTAATCGATCGTGCTTCGGGTGTTTCACAATCCACCTCCTGGAGTGTTGGATTCTAAGAAGGAAGAGTTCCTACTCGTTCCGGTTGAACTTCAAAAATGCCAGGCCACTGCTTCTGGAATGCGGAGTCCCGGAGAAATCGCTCAGGGAGTCCGAGATTCGTGTTACTGAGTCTATGAGCCTAAGGTTCAGCTGGGAACCGTTGAGAACACAAACCAAACTACCCGCTCAAAAGGAGGAGAATGTTCAAACGACGCTTCGTTGGAAATTATTATCGATATAATTTGTGTATTGTCAAATTTTTTCTCACCATAGTCATGTAACATTATGTTAACATGTGTAAAGAATTAGTTAGTATGGTCGATCAAAAGAGGTATCTACAGCCATTAAGGATGCTCCGTGAGTGTTTGAAACTACGAGGAGTTGATTGAATGACTGAAAGCAGAGTTCTCAAGAAACTTAAAGCCGGCGAGCTGGTTCGAGTGGCCGGGATTGGCCGCGTGACGGATCCCTGGCTGACCGAAGCCGTTGGCAAGATGGGTTTCGACGTAGCGTGGCTCGATATGGAGCATCGCGCCTTTGGCTATGACGTGATCGATCCCATGTCACTAGCCTGCCGGGCTACGGGAATCGATCTCATGGTGCGAGTGCTGAAGACGGGCTACTCCAGCCCCATGCGAGTTCTTGAATTCGGAGCGAATGGAATCATGGTGCCGCACTGCTGCAGTGCGGATGAGGCTCGCCAATGGGTCGAATGGAGCAAATTCCCGCCGCTCGGAAAACGAGGATTCGATGGAGTGGGCGCAGACGCCGACTACATGCTGGCCGCCCCACTCGATCATCTGAAACATGCCAATGCCCAGACTTTTCTCGCCTTGCAGATCGAAGACAAAGAAGCGGTCGACTGGGTGGAAGAAATTATCTCAGTCGACGGCGTCGACTTGCTTTTTGTGGGCCCGGCTGACCTGACGATCAGTTACGGTGTGCCGTTTCAGATGAGTCATCCTCTGTATGAACGGGCCTTGGAACGGATTGCGGCTGCAGCGGCCAAGGCCGGCAAGTGGTGGGGAATTGCTACCGGAACAGCGGAGGCGGCTCAGAGGGCTGTGGATCGCGGCGCCCGGATGGTAACGTGCGGAGCGGATCATGTTTTTTTGGTCCAGGGATTCCAGAGAGCCGCCAGAGACTTCAGCGAGGTGAAAATTCGCTAGCGGCAGGAGAGACCTGCTCTGAAGCTGGAGGAGATGTTATACTCGCCACCCATGATTCTCAGAAAACACAAGCTGGATCGTTCACTGCCGGTAAGGCGTCAAGCTGCGGACGTGGTCCAGGACGCCATTATGAAGGGACTCCTGCGGCCCGGCGAAAAGCTGCAGCAGCGCACGCTGGCGGTGCAATTCAAACTTTCACACTCGGCTGTCCGCGAAGTCCTGCTGGAATTGGAGAATCGGGGACTGCTGACCAAGCAAAAGAGCACCTATGCGGTCGCGCATCTTTCCGAAGATGAATTCAATGACTTGAACATGATGCGCAACTTGTTGGAGCCTGTGGCTTGCCGGCTGGCTGCCCAGCATTGGCGGATGGATCTGGGACTGGAGCTGGAGGATTGTCTGGATCGCATGAGCCAGGCTTTTCGTGAGCGCGATTTTTTGAAGTCTTGGGAATGCGACCGGGAGTTCCATCGAATCATCTGGAAGCACCAACCCAATCGCATTCTTGAAGCTCATCTCGAGAAGATTTCCACGCAACTGTTCGCGTTTTACCTGTCGCAGAGCGTCGCTGCCTCCTATTATCCTCAGGCGCCGGTTGACAAGATCTTCCACGAGCATCAGCTCATCCTGGACGTGCTGCGTACTCGTGACGGCGAGCGTGCCGAGCGCATGGTGCGACGCATTCTGGAACGCTCCAGCCGCCGCGGCTTCCGTCTGCTGCATCCGATCTGGCGGGCAGAGCTTCAGGTTCAGGCTTCAGCAACCGGATTTGCGACCGACGCCGAAACCTCACGTGTGAGTGCTTAGCTAGCTTCGGTGCGGTTCGTTCGAAATGCCAGAGCCTCCTCACAGTTCTGAAGCCCGGCTATTCAAATCCAAATCTGAAGCTCCAAAGCAGCATCCGTCTGGGGGGCTTGAACGGGATTCCTTTGAGGCAGTCTGTTCAATGAGCACGATGACTCGCAGGAAATTTGCAACGATCTTGACTCATACGGCTGCCGGGATCACCGCGCCACGGCGACTACCCGAGCGTCTCGGAAACCATTCGCTCAGTCTGCCTTGGGGAATCGACCCGAGCTGATGCCGGATACAGTCCACCCGAATGCGGAGGGCGCCCGGCGCAAGCTGTGCATCAGGTTTTGTTGACGCAGTCGACAAAGTGAAGAATGACACCCTGCCGATGGGAGAGAACAACGCCTTCAGGTGCGAAGACACGACGACTATAGGGCGCGATTCACGACGATGAAAGGTTTGCTATTTTCCAGTAAGAAGAGTTTGGTTCTAGGTTTCACAGCCGTCGCTTTGATCCAGGCGAATTCAGTGGTTCCTCTCCGCATCGGCACCGTGCGCCAGCTTTTCGTGGATGACATCCTGATAGCGAGCAAGCACAACGTCGAGCTCAAGCTCAACAACCCGATGGCTCGCGAAGTGGTGTTGCGAGCCGACAAGCCGTGGGAAGGGCAGAGCCTGACCTATCCTTGCGTCTTCAAGGACGGCGATAAGTTTCGCCTCTACTACCGAGCCAGTGGGCTTCCGCTCGGTTCGCCACCCAAGCGGGAGGAGGGTGACAAGAGACAAATGCTGTGGAGCTTTACGGCTCTGGCCGAAAGCAGCGATGGGATTCACTGGACCAAGCCCAACCTGGGGGTTGTTGATTTCCAAGGCAGCAGACAGAACAACCTGATTTGGCCGGTTGCCGGCCAATCTGGATCGGACATCTTTCCGTTCAAAGATGCCAACCCCCAAACGTCGCCGGACGAACGCTACAAAGCATTGGCTAACGTAGGCGAGCACCAGCTGGTGGCCCTGGGTTCTCAGGATGGCATCCGCTGGCGCTTGCTTCAGAAAGAGCCTGTGCTGGCTTACTAACCAGTCCGTTATTTAGGCTACACATTGGGAAGTGATTGAAGTATAATTGCGGGTATGGAGATAGACGGTCGCACGCTCTCGCATGAGACATCGGAAACCATTCGGATGATGGCGG
>Ga0187892_10010557_pt1 | contig 11649 bp, 8 predicted proteins | sample MA1701073metaG_FD_139345 | JGI IMG/M metagenome (GOLD analysis project Ga0187892, IMG submission 139345) | Bio-ooze microbial communities from a basaltic lava cave in the Kipuka Kanohina Cave System on the Island of Hawaii, USA - MA170107-3 metaG ... | reverse complement strand
CCGGAGGGCGCACGACCGTTGCCAGGGCCTTCAGGCCCTGGTGGCCGGCCTTCCTTCCCTCCTCCCGCCCGGAGGGCGGACGAACGATTGCCATCTCGGCATTCGCCCGCCCTCCGGGCGGAGGAGTGGATAAGCGCCTTCCAGGGACTGAAGTCGCTGGCAACGACCGCGCGCCCTCCGGGCGAACGACAGACACATCCTGCTGCCATTGGCGGGCGGCAAGACCGGACATGCACCCGCCACTGGCCGGCCTCGCTTGCAAACTCCGCACCCACTCCCTACGATTTGACGCATGGCCACGGCCGACAACATCCGCGAGAAGCTTGATCGCGAACCGTTTGAGCCGTTTCGTGTGCGCATAACCAGCGGCGACTCGTACATCATCCACCAGCCGGACTTGGTCGTCGTGATGCGCTCGGAACTGTTCATCGCCGAGCCGAAATCCGATCGGCACGTGTTCATCCCGCTGCGGCAGGTGGCTGCGGTCGAGACCGTCGAGACCGGCCGCAACGGCAGCCCGAAACGTGGGCGTCAGCGCAAGACACGCTAGTTCGCCGCTCTTGCCAAACAGTCGCGAATGCGCCACGAGCCGAGCGGGAATACCCTTCCTGGCACCAAGCAACGGCAGGGTTGTGATCCTGCCGGCGCCCGGATCCCTGGACCTCCAGGCGAGATCATCACCAGTCGAGCACCTGAACACCTGGCGGGGGCTTGAACTCAAACGCGCCAGCCGGGGTTGGCTGGTTTAGCTTCACGTCGTCCACCGTAAAGCTCAGCACGGTGCTACCGTCGGGACGGCGGCGCTCAGCCTTCATCAGCAGGCCGGTCTTTTTCGAGTACGAAAGCACTTCGCTGCCGGTGTGGACCGTGCCAGCCGTCTCTTAAGAACATGCCCGGGTCGACGCCCCAAAGCTCGCCTCGCTCTTGATCGTGAGCCGCGCCGAGGCGGAATTCACCGACTCAGCCTTCTTGCAGATCAACTCCTGAGCCTTGCGTAACTCAGCGCCCTCGTCCCCCACTGCTGTTGAAACTCCCGCCAGCAGCGCCAAGCCCAAAGCCAGTCCGGAATGTTCGCTCTGCATAACGCCTCCTTGCCAGCCATCGTAATCCTTCCGCTGATTGCCTTACACCCAACGGCCGGATACGGCTCGCCCGCACCGCGCGATGTCGGCTGGCAATGGAGTTGTGACGAGCTGGGCCTTCCCGCCCTCCAATACGCGCTTGATGGCACAGACTGAAAAAGAGAGAATGAATCCTGTGACGCCGCATAGCCGCCGTTTTCGCATCTTGGCATCGGCATGAACAGAACCATCCCCCAGAACGAACCGCCGCCGGCCGATCCCGCAGCGGCGTCGGCCAACGTCACGCGCCTGCTCAAAGAAGCCGCCGCCGGCAAGGACCACGCGGCCCGCGAGCTCCTTCCGCTGGTTTATCGCTCATTGCGGGACCTGGCCGAGCGGCAGATGAACCACGAGCGCCGCGCCCACACACTTCAGGCCACGGCGCTGGTGCATGAGGCCTATATGCGATTGGTCGGAGATGGGGATCACGGGTGGGACAGCCGGGCGCATTTTTACGCCGCAGCCGCGGAGGCCATGCGGCGAATCCTGATCGAGCACGCCCGCCGCGTCGGGGCCAAGAAGCGCGGCGTGCGCAGCGAGCGCGAGATCGCCAGCGTCGCGGACCTGGCCACCGATGACACCATTGCCCACGCGCTGGACATCGACGACGCGATCGAGGCCCTGCGGCTGAACGATCCACGCGCCGCCAGCGTGGTGCATTTGCGGTTCTACACCGGTCTTTCCATTGATGAGACGGCCGCCGCTCTGGGCGTCGCCCCCAGCACGGTGGATCGCGAGTGGCGTTACGCCCGCGCGTGGTTGCTGCGGCATCTGGAGCTGGCGAACGACTAATGCAGGTCAGCGCCTGCGCTACGAGGCCGCCGTGAACGCTGCCGATCGAGAGCGCGTCAAGGAATTGCTGTCGCGGGCCGCTCAAATACCCCCGCACGAGCGGGCGGCGTACCTCGAGCAGGCCGCCGGCGGCGACCGGCACATTCTGGCCGAGGCGCTCGAGCTGCTGCGCACCCTCGACGACCCGACGTTCATGAGCGCCCCGACCGGCGCGGGCCTGAGCGGTGCGTTGGACCCTAACGGGGCACTCCGCGAGGGCCCCGGTTCGCGCATCGGCCGCTACAAACTGCTGCAACTCATCGGCGAAGGCGGCTTCGGGGCCGTCTTCATGGCCGAGCAGGCCGAGCCGGTCGTCCGCCGTGTGGCCCTCAAGATCATCAAGGCCGGCATGGACACGGCGCAAGTGATCGCCCGGTTCGAGGCCGAGCGTCAGGCGCTGGCGCTGATGGACCATCCCAACATCGCCCGCGTGCTGGATGCCGGCGCCACCGACAGTGGCCGGCCGTACTTCGTCATGGAATTGGTTCGTGGCGAGCCGGTCACCGACTACTGCGACCGCGAGCGGCTGCCGGTGCCCGACCGCCTCAAACTGTTCCGCGACGTCTGCCACGCAGTGCAGCACGCGCATCAGAAAGGCATCATTCACCGCGACCTGAAGCCCTCTAATGTCCTGGTGACCATCGCGGACTCCGAACCGCTGCCCAAGGTGATCGACTTCGGCATCGCCAAGGCCACTGCCGGGCGCCTGACGGACAAGACGCTGTTCACCGAGATTCAGCAACTCATCGGCACGCCGCAATACATGAGTCCCGAGCAGGCGGAAATCTCCGGTGTGGACATCGATACGCGCAGCGACGTGTACACGCTGGGGGTGCTGCTGTACGAGTTGCTGTCGGGTACCACGCCACTCGAGGGCGGCCGCCTGCGGGCCATGCCGCTGGCAGAGCTGCAGCGGGCGATTCGCGAGGAGGAGCCGCCGCGGCCGAGTACGCGCGTGTCGTCCTTAGCAGTGAAACGGAGTGATTTCCGATTTCCGATTTCCGATTTCCGATTAGAGAGCGGGGCGGCGGCCGCAAATCGGAAATCGGAAACCCTTGACAACGCTTCGCGGCGTCAAGGGCAGGTCGGAAATCGGAAATCCAGCGCGCTTGATATCGCCAGCCAGCGCCGCACCGATCCTCAGACGCTCACTCGGGCACTCCGCGGCGACCTCGACTGGATCGTGATGAAGTGCCTCGAAAAGGATCGCCGCCGGCGTTACGCCACGGCCAGCGCCCTGGCGGAGGATATTGGGCGCTATCTGGCTGACCAGCCGGTCCTGGCGACGCCGCCCAGCGCGGGCTACAAGCTCCGCAAGTTCGTGCGGCGCAACAAGGCGCCGGCGGCGGCGATTACGGTGGTCGCGCTGGCGCTGGTGCTCGGACTGGCCGGCACGCTGTGGCAGGCCGGCATAGCGCGGCGCGAGGCCACCGCGGCACAGGCTTCGGCACGGGCAGAGAAACAGCGGGCTGAGGAGCTGAAGCGGGTCGCGGACTTCCAGTCGCAGATGCTCAGCGAGATCGACGTCGAGGCCATGGGCCGCGGGATCAAGCAGCGCTTCGCCGAGCAGGTGCGAGCCGCGCTGGCGCGCGAGTGGGTGGGCGAGGCCCCCAACCGTCGCCCGCGCACACCGGAAGAGATCGAGGCGGAGCTGGCCCAGTTCGAGCAGCTCGCCGCCGCCGCGCAGGGCGTGGACATCGCACGGCACGTGGTGGACGACTACGTGCTGGAGCGCGCCGCCAAGGCGCTCGATCAGCGGTTTGCGGAGCAGCCACTGGTGCAGGCGCAGCTTCGCGACGCGATCGGTAGCACGTACCAAGCCCTGGGACTGTATGACGTGGCTGAGCCGCACCTGCGCTCGGCGCTGGAGCTTCACCGCCGCGAGTTGGGCGACGAGCATCCGGACGTGGCCAATAGCCTGAACAACCTGGCGGCGTTGCTGCAAGCCAACGGTGACTACGCCGCGGCCGAGCCGCTGTATCGCGAAGCGCTGGGGCTGTATCGCAAGCTGCTCGGCGACGAGCACCCGGACGTGGCAAGCGGCCTGAACAACCTGGCCTCGTTGTTGCAAGGAAAGGGCGAATATGCCGCGGCCGAGCCGCTGTTTCGCGAGGCGCTGGCCCTGCGCCGCAAGCTGCTGGGCGACGAGCATCCGCACGTGGCCCAGAGTCTGAACAACCTGGCGCGGCTGCTGCAGGACAAAGGCGACTACGCCGCGGCCGAGCCGCTCTTACGCGAGGCGCTCGCACTGGGCCGCAAGCTGCTGGGCAACGCGCATCCGGACGTAGCGAACAGACTGAACAATCTGGCCATGTTGCTGAAGGACAGAGGCGACTTTGCCGCAGCCGAGCCGCTGCTTCGCGAGGCCCTGGCGCTGCGCCGCAAGCTGCTGGGCGACGAGCACCCGCACGTGGCGACCAGCATGAACAACCTGGCCTGGCTGCTGAAGGACAAAGGCGATTACGCGGAGGCCGAGCTGCTGGACCGCGAGGCGCTGGCCCTGCGCCGCAAGCTTCTGGGCGACGAGCATCCCGATGTGGCCAGCAGCCTGAACACACTCGCGATGCTGCTGAAAGACAAGGGCGACTACATCGCCGCCGAGCACTTGTTTCGCGAGGCGCTGGCGCTGCGCCGCAAGCTGCTGGGCGACGAGCACCCGCACGTGGCGACCAGCGCGAACAACCTGGCGGCGTTGCTGAATGAGACAGGCGACTACGCTGCGGCCGAGCCGCTGCTTCGCGAGGGGCTGGCGCTGCAGCGCAAGCTGGTAGGCGACGAACATCCGCAGGTAGCGGTCAGCCTCACGAACCTGGCCGCACTGCTGAAGGGCAAGGGTGACTTCGCCGCAGCCGAGCCGCTCTTTCGCGAGGCGCTGGCGCTGTTCCGCAAGCTGCTGGGCGACGAGCATCCCCATACCGCCTATCCGCTCGATGGGCTCGGCGCCGTTCTGCTCAAGCTGGGCAGACATGACGAGGCTGTCCCACTTCTTCGCCAATGTCTCGAAATACGCACGCGAGTTCTTGCTGACGATCATCCGCAGGTGTGGTTGCGCTACCATATCATGAGTCTGCTCGGCCAGGCACTGGCCGAACAGGCCAAGTTTGCCGAAGCCAAGCCGCTGCTGGCGGACGGCTGCGCGGGGCTGACGGCACAGGCCGAACGGATCCCCGCGAGGGTCCGGGAGGAGCGCGTGAGCGCGGCTTGCCAGGCGCTGACGAAGCTCTACGAGGCTTGGCAGGCTGCCGAGCCGGACCCGGCTGCCGCGCGCTCGAAGCCGTAGCTCGGCGTGCGGCAGTTATCGTCGGCACTCTCGGCGCGATAAGCTGATGATCAGGCACGAGGAGGTTGACATGGGTACTTCGAGATGGTCGCCAGCGCATTGGATCAAGGTCGGCGTCGCCGCGCTCTTCGTGGCCGTGTTGGCAAACGCCCCGCACGGATCGGCGCTGATCGGTCTGCCGCCATCATGGTTTCTAGGGGCGGGTCCCGGCGTGCCGGTGACGTTTGAGCCGCTCGCGTTGCCGAGCGTCGCGCAACCGTTCGGGCACGATGACCCAGCACCGGCGTTCTGTCCCTGGGCGCCAACGTTCGACCGGCTGGTCAACGGTGACACCGTCATTACCAGCGAGGATCCGATGCGCTACGCGTGGCGGCGGCTGTTCAGCGAGCCCTTCGATCCGGCGTTGTTCGACTTTTCCGTGTCGTTCGTCGTGCTGATGGGCGATGGCCTGCAGACGATCGCTCAGTTTGAGATTTCGTCCGTTGAGCAGTTTGAGGCCAGCTACGACTGTCCATTCGGCCCGTGCCTGGACGGCGACGAGCCCGCGCTGGCCGTCACCGCCACGCGCCTGATTCCGGGCGTCCCACCCAAGGAACCCCGGTCGCGAACCTATCGTCTGGCCGCCGCGAAGATCCCCGTGCCGTTTCTAGACGACGTCGTCTTTCATCGAGTGACGTTTCGGGCACCCTGATCGCAGGCAGCGCCGCGTTTTGCGCAAACCCTGCTCGACTCGCCCGGCGACAGCCCGGCGAGTCATGCGCCGCACGGATTCGGCGAGCACGGCACCCCGTCGCCCAGATACGCGCCGCCTTGCGAGACACACTGGGGCTGCGGCAAAACCTGGCAGCCGCCACCCGGCAAGCAGCAGGCGCCGGCGCCTGGATTCTGGAACTCGAACGCGCCCATATCGACCACAGGCGGCGGGCCGACGCCGGTGTCGGGCGCCTGCGGGAAGTCGACGAACCGCGGCTGATTGATGATGTCGACCGGCACCGGCTCGGTGGTGTCACCGTCGCCATCCAGATCGAGCCCGTCGGCGGCGACCAGCGGATTGCTGCCGGCGTCGATGCAGGGCGAGCCGGGCGTCAGCGAGCCGTTCGGGCCGAACATGGGGTTGACGGCGATGTTGCCGGGTCCGAACGTGGCCGTACACAGGGCGTTCTGCACGAACACGCCCTGCGGGCCGCTCTCCACGTCGCAATACGACAGCGACACGCTGGCCGGGCAACTGACGACCGAAATCTGCGGCCCGACTTCCGAAAAGTTGCCCCACAGGATGCAGTTGCTGAGCACCTGGTCGGTCTCGTAGACGTACACGCCGCCTCCGCTGCCCAAGGCATCGAAGGCAAAATTGTTGCGGATCGTGCAGTTGCTCACGATCGGATTGCTGCCGCGGGCCACGCACAGACCGCCGCCGTAGCCGGCGAAATTAAAGTCAATGTCGCAGTTGACGATGGCCCCATCGCTCTGCTCGCGGCAGAAGATTCCGCCGCCGCACACCTGCGCAAAGTTGTCGCGCACGAAACAGTTCACGATTTGCGGATGACTGTCGAACTCGGCGTACACACCGCCGCCGCCGGCGTTGCCGTCGGTGGAGAGCACGCTGTTGAACTGGAACAGGCAGTTGAGGATCGACGGTTGGCTGCCATCGCTCACGTAAATGCCGCCGCCGCCGTAGTTCGCCGTATTGGACAAAAACCGGCAGCGACGTATCGTCGGACTGCCGCCGCTGGCAACCAGCCCGCCCCCGCGGTCGTGCGGCGGCAGCGGCGCTCGCGCACTTCCAAACCTGATCACGAAGCCATCCAGGATGGCCGTGCCATCCACTCCGTGAGCGGTCACGACGTGAAAGCTGTTGTCGACGTCGCAGATGCCCTTGCAATTAGGGTCATCGTCGTTCAGATCGCCGGACAGAATTGTCGGAAGTTGCTGTGGCTGCGCCTGCGCGACGCTGGTCTCACCGCCGGCGAACCCGCCATACAGTGCCAGTCCGCTGCGCAGGCGGAACGTCTCACCTGGTGGCCCGTTGAACTCGGCGGGTTTGTAGTCGCCTTCCGCAACCCAGATCTCGCGGATGTTCGGGTTTTCCGCCGCGACGTTGAGCGCGTCGCGAATTTCGTTGAACGCGTCAACCCACGACGACCCGTCCAGAGCGCCGTCGGCGTTCTCGTCAACGAACAGCACGCCGTCGCACACGTCGCCGTATCCGTCCTCGTCACTGTCTGCCTGGTCGGTGTTGGGCGTTGCCGGGCAGTTGTCGCACGCGTCGCCGACGCCGTCCTCGTCACTGTCTGCCTGGTCGGTGTTGGGCGTCGCCGGGCAATTGTCGCTCGGGTCGGGGATTCCGTCGCCGTCGGTGTCGGGTGGCGGGGGTGGGCCACCGCCGCCACCTCCGGACGGCGGGAGTTCTTCGCAAATGTTGCCGGTCCCGTCGTTGTCGTTGTCGGCCTGATCGGGATTGGCGACTTCCCGGCAATTGTCGCATTCGTCGATGACGCCATCGCCGTCGCCGTCCGGCTGGCAGTCATCGGGAACGAAGTTGCCATCGCAGTCGTTGCCGGGCAGATCGCACATGTCGGGCAGGCCGTTGCCGTTGCAGTCCGGCGCGCCGCCCGAAGCCACCTGGCACGAATCCAGCGTCCCGTTGCCGTCGCAATCGCCGCCGGCCAGCTCGCACACGTCCGGCACTCCGCTGCCGTCGCAATCGCTGGCGCCGGCGGCAATGTCCTCAGCGTCCTCAATTCCATTGCCGTCGCAGTCGTTCTCCAACACCGGCGGCATGTTCTCGTTGGGCTCGGGCACATTCTCGTTGGACGTGTTTCCAGCAGGCGGAACGGGCGGACCGGCGTTCTGGTTCACGTTGGAGCTCGGCCCGGTTCCGGACGCGTTCGTGTTCTCGTTAACATTGGCATTGCTGTCCGGCGGTTCGCCATCGGCCCGCGTGAGCGTCAAGCCCAGCGCGTCGATCTCGATTCGGCCGAGATAGTTGGCTTCGATCTGCACACACACGCGCACGTCGCGCCGCGCGATCACGTCGAGCACGGCTTCGCTGAGCGTCACCGACGCCGGCTCGATGGTGAAGTCGTCGCCAGCCTCGTTCAGGATGAGCGTGAACGTCCCGATCGGCGTTCCCGTCTCGCAGGCGTCAGCGCCGTCGTTGGGCGCGATCAGAAACGTCACCGTGGCGCGGTCTTCGCCGGTCTGGGCCATCCGCGGGGCCACATCGACCAGCTTCTCCAGGCGCACCGCTGACTTGTCGAGCACCGCTTCGCCGGCTACCGCCCGCTGCTCGGGAACTTCGGGCAGCGCTACCTGCACCACTACGCTGCGCGGCACGGCCGGGGCGAAGTCGATGCGGACGGACGCACCAAAGTCGAGGGCCGTCTCAATGCGCAGCGGGTCGCCCGGGGTCGGCTCGGGCGTCTGACTCCGCCGTGCGGGGCCGCTGCACGCAACCCAGCCCCAAGTTCCGACCAGCATGGCGGCCGTCAGTGTCGTCCAACGCCGAAGTGTTCGCTTTCCCATGTGCTCTCTGCTCCAGATCGGGTCACCCGTGTATGGCGTATCCTATCCGCCACATACGCAAGAAAACAAATCGACGTCCGAGAACGCAGAGCGTACCGCCGACACGATGTACGGCCGACATCTTGTCGGCCGTCACGCCGGCTTCCCAGCCGGCGAGTCACGCGACTTGGCACTCGGTGTTTTGTGCCGGGAATCGCTCCGAGACGGAACCCGAGACGCCCGCGTGCAGCGAACCCATGCTGACACAAGCTTATTATCAACAAGCACTTATGGCTAGACTGGCGCCAACGGACACGTCAATTATTGCGCATAATATTGCTCACTATTGACCGATCGGGCCGGCCGTTGTATAGTTAGGTATATGTTAGGTACGACGGTTTGGAGGACGGTCGTGGCCACAACAGACATCACGCGAAACCATCCCGGAACGATGCGGCAACGCAGCCGTCGAGGCGCCTCGCCGCGCCGCGCAGGACCACGGCACGATCCGCGCCGCTGCCGGCCGGTGCGGATCCGGTGTCGAGCGGTGCACGCCGTTTGCGCGGGCTCGCCTCGGACGGCCGACGTGGCCATACGGTTCGGGCTATCGCTCGAGCCGCGCGTCCGCGACCTGTTCGGCCCCATCGATGTGCCGGTCGGCCCCGGCCGCATCATCCTGTTCAGCGGCCCGTCGGGGACGGGCAAGTCCACGGCACTGTCGGCGATCGCGGCTGAACGGAAGAACGCCGTCGACGTCGGCAGCACTCGACTCCCGGACGGAACGGCGCTGGTCGACACCGTGGCGCCCGGTCGGCCGCTCGACGCGGCACTCCGGTTATTGACGGCCTGCGGGTTGGGTGAGGCGGGCCTGTGGCTTCAACCGTGTCACTCGCTTTCCGAAGGGGAAAGGTTCCGCGCCCGCCTCGCCCGCGCCGTAGGAGCGGTCTCTGACCGCCAACACTCTGACCGCGACCTCGCTAACGGCGAAGGCCTGGATCGCGATGCGTCGGTATCGCTCGAGTCGCCGTCGGGGACGGCGCCTACGAACGTGCTCATCATTGACGAATTCTGCTCCGGATTGCACCGGCGCTGCGCCCAGGCACTCGCCTACAACGTCAGAAGGCTCGCGACGCAACGCGGGTTGTGCGCCATCGTGGCGGCGGCCGACGACGACCTCGTCAGCGACCTGCAGCCCGACACGCTGGTGCGATTGGGGGTTCAGCCGGCGCGAGCCGTCATCGAAGCGCGCCGCGTGCGGCCGCGCGGCATCAGCCTGGCTCGACGCCTGTCGGTCCGGCCGGGTAGCCTCGACGATTACGCCGTCTTCGCACAGATGCACTACCGCGGCGGGAGCACGCCAGCGTTAGTTGACAAGGTCTTCGTCCTTCGCCACCGGGCGTCGCGCGAGCTGCTCGGCGTGGTCGTCTACGGCTACGGACCGATGGAGCTGGCGTTGCGCAACAGCGCCACGGGCGGCGCCTTCGTTCGGAATCCGCAACGTCTCAACCGCGAAGTCCGCATTCTGCGCCGCCTGGTGATCCATCCCGATGTGCGCGGCTGCGGACTGGCGCAGCTTCTGGTGCGGCGCACATTGCCGCTGGTCGGCACGCCGTTGGTCGAGTGCCTGGCGACAATGGGCCACGTCAACCCTGTGTTCGAAAAGGCCGGCATGGCGCGCATTGGTGTGTGTCCGCCGCCGGCCCGGTTGGCAAGTGTTCTCGCACGCCTTCGCGAGCTGCGGGCCGACCCGCTGGCCATCGACTTCGTCGATCAGGTCTGCCGCGCGCCCGCAGTCCGGCAGGTCGTGACCGCCACCGTGGCAGCCTGGTACCGCGCCACGACCGGCGCCGGCGACGCCCGCGCCGCCCGGAAGTCGCCGCAGCGCCTGGTGCAGCTTTTCCGCGGTCTGGTGGCGGCCCCGCCGGTGTACTACCTGTGGCGCCGAGACGTGCCGGCGAAGCACACAGACGATTACACGTCGCCGCAGACATGCCGAGCCTCATCGGACGGCGAACGAGATTCACTCCCTCCACCGGTTCGGGCGGCGCGCCGCGGCGCGCCGCCCGGACCGGCCTGCCATGCGCAGTCACGACACGATGTTATTACGGAATCTCGAAGCGGGGATTTGCGATGACAGAGTCTATTTCGCAAGCTCGGGTGCCGGCGAGACCCACCGTCACTCATCGACGTTGGCGAGCCTTTCAACCGCTGCGTTCGCGAAAGGTGCGGGTGGCGCTGGCCACCATCCTGGCCGCGTTCGGAGCCGAGTACGGTCTGGCAGTCAGCGAGGAGTTGATCGCGACCATCCTGGGGGTCGGCGTGATGCTCATCTGGGGCATCGCCCACGAAGACGCAGGCGCCAAGGCCAGCCGCTGCCGCTGCTGCTCGCCGCATCCGTAGGTCGGGTCCGCAGACGCGACCTGCAATCGGGCCTGCGATGTGTCGCGTGACGGCGCGCCGGGTCGAGTTTGATGACACGACCTACATTGCTGCGAAGCCGAGCGAGGCTGCGCCTTTGACCAACGAGTCGTGCAGCGTTGTTCGGTCGGCCCCGCAGGGGCCAAGGCATTTAGCCACGGGTGCGGACCCCGACAGGACTCAAACCCGTGGATCAGGACCCCATGCGAAACCCAACCCCGAAGGGGTGATGGACGAAGGCCAGCGACGCATGGAGTTTCAACTCGCCACGAACTCGCCATCCTCCATCGCCCCGACCGGGGCCCCATCGATTCGGCGTCCTCTTTGTTCCACGGGTTTGACCCCTCCGGGGTCCGCACCCGTGGCTACAACCCAACGTTCACAACAATGTGAAGGTTCGGCCGATAACTATTAGATCGCGATGGACCCGGGTTCGCAAAGAGGAGCGCGGGAATCGCCAGCGGGTGTTCCCTGCGCCAGACGGGCTGTGGGTGG
>Ga0187892_10010556_pt1 | contig 11651 bp, 2 predicted proteins | sample MA1701073metaG_FD_139345 | JGI IMG/M metagenome (GOLD analysis project Ga0187892, IMG submission 139345) | Bio-ooze microbial communities from a basaltic lava cave in the Kipuka Kanohina Cave System on the Island of Hawaii, USA - MA170107-3 metaG ... | reverse complement strand
TTGGCGACGAAGTCGTGGCGGTCGCCGAGCGCACGGCGGTGGATGTCCAAGGCCTCACGCGCAGGCGCCTCTGCTTCCTCGATGCGGCCGCCTTCTTGCAGTGTGAATGCCAGAATCTGCAAGGCCCGACCATAATGCTTGAGATTGCCGCCCGGCAGGGCTCGGTAGATCTCGATGGCTTGCCGACACAGCGACTCGGCCTCCTCGCGCCGCCCCTGCCGGCGCGTTAGGTCGGCCATGAGGGCCGTTCCCCAAGCGATCATCTCGCGGTCCGCGTGCCGATTGGACCGCAGCGTCGTCAGCGCCTCGCGCAATAGAGACTCGGCCTTGTCAAAATCGCCGCGGGCTGCGGCGAGGCCCGATAGCTCGATGAGATTGCCCGCAACCGAACTATGAGTCTCACCCTGCAATTCCCGGTTGATCGCCAAGGCCTCTCTGAGATGCAATTCTGCATCGTCATACCTTCCCAGACCGCGCAGGCTTGCGGCCAAGTTCCAGAGGCATTTTGCTAACTCGGGATGTCCGTCCGGCCAGGCTGATCGGGCGATGGCGACCGCCTCTTGATGCAATTCCACGGCCCGATTCGCGTCGCCGCGCTCTTGACAGGCCAGTGCGAGATTCCCGAGTGATATCGCAACCAAGGCGTGGTCCGGACCGCGCGTGCGCCGGAGCATCGCAATGCCTTCTTCGAAGAGCACTATGGCCTCGTCATAACGCGACTGATCCCGCCGCAGCGACGCGAGATTACTCAAGCTCTCGGCAACTTCGGGATGATCCCCTCCATAGGCCGCGCGGCGAATCGACAGGGCTCGTTCGTACAGGGCTTCGCACTCGTTGAACTGCTGTGTGGTACGCAGAATCTGAGCAAGATTGTTCAACGACACGGCGGTGTAAACGTGGTTCGACCCGGCCAGCCGCTCGCGCATCGCCAGTGCCCGCCGGCACAGCGATTCGGCGTCGTCAAGTTTGCCTTGGCCCTTCAGCACCAGCGCCAGGTTGCTCAGGTTCTCGGCTACCTCGAGGCTATCGTCGCCATGCGCCTGACGGCGAAGCTCCAACGCTTCGCGATGTGCCTGCTCGGCTTCCTCCAAGGCGCCCTGTGCCCAAAGCTGACTTCCCAGCAGGCCCACCATGAGGGCCACGCTGGAAGCGTCGTCGCTCTGCAGACGGCGGTACATCGTCAGCGCCGCCACGTGCATTTCCTGTGCCTCGGCATAGGCGCCGCGCGCTGTCAGCAGCGCCCCAAGGTCTGCCATACTTCGGGCCACATCAACGTGTTCTTCTCCAAAGACGCGCCGCCGTATCGCCAGCGCAGCGCGCAGTTGATCCTCTGCCTGCCGATAGATGCCCAGCGCACGATAGGTGTTTCCAATGGTCGCGCGAATCGCCGCTTCTGTCTCAGGCTGATCCGCCAGGGACCCATCCTCAACCGTCTTGGCGGCACGGTCCAGCATCTCGCGCACCGTCAGGTCCGCCCGCTCCGAAACCGCCGGCGCCGCGCCAGCCAGCATGTTCTGCAAAAACTCATTGACGGCTTCCCCCGCCCTCCGCTGCGCAGCTTCGCCGATCTGTGCCCGGCGGGCCGCGTCGCGGTCGGCCGTCGCGCGCTGCCACAAGACCACGACTGCCACAAAGCCCGCCGTAATCGTCAGGGCGAACAACGTCGCAATGGTTGCCGGCACTCGATATCGCTTTAGCTGCTTGCGCAACAGGTATCCGAGGGAATCGCGCTTCGCCTCAATTGGCTCGCCCGCCAGGTACCGTCGCACGTCGCGCCCCAGCTCACCAGCCGTCTGATATCGACGCTCGCGGTCCTTCTGCAAACACTTCAATACGATCGTCTCGACTTCATCGTCGATCTGCCGGCGGATCGACCTCGGCCGGGCCGGCTGTGCGTGGATCACCCGGTCCATCACCTCGCGCATCGGTCCGATCACTTCGTATGGGAACTTGCCCGTCAGCATCTGAAAGAGCACCACACCCAGTGAATAGACGTCCGTCCGTAGGTCGGTTTTGTCAGGATTGCCTTCAACCTGCTCCGGACTGGCCCACGGCAATGAGCCTAGGAACTGCCCCGTCAAGGTCATGGCCGCGGCTTCAGATTGCGTTCCGGCGATCTTCGCTAATCCGAAATCGAGGATGCGCGGCTCGCCTTTCTCGTCGACGCGGATATTCCCGGGCTTCAGGTCGCGGTGCGTGATGCCGCGCACGTGCGCCGCGTTGACGGCCTCGCAGATTTGGGCAAACAGCGCCAGCGTATTGCGAATCGAATGCGCCGCCCCCGCCATGAATACGTCGAGCGGCTGGCCTGACACGTAGTCCATCACGAAATAGTGGCAGCCGGCCGCCGTTCCCGAATCATGGATCGCTACCACGTGCGGGTGGTTGAGCGCCGCCAGGACTTGCACCTCGCGCTCGAAACGGGCGCGGTCCGCCGCGCCGGCGAAGGGACCCTCCCTCATCACCTTGATGGCCACCTTGCGGCGCGTGCTCCTTTGGACCGCCTGTAGCACCACGCCCTGCCCACCCCGGTGACATTCGCGGATTACGTCGTAGCCCGCGATTTCAATGGCGAGCCGGTCGGCAGCTTGTCCGTGCGCGCGAGGCTGCAAATCGGCCGCCTGTGTTAACGATGAAGGATCCAGCGCGTCGACCTGGCGCTGCATCTGTCTAATGAGGTTGAACTCCTGCTCAGAGGGCGTCATGACATTTTCCTGGTAGCGACGTCGCCACATCCAACTCACGCCGATCCGCTGAAAAACTGCGACGACCGGCCCAGCAACTCGCGCAATCGCTCGTGCGCCCGCGCCCGCAACATGAACACCGCCCCTTTCGACCGGCCCATCGCCTGCGACGTTTCTTCCACCGACAGGCCCTGCAGGTCATATAGCCGCACGACCGTGCGGTAGTCCTCCGGCAGCCGCGCCACCGCCTGGGTCAGCGCCTCTTCGCACTCCGCGCGCGCCGCGCCCCGGCTGGCCGTCGCGGTCGTCGCGCCCACCAATTCGAGCGCCAACCGCTGCGTTGAATTCGAAAAGTCAGCCGCCCCCGCCAGCGTCACCACGCGCCGGCCCGGCTGCGGCCGTTTCGCGCGACTCAATTCACGGATGGCGTCTTTCAGGTTGTTTTCCGCCATGCGCGTGAGCCAGGCCGGAAACGATTTTGGACCCCGCGGCACGAAGCTCTTGATGCGCAGGAAGGCTTCCAGATAGGTCACCTGCATCACGTCGTCGGGTTCGAGCACGGTACGCCACTTGCGGGCGATCTTCAGGCGGGCCCGAATGACGGTGCCGTGCGCGGCCATAAGCTCTGCGAGGGCGTTCCGGTCGCCCCCCACCGCCTGGTCGAGCAGCGTCTCTAAATCAACTGCCATACCCGTGCAGCATATCGCAAGTTGCCGCCGGTAAGAAGATCTCGCGTGAGTGAACGGCCCAGACATCGCTCCCAAGACCCTGATTTGCCAAGGAGTACTCAAATGCAAGGGTGTGGCGACAACGTTGTTCGAGGTCATCCCGAGTCGATTGCGGGTAGCGGCGTGCCTTCCAGGGCATTCGCGTGGATCGTCGGTTGTGCGGTGATCGTTGGCTGGACGCCGGTGGCAATCGCCCAATCCGTCATCTATGTGGATGCGGACGCTTCCGGCGCCAACGATGGCACGAGCTGGGCTGACGCCTATGCCGACGTGCAGCCGGCACTTGCTGCTGCGGTGGCCGGTGATGACGTCTGGGTCGCCGAGGGAACCTACATGCCCGCCGCGCCGGGCGGCCCGCGCGCGGCCAGCTTTGCGCTCAAGAACGACGTGGAAGTCTATGGCGGATTCGCGGGTGACGAGACGGAACTCGACCAGCGTGACCCGGCAGTGCACATCACGATTCTGAGCGGGGACCTGAATGGCGACGATGGTCCGGATTTCGAGAACGTGGCTGACAACAGTTACCACATCCTGCGGGCTGACAACCTGACGGAATCGGCGGTGCTGGATGGATTCACCGTCAGCGGCGGGAACGCCAGCGCCGGGGCGCCGGACCCCGGAGGCGGCGGCTTTTTCATCTGGTATTCCAGCCCAGTCATTCGCAACTGCAAATTCACGGCCAACCGGGCCGACAACCTGGGCGGGGCGGTCCGCGCGTACACACTGTCCTCCACGAATAAGGGTCCGACGTTCGAGATCTGTCAATTCGCAGGGAACACGACGTCCGGCGACGCAGGCGCCATATTTTCCGGCGACACCGATACCACTCTGACCGGTTGCACATTCACCGAAAACACGGCAACAAGCATTTTTTCGTTCGGCGGAGCGATCGTCGCCCCGGGCGCAGGCTCGCTGACGCTCACGGGGTGCAGCTTCAACTCCAATTTCGCAGCGTTTGAGGGCGGAGCCGTCCAATCCGTCGTCCCGCTTACGATTGTGGATTGTTCGTTCGTGGGCAACAGTGCCCTGTCGGGTGGCGCTATGCGAACGCCAAATGGCAGCTACCCGGTCAAGATCGTGAACTGTACGTTTGACTCCAATAGCGCCACACAAGGCTCCGGTGGGGCGATAAGCGGGAGCACGCCATCAAACTCTGACAGTTGGGTCGTTCGCTGCGTATTTACAAACAACACTGCGACCGGCTCGGGCGGCGCGATGATCCACTTCGGCGGTAACATCCGATGGATCAATTGCGCCTTTTTTGGAAATCAGCAGTCGGGGCTGAACCAGGACGGTGGCGCGGTCAGGTCGGGCGCCGAAGTCTACCAGGTCGAATTGACGAACTGCTTGTTCAGCGGCAACGAGGCCAACGGGACTAACGCAAAGGGCGGCGGGTTCCGCGGCGGCGGCACGCTGACCAACTGCACATTTGCCGGCAACGTCGCGAGCCTGGGCGGCGGCGCATTTCTTAGCACAGGATCGACCGTTACTAACTGCATTGCCTTCGCCAACGATGCTCCGCAATTGGCTGGAGAGCCCGCGGTTACGTACAGTTGCGTCGAGGGTGGATTCGCGGGCGCCGGGAACATCGGCACAGACCCGCGCTTTATGGATCCGGACGGCGTGGACGATATTGCGGGCACACTCGACGACGACTTGCGTCTCCAGGCGACCTCCCCCTGCATTGACGCCGCTGACAACGCCGCTATACCGGCCGATTCGGGCGACTTGGACGGCGACGGCGACACGGGCGAACCCACGCCCCTGGATCTGGATGGCGAATCGCGATTCGTCGATGACCCGGCAACCGACGATAATGGCAATGGAACCGCGCCGCTCGTGGACATGGGGGCCTATGAGTACTTCCCCGATTGCAACAGCAATGGTATCATTGATTTCAATGACATCTCAGGCGGCACAAGCCCGGACTGCGATACGAGCGGCGTTCCGGACGAGTGTGAGACAGCGGGAACCCTGAGCTACGCGTTTACCGACCCGACCGACGTGGTTATTCCGAACGAGTATCTCGTGCTTACAGCCATCACGGCCGAGGCGCCGGGCCCCGTGAGCGACATCAACGTCGGAATTGACATCCAACATACATTCGTTCCCGACCTGAGTGTATTTCTCGAGCACTCCGGCGTCAGCGTCGAGTTGTTCACAAATGTGGGCAGCGACGGAGGCGGCGACAATTTCACCGGCGCCATCCTCGATGAGCAAGCGACCAACGTCATTGGCTCGCCCGGAAATGATTCCGCTCCGTTCACGGGCACCTACAATCCCGAGGGAGATCTCAACGCGTTCAACGGCCTGGACGGGTACGGCGAGTGGACGCTACACATCACGGATGTCAACGACGACGACGTATTCTCGGGCACGGGCACCTTGCTTTCCTGGACGCTCTACATTGAGACGCAGGTCGATAACGACTGTGACGGCGACGGCGTGCCTGATAATTGCCAGGATTGTAATACCAATGGAACGAACGACGCGTGCGGAATCGGGCCGATTCCCGGGCATGCGGTCAAGCTCGACGGCGTGAACGACAACGTCATTATTCCCTTCTTCTGTGTCGAAGCACCAACGTCGGAGGTAACGATTGAGCTGTGGCAAAGGGCCAACGAAGCCGGGCGGGCGACATTCGGAATCGTGCCGGATGTGCTCAGCAACCGAATCTTGGCGCGCGTACCATGGAGCGACGGAACGGTCTACTGGGATTTCGGAGACGCCGAGGGCCAGGGGCGCCTCTCGTACACGCCGACGGAATCGATCCTTGGGAGTTGGCAGCACTTCGCCTTCATCGCCAGCCAGAGCGGCAACCATATGCGCATCTATCGTAACGGGGTGCTGGAAGCCGAGAAGGATGGCATGGATTCATTTGTCCAGAACGCCTCAAGCCTTCGCATCGGAGCTATGGGAAACGATAGCATGCTGGCGTTTCATGGCCTTATCGATGAATTCCGCGTCTGGACCCTTGCGCGAACCCAGACCCAGATTCAGGAACATATGTTCACAACGTTGGAAGGCAATGAACCCGGACTGCTGGCGTACTGGCGGATGGATGAGGGCGAAGGCGCCACGGCAACCGACCTCGCGGGGCAGGACGACAATGGGACGCTGATCAATGGGACGGGTTGGTCGCTGATCGAGGAAGACTGCAATACAAACGGGGTTCCGGACGCATGCGATGCGGATTGCAACTCGAACGCGGTGCCGGACGAGTGTGAGCTTGCGGATGGAGGTCCCGATTGCGACACGAACGGCGCCCTGGATGCGTGTGACTTGGCCACGAACAACGCATCCGATTGTAACTCCAATAGTGTACCAGACGTGTGTGAAGTCACAACTTGCATCGCTGTGACCTCCGTTGATCCCGTTATGCACGAAGTGAACGGCGGCAGTCCGGTGGTCATCCTCGGTGAAGAGCTATCCGACGGCCTTCTGGTGCAGGTCAACGGTCTGCCCCTGGAGGAGATGATCTACGTCGATTCCGGCAAGTGGCTGGGTCGCGTACCCTCTAATCCGGCCGGTACGTTTGATCTCGTCGTCAGTGACCCGGACACCGGGGAAGTGCTCGCCGTACATCCGGGCGCGGTCCAGTACGAACAACGTAGGTTGCCCGCCCCGGAGGACGTCTCCGGTACTCTCCGCATGGACGGTTCCGTGCAATTGAAGTGGTCGAATCTGATCAACCACGATTCGATCACAATCAAACGCGCCGGCGAAGTGATCGCCACGCTAGCCGGGGACGCGCAGGAGTTCGTTGATCCCAGTCCCGGCGACGGGAACTATAAGGAATATGAGATCATTGGCACAAGGGGAGAATCCGACTCGCACGGCGCCGTGGCGACGGTTCCGCTGATCATCGACTTCGACCCCTGCTTCTCACCTTACAACTTCGCTAATTCGCACCAGGTGCTCCGGCCGGCCGGAACGAAACGGCTGACCCTGTACGGCTCAGAGTTCAACGAGCGCCAAGGCTGGTTTCACATGGCCGCCGGCGATAGCGGGAACCTGGAGATTACACTGCGTGCCGCGCGGCTGCACACCGGCGGACAGCTCCTGGCTCGCATCCGGGAGTTGCAGCCTCCGCACGACATTGTGCGCGACAACATCGCGATGGGCGACCGGATCATCTCCGCCGAAGCCGGCCTCCTCACCGGTGAATCCACGGGCGCGCAGTTGCCGGAGGGAGATTACATCCTCGGCTTCTACGTGGAAGGCGGCGACGCGACGCAGGTGATCTTCTCGCTTGTGACCGACGCCAGTGAGACGGACGTGGGCGATCCGTATCCATGCCCGCCGTTTCCCCTTGCGACGATCCGGGCGCTCTGTGGATTCGGGCCCAACATCAGCAGCATCTCCGTTCAACTGCCGACCACCGAAACAAACGGACACTGGCGCTATCCAGAGTTCGAGTCGGCGTTCAATACCGAGAATCCATATGCACCGCCGGAGTTTCAACCGCGCACACGTGTCCTGGTTGCCGATGCAAACGATCTTGACGGCAAGGTCGTGAATTACGAATGGGACTTCGGCACTGGAAAGCCCGCGAAGTCCAAGAGCAACAGCGTAACCCACGCGTTTCCGGAATTCGGGTTCTACAACGTGCAGTTGCGGGTCACCGATGACAGCGGCCGAACAGACGCGGCTTCAACGACCGTGGCCCTCAAGCCAATCGGCATTCCGCCGGCCGCCGGCTCGCCTCCCGCCATCACGCACCTTTCCCCGCCTCCCGCAAAGGGCTCTTTCATGCCGGCGATCGATCCGGATGTTCTCAACACCTATATCGTGCTGGTTACGCCCGCGGCGGGGGACAGAATACTGGGCGTCTCCATGGAGATGGTTGACAGCGCCGGCAACGTCTACCAATCACAGGAGGCCGTCAAGGCGCTCGAAGGCGACGCGGACCCCGCGACATTCTGGAAGGCGACGTTCAACATGAGCGACTTGCCCGACGAATTTGCTGTGACGTTGCGGATTGAAGCAGATCAGGAATTCGGCCCCGACGACGCCCTCGAGCAGACGATCGAATTGTGCAAGCTTCCACCTTACTACGCGCTGCCGTTCGTGGAAACCGATGTGAGCTATGACACGTTCGCCAAGGAGTACAGCGTCGTCGGGACGCTGGGTGTTTTCCACGACGACCCGATCACACTATTTGACGGTTATCCATTTGAATTGACGGTCAATAACGCCGTGGAGCTCGGGCTGACGGGCCGCCAGCGCCTGCGCAACAAGCGCTGGGAGTCCTCCTCGCTTCAGGGTGATGCGCGCGTCGAACTCCTTGATTTCGACGTGTTCAACGAGTCCTTCGAGGCGAAACTGCCCGAGAACGTCGAGCTTACGACCTGCGGCACTTATGAATTCTGCTACATGGCCGATGAGCTGCAATTGTTCAGCACCAGCCAGGAATTCCCGCTGATCGAGGACGCAACGCTCTACACGGCGCCAGGCGTGACGATCGAGGGAAGCCTGGCCATCGGCTTCGAGGTGGATGTAGACGCCGACGTCAGCGCGTGCGTGCGCTATCCCGAGGATCCCTACGCAGCGTTGGATATCCAGGTGGATACAGACTCCTCCGCCTGGGTGTCCGGTGAACTGGATGCAGACATCCTCTACGGTCTGGCCTCAGCGACGTTCCAGATCAAGCCGACCATCAACTTGTCCCTGCCCGTGACCGTCGGCCTGGAACTCGCGCCGCCCGGACTGAATGTCACCGCCGAGCCGTGCTTCATGTTCGATGTGGACGTCCAAGTCGAGACCTGCGGCGCATGGGGCCTGGTGTGCGAAGAATTCGGGCCCTATGAAATCTACCACGAAGACTTCAATTGTGACGGACCCCCGCAGCCAGAAGAAGACCCCAATATCCCGCCGCTGCAGATGCCGGCGCTGGCCACGTCTACCGATGGTCAGATCGGCCTGGTTGTACACGTCAAGAACATCGCACCGCCGGGCGCGATTGATCATGAGTTGTATTTTTCGGTCGACACCGGCAGCGGCCTGAGCATTCCCGCGCCGCTGTACTCGCCGTCTGACGAATACAACCAAATGGACCCCGCCGTCGCATTCCTTTCTGAGACACAGGCCCTCGCCGTCTGGAACCAGGGCCGCCTTACCCTTGAGGAGCTGGCCACATTGACCACGGGTCCTGAAGACCTCAACCATCTCGCCAAGCACAGCGACATCTTTTTCGCCCGCTGGACCCTTGCGGACGGCTGGGAACCGCCCCAAGCCCTGGTCGATGATACGACACCTCTCATTCCGGACGGCAAACCCGCGGTCGCGGCAATTCCCGATCAAAGCGCTGCCTGGGTGGCGTGGGTGCGCTCGGACAATGAAGACATGTTCGATTCCGTCGGCGCTCCGATCCTGTCCGGCATGTCTATTTATGCGCGCAAGATCGACGCGGCGGGTCCGAGCGGGGACCCCATCAAGGTGTCGAGTGGCGACGAGTCCGAACCCGCGGCCGATATCGAGCCGGCCATTGCCTGGTCACCGATGGGCAACACCGGTTGCATCGTCTTCGTCCGTGATGCCGACTCGGATTTCAATACTTCGGAAGACCGCGTCTTGCTGGTCTCGTTCTTCTCGTCGGGGACCTGGGCGCTGCCCGTGCAGCTTACCGATCCGATCGAATTGCCCGGTGTGCTGATGCCAGGCATTGCACTGTCCAGCGACGACGACGGCATGCTTACGTTTACGGTTCGCAACCGTCTTGCAGACGGCAGTGTGGCCGGCGAGGGCAATCAGGATCTTATTTACACAATGGAACTCCGGGATGGCGCGTTTCAGCCGCCGGTACAACTGCGCCGGCAGACCTGTTCCTCGGGACGCTCCGTCTTCGGCCGCAATCCAATCGTACGCTACCTCGACGACGTGAATGCTGTCGTGACCTTCCGCGATTTCGACGGATTCGGCGTGTCGGGCGGCGATGGCGAGCTGGCGATCTCCACGATCGACCTCGCTCAGCCGACTCCAAAGTGGACGCTGGTGCGCAACCTCACGAACGACAACGTGCGCGATTGGGAGATCGACATGGCCACGGGGCCGGGCGAAATGATCCATACCGTGCGGATCAACGGCGCGGAGGAACTGGGCGGTATATGTATGGCCAATGTCGCCTGGGTCCCCGACTTGGAGGTTGACGACGTGTTGTTGTCCGACCCTCACACGCAACCCGGACTGCCGGTAAGGATTACGGCCGTCTTGCGTAATGCGGGCTTGCGCAGTACGACCGATATGCCGATGCCGGAACCGATGCTGCACATCGGAATCGTCGAAAACGAAGTATTTACCGAAATCGCCGCGGTGCCCTTCTCATTCGAGGGCATCCAGGCTGATGACGAGATCAAGATTTCACACAGCATCCTCGCCCCCTCGGAGACGACCCATCTGCGGGTCATCGCCGATCCGACTAATGGTGAGCTGGACATGAACAACAACACAAACGACGTCATGCTCGGCGTGCTGCCGCCAACCAATGTCACATGCGTTGGCGGACCGCTCGAAGGCGAATCACGGTCCGTCATGCTGGCATGGACCAACGGCGAGGCCTACGACGCAGTCCTGATCTATCGCGATGATCGACTGAACGCCAAGCTCCCCGGCAGCGCAGAGTCCTACACAGATCCGAATGTGGAGATGGGGGCGCACGTCTGGACGGTGCGCGGTGCGATAGGACTGGCGCTGTCAGATCCAACGCTCGCCACCTGCGAAATCTACGTCAACCTCTGCACAGGCGGGGCAGGTGATCTGACGGCTGATGGACTGGTGCGCGGCGACGACGTTCAGTGCTTCATCGACTGTCTGTTACTGGCTGGTGAGGCCGTGTGCGGACCGTGTGATTGCGCCGACATGAATGGTAACGGAATCGTGGATGATATGGATGTGGGTGCATTCGTGATGGCGTTGCTTGCGAGCTGATCCCATTTCACCGCCAGCATGTGCCTCAAGCTGCGACCTGAGTTCGGGAATCATCTTGAATGGGCGCGTTTGGGATTGGCGGGCCGCTTGGACCATGGAATCATCGGCAGCCGGCGCTTGGACCGGGGAATCATCGTAAATCATGCGGAGTCTGGCGCATTGGGCCAAGATATCCCACCAACCCGCTAGCCCAACCTTCGCATTTGGCTTGGCCGAACCGCCCTGGCGGGCCAGGAATGCGGTTTTGAGCCCGAAGGTCTGCACTACAAAATGACATCAGTCTTGCATGTAGAGGTCAGGACCGGTCAGACCG
>Ga0187892_10010555_pt1 | contig 11653 bp, 12 predicted proteins | sample MA1701073metaG_FD_139345 | JGI IMG/M metagenome (GOLD analysis project Ga0187892, IMG submission 139345) | Bio-ooze microbial communities from a basaltic lava cave in the Kipuka Kanohina Cave System on the Island of Hawaii, USA - MA170107-3 metaG ... | reverse complement strand
CTACGCGCCGCCCAAGACGGTGGAGATGGTGCGGAAGCTCGTCGAGCAGGACCAGGTGGCGTTCGTCTTTCAGACGCTGGGGACGCCCACCAACAGCGCCATCCACAAGTACGTGAACCAGGCCAAGGTGCCGCACCTCTTCGTGGCCACCGGCGCCACCAAGTGGAACGATCCCAAGAACTTCCCGTGGACCATGGGCTTCCAGCCCAACTACCAGACCGAGGGGCGCGTCTACGCGGCTCACGTCCTCAAGAACCATCCGGACGCGAAGGTCGGTATCCTCTACCAGAACGACGACTACGGGAAGGACTACCTCAAGGGGTTCGAGGACGGCCTGGGGGACGCGGCCAAGAAGATGATCGTCCTCAAGCAGAGCCATGAGGTCACCGATCCGACGATCGACTCGCAGATCGTCAACCTGAAGAACAGCGGCGCCAACGTGTTCTTCAACATCACGATCCCGAAGTTCGCGGTGCAGGCCATCAAGAAGTCGCACGACATCGGCTGGAAGCCGGTCCACTACCTCAACAACGTCTCCAGCTCGCTGGCGACCGTCCTCAAGCCCGCGGGGCTCGAAGCCTCCCGGGGTCTGATCACCGCGCTCTACATGAAGGAAGTCACGGACCCGCAGTGGCGGAATGACAAGGGCGTGCAGGACTGGGTGGCCTTCATGAAGAAGTACTATCCCGAGGGCGCCCTCGACGACCAGGCCAACGCCTACGGCTACAACGTGGCGATCCTCGTTGCCCACATGCTCAAGCAGTGCGGCAACGACCTGTCGCGCGAGAACATCATGCGCCAGGCGGCCAACCTCAAGGACGTCGAGCTGCCGCTGCTGCTGCCGGGCATCAAGGTCAACACGAGCCCGACCGACCACGCGCCCATCGAGCAGGAGCAGCTCGCCAAGTTCAACGGCGAGAAGTGGGAGACGTTCGGCGAGCTGTTCGACGCCTTCCGCAAGCAGTAGCCACTGACCCGGCACGGGCGAGGCGGCCCCGCGGCCGCCTCGCCTCGCGGGCGGGTAGGCATCATAACGCGCGTTGTCGGCGCCTCACGTCCGCAGCGACTTCTGGTTAAGGAATTAGCGGATCAGAACCAGGGGAGGACTGCCATGACATCGCTTCTGGCCGCCCTGAGGACGTCAGTCTCGAACGCCCGTCGCATCAGCGCGGCCCATCTCCAGTAGCGCGGCTTACTCGCCGCCTGAGCGCCTGCGTCGGTAGTGTCTCGGTCTAGGCCCAGGCGCGGTGGACCAAGGTCCACTACCCTGGTTAGGGCGGGGCCGCTAGGCTAGGCGCTGATGAGTTCCGCTGATCCTGACGTCGTTCGCCGCGCCGCGTGCGGCCTGGATATCGCCGCTGGGGCTGGGCGCTATCGCTTCGGGGAGGTGGACTACCATCCCGATTGCTACCATCGCCTACAGGCCGGGCCTCCTCCCGTCACGCCAAGGTCGTCGCGCGGCCAGATTGAACTGACACACTACCGAGAATCGGAATGACCGCCTGGCGTTGCTGGTCATCTGGATCATCGTTTCTGCCCTAGTCCGGGATCACACCTTGTGCCGCGCGGTGCTGGTCGTCTTCGCCTGCACTGCTGGCCTTCTGCGCGTCCCGCGCGTTCGCGCGCCCTCCCGCCGCGACGGCTCCTACGCCGGGACGATGGTCAGCTTGAACGGCCGAACCCCGCGAATCGCGGCGAAATCTCTCGCATTGTTCGTGATCACGGTCGCCCCGATCGAGCGAGCCGAGAGTGCGATCAGCACGTCATTCACGATCGAGCGGGACCGCGCCACTTGGTACCCGCGGGATTGCCGCAGTGCTCGCAGTACATGCCCAGCATCCTCGTACACCACCCCCGACGGAACTAGAAGGCGGTCCGCTCGATTGAAGGCGGCGACCATGCTACGGACGAGCCGTCGATCACGAGGCGAAAACGCCCCTGCGTAGAGCTCGAGCATGACCACTGCACTCAGATACTTGACGGCATCCCGCTGGAACAGCACCTCTTCGTGTCGCCCCGCGTTCAGCCAGTCGATGTACAGGGTCGTGTCTATGAGGACGCGGTGCATCTCAGAAGACGCGCCGGATCTTGCCCTTCCCGCGCGCGGATCGAAGTACCCGATCGATCTCTGCCTCCGTTACGACGATGTCGAGCGCGCGGTCGAGCGTTTCCGTCTCGGTCCGCGCCCCGAGCGCTCGACGGGCGCGATCGAGCTTCCGCTGGTCGAGCTGCACATGCTTGTGCCGCAAAGCGATCGCCGTCATTCCGCCCTCCTTGAACAGATGCGAATGTACATAGTATAGCGCTCCATGAACATCGACTCAAGATCGACGCCATTGTGGTGGAGCCGGATCACGGTGACAACTCGGCAACTCCGTTAGTGAGGCCCAGGCGTGGTGGACCAAGGTCCGCTTCCCTGGTCAGGGCGGGGCCGGTAGGCTAGCCCGGCTCATGAGTTCCGCTGATCCTGACGTCGTCCGCTGCGCCGTGACTGCCTGGCGTTGCTGGTCGCCCATCGGCGCGGAGCTGGCGGCGGTCCTGGGCCAGCGGCGGACGGAATTCCTGATTACCGAAATGACCCTGATGCGGGTGAACACGCTGGGGCAGTCGAAACACCCTTACGGTCTCTGCGCGATGCCGCCCGACGCCGCCGACCGCGCGGCGGCCGCCACCCACCGCGCGTTGCGGACCCCGTCCTCGAATCCCGGGGCAAAAGGCGAACCGGTCCGCAGCGAGTGGATGAATGCCGCGAGCGCGCTGCGGATGCTCGCTCGACCGAGCGACTGTGACCACCTGAACGCTCGATAGCCGAGCGTGACGGCGTCGAGCGACCACGCGACGAGCGGGCTTCGCCGTGGGCCCTTGGCCTCGACGTGGAGGGCCTTGTTCGGGTCCGCGAGGCGCGCGGTATTCTCTGGTCCGCGCACCACGAGCCACTCGCGCGTCCGATCTCCGTACCTGAGGTCGCAGGTCGCGGAGGATCCACTCGGGAAGTCGAGACGAAGCTGGAGCTGGTCGTGTGTCCATCGCTTGCTCGACGTCAGAGCGATGATGCGGTCCGGCTCTTCGGCGATCACGTCGAGCGCGAGGTCGATCGCATGACAGCCGAGGTCGTGCAGGAGGCCGCCCTCGTCGGCGTCGAGGCGATGCCGCGTGACGCCGGACCACCGGAGGACGTCGAGGTGAAGCGCAAATTCAAGGTGGACGGGTGTTCCGAGGGCGCCTCGTCGCACGAGGTCGCGAACGCGAGCGTACGTCGGCCAGAAGCGCCGGTTGAAGTCGATCATGAGACGGGGCTCGTGCGGGCGGGCGAGCCGCTCGATCTGCCCGGACAGCACGAGCGGCTTTTCCACGAACGTCGGTAGTCCGGCCGCGGTCGCCTCGCTCCAGACTTCGAGGTGCGTCGACGGCGGCGAAGCGACGAGGACGCCATCGATCTCAGCGTGCTCGAGCATCGCGCGGTGTCCCGGGTAGACCTCGGCGTCGTGAAGACGCTCGGTCGCGGCGCGGCGGCTCTCGGGGAGCGGGTCGGCGACTGCGACGACCCGCGCGCCGGCGAGCATGTGCAGGGCGGGCAGGTAGTAGTCGCGCACGAGCCTCCCGAAACCGACCACGCCCAAACGGAGCTCCGCTGGGATCAGACCGGTGGTCGTCACGATCGCGTGCGCACCCCGAGCAGATGTGACACGAAGCGGGGGAAGTCGCTGTTGTGGGCAAGCGGTGGCAGGCCACCTTCTTTCATTCCGCGTCCGAGCACGAGTGCGAAGCCGTTAGGCCGATGCTCCCCGGTACGGCCGGAGTCGGGCGTCGCGCGGATCAGCCCGAGCTCGGGCGAGCGGACCTCGGTCGCCGGGTACTCCTGTGTCCAGCGAAGGATGAAGTCGGGTAGGAGATGCCGCCGTGCGCCCGAGAAGATCTCCTGGGCCGGGGCGATATCGCGAACGATCGGCCTGTCCGTGCCGGCGGTGCGCAGGCCGAGAAATCTCGTCGTGACGTGCTCGATGTAGCGGCGGTAGGCATCGCTTCCTGCCTCCAGCGTCCCTAGCCGCTCGCGTCCGACGACGTTCAGGCGCACGAAGCTGTAAAGGTCCGAGCGCAGAGCGAAGCCCGGGGTCCGACTCCAGTCGAGGCCGCCCGTGACCTCGCGACCTACCACCCAGTCGCGGACCTGGACCGGAACGGCCCGCGCGATCCTGTGCTGGAGCGGGGCCGGAATCGACTCGCGCAACGCGCGAATCAGCCCCCGCTGTGGAGGTGGCGGGTCGTCCCTGGCCGCGCGCTCGCGGCGAAAACTCGCGTTGATGCGGTCTATCGCGCGGCGCACGAAGTGCTCCTGTGAGAAGTTGGCGCCCATTCCGTGGAGAGCGCAGACGACGACCGTCGTCGTGTCGGTGTCCACGCCTTCCAGGACCGTGCCCAGCGCCCCGTCCACGGCCCGATAGACATCGAGGAGAGCGCCCGTCGGGACGTGATCATGCGCGTCGTCGTGGTCCCGCCACAGGATGTGGCCTCCCCGATGGCACTCGCCGAAGACGACAAGATAGAAGTCCCAGTCGGTCGTATCCCGCAGCCAGCGGGCGAGCCGCCCCTTCGTCTCGGCTCCAACGACGCACTCCCGCTTCATTGCCACCAGCTGCCGCATGTCCTTGCTAACCGGGATCTCGTACCCCATTGGATGGCGACCGTAGCGGCGGCGGATCTCGCGGCGCAGCGCGGGCGGGTTGGCCTGGAATCGGCCCATGAGGTCGTGGGATCCCCAGTTGGTGACCTCGACCACCCGCGGTAGGCGGTTCTCGAAGGTGAAGGGGACGTCGAGCACCGTCACGCCGAGCCCAGCGCGCGCAAGATCGTACCAGAAGGGCTCGCAGTAGACCCAGTCCGACGAGATTCGCCGCATGCACATGCCGGTCGGGTCCCACTGAATGTGCTGGCTGATCCCATGCTCGCCCGGCGGCGCGCCCGTGTACATAGTGGGCCACACCGAGGCGCTGATGTGCTCGGCGCTCGATCGCAGCGGGAACAGCGCGGCCTCCTCTAGGAGTCGCCGAAAAGTCGGAAGGCTGGGGAGCGACGCGCGAATCAAGGACAGCTCGCCGGCGTCAACGGCGAGCATGAGCACACGGTGGCGGAGTGGAGGCGTCACGACGACTCAGCTAGTATAGCTATGACGTCACGCGCGAAGCGGTCGAAGTCCTCGCGATCGTCACGAAAGCCGAAGCGGCCGCCTGGCTTGCCGGGCACGCGACGCCCCGTGCGCCAGGCGGCGCTGGCTGAGGTCAAGGACGATCTATCGCGGTTCCTGCGCTTGGCCGAGTCCGAGGAAATCCTCATCACGCGGCACGGGAAGCCAGCGGGCGTGCTGATCGGATTTGAAAGCGAGGAGGACTGGTTCGACTATCGGTTGCAACACCATCCCGAGCCAATCTAGTCTGGAGCCACTTTCTCGTTGCTACCGCACTCGCTCCCGCCGCCGAACCGTCAGAAGCGGGGCGCGGGGATCCGGAGGAGGGCGGCGTAAGCGCCCGCGAGGTGGGCGACGTAGTAGGCGACGTAGAGAGGGGCGAAGGGGATCCAGTCTCGCCAGGTCAGCCCGAGGCTCCGGTTGTTCTCCGCGATCTGGCTCCAATCGGCGACGAGCTTGCCCGCCACGAGAAGAGGCGGACCGGCGGGACCGAGCCAGCGCGTCCGGGCCCCCCGGAGACCCGGCACCAGCGATCGGACCCGGAGCATGCAGTAGCCGTTGCCGTAGGCGCGTTGCAGGAAGAAGCCGAGCATCGCCACCCAGCCGCGCGGACCTCTCGTCTTCGGGTAGTCGTGGGTGCTGCGCATCCCGTCGTTCGCGGTCAGCGTCAGGCCCATGCGCGTGAGGCGTGTCGACAGGACCGTCTCCGGAGTCGAGGCGAGTGCGGCGGGCTCGAAGGGGACCCGGGCGATGAAGTCTCGCCGGAACGCGCAGTTGTCCGAGATGATGCGCCGGCTGACTTTCCCCGAGGTGTCGGTGCGCAGGCCGTAGAGGAGCACGGAGATCTGGCGGCTGAAGAGCCCCGCGTGCAGGGTGGTGCGCCCCTGGACACCGACGACGCCGGGCCCTGCCGCCCCCAGGCTTCGCACGACCTGCTCGATCCAATCGGGTCTCGGCACACAGTCGCCGTCGCTGAAGGCGACGATCTCGCCGGTGGCCTCGCGGACGCCGAGGTTCTTCATCTGGTACTCGCTGAGGCCGCCGCCGTCGACGATGCGGGTGCCCGGACGCTGCTCCTCCACGAGTCGGGCCAGCCCCGGCATCTCCCCCGAGTCGACGACGATGACCTCGGTGAGGGCCCGCGGGTACGTCTGCGTCGCCAGCGCTCGTAGCGCCTGCCGGAGGCCGATCGTCTGCGCGGTCCGCTCGTTCTCCGTCTCGACGACCACGCTTACGCGGGGACGGCGAGGGACGCCGGACGTGGGGTCGGACGATCGCTCGATCGCGGGTGTCATCGCGCGGTGAGATCCGGCCACAGGGGGCCGGCGCCGCGCGCGACGAGGCGGCGGCCCAACGCGCCGGCCCGGTGGCTCTCGCTGCCGAACTCCGCGCGCCACGACCAGAGCCGTCGGGTCGCGAAGTGCAGTGAGTGCTCGCGCAGGAATTCCCGGACTTCGCCGCGCAGCGCCTCGGCCTCCGCCGGCAGCTCGGTGAGCTCGAAGTGAAAAGTCGCCATGGCCGGGGAGGCAGTATCGCACGCCGCGCCGGGACGGTCACGCCACCAGGATTCCGGGTAGTGTCCCAGTTTCAGGGGCTGGTTCGACGCCGCGGTAACCGGTGCTTGGCTCGCAGGTCGTCAGCTACGGCCGCCCGGCACTTGACGGCCGTGGTGTGCCTGGCTAGGATGCCGCTCAGCAGGCCCGGGTTTCTCGCCAGCTTACGTCAAGTTCACGGGGACCGAGGGGGCCAAGGGAGGGGCGACCGCCTCCGGATGTCGTTCGTGTTGCCTATCCTCATGGCGTCGGGTGACGCGGCGATCTCGGCGGGTTCTGCGAGTTCCGGGGGATCTGAGCGCTCGGCCCTGCCCGCGTCATGAATCAAGAAGACGACGCAGCGAGCGCCGCGCGCGAATCACCACAGTTCCGCGAAGCAGTCGCGCGTGGTCTTTCGCCCGAGGTCATCGTGCCCGAGGACAGCCAAGACGACCGGCGGGTCGGCGAGGGCGTGGCCGGGGCCAGCCATCCCCACGCCGCCATGGCCCGGGATGCGCTCGCCGCGCCCCTCCCACCCCGCGCGGCGCCCGTCACGGCGTTCGTCCTGTTCCTGCTCGCTCTCGGCGTGGTGCTGGCCTGGTGGGCGATCGGCGGCTGATCCATCATGGGGATGATCGTGATCGTGGTCGTCGCCAATCTCCTGCTGAGCCTGCGCGGCGCGCGGAGGCTCGTCGCGCAGGACCTGGCGCTGCGCTGGGTCTGGACCGGCGTCGTGTTCTACCTGCTCGTCTCGCTCCAGGGCTCCTTTCAGGCGGCGATGGCGGTGCAGGAGCAGCTTCACTTCTCGGACTGGGTGATCGGCCATGCCCACCTGGCGCTGGCCGGCTTCGCGACGTTCACGGTGATCGGCGGTATCGCGCATGTCTGGCGTCGGGTGGCGGGGCGACTTCCGCACGGGCCATCGCTCGAGTGGGCGTACTGGGTGTCGCTCGCCGCCCTGCTCATCATGGTGGTCGACCTCACTGCCGTCGGCCTCGTCCAGGCCGGCATGTGGATGCGGGGCGAGTCGTGGATCGCGACGGTGACGGCCTCGCGGGCGGGCTGGTGGATCCGGACCTGGAGCGGCGTGCTGCTGGCGGGCGGCTTCGCGATGGTGCTGCTGTCACTGTTCCCGCTGACGGCGCCCGCCCACCAGGGGCCGCTCGCGCGGGCGCGCGAGGCGGCCGTCGGAGGAAGCCGTGGCTGAGGGCACGGGGGCGACCCACCCGGCGGCGGACATGGGGCGACGGGAGCATCCCGGGACCTTCAGGGTCCAGCGCTTTCTCAACCGTCTCGGTCGCGGAATGCGCGAAGCCGGACCCCAGCAACCCGTCGAGCTGATGGGGCGCCGGGCGAGGAGCGTCCGATGAGCGAGCTCCAGGGGCTGCTGATCGTCGTGGTGTTCCTGGCCGGAGTCGTCTTCATCGGCGGCTACGTCCTCCTCTGGGCTGTGAGCCCGCGGGTGCGCCGGGCGGCCGAGGAGCCGAAGCACCGGATGCTGGATCTAGATCGCGAGATCTGGGGCCCGAGGGCATGACGACGCACAGGGTCCTGATCGCGCTCCTCACCGCGCTCGCCCTAGCGACGGCGGGCTCGCCGGCGCCGGAGGCCGTGCTGTCGCGGGAGAGCGCGCTGGCCCCGCAGGTGGTGCTCACGACGCTGCCGGAGCGCTACCAGCCGCTCCAGGCCGAGGGCGCGCGCATCTACGCCGCCAATTGCCTCTTGTGCCATGGCGCGGGCGGTGATGGCCAGGGGCCGCTCGCGCTCAATCAGCCGGTGCCGCCGCGGAGCTTCGCCGACCGGAACTGGATGGCGGTTCACGCCGACGGCATGTTCTACACCTCGATCCTGCGCGGCATTCCCGGAGGCTCCATGCCCGCGTTCGCGGGGCGGCTCGACGAGCGAGAGATCTGTCATTGTTTCAAGGCGCTTCCGTTGAGGTCAAATTCCTCGGCCGGCTATCAGGCCTAACGGGGCGCGCGTCGGCGTCGCACACCGGACCGCGCACGGGCCGAGCCGTGGATCAGCTCGCACCAGCGGCGGTTGTCCTCGCCACCAGCCTCCGCGCTGCCCCCGCCGAGGCCCCGCGCGCCGGCCGCGGCGTCGTCGAGTCCGCCCCGCGCCGGCTCGTGCGCCTCGCACCAGCGCACCTCGAGGATCTCCAGGAAGATGTCGGCATCCGGCTCACATCCCGGGCAGTAGGCTCTGACGAGACAGGACTTCTCGGGGGGGATGTCCGTCACACACCGGGCCCGTGCAGAACCCGTGGCCGCTTGCGCATCTGGTTCGAGCCTAGCAGGCAGGCTGATCCGGGCCGAAGGAAATTATTCTGGGGGCGCGACTCGGGTCGCCGAGGATAGCCCTCAGCGCCGCCAGTAGCGCTTCAGCCCGAGATTGAGCGCGAGGAGCCAGGCGCCCAGGCCCATCACCAGCCACAGCGCCGCCATCACCGCCTCGCCGGTCAGGGTCAGGCGGGCGAAATGTGGCCAGACCCACCAGAGGCCGAAGATGAGCCCGGCCAGCCACACGAGCATCATCAAGGACCAGACGACAGCTTTCATGATCGGAAAGCCCGGGCAGCCCCTGGGACCGCGGGCTACCCGGGCAAGGATGGTCCTATCCGCCGAAGCGCTTGGCGATCTCGCCGGGCAGCACGGTGACGGCCCAGACGCCCACGCCGCCGAAGCCCGTCACGACCGTGATCCACAAGAGCCAGGTGTTCAGCCGGCCCACGGTGAAGCCCTCGGGCAGCCGCCGGTTGTTGAGCAGGAGGATCTGCCAGGCGCCGATAGAGCGGTAGACGAGGGCCGAGATGGCGACGCCGATCCAGAGGATGAACGGCTGCGCCACCGTGATGAGATAGAAACCGGCCAGCACCGCCGCCGTGACCACCATGAAGTAGTAGTCGCGGTACGGGCGCTTGGCGTGCCCCGTCACCGCGATGGCGTCGCAGGTCGTGCGGCCGATGAAGGTGTCGTAGAAGGGAAACTGCGCGTCGTACAGGGTCACCATGATGAACAGCAGCATCAGCCAGCCGGCCATGGGCCCCATCACGCCCTGGGCGATGGTGGCCATCTGCAGCGGCACCTGCACGCCGGTCGGGATCTTGCCGGTCTTGAGAAAGTCCTCGTGGAGGTAGGCGAGGCCGGCGACGGAATAGAGGTAGGTCATGCAGAGGCCGCCGATGATCGTCCACCAGAGGATCAGGCTGTAGCCCCCGACGTCCACCCACTGCTGCATCTTGCGACGTTCTTCGGGATCATTGGTGTTCCAGCGCAGCTCCTGGGCGGTGACCTTTTCCGGCGGCCGGAGCACGCCCGTCACCTGCCCGGCGTACTTGCCCATGCCGAAGCCGGCGCCGATGACCCAGAAGCTCACCCACATCAGGCTGCCGCCCGGCTGGTTGAAGAGGGCCAGCGCGTCGGTCTTGGGCAGCGCCTGCGGGTAGCCCTCGAGCAGGAAGCTGATGCCGAGATAGCCGAGCAGCACCTGCCAGTAGTGCTGGGGCTTGGCGGCGATCACCGTGACCGCCAGCACGAGCACGATGTTGGCGAACATGATGAAGGTGAAGAACTTGGACAGGAAGTTGTAGGTCCGGTCGGAGAAGTAGAACACCACGAGGACTGCCACCAGGGCGATGACCGCCCAGAGATAGTGCGGCGGCAGCCCCAGGATCGGCGGATTGCCGATACCGGTGAACCGGTGGGCGGCGATGACGGCGCCTCCCATCCACGCCGGCCAGGCAAAGGTCAGGATCGTCACCACCGTCCAGAACCACGGCCAGAACCCGTAGGGCTTGAGGTCGTTGGTGGCGGCGAAGAAGGAACGCCCGGTGCAGATGCTGTACTTGATGCACTCGTAGACGAGCGCGGTCTCGAGGACCACCGAGACCGTCATCAGCCAGTGCATCTGAAGCGTGCCGCGCGCGGACACGTTGGGTAGCAGGTAGGCCTCGCCGCCGCCGATCGAGATCCCGAAGTTGATGGCCTGCGGGCCCAAGGCCGCGAGCATGCCGGCCAGGGTGAGCGGGAACGGGTCGGGAACCTTGTGGACGGTCCGGTCTTCGGCGACCGGCCCGGTATCCATTACACGCGCCATCGCGCCCTCCCTTCGAGGAACCGCTCAAACGCCGCCCCCTGGCGGCGCTTGGTGCATCCAGATGGATGGCTGGGGAGGATACGGAATCGGGGTCGCGGGGGCGGAGCGCGCGAGGGCGAGCATCCCCGTTGACCATCGGCGTGGCCAGTGAGGACGTCGGAAGGGTGTCCGGACCTCCGGGATCGGAGCGCCATTGCTGTCTCCTGAACCGGACGGGTGGCCGACGGGCGAGAGTCTAGGAGCCTGCGCCGCCATTGTCAAGATCGCGTATCGCGCCATCCAGAATGCTACCGAGCGAGAATCGTCGCGCCATTCACGATGTTACCGTGCGTGGACTCTCACGCCCTTTCGAGACCGCAGCTCCGCATCATGGTCCGCGAAACGTGAGCGACCCGATGTACGATCCGCCGTCGAATACGCCGCTCGGTCTTCACGCTCACCGTGTCCGTGATGTCCTTGACGATCGTGAAACGCTCATCGCGGGTGCGCATGTGAAGCACCCGCTCGCCGGCGCCCTCCTCGAGGAGGAAGGCCACCGCGGGCCGCCGGACCGGCTAGATGCGGCGCGGCGTCTCTCCTCGCCAGCTCTCGAAGCAGGCGCCGTGCAAGCACAGGCTCTGTCCGTCGGCGAAGTCGGCGGTCACCTCGACGTCCTCGACGGTGATCGGGCGCTCGCACGCGTCGCAGTGGCGGCCGCTGCCTTTGCCGAACGCCGCCCTGTGGTGTGGGCCAGCCCGGAGCGTGCCGGCAGCGAGCTTCGCCTTCACGGCGGCCAGACGATCAGAGTCCTCCGAAGACCGAGGCATTGGACGCAGATGTAACCCCCAGGACCGGGGCCCGG
>Ga0187892_10010554_pt1 | contig 11654 bp, 5 predicted proteins | sample MA1701073metaG_FD_139345 | JGI IMG/M metagenome (GOLD analysis project Ga0187892, IMG submission 139345) | Bio-ooze microbial communities from a basaltic lava cave in the Kipuka Kanohina Cave System on the Island of Hawaii, USA - MA170107-3 metaG ... | reverse complement strand
CGTCCTACTGCCGCACGGCCAGTCGCCGCCACCTCTCTCAGAAAGGCTCGCGCCAGGGTGGTCTTACCAATCCCTGGCTCACCCGAGAGAAAGACGATTTGGCGCTCGTCGGCAAGAGATTTCTCTAACAAACTGTGGAGTTGCTGTAACTCAACCTCTCGACCCACGAAGCCGGATGGCAGTTGCCATGTGTCGGTTGGCGGGGGCTGAGAAGGAGTTGTCAGTGGCCAGTGATCAGTTGCCAGTTGGGGAATCTTAGCACCTGCCTTGTCTGGACTGGAAACTGAGAACTGACTACTGGTCTCTGGCGGAATAGTGGTGAGCGGAGCGGTGAACCGATACCCCCGTTTCGGCTCGGTTTTGATGAAGTGCGGCTCATGTGGATCATCTCTGAGCACCCGGCGCACTTCGCTCATGACCGTGTAGAGGGCATCGTCACTGACTACGGTCTCCTTCCATACCGCCTGCATCAGTTCGTCTTTGATAACTAACCGCCCTGGGTGTTGTACGAGATGAGCCAAGAGGGTAAAGGCGTGAGGGGTGAGATCAATTGCCTGCGGTCCCTGCCATAACCGACGATCGGCCACGTCGAGCCGAAACGGGCCAAACCAGAATTGCGCCGCTTCTCCCATATTACTCTAACCCCCCAGCTTTATCTTCGTGACACACCACGACGGAGATTGCAAGAGAAGAGTCAGTCCTAATGAGGTGGGCAGCGACAAGCGAGCGCAGAGCTTTCTCCGAGTGAGATATGCTACTCATAGACGGCATAGCACATCACCTTGGTTCAGAAACTATCTCAGTGGGCCGAGAGGCGGATGGTGCGCAATTGGAGAAAGATTAACATCGCCGGTCTCGCGCTTCCAGCGCATCCCACTGCGGCAAAAGCGCACAAGGATCATCACTCCGAGTGTCTATTTTGTTCCACCATCCTGATCAGTCCGCTGATGCTGGGGGCAAAGAAATATTCTCCACCCTTTAAAGTCACGAAGTTAGCAAATGGAAATGGTTTTCTCCGCGGACCATCCCACGTTGTTGGCCATTGCTGGCCCGCAAATTTTTTCTTTACTTGCCCGATGACAGGATCGATATTCGTTCCTCTTCCACCATTTGCTCGCCTTTGGAGAAACTCAAATTGATTTTCGATATCGCTCTGAAAACACATGAACAGAAGACCAACCTCTTTCTCTGGTCTATCCTCCAGGTCCTCATTCCGTTCCCCGTAGGTAATACCACGTCGAACGATCCGATGATTGCGTTCCTGTGCGTTTGCTTCGCGAGGATTCACTTGACGAATATGTGCCTGCAAGGGACAGCGGTCTCCCTTCGGGTCATCTTTATAGTTGAAATTATTCGGGATTGGGTTGTGTAATCCCTCGGTTCTCTGGAACACAATTGGAGTCCCATCTTCAAAGCGGCCAACAACGAGCGCACCGGCACGCTCTTCATTGTGGCCGGAGAAGCCAAGATTCTCTGCAAGCTTCTCCTCCGCCTCTTTGAAACCATGCACATTCTGCTCGAGTTTACGGAAAACCAGGTAACTGCCAAAACTCAGTTCTCCTTTCCCATTGGGGTCCTGAACCAATACAAGACCTAGCCCTGCTGACGGATTATATCTCACTGCACTTGGATCAAGATCTTTCTTGTCTTGTTCTTCCCTGATATCCTCCTGTAGAAGGAGGGGCTGGCTGCGGCCATCAACGTAGCCAAAGTGCTCGACTGTCTCGCCACGGTTGTTCTGTATGGCACGCCCTCGTTCTCCGGCAATAACGTCAGCACATTCTCTGACCTCCTGGAGAACACTGTGTACCTCACGATCCAACTCTAACTCATGGTGATGCGCGAGTAAGATCAATGCGTGGATGTCACCCCTGTATTCTTTGTCCCACCCTTGTGGCTTAGGGTCGTTCAAGGTTGCTTGGGATCTTTTCATCCCCGCAATGAATTTTCGATCATCAGGAGGCTTGACCCCAAGGGCCTGATACCCTTTCGCTGTCAGAAAAAGATTGACGAAAAGCCCCCCATTGATGCTGAGGCACCTGAAATCATCGATCTCCTCGAATTGTTTCTTGGCCGAGGTCACTCGTTTGGCAAACTTTGCAATCCATTGCTTTGCCTTGGCACGCGCTCTCGAGCGAAATCGTAAGAATATGAGCAGCGCATGGTCACGTCCATGTCCTTTGAGGATATTTCCCTGTAAATCGTCGAGGAGCAACGCAACAGCATCATCTGTAATTTTTCTACGGTCGATCGGCTTTGTCAGAATATCTTTCACTGCCATTGTCCACCTGCCCTTTACGAGTCAGCGGCGTAGGTCATCGAGCAATCGCCGCCTTAAGCTTTAGAGAAGCCCATCAAAACATAGCGAAGACCACCGTTCTCCAACCCTTGCCGCACCATTCTGTGTGCAGCAAGCGACTCTCTGAGTTTCTCTTGCTCGACAGAATTCACCTCTCTCTCCCTTACTTCGGCCTCTGTCAGAGCAATCGTTACGGTCCAAAAATGTTTTGCACGATCAGACACATCTTCAAACAAATCTTCACGAAACCCGGCTTCCCAGGCTGCGGCACGATATTCCGCAATCGTACCGATACAGGCATACCAATGGCGATTGAACATTTCTTCATACTCAGGGCCTGCAAGAACGCAGTCTGTAATAAGAACATGACCGCCTGAGCGGAGGAGCGCAGCAAGACGCTGAAACCACGCCTTACGTGGAATAGAGCTAGAAACATCTATAGCCACTGCGGCATCGAAGCAATTCTCCCCCGGCATTTCGAGGGCATCACAGACAAGCGGGTGTACCCGAGACCCAACACCAGCTTGGGCTGCGAACTGATTGACCCATTCCACATGGGATGGGGCAATCGTGATTGCTGTCACCCGCGCACCGAATTCCTGTGCCCAAAAGAGAGAACCCCCACCAAGGCCACAGCCGACATCGAGAATGTCCATGCAGTGCTTAGCACGGACACCCCAGGATTCTGCCGCGTGGGACAACAGACGCTCCTGCGCAGCAACCAATCTCTGACGTAATTCTGAAGGGCTTGCAGTGGGAGGAGAAGGTTCATCGATCAGACCGGTATGATAATGCACTCGCGGCCCTGGACCATAGCGCTGGAGGATGGCTTGTGTTTTCCCTTCGTAGTACGTCACCAGTTCTTGAATGGAAAAACACGAGTTCATAGGGCTTCTTTGAGAACCGGAGTAATTCCCCGTAGTAAGGCGTCTAGGCAGCCCAAGTGCTCTTTGCGCAGGGCACGCGCGGCTCTTGTTGCCCAAGTGACAACTTTCCGTTTATCTGCCTTGGATAACGTTGTATAGCGCGGGTCATGAGACTCAATATCTCTCACTACATGGGCAGCTATTCCGGCGTTCATCCCTATCGTCGCTGCGCGTTTGGCGAGTGTGGTGCCAAACCATAAGATTTGCAAGTACGCGGACCATTGGCGACCCGCGATACCCTCCGCAACCTCACAGAAAACTTTTGCATTCCACCGTTTGGTCCGCACCTCAATGTGTTGTGGTCCCACGGCAGCTATCATCTCCTGCGTGACAAGAGAAAGAGTTTGTCGAGGCAATTTTGCTTCGACTAGAGTGTGAAAGGCCAAAGTGAGGAGGATAAGCTGAGTACAAGGACCAATCCGAACGGGGTCGGCGAGGTAGGTAACCTCGCCGTCGCTGAGATCATCCGCGAGGTTACCGGCACAGAAGATAAAGTAGATTGCGGCTGCCCGTGTGAGAAGCTCTTGACGAGGCAGCCCAGCTTCAACTCCCGCATCGTAAGTAAATGCGAGAGTCCCTGGCCGTCCCGCTTTTAGTGCTGCCAATACGTCTTGTCTAGCTACTTCAGGAAGATGCTGACGATTGAAAATCCGTAAGGCTTCCTGAAAGACGACTCCCGCGCTCATGTGTTGTAGGAACTTCAACGTGTACGGTTAGAGCAGCACCTGACATTTATAGGAGCCATGCTTCTTATTTACGAGATTGGTTTCCTCGACCGCCTCCTCTAAACGCTCGTAGAGATCATCCACTATAGCTTGATTTCCGGGTGTCTGAATCAAGTTCTTCTCCAAGACCCCACCCGCTAACACATGATGAAAAGCTTCGATTAATCTTTCGACCTCAGGGGTGAATTTTACCGTGCCTTTTGCAGGCGAGCCTTGGGTTGCACCGGCTTCATATGCGAGGACTAGGTAAGTATACATGCGAGGCGTGGCAAACAGTGCAGTCCCCTCACCAAGAACATGCTCTGCTTTCAGTGGGGTGCGCGAGCCAGGTTTTTTTGAGCCAGGTTTTTTTGTCCCGTACGGCATAGTTCTCCTCTCCTTCTCTTATCGTAATTGTTCAGTTGTACTTGCCGCCCTTCTAACTTAGGGGAATTTCGCTTACATAGTTCATCCCTTCTCTTTCGTCAATCAAAAAGTCACAATGAGGAAGTTCCTAGCGCTAAGAGAGTTCTTGGAGTAAAGCCCTGGCTGACTTGAGGTCTGCGGTATCGCATCCTTCGGTGAACCAGCCGAGAATCTTCTCCAACATCCGCTGAGCTGCGGTGGTTTTACCCTGTCGCTGCCAGAGACGGCACAAACTCATTCCTGCTCGCAGTTCCAGGGACTTTGCATTTTGGTTGCGAGCGATCTCAAGAGCTGTCTCAAAACACCCTTCAGCTTGTATCTTTACACTTTGGTCCTTAGCCCGTGGTCTCCTTCGAACCTTCGCCTTGAGCTCCCCGACTTCAGACCTTAATAATAATTCTCCCTTTAACCGATGCAGTTCTGATTTCCATAATCGCTCTCCACTTTTTTCCGTAGCGGCAAGAGCTTCAGCGACTGCACGTAGCCCTTCTTCGGGTCGTTCTCCTTTCTCATATGCCTCAGTTAACAAACCAAGGAAATACGGACGTAAAACTTCTGCCCCTGTAGCTCGGTGAGCGTCCAATCCTTGGCGTATCTGGCCAATCCCCTCTTCTTCTTGCTCTTGTACGGTCAGTGCCCAACCTCGTAGAATGGTTCCCTGTGCTAACCGGTACGCAAAGCCTCGCTCTTGAGAAAGAACGATCACTTCTTCTGCCAGCTCTTGCGTCAACACGCTTTCCCGGCGGAGCTGATGAAACCAAGCCGCAAAAGCGAGAGCGGCAACGAGGCTAAAGGGATGATCCAATCCTCGCGCCAACGTTAGCGCTTCCCGGCTTCGTCGAAGGGCTTGGTCTGGATACCCAAGGAACCACAGGGTATGAGACGCATGCGATAAACACGCTACTCCTGGGTCCTGCCCATGAAGAAAAGAGAGCTGACGATACTGTTGAGAGTCGTAGAGAGCCAGTGCTTGTTCTAGATGTTCCAAAGATAGTGCGAACTCTCCCATGCCAGAGTAGGTGACCCCTAACGCGTGGTGGGCAGCTAGAAGAAGAGCTGGATCTTGCTGACGTTGGGCTAGGCGTAGACATTGCTCACCTAAATGTTGCGCTGTCTTGATTTCTGCCCGCGCAGTATAAAACACCCATAACCCCCAGAGCACAGGGAAAAGCTGAGGGACCTCTCCCACTTGCTGGCAGAGATGACGTGCGCGTGCATAGATTCTTTCCACTTCTGGATCTGCATAGCCTCTGGTAGCTAGCAACGGAACTCCAAGGGCGATCTGTAGTGTAAGTTCCTGTTGTGCACGTTCATCTGCTTGTGGAAAAGTGGTGACTAACTCCAACCCTTTAGTTAAATGAGTAATTGCTTCTTTATTGGCAGACCGCTGCAGTGCATTCTGGGCGGCTTGCTGTAGATACTGTACTGTCCGGCGATAATCTCGGCCCTGCTCAAAATGCAGGGCTAACTCTGCAGCAATCTCTCGCGTACGACTTCCATAGGCTTGCTCGAGCCGCTCGCCAATACGTAAGTGAAACTGCTGCCGCTGTTGCATCGGCACTCGTTCATGCCACAACTTTTGATACAGTGCATGGCGAAAGCCGTACCGTGTCGCTTGTATCCCGTCGGGCCACTCACTAAGGCCTGCTCGCCGGAGAAATTCTTCCCGTCGTACGAGGGTATCGCAGTGTTGTTCAATCCCTTCTATCTCTGCTTGTAAAGCAGCAGCGACAGTTGCAGCTGAGAACTCAGTACCGGCTATACTTGCGGCTTCCAGCGTCTGGGCGGCTTGTGGAGAAAGCCGCTCCATCTGCCGCTCGATCAACTGCCGGCTGGTCTCTGGCACCTGGCTTTCAATCGTCTCCAGCGTCCCCTGAAACCCCCAGCCGCCGTCGCCTTCGGTGAGGAAGTTCTGTTCAATCAGATCGTTGACCAGATTGACGAGAAAGAGCGGGTTACCTTCGGTTCGTTGTTGAAGCATGTCCACAAGGCGAGCCGGGAGCACGCTGATCGGAAATCGCTTCGCCAGATACTGCTCTACTTCGGCCGTCTGTAACCCCCTGAGGTCGAGCACGGAACACTGACTATGACTGCGTAACTCCTGCATCACCGCCCGTAGCGGGTGACCTTCAGCCAGCCCTTCTGTGGGGCGATAGGTGCCGAGGACGAGCAGCCGGGCCGGTTCACTGCGCCGAGCTAGCGCGGAAAGGAGATCAAGGGTTGAATAATCACTCCAATGTAAATCCTCTAGTAACAGAACAAGCGGGTGCTGGGGAGTAAGGATTTCAAAGGCTTCGAGCAACTCCCGCAACATCCGCTCCCGCGTGGTCCCCTGCAACTGCCGCTGAAGGGCTTCGTAGTCAGCCGGGTCTAAGAACGATGGCAACTGGATCAACCAGGTCGGTGCATGCTGACGGAACCAGTGCGGCAGAAACTCACCACCCGGACTCCGACACAATCTGCCGAACGCTTCGAGCACTGGGAGGTAGGGTTCGCCGGTCCCGTACTGCTCAATACATTGCCCGCGTCCTACTGCCGCACGGCCAGTCGCCGCCACCTCTCTCAGAAAGGCTCGCGCGAGGGTGGTCTTGCCAATCCCTGGCTCACCGGTGAGAAAGACGACTTGGCGCTCTCCATCGAGCGCTTTCTCTAACAAACTGTGTAGATGGCGTAATTCAACCTCTCGACCAACGAAACCGGGTGGCAAGTGCCAAGTGTCGGGTATCGCGGAAGGGGTTGGGAGCTGGGGGCTAGGGGCTGGTTTGGGCTCGGCACCTGAACCGTGAGGGGTGACCAAAGCAAGAAAGCGGTAGCCTTCCCGATGCACGGTCTTGATAAAATGCGGCTTATGCGGATCATCTCTGAGCACCCGGCGCACTTCTCTCATGACCGTGTAAAGGGCATCGTCACTGACCACCGTGTCGTGCCACACCGCCTGCATCAGTTCGTCTTTGGTGACCAACCGTCCAGGATGCTGGACGAAATACGCTAAGAGGGTCAAGGCGTGAGGGGTGAGATCAATTGCCTGCCGCCCTTGCCATAATTGACGATCGCCAATATCGAGCCGAAACGGTCCAAACAAGAATTGCATCATTTCTGCCATAGCCTCTCAGGCAAACCTCAGAACTTCCTCAGGACTTCTTCGTCTATTCAGTCATTATGCTTCTGCCACGCGGTCGTGACGATTGCAAGAGAACGAGAACCGGAGAAGGAGGGTGATTACCGGGAAAGCGCCATCACATTATGCGGAGGCGAGGTTAGGAGCTCAGTCCCCGTCATTTTTCAATACTGTAGTCCTTGATTGCCTACCTCGTTAGGAATCACGTTTTCAAAGTGTCGCCGTGATTGACTCTGTACGGGCGCTGTCACCCTGGGCATAGTCTATGAGGTGAGCCTTCAGCTCTATCTCGTACAGAGAACCAGAGGTCTTAGCCATGCGCTTCACGGAGATTTGTGCGATGGCTGAGCCGTTCCACACGGATGTGGGTCCTTGAGGATTTAAGGACTTTAGTGACCAGGTTGCCTCAGTGCCAGAATGCCTGGTTATTGGGATACGTTCTGAAAGTTTTATGGAATCAGGTGTCGCATTCATATATGACATGGGCGCATACACCGGAGGTACAACAATGGACAGACCCGCGATGCGATTATCAAGATCGAGATAGGAAACCAGGCTCACATGATAATCTCCGGACAGCAGGACAAAGCGAAAGGAGTTCGGATACTCACCCCAGACTTCAGCCAATTTTGTTAGCAACCACTTGCGGTCCTCGGGTGCCCACTGGAAAGTATCAGGCTGACCGGGGTTTGCTGGGTCAGTATCGGGTCGCAATCCAGGCAGAACCACGCTTCCAGTGACGATTACATTGAGCCGACTTTGGGCTTCCGCGCAGTCTAGCCATGATTCCACGTGGGTACGCTGTCTCTTCGACAGGATGTGGATAATCCCCTTCGATTGATGGCGATGGCTGCGCGAGTCAAGTACCAGTATACGAAGCGGTCCAGCGTCAAAATTCATCCATCCCCGACGTCCTACGCCGCCGCAAGAAGATTGAAAGAAGCGCCAGGCATCCTTCGCAGCGCTCAACGCCACAGTCTGTACTCTCTCCCGGAGATGGGGAGGAGCAAGCACAAGAGGAGCTTTTATCGGATAACCATCGGTATATTCATGATCGTCCGGGGTCATTACGACAGGCAGGTGAGCGAGCAAATCGCCCAAGGTCAGGCGCTTGACATCGACGGCACGGCTCAGAGCACTGCGGTGACGTTCCACAAACCGTTCGGTCGGATTCAGCGGATCGACAATGCCGGCTGTGGCGTCGGCATAGATTTGGTCGCCCACGAAGAGTGCGAAAGCTGGGTGTTCCGCAGACTCTGGAGCTGGCAGACCATGTAGGATGCGTTGCACGGCATGCTCAGCCCTATGACGGTCAAAGGGAAACCCAGGGTAGCGACAGGTGGAGGCGAGAAAGCTAATCGATTCTGATCCATCCCCGGATGTGTCGAGTAGCGCCGCTCGACGTGCAGCAACAGGCGCCTGCGCCGATCGAAGGTCGCCCCGTTCGACCTGTAACCGCACTCGCGACACGGTGTACGGTAGCGGCAAACGATCGTCGGCCAGCTTCTCCAGGCGTTGCTTCCTCAATTGGACAAGCTTATCAAGCCATTTATCTATTTCCGCTATTTCCGCCGTTGGAGGTTGCGCCACCTGCCACCGACGAGGCAATTGGTGGGTGCCTCGCAAAGCCGCAGGGAGCGGCTGCGTGTCAGCGTCTGCAACCAGACACTCGTGCACACTGAACAGTTCCAACTTCAATGCGGTGCCAGTTGTCCATTCACTAGATGTTAGTACAATGTTGCCAACGGCAAAGCGATAGGCGGTTGCGTCTTCATTCTTCGGCCTATACGGCGCCTGACTGGCTAACGAGCGTGCCGAGGCGGCGCGGCGGACTACGTACAAGCGATGGGTGCTGATATGTGAACCGGAACGTACCCGAGCGTATGCCCAACAACGAGTACCGGGCTGGCCCTTGGAGCCTTGCTTGCCATCGGAAAACCGATCATCCAGCAGAAAAGACACCCGAAATTGAACATGACCGTTTCGCGTACGTAAGGGGCCCATCATTGGGCCCAGGCGAGGCAAACGCAACACGGAACGCGCCTCGATATGAGGGCGCTCCAATCGACCTTGCTCTGCTTCACATTGAATGATGTCAAAGAAGTCAACTATCCCTCGGTAAACCAGCTCTGGCGCTTTCTCACCGATAAGCACGTCATAATGGCCGTGGCCCGGCACCAACCAGGCGGTGCGATCAGCAATGCGAGCCGGGGCGCGAGCAGGGGAGCCCGGCTTGGGTAATGCCTGAGCCGCCAAATCGGCCCAGTCGGGATGGAGCCGCGCGAAGAGCGCGGACGTTCGTTGGGCGCTTTCCGGATGGAAGAGCTCGTTTTCCTCACCGTGCAGGAAGGCGACTGGCAACGCGGCGTATTCGTGCACATTCTTGTCGTTCACGTAAACAGATTGTCCATCCTCGTCCACCAACCGTTCTGCCTCGACGCACTTGGCCGCATGCGCGAACACTCGCACATTCGCCTTGCCAAAGTGTAATGGCAGTTCCTGGTGGGTCTTGGCATTGAGATTACGGTGCTTAAATAAAGGCGCTTCAATGAAACGAACGCGCCGGCATGTAGCGCAGTCATCTTCGCTCCCACCATGAGTAGGGGGGCATTGCTCCTCATCGGGGATTGGCAGAGCAGCGAAAACACGATCCATCAAGGCTTCTCCCAAAGAGTCGACCGGACCGCACGCTGCAAAAGGCACGGTTCTATAGCCTACTGCGTCGCGAAGGAAAGCTGGAATCCAGGTGCGCGCCTGTGTTCCCGGTTGGCCGATGCACAACGGGTGAGTCTGAGAGATAATTGCACTTGCAAGCTTAGGGCAACGCGGCGCGGGCTGGTCTTCAGTAGCCGGTGCGGGTTTTCCATAATGGAGAAGACCAGAGAGCAGCGACATCCCGAGTGAAGCACCACCCAAGCAGTGCGCAAATACATGAATCTGGGGAAACTCAAGCCGCTTCTGTCGTTTTTGTTGAAACTCTTCCGTCAGAGTGTTCAGCACGTGATCTACGGCCTGTGGGAGATCGAACTGCGCTATTTGGTCTAGCGTGCTCGGTTCTTCGTGGATTGGTAAGCGTGTAGAAAGGCGGTGTTCGAGCACCCAAACTTCATAGCCTGCCTGATAGAGTTTCCCGGCGAGATTCTCAGGCAAAGTATTCATCGTAAAAGAATACCCCGATTGGGCGAAGGCGTGCACCAGGAGCACACTGCGCAGGCGTTGGACAGGCGTGCTATACCAATGTCCAGGCGTGAGCGCCGGGAGGCCATTCTCGGCGTCGGGACGGGCATAGCGCCAGAGGACGAGTTCGAACTTTGCATGGGGATTCACATCGGCAGCATCGCTCGATGAGGCGCCACGAGGCACCTCCAGGACATAACGTTGCACTTTTGGTGGGTCGGGTGGAGGAGGCTTTAATCTCAGTTTTTTGTCGGTGGCCATATCCGACAACGGAACCTGGCTATAGTTCGGTAGGCGGAAGTCAGGGAGGCGTGTCTTGAGAATGAAGCGGAGCAGCAAATTAGGGTAAGCACTGAGAGCTAAAAGGCCACTAGTGAGCTCCCCTGTAGGTCCCAATGTCAATGGCGGCTCACGGAGTAAGGCAGAAAAGTCCATCAGGAAACGGCCCCGGAGGAGATTGCCCAGTCGCCCTTTTCCTGGAACTCTCACGGTGAGGTGACCAGCCTGTTCGAGAAAGCTTTCGCGCAGTCTCGGTAAAGGTTGATTGGTTGCTGTGGCGCCTGCCAGCCGGCGGGTGAAGCATGTTTTGAGCCAACGCGCTAGCTCGCACCAGGTGGCCGGGTATTCGACCCGTTTGGTACCGATAAGCTCAATCTCACGAGGTAGTTCCTCGGCATCGGGCAGGTGGTTATACCAGCGGGCTGTTCGCTGCTCGTCCGGGTCGGTCGAGTTTTTGTTGACCGAATGAAGTGTCAGCCGCAAGTGGTAGTCCATCGTGCGCCGCTCGGCGCTATGCCCGAGTTGGCGCAGCCATGGTGGGAAACGTTGCGTCAACGTTTCGAGCCACGTTTCGCGTCGGCCGGGTTCTTTACACGCGGTCCGGATATCGGAAAAGCGCAGAATAACGTAGGTAAGCGCCGTACGTAGCCATGGGCCGATCTTCCAAATCCAACGGCGGCGCCATCGCCACCATTTGGGGCCATAGGGTGAGACCGCCAGCAGTT
>Ga0187892_10010552_pt1 | contig 11661 bp, 12 predicted proteins | sample MA1701073metaG_FD_139345 | JGI IMG/M metagenome (GOLD analysis project Ga0187892, IMG submission 139345) | Bio-ooze microbial communities from a basaltic lava cave in the Kipuka Kanohina Cave System on the Island of Hawaii, USA - MA170107-3 metaG ... | reverse complement strand
GAGGTTGGCGAAGCCGTAGCCCTGGAGCTTCGCCACCGCGCCACCCTTGACCACGGCCAGGGCGAGGCCGGGGATCTGCCGCTTGGCCATCTCGGCCACGAGGTAGTCGTCGACGGGGTCGGCGTGGCCGGCCTCGGCCCCGGCCAGGGCGAGCCACGAGAGGACCAGCAGGGCGGCGAGGGTCGGCCGGCGGATCGTCATGGGCGGGTCTCCTCTGGGAGCGGGCGCGCGGCGACCCACTATATGCCGCCGGGCCCCCCCCCCGCGCCGGCGGCTAGCCGTCCGTCACCGCGACGGCGCTGATCTCGAGCTTGCAGCGCGGGTGGGTGGCCAGCGCCACGACCTGCACCGTGGTCGTGGTGGGCAGGTGGCCGCCCAGGTACTCGCCCCACACCCGGTTCAGGTCGTCCTGCTCCCTGACGTCGGTGAGGTAGCGGGTCGCCGAGACGAGGTCGGCGAGGTCCGCGCCGGTGGCGCGGAGCGTCGTCCGCAGGTTCTCCATCGCCAGACGCGCCTGCTCGGTCATGGTCGGCGGCAGCGCGAAGTCCTCCTCGCGATGGGGATGGTGGTGGTAGACGGGGGCCGCCGTCACGCCGGAGACGAAGACGAGGCGCCCCCGGGCCACCACGATGGCCGGGGCGTAGGGCATGACGACGTCGGTGCGGCGGTCCGGGTGGTGCACGATGGCGATCTCTCTGGCCATGGCTCGGGTCTCCGTGAGCACGGGGTGACGGCGCGCGCCGCGGGGTCCGCCGGGCGCGCCCCAACCCTACACGCCCGGGCCGCCGGTTCGCCACCCTCGCCGGCCGCTCACGGCGGCGCTCCGCCGCGGCCCCGCCCGACGCTCCCGCCCGGGAGCGCAGCCCCCGGCGAGGCCCTTACGTCCCTCGCCCGATCGGCGTAGCATTGCGCCGAGCCCAGACGGAGGAGGACCCGACGATGCCCAGGAAGAACGCCCGCCCCGTGCCCGCGCCCGCGACCGACGCCGACGCCGACCCCCGCCACCGCTGGGACCGGCCGCTCCAGGCCCCCGGCCACATGCAGGTGGACTTCGAGGAGCGCGTGGACTTCCGCCGCCTCCACGCCTACCGGCTCGCGCGGGTGCGCCAGGCGCTCGGGGGCTCGGGGCTGGGGGCGTTGCTCCTCTTCGACCAGCACAACATCCGCTACGTCTCGAGCACCGTGATCGGCGAGTGGGCGCGGGACAAGCTCACGCGCTGGTGCCTCCTGACCGGGCCCGGCACGCCGTGGGTGTGGGACTTCGGCTCGGCCGCCCGTCACCATCGCCTGCACGCCCCCTGGCTCGAGCCGCGCCAGTCGCTGGCGGGCATGGTGGGGCTGCGGGGGGCGGTGTCGCCGCGGGCCGGGCTCTTCACGAAGGCGGCCGAGGAGATCAAGGCGATCCTGGCCGCCGAGGGCGTGGCGGGGATGTCGCTCGGGGTCGACGTGGTCGAGCCACCGTTCCTGTTCGCGCTCCAGGCGGCGGGGATCGAGGTGCGCGACGCCCAGCAGGTGATGCTCGAGGCGCGCATGCTCAAGAGCCAGGACGAGCTGACCTTGCTCAACATGGCGGCGGCCATGGTGGACGGCGTCTACCAGGACATCGCCGGGGCGCTGCGGCCGGGCGTGCGGGAGAACGAGATCGTCGGCCTCGCCACCAAGCGCCTCTACGAGATGGGGGCCGACTGCGTCGAGGCCATCAACGCCATCTCGGGGGAGCGCTGCAGCCCCCATCCCCACAACTTCACCGATCGCCTGGTGCGCCCCGGGGACCAGGCCTTCTTCGACATCATCATGTCGTTCGTGGGCTACCGGACGTGCTACTACCGCACGTTCAGCGTGGGCCGGGCCACGCGGGCCCAGCTCACCGCCTACAAGAAGGCGCGGGAGTGGATGGACGAGGCCATCGCGCTGATCAAGCCGGGCGTGGGCACGGACCGCATCGCCCGGGCCTTCCCGAAGGCGCAGGAGATCGGCTTCGACGGCGAGATGGCCGCCTTCGGGCTCAACTTCTGCCACGGGCTCGGCCTCGGGCTCCACGAGCGGCCCATCATCAGCCGCCTCAACTCCTTCGACGACCCCATGGAGCTCCAGGCCGGCATGGTCTTCGCGGTGGAGACCTACTGCCCGGCCGCCGACGGGGTCTCGGCCGCCCGCATCGAGGAGGAGGTGGTGGTCACGCCGAGCGGCGCCCAGGTGATCACGCTCTTCCCCGCCGAGGAACTGCCGGTGGCGAACCGCTACTAGGCGGCGCCCGCCGGGTGGGCGGCGCCCGTCAGGCCGGCAGGCCGAGGAAGCGCGCCGCCGTCTCTCCCTCGATGCGCGCCTGGGTGGCGGGGTCGAGCGCCGCCTCGGCGAGCGACTTGAGCGGGTCCGGGTCGCCCATGTCGAAGGGGTAGTCGCTGCCCAGCATGACGCGGTCGCCGCCCAGCTCCTCCAGGAGGAAGCGCAGGTTGCGCGGGTGGAGCGTGAGCGAGTCCACGTAGATCCGCCGGGCGTACTCGCGGGGTTCCTTGGGGATGGCGGCCGGCCCTTCGGGACGCACCTTCCAGCCGTGGTTGAGCCGCGCCAGGGTGTAGGGGAAGGCCCCGCCCCCGTGGGCGAAGGCGATGCGCAGGTCGGGCAGCCGCTCCAGCACCCCCCCGAAGATGAGCTTGGAGATGGCCAGCGCCGTCTCCAGCGGGTTGCCCACGATCAGCGGGAAGTAGTAGCTCGGCATCCGCTCCGCGCCCACCAGCGGGGTGGCCGGGTGCACGAAGATCGCCATGCCGAGGTCGCGGCAGGCCTCGAAGAACGGGAAGAGGAGTGGGTCGTCGAAGTCGCGCCCGCCCGGGCACGTCCCGATCTCCACCGCCCCGAGGCCGAGCCGCTCGCGGGCGTGGCGGACCTCCGCGATGGCCAGCTCGGGGTCCTGGAGCGGGACGGTGGCCATGCCCGAGAAGCGCGCCGGATGCGCGGCCACCACGGCCGCCACGTGCTCGTTCTGCATCCGCGCGAAGGCCTGGGCGGCGCGCGGCTCCGCCCAGTAGCAGAACATCACCGGCGGCGGGGACAGCGTCTGCCGGTCCAGCCCGAGGCGGTCCATGTCCTCGATGCGCCGCGCGGGGCTCCACGCCTGGTCGGTGATGGCGCGGAAGAACCGGTCCCCCGTCAGGAGGGTCGCCCGGCAGGGCTCGGTGGGCTCGATGCGCGGCCAGGCGCCGCCCCCGTAGCGGGCGGCGAAGTCCTCCCACCGGGGCGGCACGATGTGGGTGTGCAGGTCGATGCGCACCGCTACCGCGCCTCCGTCCGGCCGATGCGCTTGATGACCTGGGCCAGGGTGGTGGCGTCCCGCTCCCACCAGGCCTTGAACTCCTCGGCGTCCTGGTAGGCGATGGGCGTCTGGACCTTGTCCATGGCCCCCGTGAACTCCGGCTCCTTCACGGCCTGCCGGACGGCCTCGCGGAGCGCCTGCACCACGGCCGGGGGCGTGTCGCGCGGGGCGGGAACGGGACCACGATGGTCACGGGCCGCGCCGGGTAGGGCTCCTGGGCGGGCGCCGCGACGGGCAGGAGCGCGAGGGCGAGGAGACCGACGACGAGGGGCCACACGCTCATCATGACGATCCTCCTGGGGGACGCGAGGGACCGGCGGTGCGGGACGGCTCGCGGGGTCAGGTCCCCCGCTGCCAGGGGGGCACCGAGCCCAGGTGATCGACGACCCCGCGCACGTTCGGGACGTTCTCGGTGAGCACGCGGATGGCGCGGCGCTCCTCGTCGGACTCCACGTACCCCCACAGCTCGACGACGCCGTCCTTGACGATGACGTTGAGGGTCCCGTGGGAGAGCCAGCCCTGCTGGGCCAGGGCCCGCGTGGTGTCCTCGCGGATGGCGCGGTCCTCCACGCGCAGGGGGATGACGGTGACGCCGGTCCGCTCCGCGGCCAGGCCCTGGAGCAGGTTGGCCCGGCTCACGATGCCCACCAGCTTGCCGTCCCGGACCACGGGCACCCGCTTGATCCGCCGCTCCTCGAGGAGCCGCGCGATGTCGCCGACCGGGGTGTCCTCGTCCACCGTCACCACCTGACGGCTCATGACCTGGCCGGCCTTGGAGCCATGGGCCTTGGCGTACTCGTCGGCCGCCTCGCGGCTGCCCATGGCGAGCTGGAGCCACCACGGGCGGCTGCGCTCCGTGTCGAGCTCGGGCCGACGCATGAGATCGCCCTCGGAGACGATGCCGACCACCCGACCGCTGTCGTCCACCACGGGAACGCCGCTGATCTTCCGATCGAGGAGCAGGCGGGCCACCTCGGGCACCGGCGTCTCCGGCGTCACCGTCACCACGTTGGTGGTCATGATGTCCTTGGCGTGCATGGATGGCTCCCGGGCTGATGGTGCGCGCTGGTCGGCCCCGCCCCTGGCGCGGCCGCTCCCCGGCGGCGGCTCGAACGCCGGGCGTGAGCCGCTCGGGGCAGTCCGACCCTAGCCTCGGCGCCGGGCCCTGTCAAGCCGCGCCAGGCTGACCCCGGACGGGACGGTCGCCGGACCGGGCGCGGAGGATGCTGGCCCGCGCCGGCTCCGTCGTTGACAACGGGCAGGGTCGGGGGTGCAATGGCGGGGCACACGCGATTCCTGCTCGGCGGCGGCGCGTGACGACGGCCCGCCATACCCCAGGAGATCCCATGAAGCTCGTGCACGTGACCGACACCCACCTCGTGCCGCGCGGCGAGCGGCTGCACGGCCTCGACCCCTGCGCGCGGCTGGAGGCCTGCGTCGCGGACATCAACCGGCACCACGCCGACGCCGAGCTGTGCGTGATCACCGGGGACCTCGCCCACCACGGCACCCGCAAGGCCTACCGCGACCTGCGGGCGGCCGTCGCCCGGCTGACGATGCCCGTGCACCTGCTCGTCGGCAACCACGACCGCCGCGACGCCCTGCGCGAGGTGTTCCCGGAGCTGGCCGTGGACGCGCACGGGTTCGTCCAGCGCGTGGTGGCGACGAGCGCCGGGACCTTCCTCCTGCTCGACACGGTGGAGCACGGCAAGGGCTGGGGGTCGTTCTGCGCCGCGCGCCGCGCGTGGCTCAAGGCGCGGCTCGACGAGGCGGGCGACACCCCGGTGTTCCTGTTCATGCACCACGCGCCCTTCCACGCCGGCCTCCCCGCGGTGGACCGGCTGGGGCTGGGCGGCGACGGCGAGCGGCTGGGCGAGCTGCTCGCTCCCTACCGCAGCATCCGGCATCTCTTCTTCGGCCACTTCCACCGGCCCATCTGCGGGAGCTGGCGCGGCATCCCCGTGTCGACGATGTGCGGCACCAACCACCAGGTGCCCTTCGACTTCGACGCGCTGGAGGTCGTGCCGAAGAGCCACGAGCCCCCCGCCTACGCGGTGGCCTTCATCGATCCGGATCAGGTCATCGTGCACTTCCACGACTACCTGGACGCCTCGGCGCTGCCGTACGACAAGCCGAGCGAGGGGCGGCCCGACTTCGTGCCCCCGCGGGCGGCCCGGGCCGGCCCGGGGCGGACGGCGCCGTGACGGCGCGGAGCGGGCGGCTCGCCGTCTACGACGCCCCCGGGGCGCCGTTCGCGGTCCGGAGCTTCCCGCTGCGCCCGCCCCGCCCCGGGGAGGTGCTCGTCAAGGTGCGCATGTCGACCATCTGCCGCTCGGACATCCCCTCCTACCTTGGCCACCGGCCGAGCCCGTGCCCGGGCGTGCTCGGCCACGAGATCATCGGGACGATCGCCGAGCTGGGCGAGGGGGTGACGGCGGACATGCGTGGCGACCCGCTCGCCGCCGGCGATCGCATCACGTGGAGCGAGTACTTCATCCCCGGCCCGAGCTACTTCACCGACGTGCTGGACCTGCCGCAGAAGGCGCCGGGCGTCGAGAAGTACGGGCACATGGCCGTGACGCGGGACCCCCACCATCACGGGGGCTTCGGCGAGCACTGCTACGTCCTGCCCCGCTCGTGGATTTTGAAGCTGCCCGCCGAGCTGACCGACGAGGAGGCCACCCCGATCAACTGCGGGGTCGCCACCATGGTCGGCGTGTGCGGGCGGGCGGGGATCGGGGTGGGGGAGACGGTGGTGGTGCAGGGCCTCGGGCTCCTCGGCCTCTACGGCGCCGCCATCGCGAAGGCGCGCGGGGCGCGGCTGGTGGTCGGCCTCGACACGGTCGCGGCGCGGCGGGAGCTCGGGGCGCGCTTCGGGGTGGACCACGCCCTCGACCCGGCGGCGCTCGGCGAGGACGACCTGGTCCGTGAGGTGCGGGCGCTCTGCCGCCCGGCGGGGGCGGACGCGGTGATCGAGGTCTGCGGCGACCCGGCGGTGATCCCCTCGGGGCTCCGCTTCCTGCGCACGGGGGGGCGGTACGTGCTGGCCGGCGTGGTCAACCCCGGGGCGTTCGTGCGCGTCGACGCCAACCTCGTGCTGCGCGAGCTGGTCACGCTGGTCGGGGTGCACAACTACCACCCACGGCACCTGATCGAGGAGCTCGAGTTCGTCGTGGCCAACCGCGCGCGGTTCCGGTTCCACGACCTGGTGGACGGCACGTACGGGCTCGAGGACGTGGACCGGGCGATGAAGGATGCCGCCGCCCGGCACGTGCTGCGCGCCGCCATCGTCCCGTGACGGGGGCGTCCGGGCTCACTCCTGGGAGGGAACGAGCGATGCGACTGACTGGGAAGATCGGGATCGTGACCGCGGCCGCCTCGGGCATGGGCAGGGCGGGCGCCCTGCGCTTCGCGCAGGAGGGCGCGCAGGTCGCGGTGGTCGACGTGGACGCGGCCGGCGTTCAGCGCGTCGTGAGCGAGATCACCGCGGCCGGCGGCACCGCCCACGGCATCACGGCGGACCTGACGAAGGACGAGGACTCCCGCCGGATCGTCTGGGACACGGTGGGCCGGTTCAATGGCCTCGACTTCGTCTGGAACCACGTCGGGCACCCGGGGCCCGCCGCCGTCGAGGGGGTCGATCTCGGCGCCTTCGACCTGGCCGTGGCCCTCAACCTGCGCACGGTGCTGGTGACGACGGAGGCGGCCATCCCCGAGCTCCGCGCCCGCGGCGGCGGGAGCCTCCTGTTCACCGCCTCCACCTCGGGGCTCCAGGGCTCCGCGTACAGCCCCGTCTACTCGATGTGCAAGTTCGGCGTGGTCGGGTTCGTCAAGAGCCTGGCCGTGCGCCTGGCCAAGGAGAAGATCCGCGTCAACGCGGTGTGCCCCGGGCCCATCGACACGCCCATGCTGCGGGTGTTCGTGGCCCGGCCCGATCAGAAGTCCACGGCCAGGATGGACCCGGAGGAGCTGGTGCGAAAGCGCGCGGCGGGCGCGGTGCCGCTCGGCCGCACCGGCCGCCCCGAGGAGGTCGCCAACGCCGCCCTCTTCCTCCTCTCGGACGAGGCCTCGTTCATCACCGGCGCCGCGCTGCCGGTCGACGGCGGGGTGACGGCCGCCTGAGCCGCGGCCCGCTCTGCCCTCAGGCCGCCGCGGGCAGCCCCCCCATGCGGGCGAAGGCCGTCAGCTCCCGGGGGATGTCGGGGCCGGCCGGCTGATACGCGATCTCCGTCACCCCGCGCCGGCCCACCTCGTCGATGCGCGCGCGGAGGGCGGCAGCCTCCCCCGTGAACGTGAGCGCCCGGATGACCTCGCCGGTGATCACCCCGCGGTCGATGGCGTTGACGTAGGTCAGGTGGCCCTGGTGGGTGTGCAGGTGGCGCTCGGCATGCGGCAGGGCCTCGATGGCGGCCCGCCACGCGGCGCCGCCCGGCAGCTCGCCGAGCGGGAGCCGGCCCGGCGCCTCGGGCACGTCCCACGCCCGGTGGAACACCACCGCCGCGCCCGCCCCCGCCGCCGCCATCACGCGCTCGGAGTCCAGCGCCTCGCCGGGGTCCAGCACGGTGCCGAAGGCGAGCAGCACCGACCACGCGAAGCCGGCGACGGGCGTGGGGGCGAAGACCCCGGCGTCCAGCTCGCGCGCGACGGCCTCCCCCCGCGGCCCCGCCACCCCGAACACGAAGGGGACGCGGATCGGCCGCGGCGGGGCCTGGCCCGGCCCGTGGAGCATGCGCGTGAGCGCGCCGTCCACCTCCACCGTCTCCCCCGCGAGGAGCGCCCGGAGGTCTCTCGCATAGCGCGCCACCACGCTCCAGGAGTTCGGGCGCTGGCCCATGGCGAGCCGGCCCGTGAACCCCGAGCCGATGCCGACGTTGACCCGGCCCGGGGCCAGGTCCACGAGCGTGGCCACCGCGGCGGCCGTCACCAGGACGTGGCGCAGGCTCGGGATCAGGACGCCCGGCCCGAGATCGATCCGCCGGGTGCGCTCGGCGGCCCGGGCCAGGGTCGCCCACACGTCGAGCTGGAGCGCCGGGGTGTCGTACACCCAGGCCCGGCGGTAGCCGAGCCGCTCGGCGAGCGCGATGTGCTCGGGGGTCTCGGGCACCGGCGGGAACGCGCAGGAGATGTCCATGGCGGCCGATGGTGCCCCGCCGCTCATGCCCCGTCAAGGGCCCCGGGGAGGGCCGCCTCCGGCCCCTCGTGCGGGCCGCCGTGGGTTGACAGGTCCCGGCCTCTCGGGTAGGGTGACTTCGCGGGGTGGAGCAGTCCGGTAGCTCGTTGGGCTCATAACCCAAAGGTCGTCGGTTCAAATCCGACCCCCGCAACCACGAATTTCCAGCAGTTGAAGGGGCAGCGTCGAGCTGCCCCTTCAGTTTGTCCAAGGAGCGCTTAGGGAAAGGAACGGGCGAGGGTCATTCCCGAGCGCGCGCAGCGTATCTCATCTTGGACATGGCGTCGGCCCAGCCCGTCACGGTATATTCACCTCCGTGGCTGACGCTGCCAGCGCACTTCGCCTCACCCTCGACGAGACGCTTTTCCCGCCGCACTTGGAGCTTCTGCCCTCCGTCGACGAGCGCTACGAGCTCGAGCTGGCATTCTATGAGAGCCGCATCCTCAGTGACGCTGAGCTGATTCGGAACGGGGCATACTTTGCCCGGGTCGGGGACGCCCTAACTCGGCACTTCCTGATGTGCAGGGGAGAAGCGGTCAAGCTTCCCCAGCACTCCTCCTCACGCCTGCGGTCGTTCTTCCAGACCAAGCAATTCAAGACTGGCTACGGCACGCACGGACTGTTCCCCTACCGGGGGAAGTTCCACCCGCAGATGATCAAGGGGCTCATCAACGTCATGGGCCTCAAACCAGGCGAGACGGTACTCGACCCGATGATGGGGTCGGGGACGGTCCTGATCGAGGCAGCGCTGATGGGGATCAACTCGGTCGGCGTCGACGCGAGCCCGTTCTGTCAGGTGATGGTGCAGGCGAAGCTCGACGGCCTCACGATGCCCATTGAGCCGCTCCACGACGCCGTGAGGCACAATGAGGGCCTTTTCCGGTACTTTTCCGAGCTAGCCGCCTCACGTACGAAGCCGACGCTGACGAAGAAGCGCCCCGATCCGTTTACCCTAGACTTGTTTGCGCCAGCCCCGGTCCCTCGCGGCCGACGCAAACTGCCGATCGAGGGCCTGGCGAACGAGACGGTCTTCAACTTTCTCCGGCTGGTCTTTCTCGACAGCGCCGGATACTCCGAGCGCAGCCAGCGCAAGCTCCCGCTTGACCAGTTCAAGGCGATCCTGGAGCGATACGTCTTCGTGGTGGAGAAGATCCAGAATGTCCTGCGGGGAGCGGAGTCTGAGCTCGGCGGGGCAAAGTCGCTCGTGGGCGACGCCCGGGAGCTGTCCCTCGAAGACGCCTCGGTCGACGGGGTCGTGTTCTCGCCGCCGTACAGCTTCGCAATTGACTACCTGGAGAACGACGCTTTCCACCTCGACTTCCTGGAGGCGGACCTCGGACAACTCCGCGAACGCATGGTCGGCTTGCGGGGCGAGGCGCTGCCGGAGAAGTACGAGCTCTACAAGCAGGACATGGAGCGTGTGCTGGCCGAATGTGCGCGCGTCCTGCGGCCCGGCCGGCTCTGCGTGATCGTGGTTGGAACCAACAACAATCAGCTAGCGAAGATACTCGACGTGCAGCCTGAGGAAGTTCACGGCATCGACGAGATCCTGACCGAGCTCGGCGGCCGCCATGGGCTGCGGCTCGTTCGTAAGCTCGCACGCCAGATCACTGGCATGGCGAACACGATGCGGACGGAGTTCATCGTGATGCTCCAACGCGAGTAAGAAGTCGCTACAGCAGAGCGCGGCCGTCCGTCCCTTTTTCGATTCTGGGCACCTTCAGGTCTTCCCCATCATGCTCGACTGCTATCACGGCCAGCCCGCCATGATCCCACGAGATCTGCTCCCACACCGGAAAGTAGGTCGCTAGCTCCTCAAAGTTTCCTACCCGGTCCGTCAGATAGGCATACAACTTCCGAGTCGGCAACACGAGCACACCACCGAGACAATCGCCCCTGATGTGCTGAAGCAGAAATCGATTCAGGGCGCGGTGGCTGGATGAGATGTTCCCTGTCTCCCACTCCATACCGAAGTACCGGCCGTCTTTCCTTCGCTTGACGGCGTCAAAGCGACCGGGGTTCTGGCGATCGTCCGTCGACCAACCGTCGTCGGCGAGCGAGACCAAGAACGCCTCCTTGATCGGGACGACGCCGTTGCCTTTTCCGCGCTTCTTCCCCGACTGGGGGTGAATGATGAACTTCTTCGATGGGTTACCCTTCGGCCAGACGACCCGCTGAATGGCGCGTTCGACGTCCCGCAAGGCCGTGTTCCAGAACGGATCGTCGGCCAGTGTGGGGGCTTGAATCAGATAGCGAATCTGCACGAGCTTCACGGGGCGGTGAGTGTGGCACCCTGAGTCAGGGAGTGTCAAGGACCCCCATCGGATCAAAACTCTGGTTACCGAGGGCCGGACCTAAGATCAGAAATCACGGTTACCCGAGCCTCAAAGGAAGGGGCCGTGACACGAGCGAGCTTGCAAGAGTATGCAGCGGTCAGCGCCAGCGCTACCAGCAGGCCACCAGCCGGGCCGAGAAGCACCGCCTCCTGGACGAGGTGGTCGCCATCACCGGCATCCACCGCAAGGCGGCGATCCGGCTGCTGCGTCTGGCGTCGCAGGCCCGGCGGACACCGGGACCGGGCGGCCGCCCCTGGGAGTACGGCCCGGAGGTCGCCACCCCGGCCAGGATCGATCCTGTGGCAGGCGGCCGGCCGCATCGGCGCCCATCGACTCCACCCCTTCCTGCCCGAGCTCCTCGACCGCCTCGTCCAGTGCGCCGAGCTCACCCTGGCCCCCGCGCTCGATAAGCAGCAGCGCCGGGTGAGCGGCGCCACCCTCAAGGGCTTGCTGGTGCCGGCCCGGGCCCAGTACCCCCGCGGGGAGCGACGCTGACCCACCCCGGCCCCAGGCTCAAAGCACGAGATCCCCATCCGCACCTTCACCGACTGGGATGACGGCGGCCAGGCTTCCTGGAGATCGACCAGGCCGAAAACGCTCGATGCTGCAGACGTCTTCCGCCTAGAAAAGCGTATTCGTCCGGCTCACAACCCAAAGGTCGTCGGCTAAAATCCGACCCCCGCAACCACGAACACTCAGGGGTTAGCGGACGCGACAGTCGCTATCCCCTTTCGTTTATCTAGACTGAAGTTCCCCCGTCCTCCGAGCGAACTTCCTGTGTTGTTTCGAGGAGATAGGTCACACACCGCGTGCGCGCTTCTGTCTACACCGCGACCGTCTTG
>Ga0187892_10010550_pt1 | contig 11663 bp, 10 predicted proteins | sample MA1701073metaG_FD_139345 | JGI IMG/M metagenome (GOLD analysis project Ga0187892, IMG submission 139345) | Bio-ooze microbial communities from a basaltic lava cave in the Kipuka Kanohina Cave System on the Island of Hawaii, USA - MA170107-3 metaG ... | reverse complement strand
CATTCCACGATTGACTGGAAAGTCTTCCCACGGCTCGAAGCCGGTCACCTGGTTATCTTTGACTTTGAGCTGAATACCGCATTGCACGCCGCAGAAGCAGCAATGGGTCTTGACCAAACGGTCCGGCTCCTCGCCAGAAGCCCAGCCTCCGGGCGGCACGTCATGGAGATGGGGACCGTACAGCTCGATCAATTCAGAAATGGATTGTGGAATGTGTGCCATTGGATCAGTTCACCAGCGCCCCGCGGTAAGCCACGAGCGACTCCGAATCCTTGGCAGCGTTGCGCTCGTGCTCCGAGGCGCTTTCGTTGGTCGAGATCACGACTCGACTTCTGGCGATCACCCGTCCCTGTGAAAACCCGATCAGTCTCCGCCGGCAACGAGGGCAAACCTCGGAGTAATGCCCAACGGTTCCGTCCATCTGCCAGTTCAGACCCACATCTGCCAGCACGGCTTTAAGATCCTGCACATGCATGGCGCCGGCGAATCCCTCTTTGCAAACGCGGCACTTCGCAGGCGGCATCGCTGCATTCGATCGCTTATAGATGGCTACGCTGAGCTGGGCAGGACGTTGGAAGATGTGAAAGAACTTCCCAAAAGGCAGGTAGAGCAATGTGGCCACCACGGTCAGAGCATGGATCAGGGAGATGGCGCTGTAGCCATAGCCGTGCAGAGAGTGCATGCTGAACGTGAGCATCAAGCCTGTCAGAGCAATCGCCAGCAGGAGCAGCAGCGGTACCAGGTCGTTGCCGAATTGCTGTCGCGCAATCGAGCCCGGATCCTTCAACCGCCGTCGCAGCGCCAGCGAGACACCCACAATCACCATGACGGCTGAAACGTTCAGCAAGTTGAAGATCACATACCGCTTGATTGAAGCGATATGAAACTCATCTACCACCAGGCCAAATAGGAAGACCCGGTAGATGAGCGGATCATCCAGACGCGTTTCGAAATGAATCCAGCCGAAAACGAGCGGGAACGTCACTGCGGTGGCTAGCAGACACCCCCAAGCAAAACAGAAATGCGCGAACCAACGCACCTGGCTACGCTTTCGGATGAAGTTCTGTGCCAATAAGTTTGAACCGGCGCCCTGGCCGAACAAGGCGAGGTTTCGCCATACCTGGCCCCGCTCAAACATCAGGCTCCAGCCGCGGCGCCAGTACACTTTCGTCGCGGGACGCTGCAGCCAGACCGCGTAGCGATAAGCAACGCCAAATGCGGCGAACACCGTTCCGAAGGTGTAGGTCAGCAATGCCGGGTCGTAGTCCCGCAGGCTGCGCGAACCTGCCAGGATGCCGCAAAAAACTAACGTCATCGAACAGAATCCGGCGATGGCCCCGCGAGCATCGAGCGAGCGAATGAATCTAAGCATTGATCAGCTCCTCGTCCTTCGCATCCGTTCGGCGGGAACTTACCGCGGGGTTTTGCGCGGCATGGTGTTCTAGAAAATCGATGACGTGGCTGCGGTAGCGGTAGTATGCCGGATGCTCCAGGACATCTGTCCTCTGGCGCGGTCTGGCAAACGGCACTTCCAGCACCTCGCCCAGTGTTGCCGCAGGGCCATCCGTCATCAGCAGAATCCGATCTGAAAGGTAAAGCGCTTCATCCACATCGTGCGTCACCATCACGACGGTCTTGCGGTTCTTCTCCCAGACTTGAAGCAATACGTCCTGCAGTTCGAAGCGCGTTAACGAATCGAGCATGCCGAAGGGTTCATCGAGCAACAGAAACCGCGGCTCCAGTGCCAAAGCTCGGGCAATAGCCACACGTTGCTGGGTGCCGAGAGAAAGCTCTGCAGGACGGTGGTTTGCCACTTCTTCGACGCCGACCAGGGCCAGATACCTCCCTGCGTGTTCTTTTTGCTGGCGTGCAGAAAGACCTGGAAATGCCTGACCCGCCGCAAGCGCCGCGTTCTCCAGCGCCGTGAGCCAGGGAAGCAGGCAGGGCGATTGGAAAACAACGCCGCGCTCTGTTCCGGGCTCCAGCACCTCTTTGCCGTCGATGCACACGCCACCCATCGTGGCCTGTTGCAGCCCGGCAATAATGGAAAGAACCGTTGACTTGCCGCATCCGGAATGCCCGACGATGGAAACAAACTCACCGCCTGCGATCTTGACGTTGAAATCCCTCACTGCCGGATAGATTCCTGCGCTCGTCTCAAAGCTCTTGCCCAACGCGCTGATTTCGAGTGGATGGATCATGAGTCACCTTCTGTGACGACGGAAGAAACGGCCACGTAGGATTGACTCAGTTCGGGAGCCGTCATTTTGGCCTCCGAAGTCGTTGTGAGGATTCCCGTCAGGCACTCGACGATACGCGAACGAATCCGTACGGCTGCTTCGTCGTGCATTAGCTGCGCGGCACTCCTTGGCTTCATAAGCGGCACTTCCACTGGAGCGCCCAGTGTGGCGCGTGGCCCGCGAGTCAATGGCACAATGCGGTCGGAAAGCAGAATGGCTTCGTCAACATTATTTGTGATCATCAAGGTGGTCACCGGTCTTCCTGCTTCGCTACACAGCCGGGCTAGTTCCTGTTGAAGGTTAGCGCGCGTGAGCGCGTCCAGTGCGCCAAAGGGTTCGTCTAAGAACAGGATGGCGGGCTCGACGGCAAACGCTCTTGCGATGGCCACGCGCTGACGCATCCCACCAGAGAGCTGTCCGGGCCGTTTTTGCAGGGCCTTGCCTAGTCCGACCATTTCCAGATAACGCACCGCTTGTTCTTGCTGGCGCGGGCGCGACCAGCCGGGAAACGTGCCTTCCACGGCCAGACGCACGTTTTCCAATGCCGAGAACCAAGGCAAAAGTGAGTAGTTCTGAAAGACAACGGAAGCCTGGGAGGAGAACTTGGAAACGGGATCACCGGCTAGTCTTACCTGGCCACGGTCAGCAGCCAGCAATCCAGCTGCGATACTGAGCAGCGTGGACTTTCCAGATCCGGTGTAGCCGACGATCGAAAGAAACTCTCCTTCCTCAACAAACAGATTGATGTTCTCCAGGACCTCGCGACTCACTTTTCCAGACTGAAAAGTCTTGGCGACGTTTCTCAGTTCAATGAAGGCCACGTTCACTCCTTTCGATCAAAATCGCCCTGCGGAGAGCCTGGAGCTGTGAAAAAATTAAATGGGGACGATCCTGACCCATCACGTTTCTGAGTCCACAGCCGAAAACGCGTGCGGAGCGCGTTCCTGGAGTTTCTACATTCTCGGTGCAGGCGAGACGCCCGCACCACAACCGGAAGCAACGGCGGCCAGCATTGTGGTGCAGGCTTCTAGCCTGCCCTAAACGCGCGCGGAGCGCGCGTTCCACCTGGGTGAAGCGGGTGCGTGGGACCGCCGTCCCCCGGCGCACGCTTCTTGCCGAAGGAGCCGATATTCAATTTTTCACAGCTCCCCTCCTATGCCACTCACAGTGCCACGAGGGATAAAAGTAGGCGTTGTCATTCCCGCAAACGCGGGGATCCAGGCCGTCGCTGTGGTCAACAGGGAAGTGGATTCCGGCTCGTGCTGCGCTTGGCCGGAATGACGAGACGCCTAAACTGACCTCAACCGCGCTTCCACCAAACCCATCATTCGATCAAGTACAAACCCGACCAAGCCAATGGCGAGGATACACAGCAGAATATGGGCGTAAATCAGGCTGTTGTATTCCTGCCAGAGAAAGCCTCCAATACCCGGCGTGCCCGTCAGCATTTCGCTGGCGACGATTACCAGCCAGGCAATTCCAAGACTTAACCGGTAGCCCGTAAAGATGTGTGGCAGGGTGGCCGGCAAGAGAATTTTGAGGAAAGTCTTCGTCTTCGACAGTCGTAACACCTTCGCCACGTTCCAATAGTCCTGGGGAATGGAACGCACACCAGCCATCGTGTTCAGCACCGTAGGCCACATGGAACAAAGAGCAATGGCAAACAACGCGGCCGGTTCCGAGCTTTGAAAAAGCACCAGGCCCAGCGGCAGCCAAGCCAACGGAGAGATCGGGCGCAGGATCTGGATCACAGGGTCCAGCATGCGATGAAAACTCGTCGAGAGCCCAATGAGAAACCCGAGAGGCGTGGCCAACGCGATTCCGAGCATGAACCCCTTCGCAACTCTCTCCAGACTGTAAAGCGCCAACAAGCCGATTCCCTGGTCGGTTTCTCCCCTCTTTTCAAAAGGCTTCAAAACGTACAATTTGCTTTCTTCCCAAGACTTCCAGGGCGAAGGCAAGTCCTTGGAGACATAAACGCTGGCCAGCCACCAGAGGACGCCCACCATCAAGAGTCCCAAACAAGGAAGAAAGAAATGGATGATGCGCTGTGTTGACATGGAATCGGCTCCTATTTCTAGGTTCGCTTGGTGTCTCAAAAGTTCACAATTCGGTCAAATCTGAGTCGGTTTGACCCCCTTGTAGTTCCCCCTTTGGAAAAGGGGGACGCGTCCCAGGAGGGAGACGGATTCTTTTCCAAGTCCCTTGCCAAGGTAGGACAGTTCCAACCCCTGCCTCTCGAACAAGGAAGGCATTCTCATCGCGTCCCCCCTTGAACAAGGGGGGACTACAGGGGGGTGTCCGCGTGGATCGCCCGGGCGGCGATTGAAGTCACGCACGACTCCTACGCCAGACTATTCACTGCGAAACTTTTTGCGTACTTCTCCGGGTCGGCGGGATCAAAAACCACGCCATCAAAAAACTTCTCCTTTTGCATGTCTTGCCCTTTAGGAGTGACTCCGATCTCTTTCATCGCCTCCAGATAAAGATCCGTGCGGAGGACTTTCTTGACTATGCCTTGATAGTCAGGACTCCCCTTCACCATGCCCCAGCGGCGGAACTGGCTCAGCCACCAGAATCCGAAAGTTTTACGAGGCACATTGCATTCGCGCGAGGAAAAGGTCATGTACCAGGGGTCCTGCTCACTTCTGCCATCGCCGTAGTCATACTTGCCCTGCAACCGAGACAAAATGACTTCCTTGGGGCAATTGATGTAACTGGCCTGTGAGACGACCTCAGCGACATGCGGACGGTTCTCCAGCTTGTCGATATACACGCTGGATTCGTGCAATGCCTTGAGGATGGCTTTCACGGTACGCGGATTTCGAAGCGCAAATTCTTCCGTAAAGGCACAGATTTTTTCCGGATGATCGCGCCAGATCTGCTGCGTGGTTACCGCGGTGTAACCGATGCCGTCCGTGATGGCGCGCTGGTTCCAGGGCTCTCCGACGCAAAAGCCGTCCATCTTACCGACTTTCATATTGGCTACCATTTGTGGCGGCGGGATCGTGATCAAACTGATGTCCCTATCGGGGTGAATGCCGCCCGACGCTAACCAGTAGCGCATCCACATCGCATGCGTCCCGGGTGGAAAGGTCATCGCAAAGGTCATCGGCTTGCCAGACGCTTTGGCTTGATCGACGATCGGCTTCAGTTGTGCCGCCGTCTTTGCCGGTTTCAGCTTACTGGCAAGCGTAATCGCTTGTCCGTTGCGATTGAGGAGCCAGGGAATAACCATTGGTTTCACGGGTGAACCAGCCAGCCCCATGGTTGAGGCGAAAGGCATCCCGAACAACATGTGCGTCGTCTGGTTTTCGCCCAGGGTGAGCTTGTCACGAATCACGGCCCAGGAGGCTTCCTTGGAGATGACAGATTGAATTCCGTATTTCTTGAAAAGCCCCAACTCATGCGCCATCACGATCGAGGCGCAGTCGGTGAGTGCAATGATGCCGAACCGGACCTGAGACACCTCAGGTCCTCCGTTGGCGTAAACACTGCCAACCCAGCCTTCAGGAACGCCAGCCAAGAGTCCTGCTACGGCAGATCCGGCGGTTTGTTGAAGAAACTTTCTGCGTGTGGTTGACATATATTCTCCTGAATCCCTCTTATCAAAGGGGGAATTGTTAGCAATTCCAGTTCCCTCCAAGCGGGAAGTCCTCAAAACAAATAATTCACCGACACAAATGGAAACCCATAGGTGCTGCCGGGTGTCGTATTCTTCAGGAAGGTTCCCGGAAAGAGATATGCGTACCCACCGGCAATCTGCATCGCCTTGCTGGCGCTCCAAACGGCCTGTACATCCAGTTCCTGTCCAACAAAACGGCCCGCAGAGCCGTCGGCTACGCGAACGATCAAGGCGCTGTTCACGCCGTAGAGACCATCACGCCGGTCGGCCAGCCAAAAGGAGTGATAGCTGCTGCTCAACAGCCACTTGGCTGCAGGTTTCAGCTCAACTCCGGAACGGAGATGATGGATGTTCCTCCAGCCGATTTGATCTGCCAACCCGGTCTTGTCGTGGGGGGTCGGATAAAGCTGATCGAACGTTCCAATCACTCGGTCGCGCGGATTCTTGTCGCCGGAAGCGTAGTTGTATTCCAGGATGAACCGCGGCTTGTAGGCCAGGCGGCTTATCGTGCGGCCCAGCAGCCAATGTCCGGCCCATGCCCGAACCCGGTCCGTTCCCAGCGAGCCCCGCTGGTTAGCCATCTCCACGCTATAGTCGAAACTGGCCGGCAGCTTGCCCGCCCACCGGAATCCCGTGGTCTTGTGGTCGAGCTTCCCGAGGCTACCCAATTCCCCTCTCAACCTCGGTGCCAGACGCCAGAGTAGATGAGGTTCGATGACGGCTTGCGGCACCAGCTTTTCAATCCCTCCGTAGAGCCCATGGAAATTGTTGCCATCCGCTCGCTTGTTGAACTCACCTTCTCGAATGTTCACGACCGAGGAGGCAAAGGCATCGAGCCGATAGCCTTTGTGCCGGAAGGTTGCTCGCACCGCATCGAAGCTGCGAGCCGTGTTCAGCCAGCTGACATGACCAATCAGGCGTTGCTCGCCGAAGACCAGCTCTTGACGGCCGACGCGCAAACCGATGGGTTTCTTTTCGCTGTCGCCGAGTTCGACATAAGCCATCCGCAAATCGAAGGTATCCTCAAACGGGGGACCGTCTGGGTTCGTGTTTTTCCCGAAGACTTGGGCGTCCTGTCCCTGAAACTGAAACTTCAGCCAGCTTGTCGGTTTGATCCCAAGATTGAGGCGAATCCTGGTGAGCAAATACAAGTCATCGTTGTCATGGCGAAACCCGCCGCCCGAAAAACCTTCCAGCCGGGTACGAAGTTCCCCGCCGATGTTGAGCCAGTTCGGCAAGTGTTCATTCACATACTCTGACACCAAGGCATTCTTTCCAGCCTGCGGTTGTTGTGCAAAAACCCGCTCTGCTTCGAAGCCGCCTACCCAGCACCAAATCAACAGCAAAGCGCTGCAGCGTTTCATGGGGACCTCCAATTGAAAGTCGAGGTGGACGAGCAGGCGCCAGAACGGCAAAAAGAAAAGGCGCCCCAGGGCAGTCAGCACAGTGACTACTCCAGGACGCCTTGGTCCTTGGAAGGTTAAATCAGAGCCGGTGACGGGACAGGTTCACTCGGCTTCTATGAGTTCGTACCACTTGGTACTGACGGCAATGTAAGGAAAACCCTGACAGGATACAAATTGATTATTTTGATGGAATGGATAAGAGATTCTGATGCCAAGCCTGTGATGCCCCGCCGAAGGACCGACTTCAGACCGAAGACGAGTACGACGACGAAAGGTATGGTTCTAAAGTTTTCGAGCGGGACGTTTCCGAATTTGCCTCAGAGCCACTTCTCCACCAGTCTCCATTTTTGTGTTCACCCAGAAGGTGAACACAAATGGACTCATCCGACATTCAAAACCCTCTGCGTGGGTTTCTCTGAATTCATTGCTACTCGCGGCTTTCAGCGAAAACGTCTCTGTGCCTCTGTGTCTCTATGGTGGTTTGTAGTGCCGTTTTTAGGATCATCCTTCCAGCCATCCCTGCGACAAGGCGTATTTCACCAGATCAGCGCGCGTATGCAGGTAGAGCTTCTCCATGAGGCGGGCCTTATAGGTTTCCACACTCTTAACACTGACATTGAGTTGCGTTGCCACCTCCCGATTCGTATGCCCGCGCGCCAGTAAGCGCAACACTTCTGATTCGCGCTCACTCAACTCCGCAGGTTTCGCCTCCAGGGCTTTGCGGTTGGGCCGAGCTATTCCTCTCCGTGTGACGGCTGGATCGAAATGGCTCTGGCCCGCGGCTACACGGCGGATAGCCTCGGTCAGTTCCTGCGCCGCCGCGCGCTTCACCACGTAACCGCTCGCCCCCGCCCTCCACAGTTGACGCATGTAGTCTTTTTCTTCGTGGACGGTCAGAACCAGAATTTTGACGTTTGGAAACTCCCGGCTAACCCGCTCTGTGGCCTGCGCACCGTTGCAGTTCGGCATGGAAACGTCCATGACGAGCACATCGGGTTCCAGGTCCCGAACCTGTTGGCGCGCTTCCAGGCCGTCGCTGGCTTCACCAATCACCTGCATGTCGCTCTGGTGATTAATGAGGAGCTTCAAGCCTTCACGCACAATCGTGTGGTCATCAGCCACTACAATGCGAATCTTCATAGGGAGAGAAACGAAGCCGAAAAGCAAACCACAGAGACACAGAGGCACAGAGACTAAGTGCGAATGTCGAAGTGGGATCTACGAACCAGAAGCGAGCAGGAAGGCCGAACCTTAGAGCGCCACGTTCGCGGAGCCGAACTCTCTGTCCTTGCCATCGCGAACTTCAGCACGCTGATTTGATGTTCAATCCTTCGACATTCGCACTTCGACATTCGCACTTCGCTGTCACTCTCGTGCCTCTGTGTCTCTGTGGTTTGCTTTCCTGGTTTGATGCCTCATTCGCAGCGGACGGCTTCCACCGGAATGCGGAAGTACAGCGTTGTGCCGCACCCAGGCGCAGATTCGATGTCGAGAGTGCCCGACACGTTCGACAGACGTTCCTGCATGCCAACCAGACCCAGACGGCGTTCCGGATTGGGGGTGTTGAGAACTTCAGCGACATTAAAACCAGCGCCATTGTCTTCCAGTATCACCGAGACCTGACCCAAATGTTTTTCAAGCACGACGCTCGTCATTCGGGCGCAAGCATGCTTTTGGATATTAGTAAGGCCCTCCTGCACGACCCGATAGAGGGTGATCTCCACCTGTGCCGGCAGTCGAGCCTCACTGAATCCCTTGCACACAAACTCCGCCGCAATGCCCGTCCTGCCGGACCATTCCTTGACATATCGCTCCAGCACCAGGTTCACTCCCCAGTCGTCCAGAGCGGGAGGCCGTAGTTCGCGCGCAAGCGTATCGGTCTCGCGCATCAGCAGGTCTGCCAGCTCCATGAACCGGGTCGCGTGAACCTGCGCGACTGGAATGTCACGAAGTTCCACTTCCATGTTCTTGACGAGCAGCATCAGGCCCGTCAAGTGTTGCCCCATCTGGTCATGCAGCTCAAGAGCCACGCGGCGTCGTTCTTCCTCTTGTGCCGTCACCAGACGCCGCACTAGCTGGAGCCTGTCATCTTGAGCGCGCTGACGGGCAACCATTTCGCTCTTCAAGGAAGCGTTGGCGTGTGCCAACTCGACTGTGCGATGGTGAACGCGCGATTCCAGCTCATCATGGGCTTGCCGCAAAGCCTCTTCGGCCCGTTTCCAGCGGATCAAGATGCCTAGTTGCGCCGCAACCGCGGAAACCAGCGCGATCAGTTCTTCTTCCTGCGCGCGCGCCTCAAAGGCGAAGAACACCATCACGGCGACCACTTCATCACCTGCCAGGCTGGGAATCGCCATACCCGTCTTCAAGCCCGCCTCTTTCGCCAGAGGTGATCGGAGAAACCCCGGTTCTTTCGTCACATCTTGCATCCAGCATGGTTCCTTGGTCTTCCAGGCTCGGCCCGGCAATCCTTGATCGAGTGCGAAGGTCACCTCTTCGCTCCTCTGTCTGAAAGTCTGCATGTCCGCGGAAAGGCTGAACCACGCAGGATGACACTCCAGCTGTTCTTGGCCTTGGCGCGGCACCCACACTTCGCCATAGACCCAGCCGGTTGTTTCACAGATCTGACCGAGCACCCAGCTGAGCGCAGCATTCACATCTTTCGCCTCGGCAACGGCGAATGTGAGTTTCTCAAGCAGTAAGAGCCGCGCCTCCATTGACTGTGGAGCAGCTGACATTTGAGTCTCGCTTTCAACAAAGTGCTACAAAACGGGTCGCTGCGACGCTGAAGCAGAGAGGGTAGATACCGTCTGTCAGCTGCGGCCTGGAGTCACCGCTCGCACGATGCTGACCTCTTCTACTGGCTTACTTAATCCGTTGTCAACTCGTTTGCGGCCGGGCGAGCGGCATTCTGCAGGGACGCTTCGTTCGAAAACACAAAGGGCACCATCAGCCTCAGCGGTTCTCACCCGGCCCGTTTGACGTTACACTGAAGCTCATTTCAGGCGGTTGTTGATGTCCCGGAAGGAGCTTGTATGAAAGCCATCGTCCTGCGCGAAGTAGGCAGGCCGGAAAGACTCCAATTGGAAGCAGTGCCCGACCCTAGCCTCGGGCCTCAAGATGTACTAGTAGGGCTGAAAGCGGCGGCGCTAAACCATCGCGACGTCTGGATTCGCACCGGCCGTTACGCCGGAATCCAACTGCCGATCATTCTGGGATCCGATGGAGCGGGTAAAATCGTGGAGGTCGGAACTGGAGCCGAGCCGGCGCTGCTGGGGCGATCCGTCGTCATCTATCCAGCCATGAATTGGGGCAGCGACGATAGAGCGCCGGGAGCCGGATTCAAGATCCTGGGTCTGCCCGACAACGGGACCTACGCACAGCTCATTGCGGTGCCAGCAAGGCATGCCTTCTCGATACCAGCATCACTGCCCTTCGAGGAAGCCGCCGCTCTTCCCTTGGCGCTGTTGACCGCTTACCGGGCTCTCGTAACCCGCGCTCAGATCCAAGCTGGAGAGACCTGTCTGGTTACAGGAGTCGGCGGTGGGGTATCCAGCTTCGTGTTGCAATTGGCTATAGCAATCGGGGCGCGCGTGCTCGTGACTTCTGGCAGCGATGCCAAGCTAGAGCGCGCCAGGGAAATCGGAGCTGCAGGGGGCGTCAATTACCACACGCCGGACTGGGGCAGTAAGATCCTTGAGCTCTGCGAAGGCCGCGGCTTGCAAGTCATCATCGATAGTGCCGGCGGAGAAACCTTTGAGAAAGCGCTCGATCTGGTTTCGCCCGGCGGGCGAGTGGTCACCTATGGCGCCACGACCGGTCCAGCCAGGCAGTTAGAAGTTCGGCGGATCTTCTGGAAGCAACTGAATGTTCTGGGGTCGACGATGGGAACGCCACAGGAGTTTGATGCCGCCCTAAAATTCTATGAGGCAAACCGGCTGCGGCCGGTCATCGACCAAGTGTTTCCTCTGTCCGAGGCGTCGGCCGCGCATCGGCGTATGGAAGAGGGTGGGCAGTTCGGAAAGATCGTGCTGAAGATTGAGTGAAGTACGAATGTCGAAGTGCGAAGTACGAATTACGAAGCTAAGTAGTTTGTAGCGAGCGACATCGTACCGCCGAGACCCAAAACAACAAACCGCCAAGGACGCAAAGAGCGCCAAGAGCGTAGAAGTACTCGGTCGTCCATCTGGATTTAAGATCCGTGATTGAGATTCTCAGATTCCAATTGACAGCCCGGATTCCCTTCTTGCGCTCTTGGCGGTGTAAACAAATGCAAATAGACCGAATCTTGAACTTCGTTGCCGCCAAGTGAACCTAGTGTGTTGAAGTTCAAATGGCAAAAGGCGGTGGGTTGGCCTTCGTGGACGTGAGGGGTTTTTCAGGTTTGCCCTT
>Ga0187892_10010549_pt1 | contig 11663 bp, 7 predicted proteins | sample MA1701073metaG_FD_139345 | JGI IMG/M metagenome (GOLD analysis project Ga0187892, IMG submission 139345) | Bio-ooze microbial communities from a basaltic lava cave in the Kipuka Kanohina Cave System on the Island of Hawaii, USA - MA170107-3 metaG ... | reverse complement strand
CTCCGTGCGTATCCGCGCCATGCTCGATCCTCCCTGATCCAGATCCCACGCCCGCTTCCTACGGGCGGCCTTTGCCTTCTATCGGCTCAACGGGGCGCGCAAGACCGGTCATGCACCCCGTGTCGCTGACAACGACCTGCATGGCGGTTCAGGCTTCGCTGTTGCTTAAGGTGCGGAGGTCCTGGTCAAAAGCCTCGCGGGTATAGCGGTACGCAGGGATCTTGCGAGCCAGCAGCTCGCGCTCGAACTCACCCCGGCTCATGCCTGCCAGCTTTGCTGCCGGCCAGAGCGCCATGTGCTGCGTGTCGAACAATCGGCAGGCCAACTCGATTCGAATCTGGCGCTCGGTGAGTCCGGTCTCTCTAAGCTCGTCGTCAGACAAGATCACGGGCATGCTTCACCTCAGAGGATTCTAGCCGCTCCGGCTGCTGATGCAAATGCCGACACAGATGCTGGGCCGATGGCGGCGGCCCGACCGCTCGACGCGTGCGTCTGAATGGCTGCAGCGCCGCCGCGACGCGGGCCGATATCGGTTTGCAGTCGGCCGCATGGTCGCGTATCGTCCGCATATGTTGTGGGACGTTGACACGACCGTACGCACGCGGGAAGGGATTCCCGCGGCATCGGGTACGAGAAGGGATTCTCGTACCAGCACCTTGGGTACGAGAAGGGATTCTCGTACCAGCACCTTGGATACGAGAAGGGATTCTCGTACCAGCACCTTGGATACGAGAAGGGATTCTCGTACCAGCACGTTGGGTACGAGAGCGGATTCTCGTACCAGCATGGATTCTCGTACCAGCCGCACCGCTACATGGAGGTAGGCCCAGGTGTTCCTCAAACGCATCACGATGTCGGGCTTCAAGAGCTTCGCCGACTCGGTCGACTTCGAGTTCGGGCGGGGGGTGAACTGCATTGTCGGGCCCAACGGCTGCGGCAAAAGCAACGTGGTCGACGCCTTCAAGTGGGTGCTGGGTGAGCAGTCGGCCCGTTCGCTGCGCGGCAAGCAGATGGGCGACATGATCTTTAACGGCTCGTCCGGGCGCAAGGCCAGCGGGATGGCACAGGTCGACCTGATCTTCGACAACACCGACCGGGCGCTGGCGATCGACACCGACGAGGTGACGATCACGCGCAAGCTCTACCGCTCGGGCGAGAGCGAGTACCTGCTGTGCAAGGAGACCTCGCGGCTCAAGGACATCCGCGAGCTGTTTCTGGACACGGGCGTGGGGACCGAGGCCTATTCGATCATCGAGCAGGGCAAGGTCGACTTCATGCTGCTTTCGTCCGCGACCGATCGGCGGATCATCTTCGAAGAGGCGGCCGGCATCAGCAAATACAAGGCCCGCAAGCGCGAGGCCGAACGCAAACTCGAACGGACGCAGCAGAACCTGCTGCGGGCCGGCGACGTGATCGACGAACTCGAAAAGCGGCTCCGCAGCGTCAAGCTCCAGGCCGGCAAGGCCCGCAACTTCCAGACCTACGATGCCCGGCTCAAGGAGCTGCGGGCGAGCTTCAGTTTGGCCGAATACCACCGCCTGACCGGGCAGACGACGGAGCTAGGCGCCAACTGCGATTCGGCGGCGGCTCGCGTGGCCGAGCTGCGCGAGAACATCGACCGTTCCGAGCAGGACGCGTCGAAGGTTGCGGCCCAACTCGAAAGCGTCGGCAACGAGCTGGCCGGCACAGAGAAGGCGGTGGTGCAGGCCCGCTCGGAGCTGACGGCCATGGAGGAGCGGGCCGCCGTCGCCGCTCGCCGCATCGACGAGCAGCAGGCCCAGGTGGCACGATCGACCCAGCGGTCCGAGGCCGATCGGGCGCGCCAGGCCGAGCTGCACGAGCAATTGCAACACATTCAGCAGCAGGCCCATGAGCTTCAGGAGCAGACACACGCCCAGAACCAGCTCATCAGCAGCCTGCACGAGCAGGACCAGGAACTGGCCCGCGCGCTCACACACACGCAGGCCCGCCTCGAAGACGAAAAGGCGGGCATCATCGACCTGCTGCGGCGGAGCGCGCACCTGACCAACGAGCTGGTCAGCCTCGATACGCACTGCGAGCGGCTGACCGACCAGCGCGGCCGCCTGACCGCCCGCGACGCCGAAATCACGGCCGAGCTGACGCAGATCCTGACCCGAAAGGCAGACTTCGACGCCCGTTTGTCTGAGATCGATGGGCTGATCGCCGCAGAAACCCAGCGGCTCGACGAGAAGAAACGCGACGCCACGCGGGTCGACGCGACGCGCGAGCAACTCGCCGGCGAACTGGCCGAGGCTAAGGAGACACGCAGCGGACTCATTTCGCGCCGGCAGGTGCTGCACGATCTCGAACGCAAGATGGAGGGCGTCGGCGCCGGCGTTCGCAAGCTGCTCGAGCACAAGAAGGCCGATCCGGATTTCGCCCCGCTGGCCGCCGTTGAGGGTCTATTGGCCGACCTGGTGGACGCCGACGTCGTCCATGCCCGGATCGTCGAAGCGGCGTTGGGCGAATTGGACCAGCTTCTGGTGGTGGCCGATGCCGACGCATTTCTGGCCGACGCCGACTTCTTTGCCGATCTTCCCGGCCGATTGACGGCCATCTGCCTGGATCGCTTGCCGCCGCTGATCAACACCAACGCCACGCGCGCCGGGATGCCCCCGCCTCCGGCGCAAGGACTGGGCGAGGATCAGGTTCTGCCGTTGGTTGCCGGAACGGGTTGGAGTGAGGGCATCGAGGCAACAGCCGTCGGCCACGACGCCATGTTGCCGCTGTGTGCCCTGCCCGGCTACGTGGCCGAGGCCATTTCGCTGGTGCGGTTCCCGGACGAGTTCGAGCGGCTGGCCCGGCACCTGCTGGGCAAGACGATCGTGGTCGATACGCTCGAGCACGCCCTGGCCATGGCCCGCGACGACATCGGTGGCTACCGATTCGTCACGCAGGCCGGCGAAGTGGTCGAGCCCAACGGCTGCGTCAGCCTCGGGCCGGCAGCCTCGCGCGCCGGGCTGATCTCGCGCAAGAGCGAGCTGCGCAGCATCGATGAGCAGCTCGCCGAGCTGGAACAGCGGATCGAGTCGCTGGCCGACCAGGCCAACCGTACCGCGGCCGAGGCCACGCACCTGGCCCAGGTCCAGCAGGAGCTGCGCACGGCCATCTACGAAGCCAGCACCGCCCGGGTCGAGGTCAACGCGGCGTTGCAGAACGTGACCGAGGCCATCCGGCGCTTGACCAGCGAGCAACCGTTGATCGCCGGAGAGGTGGCGGCCATCGAACGGCAGCTTGCCGACGCCGCCGCCCGCACAGCCGCCAACAAAGAACATCTGGCCACGCTCGAAGGCGAGAACACGCGCCGCGAGCAGATGGTGGCCGAGCTGACCGCGCGGATTGATGAGCTGGTGGCCGAGCGCTCAGCCGTCCACGAACGGCTGACCGATGCCCGTGTCGTGGTCGGCCAGCTTTCCGAGAAGCGCAACGCCGCGGCCGACACGATCAACGCCCTGCGGCGCGAGATCCGCGGCGTCGAAGAGTCGCTGGCCGCCGCCCGGCACGAGATCGAGCAGGCCACCGCTCGCATGGCCGAGGCTGAAGATATGGCCCTCTCCGCCCGGCAGCGGATGGCCGAGCTGCACCTGGCCATCGAACGGCACACGGCCGAGGTCGAACGGCTGAGCTATGCCCGCGACCTCTTGCGCGTCGAGTCCGAGCAACTCGCGGCGGCAATCAAGACCGCGCGGGCCGAGCTGGAAACCGTCGAACAAACACTGCACGAGACGCAGGTCGCCCTGAGAGAAGCCACCGTCCGCCGCGACGAGCTGACCACGCGCGTCCGCGACGAGCTGGGCATCGACCTGGCCGAGCAATACGCGGCCTACACGTATACCGAGCAGGACTGGGCGGTGGTTGAGAACGAGATTGCCGACCTGCGCGGCAAGATCGAGCGGCTGGGCAACGTCAACCTTGACGCCATCGCCGAACAGGAAGAACTCGACCAGCGCTACACGTTCCTGGTGGCGCAGCGCGACGACCTGAACGCCTCGCACAAGCAGCTCATGGAGCTGATCGAGCAGCTCAACAACGAATCGATCGAGCGCTTCCGGACCGTCTTCGAGCAGATCCGCACGCATTTCCAGGAGCTGTTCCGCAAGCTGTTCGGCGGCGGCAAGGCCGACATCGTGCTGGAGAACCCCGACGACATCCTGGAGTGCGGCATCGAGATCGTCGCCAAGCCGCCCGGCAAGGAGCTGCAGAGCATCACGCTGCTGTCGGGCGGTGAGAAGACCTTGACGGCCATCGCCCTGCTGATGAGCGTGTTCAAATCGCGCCCGTCGCCGTTTGCCATCATGGACGAGGTCGATGCCGCTCTGGACGAAGCCAACAACGAGCGCTTCAACCGCATCGTGCAGGAGTTCCTCGAATACTCGCAGTTCATCATCATCACCCACTCGAAGCGGACCATGTCGATAGCCGACCAGATGTACGGCATCACCATGCAGGAACCGGGCGTTTCGACCCGGGTGAGCGTCAAGTTCGACGAGCACGCCGCGTCAGCAGCCTAAGAGGCGCGAACCCCATGGTAACCGCCGGCCGGCGCACCTCATTTTGGGTGGCATGCCCAAGCGCCAGCGCGGGCATGAACTCACCGCAAGCCACGTCATGGCCGCGCCTCGCTTGGGCATGCCACGCATGCTGTGTGTGCCACTCGGTGTTACACCCATCCTGGGATGCACCCCCGGCGATAGCCGCCAAGCCGCGCCGCTAGACCGCACGTTGGACTAGCCGTATACTCGTGATGGCGGTCCGAGGAGCGAACGCATGACTATCGAACAGCTTCGACGTGCGCGCGATGCCAAGCCCTTTCGTCCTTTCTCGATGCGCCTAGCGGATGGTTCGCGAGTCGATGTGCCCCATCCGGAATTCCTGATGCCTCACCCGGAGGGTGTCAGAACTGTCGCCGTCGCGGTTCCAGGCGATGCGTTTGTCATCATTGACTTGCTCCTCGTTTCAGCGTTGGACATCCGTAACGGCAGCGTTGCGGGTTCGAGCGAACCGCCGGAACCCATGCCGGTTTAGGCCGCCGAACCTGGCTCGTGCCTCCTCCGATGTCCGTGGCGCCGCTCGCGGCGTAGGCCCGTATCAGATCAGTCTGACGGCCCCGCCGCCTGCCAACGAGTGTACGACCCTCCTGATCACCGGCGCCAACCTGGGACACCAATTGCGCTACCTCGTTCTGCCCGGCGACGCGAACATGGACGCCACCGTCAGCACGCAGGACTTGTTGTTCCTGATCCAGCGACTCAACGACGGCAGCGCCAATCAGCCGGCGAACCTGGCTCGCTGCAACATCAACCGCAGCCAGGAGCCGTCGAACCGCGTGAACACGCAGGACCTGCTGCGCCTGGTCCAGCTTTTGAATGGGACCAATGCCACGCAGCCCTTCAACGGCGCGACATTGGCCGCCTGCCCACCGTAGCCCCGCCGTGTAGGATACCTCGCGGAAGTTTCCGCATGAGCAAATAAACAAACTCATCAATTCATTTGCACAGACTGATTGGGGAGTACCACTCGCCGTGAATCGCTGCCGGCGTGCAGTTGACGCGGGCTAGCTCTTCGTCGCCGACTTTGATACCGGTAACGTATTCGTGCGCTCGGGAGTTGCCCGGCGACAGTGATGGTGACGGTGATGTGGACTTGGAGGACCTGCAGGTTTTCCTGAACTGCTTCGGCCAAGGCGTCTCACCCGACAGCGACTGCGTTTCCGCAGACTTGGACAACGATGCTGACGTCGACGCAGCCGATTTCCAGGCGATGTTGCAGAACTCTGGCGGCCCCGTCGGATGAGCCGCGCCTCCGTTGACCTATCGCGCTTCCTACGGGATGAACTTATACCCGATGCTGTGCATGGTGATGATGTGCTGCGGCTTCTTGGCGTCTTTTTCGATCTTACGGCGGATCGAGACGATGTGGTTGTCGACCGTGCGGTTGGTCGGGAAGGCGTCCAGGCCCCAGATCACGTCGAGCAGCTTGTTGCGTTCGACCGGGCCCATCGCTACTCGATCCAACCGCCCAAGCTGCACACAGGCGTCCAAGCGCCTCCGCTCCGGCGGAACAGATAGGTCGCACCGCCAGAATTGATGTCCATGCCGAGCATCAAGTAGCCCTCGTGCTGCACGATAGTCACGGAGCCGTGCGCCACGCTCTGGCGCGGCGCAGCCTCCAAGTGCGAGATCAACTCTTTGTCCTGCAACGTCAACAGCACATTGCAGCTACGATCAGCGGTCTTGTAGTGAATCCGCTGGTGACGGGTGAGTTTGAGAATCGCCTCGTCATGTTCCGCGAGGAGCCGCTGATCGGGGAAGCGTCCGTCGTCCGGATGCATCCGTTGATCATGAAACGCCCATCGCAATCCCTGCGTGACGGCAGCCAGCCCGGCATCATCGAGAGGGGCGACCTTGGGAGGGTCCGGCGATTGTGATCGCGAGAGCAGCGAGCCGATGGCTTGGGCAGCCGCCTGTACGATGCTGCGATCTTCGCGATTGAGCAGGGCCTCCAGGAACGGCAGCCACTCGCGCCGATCCTGCTGCGAGATGACCTTCAGGACACGTTTCCGATCCTCGCCGCCGGCGCGGTCCAGCAGCGAAGTCAGTCGCGGCATCGTGTCCGGCGCACCGATGTCGTTCAGCGCGCGACCGATGTCGTGGGCATAGAAGTGATAAGGCACCACTTCCTCGGTAAACAAATCCTGCAGAAGAATCGGTACGCCCGCAGCGTCACCGAGCTTGGCCAGCGCCCGCGCCGCGTACAGGCGAGTAAATCGGCTCGAGCCCGCCAGCAGATCGCGCAGCGCTGGTTTGGCCGCCGGATCGGGAAACTGCTCCATCAATTGGAGAATATCGCTACGAGGTCCGGCCTGTCGCTCATCGCCGTCGGGCGCGTCTGGGAGAACGGCAAGCAGGCGAGCCGGCAGTTCTGGGCCGTCGATCTGCGCAATCGTGGTGCGCAGCGCGAAGCGAGCGTTGTGATTGCTCTCTTCCGACAGGCGGCGCAGCAGTTGCGGCTGAACTGGCTCGACCCCTTCAAGTTGCGGCAGGATTCCGGCCGCGTGCTGCTCGGCGCCGTCGGTTTTTTCCAGCATCCAGCGCAAGACGGCGTCGACGGCTCGCCGGTCGCGCGTCCTCCCAATCGCTGCCAACACGTCGTGGGGCCAGGCCTTGTTCTCGCCCGGATCCTGCTCCAACATGGCCAGCAGCAGCGGTACAGCACGCGGATCGTTCGTTTGCGCCAAGACGCCGGCCAGCCCAATCGTGTCGGCCAGCGGCTTACCCTCACAATAGCGAAGGACCAACTCACTCGCGGCTGTGTGCCCCTGCGCAACCATCTGCCCAATGGCGCGCCGTCCCGCCATTGCGAGTGACTTGTCCGTCGACGCAAGCGCCGCCTCGATCAGTGTGTAAACGGCCTCCGATTCCGCATAGCCGCTCAAGAACCCGACAAGTTCGGGATCGAGGCCGCGGTGTGCCTGCTGCAACGCTCGCTGAAGGCCGCGCTGGCGTAGTTCCTCCGGACTGAGGTCGCGATGGCGCGACCACCACGCGCGCCAAGCGTTGCGCTTCTCTGCCGGAGCTGGCGCGGCGGATTCCAGGTCTTTTGCCTGCCGTTCCGTCAGGTGCGCGAGCACGCGCAGCCGCATACCGGCGGCGACTCGCACCGACTCATTGTCGTGCCCGCTGAGGTCGATGAGCAGGTCGAGACAGTCCCGATCAAGGAACCAAATGAGCTGATACGCGGCGTCGCGCACCTGCTGATCGGCATCGCGATGGAGTGCGGCAGCCTGATCGCAATCGGGTGCGCTGGCGACTTGTTGAAAGGACCACGCGCCCTTGGCGCGCCGGCTCGGCCGTTCGTCGCGCAGTAGCGCTGCGAAATCGCGCCTGGCCCGGCCGGGATCGATCTGATACAGCGCCCGGACCAGCTCCCCGTGCCCGTCGCGTATACAGTCGTAAGCCGAATAGGCGGGGTACACCAGGTCGTATCCCTCGGCTGGCTTGAGATCACCCAGGGCCTGCAGCGTCCAACGCAATCGGCGAAACGACTTCGCGATGGGCTCGTACTCAGACTGGATTTCTGGCGACTCACCCTCCCGCTCTGCGCGCTGCAGCAATTCGTCGACTCTCTCGGCCGTTGGCAGCCCGGCGCGAAGCTCTCGCAGAATGATCGAAGCTGCCTCCTCCCGATTCAGACTCGGCAATACTTCGGTGCGAAACCAATGCGCGGCCATGTGCGGCAGCTCATCAAAGAACTCATAGAGCCCGCTCAACGAATCGATGCCGCAGGCGATCAGTGTTTCGACTGCCGGGCGCCGTTGAGCCGCCTCGCGTTCGCCAAGCTGGCCGAGTTGGCTCTTCAGTTTGGTGTCCCCTGCGCTCGGGAACACGAGACTCAGGACCATGCAGACGTGTTCAATGCAGCATCGGTTGGCGAGCACGCATCATCCTCGCTCATGGGATGAACTTATACCCGATGCTGTGCACGGTGATGATGTGCTCCGGCTTCTTGGCGTCTTTCTCGATCTTGCGGCGGATCGAGACGATGTGGTTGTCGACCGTGCGGTTGGTGGGGAAGGCGTCCAGGCCCCAAATCACGTCGAGCAGCTTGTTGCGCTCGACGGGCTTTTCGGCGTTTTCGATCAGCATCTTCAGAATCTGGATCTCGAAGTGCCCGAGCGAGAACGTCTCGACGCCACGGACGACCTTGCCCTTGATCAGGTCCACTTCGGCCTCACCGATCTTGAGGATCTTCGACATCGACGGGGCCAGGCCGGTGCGGCGCAGGGCGGCCTTGATGCGGGCCAGCAGCTCGCGGATGGCGAACGGCTTGGTGACGTAGTCGTCGGCGCCGGCTTCGAGGCCGCGGACGATGTCGATCTCCTGGCTCTTGGCGGTCAGCATCAGGATCGGCACGGTGAAGCCGGCTTCGCGGATGCGCTTGCAGACCTCGAGCCCGTCCATCTTGGGCAGCATCACGTCGAGCAGGATCAAGTCCGGACGCTGGGCCTTGGCCAGGTCGAGGGCTTTGACGCCGTCAGCCGCCTCCAGCACCTGATACCCTTCGAACTGCAGGTTGTCCCGCAGCCCCATCAGCATGTCCGGCTCATCTTCAGCGATCAGTATGCGTGCCATTGCGACCCCACGATTCTCGAACTGCTCAATGGGACGCAGAGGCGCAGAGGACTCAGAGAGGAGAACAAAGGTCTCGGCGACGGATGTTTCCGCCAACCACCTGCTAACGCCGCTCGGCTTATGTCCTCCTTCTCTCTGCGCCCTCTGCGCCTCTGCCTCCATCTTCGCCGTTGCCGCTCGCACCCGCGAGTGGCGATTCGGCCTTCGGCAAGAATATCCGGAAGGTACTGCCTTTGACCAGTCGCGATTCGACATCGACCGAGCCGGCGTGGGCGTCGACGATGTGCTTGACCAGCGACAGGCCCAGGCCGGCGCCGCGGCGCTTGCGGACGCGCTCGTCGGTGGCCCGAAAGAAACCGTCGAAAACTCGGGCCCGATCTTCCGGCTTGATGCCGATGCCGCGGTCGCGCACCGAGATCAGCACGCCGTGCCGGCCGCGGCGCGTCTCGTGCGTCACGTCGATGGCCAGGAACCGGTCGTCGTCGGAGTACTTCACGGCGTTATTCATCAGGTTCAGAAGGGCCTGGGAAACCGCGTCGGCGTCGGCCTCGACCACCGGCAGGCCGTCCGCGACGGTCAGGTGATGCTCGAAGTGCTGGCGTTCCAGCTCGTGCCGATAGGCCTCGAACGTGTCACGCACGACCTGGCCAATGTCGATCGGCCGCAACCGGAAGGGTTTGCGGCCCGAGTCGATACGCGAGAAATCCAGCAGGTTGTCGATCAGGTGTGTCAGCCGCGTGCTCTCACGCACGATGATGCCGTAGTATTCGTGCGCCTTATCCGGCTGGGTGACGCGGCCGCCCATCAGCGTTTCGGCGAACATCCGGATGAGCGCCAGCGGCGTCTTGAGCTCGTGGGATACGTCGGCCACGAACACGCTCTTGAGCTGGGCCACGGCCATCTCACGGCGGGCCACGCGGGCCAACGCCCACATCACGCCCAGCAGCGAAGCTAGCGGCAGAACGGTGATGGCGATCTGGATCGCGATCGGACGATGGAACACCCCATCGAGCTGACTGACGAACCTGTCTGTGGGCTCGAGCCGATACTCGGGAAACTCTGAGCCCAGCGACAACGAGAAGACGTCGCTGGACGCCGGACCCTTGGCCAGGCGGACGCGGGGCGAGGCCAGTCGCAGTTCGCCGTCGATGAGGTCCTTGTCGAGCTGACTGGTCTCCAGGATCGCGGCGCCGATGCGGAAACCTTTCTCGCGGTCCGGGATGGCCGCGACGGCCGTGAGCACGGCCTGGCCGTCGTAGTCTTCCCACTTGATGGCGTCGATGGCCCGGCGCGGGCCGTTGACCGCCCGCTCCCAGGTCGAACGGGCCTGTTCGCCCAGCAACCTGAGCGTATGGGCGTCGGAGGGGGCGTCGGCGCCGGGTCGCAGGTCGTAGCCCCTGACGACGACTCGCCCGTCGTACGTGACGATGGCGCTCACCCAGGGCGGCACGTCGGGCACGGCGAGTCGAAACGCCTCGCGGTCGTGATACACGGCGGCTGCCCGAAGCACGGTGTACGTGTTGTCGAAGAACAGGGCGCGGATCGTCCGCCGCACGTGTGTGGCCTCGGTGCGGGCCATTTCCAGGAGCTGGTCGCGGGCCGATCCGGCATGGTAGACGGCCAGGACCAGCCCGATGGTGGCGAACGCGACGGCCAACACGCCGACGAACAGCCCGGCCGTTGACCAGGGTACGCTGCGTTGAGTCTCGGTGACTGGCACGATCCGCTGGCCCGCTGTGCGACTCTTCCAGCGAATATGATAGCCGCGCCGCGCGGGCGAACCAATGCACGCTGCGACAGAGGGACAACAGCGGGGGCTGGCTAGTTCTTGCGGCATTGCCGACCGCCGCGTTCAGCCGCGACCCCGCCGCAGCCGTTCAAGCCCCAGCAAGGGGCGGCAGACCAAAGCCCACGGCGCGAGCCGCGGGGGTGTAAGACGGTCGGCCGAAGATGCCTAGCCCCGCAGGGGCGGAAGAACGTCGCGTATGCCACGTACCGACCATCATAACGAGAGAAGAGAGTCAGCCCGCGGCAGGACGTCGGAGTTTGCCGGTGGCTCACAGAGCCCGCCGATATTTCACGGACCCCGCTCATTGCGCTATCGCCGATTTCGCTTGACCGGCACGTGGCCGCGAGGTATATTGATGTCGGAGGTGTGGCAGAGTACCGCCGCGCTCCGGTTCTCTGTGTCCGTTCTCGGTTCTGTTCTTTGTTCTCATCCTATTCTGCCGGTAGGTTCTTGGGGGCGGGAACTCGGGGCAACGGAACCTGAAGCGCAACTCTGCTCAACTCCGTACCGGGCTCGACGGCATGCGCAGCGGCTGATGCTGCGCCAGGCCTTTGAGCCAGACGAGGTGCATCATGGACAGATCGAACACACCGCAGAGATTCTGCGCGCCCAACCGCGAGGCGTGGCTGAGAAGTGTGGTCGAGGAACTGAGGCCGGCGTTCTTTGAGGCCGGACACCGCATCCCGGAGCGGCTGCGCGTTTCGTGCGGATTTCCCAGTTCG
>Ga0187892_10010547_pt1 | contig 11665 bp, 8 predicted proteins | sample MA1701073metaG_FD_139345 | JGI IMG/M metagenome (GOLD analysis project Ga0187892, IMG submission 139345) | Bio-ooze microbial communities from a basaltic lava cave in the Kipuka Kanohina Cave System on the Island of Hawaii, USA - MA170107-3 metaG ... | reverse complement strand
GAGCTGAGAGCGGGGGCATGAGTTCGCGCCGGGCACTGCTGACTCTTGTGTTAGCGTTGAGTCCTGGCGCGCTCGCGGCGCAGCAGGACACGCTGCGCCCGTTCGTCCGTGGCGGCGTCTACGACAAGCCGTACCTGACGACGATCCTGGGGCGGACGGCCGTGGGCGGGTATGCGGAGGCGCATGCGCGCTGGCAGCAGATCGACGGAGCGACGGCGGAGGCGGGCTTCGTCGCTCGGCGGTTCAACCTGTTCGCCTCGACGCGCGTCACGGATTTCGTGAGGTTTGCGGCCGAGCTCGAGATCGAGGAGGGCGGGGAAGAGGTCAAGCTGGAGTTCGCCGCCATCGATATCGTCATCCATCCGGCGCTCATGGTGCGCGGCGGCATGCTCCTGTCGCCGCTCGGCCGGTTCAACCTGTCGCACGACAGTCCGCTGAACGAGTTCACGGATCGGCCGCTTCCCGCGACGGACATCACCGGCGTCGCGCTGTCAGAGCCGGGACTGGGCGTGCTGGGCGCGTTGCCCGTCGGCGCGGGGCGTATCACGTATGAGCTGTACGCCGTGAACGGTTTCCACGCGGGGCTGATCGAGGATTCGGAATCGGGAACTCGCATACCGCTGGGCCGCGGCAATGTCGAGGACGAGAATCGCTCGCCGGCCGTGGTCGGCCGTGTGGCGTGGAGTCCCTCGCTCTCGCTCGAGGTTGGCGGTTCCGTGCATCACGGAGCATGGAACACATGGCAACGTGACGCCATGTCCGTGGATCGACGTCGTGACCTGACAATCCTGATCGCGGACGCGGACGTGCAGTGGCGCGGGTTCCGCGCGGCGGGCGAATTCGTCCAGGCGCGGGTCGAGCTGCCCCCTACGCTCGAGGGCCTGTTCGCCTCACGCCAGCGCGGAGTCTGGGGCGAACTGCTCCGCGACTTCGGCCGCGGCTGGATCCGCACCATGCCTGGTTCCTTTTTCAGCGCCGGCGTGCGCTATGAGGTCGCGGACCTCGACGCGCAGCTGGATGGCGACGCTGTGCGTCAGTTTCAGATCGGGATCAACTTCCGGCCCACGCGTGAGACCGTAATCAAGCTCAGCCACCTCCGGGGCGAAGCGAGGGACCGCTTCAACACGGCCGCCCGTCACGCAGGCTTGCGTTTCTCTCTGGCGACTTACTTCTGACCCACGAGTCGGCGCCGGCCTCTGGCCGCAACCTTTCGCCGCGCCCAGATTGGCCAGACGTTCGCGTCACTCAACTCCAGCCCGGTCGAACATGATGATCCGCCATCCGAGAATCTCGAGCGCCGTGCGAATCGGCGCGCCCCTGCTTCTTCTCGCTGCCTGGGTTGCGACCCGCAGTGGCACGGGCCCGGCCGTCGGGCAGCAGCGGCAGGATCCGCTGGCCGAACCGTTCAAGGGCGTTACGACCAACGGCACCGTAGTGGCGGGGCTGTTCCCGATTCGCGCGAGTGGCGTTTCCACGGCGCCCGTGCGCAACGCGGCCGATCGATTCCTGAGCGCACTCACACCGGATCAGAAGGCGCGCACGGCGTTTCCCGTCGAGGACCCCGAATGGCGTGACTGGAACAACGTGCACCGCCACCCCCGCAAGGGTGTGAACTTCAAGGAGCTGAACGAAGCGCAGCGGGAGCGCGCCTTCGACCTGATGCGCGCTTCACTCAGCGCCGAAGGGCTTCGCGAGTCCCGCAACATCATGCGGCTGAACGGCTACCTGGCGCAGGTCCGCAACAACTTCGACGAATACGGCGAGCACCTGTACCATCTCACGGTCATGGGTTCGCCTTCCGCCACGGATCCCTGGGGCTGGCAGCTCGATGGTCATCACCTGATCATCAACTATTTCGTGCTGGGCGATCAGGTCGTGATGACGCCCACGTTCATGGGATCCGAACCGGTCAGCGTGGATACCGGCGCCTGGGCCGGCACGCGAGTCCTCGAGGACGAGCAGAACCTCGGACTCGCATTCATGCAATCACTCAGCGCAGGGCAGCAGGCGAAAGCTACGCTCGAAACCTCCAAAACCCGGAACCACGCGCTGGCACAGGCGTTCCGCGACAACCTCGTGCTCGAGTACGCCGGACTCCGCGCCAGTGAGCTGAATGCCGCCCAGCGCGAACGGCTGCTGCAACTCATCCATGAGTACGTCGGCAACATGGACGACGGCCACGCCCGCGTGCGCATGGAAGAAGTCGCCGCACACATGAATGACACGTACTTCGCATGGTTCGGCGAGGCGGGCGCAGACGCTGTCTTCTACTACCGCATTCAAAGCCCCGTCATCCTCATCGAATTCGACCACCAGATGCCCGTGGCCCTGCCCGGCGAGCGCGTCCCCTCGCGCCGGCACGTGCACACCGTCGTGCGCACTCCCAATGGCAACGACTACGGCAAGGATCTGCTGCGCCAGCACTACGAGCGGCACAGAAACGATCCCGCCCACGGTCACAGTCATGATCGGTGAGGTGCGGCATCACGCGGATCGCACCACTCGCTGCAGCCAATGACCGGAACTCATGACCGCCATCTCGGTACGTCTGATCTCATGAGCGCCGCCATGGCCCGAGCCTGATGTTCCCGGAAATCCTGCGGATCGGCGACTTCCCGATCACGAGCTTCGGCGTGATGCTCGTCCTGTCCTTCATTGCCGGCGCCTACGTGTTCTCCCGACAGCTGGCGCGCTATGCCCTCGCGCCGCAGCTGGCCTGGGACCTGCTCCTCTGGATCATGATCGGCGGCATCGTAGGGGCCAAACTCTACTATCACCTGCTCCACCCCGCGGACTTCCTCGCCAATCCCCTGGGTGAGCTGACGAGCCGTGGAGGCCTCGTCTGGTATGGTGGTTTCATCGGCGGCGTGTCCGCCTTCTATCTCGCGATCCGCAGAAGAAAGCTGCCCACCGCCATCATGTACGACGCAACGGCTCCCGCACTCGCGCTCGCCTACGCGATCGGCCGCGTCGGCTGCTTCCTCGTGGGCGATGATTACGGACTCCCAACCAACAGCTGGGTCGGTGTCGTCTTCCCCGAGGGCGCCAGCCCGCCAAGCTCCGCCGGCTACCTCCGCTCCATGGGCGCTGACATTCCGGCCTCCATCCCGGACGCCCAGCTCATGCCCGTACACCCCACGCAGTTATACGAAACCGGCCTCGCTCTCCTCATGTTCGTCGTCCTCTGGAAGCGCGGCGCCAAACCCCACCGGCAGGCACAACTCTTCGGACTCTTCACGCTCCTCTACGCCGTCGAGCGATTCCTCATCGAGTTCGTTCGAGCGAAAGGCGACAGAATCGTCCTCGGCCTATCCACCTCCCAGCTCGCCAGCATCGTGCTGCTAGCCATCGGTGCCTGGCTCGTTTTTGGCCGGCGTGCCGCCAGCCCGGCTCCACTCGGTGGCCCCACCCCGAAGCCCGGCCCGGCTCGCCGAGCTGCGGCCTGACCTGTGGGAAACCAGCACTTTCATCTCAGGAGTTACTGTCGATAAACGATAGTAAATAGTTGTATCACAACAGTATAGTATAGATCGATTGAAGTGGATTCGATTGTCGATTCGTCGGGCGAGGCGTGGAGAAGTCAGCGACCAGGGCGGACTGGCTCGCCGAAGCGGACGATGCGGCGGGTTTCGGCGATATGACCGGTGGCCAGATCGAGGATTTCGAGACGTATGACCTGATCGCCCTCGGGCGTGGCGGCGGGGCGAAGCTCGAGGGCGATCGTTGCGTTGCCGTCGGCAGAGGCGGCTGCGACCCACTCGGAGCGAGTAGGCGCAGCGCGGTCGGCAAGACCGAGTCGCGAGCCGATCCAGGAAACGAGTCGGGCGGGCAGGGAAGCGCGGCTGGCTCGCTCCATGGTGAGGCGAACCTCATAGGGTGAACCGGGAGTGAGCCCGATGGCCTCCGCGTAGAGGCCGATCGTATCGGCGGGTGCGAGAACGAGGTGAGAGCGAGGACGCAAGGAGGGGTGAGCGCGGTTGGTTGGGAGCTCGGCGAGTCCCCACGGGAACGAGATGAGCGGGTCGGACAACCGGATCGTTGAATCCGCGGAATCGGGATCGGTCGCGTAGCGGGCACGCCCCGCCAACCGGGAGGCAGAATGGAGCGCCTCGAGCGAGTAGAGGAACGCACCACGCCCGGGCAGAGACGCTTCGAAGCCGAAGTCCGCCGTATCGGAGTGGACGGCGGCGGTAGACCGACGCACATCCAGGGAGCGCAGGTCGCTGTCGAGGATCCAGAGTCCGGTCTGGATCGACGCGGCCCCGCGGGCGACCGAATCGAGGACCATTCGGCCGTCGACGCGAAGGATCGTTCCATCGGCAGCGGGGAAACGGGAGACCTGGTGGTCGAGTGCGATGACGCGGCGCACGGTGAGCGGCGCGAAGCCGGAGCGTGCGCGGAGGCGGTCCAGCTCCCAGGGTCTCCCGGGCAGCGGTGTGGGTGGCAGCCCCCGGGTCAGCAGTTCGGGCGGCGTGAAGACAAGCTGGTCCGGATCATAGTGTTCGACGAGCGTTCCCTCGCGCGTCATGGTGCCGGGCGTTCGGGTGCGGCTGACGGGGACGCCATAGCGCACCGTGAGCTGCTCGAGGTCTTCGGCCCAACGGACCATGTCGGCGACGACGGGCGCGCGGGCAAGAATGCGAGACCAGATGTGCCGGCACACGTGCTCGACCCAGCTTTCGTTGCCCGGCGTCATGAACAGTGGATCGGCCAGGACCCAGAACCGGCGTCGGAAATCCGCGGCGTGCGGCACGGCGAGCCTCGAGTAGCTCGAGCGGTCTTCACCTTCCAGCACCCAGTCGAGGCTTTGAATGCGCTCCTGGTCCCGTGCGCCCAGCCGAGGCAGGACATCCAGCAGGAGCCGCTCGGCCGCCGTGTCCTGCGTGCTGGCGTGCGCGGCGAACGCGGCAAGCAGCGGCCCCCAGATCGAATCACCGGACACAACGTGATACATGCGCGCGGCGGACGCAGCTTCCTCGGGTCGCTGGTCTTCGACGAGATAGCGGACCAGGGGGGCAGCGGTGTTCAGATCGTGAGGCAGCCAGGCGAAGGCTGCGCGAAGGGCCTCGATTGCGGAGCGCCGGGCGTCAATGACCCGGCCGTGCTCGGGATCGGGGTCCGGTGGTCTGCCGGAGTCGTACGTCAGGCAGAATCGGCCGACGACCTCGTCACAATCCGCGCCCTCGGAGGCCCAGCGCATCGGGACCAGGCGACGGGAGAGGCGCTCGAACTCCGCTTCCGCGCGGCGGGCCTCTCGGCGGAGTCGTTCCACGGAGTCCGTCGGGATCCCCTGGAGGGCGTGAGCCGGCTGCACCGGAAGCGCCAGCAGGACCGCCCAGAAAGATGCGGTTACGCGTTGACTCCGCAGGGGATGCGCTCTACCTTTTTCTGCTTGCAACGGATCATGGCCACAGCGCGGACCGAACCACAGGATCGATGACCCGACATCCCACCGCCAGACGCGTCGCCCGGCCGAACGTCGGCTCAGACGATGCCTTCATTGAAGGTGTCCTCGAGACGACAGTATGGGCCCGGAACAACGCGCGTCTATTGACGATCTCGATCGGCATCCTGCTGGTGCTGGTGGTTGGCCTACTGTGGTACCGGTCGACGTCGGGAAGGTTGCGCGAGGCAGCGGAGACACAGCTTTCCAACATTCGGCAGGCCGTGCTCGCCGGCAACGCACCGCTGGCGATTCGGGACCTCGAGGCGTACATGACCCGCTTCGGCGGGACGGCTACAGGTGCGGAAGCGCGGTTGCTCCTGGGCCGGGCCTACATGGAGAACAAGGAGCCGCAGAAGGCCATCGACCTTCTGCGCCCCGAAGCGAACGATCCTCGCAGTCAAACCGGAATCCAGACCGTGATGCTGCTCGGCGCCGCGTACGAAGCGGCCACGCAGCAGGATCAGGCGATCGCGACATACCTTCGAGTGGCGGACGGGGCAGACCTCGTCTTCCAGAAGCAGCTCGCACTGGACGCAGCGGCGCGGCTTCGCTTCGAGAAGGGTGACGCCGCCGGCGCCGTGCAACTCTATGACCGGATCCTCTCGATCATCCCGTCGACGAGTCCGGACCGGGCGGTCTACGAGCTGCGTCGCGCCGAAGCGGCCGCGCGCGCTGGCTAGCCGGTAACGGCACCCACTTCTCGCATCATCGCGTCTGTCAGGTCCTGATCCAGATCAGCGTAGCCGGCCCACGGGTCCGCATTCAAATCAGCCAGGCGCGCGGGCACGCTGCGCAGGTTGAACGAGTCGCCGCGGACCCCCTCCGCCAGTTCCTCCCAGCGGATCGGCACCGCGACAGGAGCGCCCGGCCGCGCCCGCGTCGAGAAGGCCTCGACCGCCGTGGCGCCGCGACCGTTTCGTAAATAGTCCAGCAGGATCCGACCCTTGCGCCGTTCTCGCGTGACGACCGTCGTGTATCGGCTGGGGCTGGCACCTGCCATCGTGCTGGCCACGCCGCGCGTGAACTCCTTGACTTCGTCCCATTCCCGGTGCGGCCGGATCGGCACGACAACGTGCAGGCCTTTGCCGCCCGTCGTCTTGAGAAAGCTGACAAGGCCCAGCTCGCTCAGGAACCGGCGCACTTCGAGGACCGCCTCGATCACCCGGATCCACGGCAGGTCCACGTCAGGATCCAGGTCCATGGTGAACCGGTCAGGCCGCTCCAGATCGTACCTGCGGGAACCCCAGGTGTGCATCTCCAGAACGCCCAGCTGCGCCAGCGCAACCAGGCCACCGGTTGAGTCGACCCACGGATAGTCCGCTTCCTCGCCGCCGTCGCGAACACGCACGCTGTGGACTCCCGGCGGCACGGCGCCCTCGATGTGCTTCTGGTAGAAGCAATTCGCGATACCATCCGGACAGCGGACCAGGGTGATCGGTCGATCCGCGGCCCAGGCCAGCATCGCAGTGCCCACCGCCTCGTAATACTCGAGCAACTCGAGCTTCCGGATCCCTGATTCCGGATACAGAACCTTGTCCGGATTGGTGACCGCAATTCCAGCCACGCGGGTCGCGGCCTTCTTCGGGCGCCGCGGCACGCCGCGCGCCCGCGGCGTGGAGGGCATGGCTGGAGGAGCGTTCGCCGGCACGCGCGCCGCACCCATTGCGCGCTCTTCGCCCGGCAGCATGACACCCGAAGGATCCCGGTCCTCGCGGAAACCCACGAAGGATGGGTGGCGCAGAAATCTCTCGTTCGTCAGATCGACGTAAGCCACCTGCGCCACGAGCTTCGGCTCGACCCAGTGCATGCCCCGCGCATCGCGACCCGATGGTCCGTCGGCGAATGGCGACGCTTCGCGAACGAGTGCGTCCAGCTGCTTTCGTACTGACACCAGCTGCGCGTCGCTGAAGCCTGTGCCGACGCGGCCGGTGAACAGCAGTGCGCCCGTCGCCGGATCGTGCGCGCCAAGGAGCAGCGCACCAAAGCCGGGTCGCGAGCCGCCCGGATCGGTGAAGCCGCCCACCACAAACTCGTCCACGCGGTTGCACTTGACCTTGAGCCAGTCGCGGCCGCGGCCGGGCACGTAGTGCGAATCGCGACGCTTCGAGATGATGCCTTCGAGGCCGTATTTGCTGGCCTGCGCGAAAAATGCCGGCCCGTTACCCTCGACGTGGTCGGCAAACCGGACCACGCTCGTTTCCGGCAGCGCGTCCACAAGAGCCGACAGGCGCCGCTTCCGTTCCACCAGCGGCTGCTCGCGGTAGTCCACACCGTCGGCGAACAGCAGATCGAACGCGAAGTAGCGGAGCGCACCGCCGCGCGACTCACCGCTCAGAATGTTCTGCAGATCCTGGAACCGAGTTCGGCCGTCGGGGCGCACAACGGCCACTTCGCCGTCCAGCAGGGCATTGCGGACCGGCATCACGGCCAGGTCGCGAACCACCGCGCCAAACCGCTCTGACCAGTCCTTGCCGTTGCGGCTGATGAGTCGGACCTGACCACCTTCGATGTGCGCCAGCAAGCGGTAGCCGTCGTACTTGATCTCGTGCACCCAGCCCGGACCCGCCGGCGGCGTATCCGCTGGTGTTGCTAACTGCGGCGTTACGTCCGGCAGGACCGACCGTTTGCTCAAATCGGCCGCGTCAGAGAATGGCCGCGCCGCGCACCGTCACACCCAGTCACGCAGTCTTTCGCCGGCCGCGCGCGGCTGACGACTTTGCCTCCTGCGTCTTCGTGCCCGCCTTCTTCTTCCGACCCGCTGGCTCCGCCTCTTCCGCCGTTTCCGTGCGCGTCGCGCTCACCTTCGCCACGCTCCGCTTCAGCAGGTCCATGATGTCGACTACTTCCGCACCCGCCTCCGCAACTTCCTCCTCCACACCCGTGCTCACCGCCTCCGTCTCGCCCGCCGCGATCTTCTCCCGGATGCGCGCCAGCAGATCGTCACGGTATTTGTCCTTGTACTTCTCGGGCTTCCAGCCCTCCACCATCTGCTCCACCAGCAGCTCCGCCATCTTCAGCTCTTTTTCCGTGACACCCAGCTCACTCAGGTCCTCGCCCGGTACCTCCAGGTCCTCCGCCGCCCGCAATTCGTACGGCCAGCGCAGCACCTCCAGCAGCAGCATCGGGCCCCGCGCGATCACCGCGCCCAGATACTCGCGCGTCCGGATCACCACCCGCGCTATGCCGACCTTGCCCGACCGACGCAACGTCTCCCGCAGCAGGGCGTAGCCTTTGCTGTTCGCCGTCGTCGGCGCCAGGTAATACGGCTTGTCGAAGTACATCGGCTCGATCTGGCTCGCGTCCACGAAGTCCACGATCTCCACCGTGCGCGAGGCCTTGACGTTCGCTTTCTCCAGATCCTCATCCGTCAGCACCACATAGTGCCCGGGCTCATACTCGTAGCCCCGCACAATGTCGTCCCACGGAACCTCTTCGCCCGTGTTCTTGTTGTATCGCTTGTACCCGATCGGCGCCATCGACCGGCCGTCCAGCTGCGTGAACGAAATCCCTTCGTCTCGCTGCTCCGCAGAGAACAATCCCACCGGGATATTCACCAGCCCGAAGCTGATGCTGCCTTTCCAGAGAGATCGAGCCATCCGTTCCTCCGTTCTCGCACCACGAGTTCGCTCAAAATTAACGCACCGCCACGGTCAGGGCAGTGCGCCGATACACGCGGCCGCCGGGCTGCCGTGGCTGACCCCTCGGCGCGTTCTCGAGGGCTTGCGCGGAAGCCGGTCCGTGGCGTGGTCCGCGCGGCGGCCTGCTGCGCATAATAGACATTATGTAAACTTACGCCTTGACGGATGACCGACGCAGGCCGGTCTCGAGGACGGCCATCAGCCGGGCCGTGGTCTCCGGGACGGCTGCGCGGTTCGTTGCGCCTCGCGAGGCCGGCATCAGGATCGGCGTCAGGAACTCGATGGTTACGTTGGCCCGAGCCGGTCGGTTGTCCCAGCGCGGCCAGGCTTCGTAGGAGCCCTGGATCACCACGGGCACGACGGGAACGCCGGCGCGGAGCGCGAGACGGACGGTTCCCCGCTTGAGGTCCTGGAGCCTGCCGTTCCAGGAGCGTTCGCCTTCGATGTAGACGGCGACGCCGTGGCCGGCGCGCAGCAGTTTGAGTGCGGTCCGGACGGCCTGCGGATCGACCTGATAGCGGCGGACCGGGAATGTCAGGATGCGCGGCATGAGGGGCCCGAGGATTGGCGCATTGAATTGTGTGCTCTTGGCCATGGCGAAGATCGGTCGGCGGACGCTGGCCTGTATGAGAATCGGGTCGAGCACGCTCTGGTGGTTGGCGATGAGGAGGAACGGTCCGGTCTGAGGGACGTTCTGGAGGCCACGGACGTCGAGTCGCCCCAGGAGTCGCCAGAGCGTTCGTGCGAGCAGCTGGGCACTGCGGTAGAGCGCGCCTGCGCTCTCGCTCGAGCCGCTCACCCGCACCGGATGCGCGGGTGGAACTGGAACACCTCACCGCGGCCGAGCTGGCGGATCCTGTTCCGGATCGCGTGCTGAAGCAGGGCTTCCCACCTTCGGACGGAGTCTTCGAGGAACCGGACGCTCACCAGTGGGTGTCCGGATCCATTGATCTGCAGGGTTGCCGAGCTTGGCTGAACCGCCGTGATCGTCTCGAACGGCCACTCGAAGGCCGTTTCCTTGAGCTGCAACTTGAACTTCAGTGGGTCAAGTGAAGCTGTTCCGGCCGTTTGCGGGCCGAACGACTCGGCCCATCCCAGGAACTGGCCGCGGTGCCGCACGGCTCGCGGCCGGTGGGCCCATCGGGCCAGGACAGCCTGGGGACCCAGCCGCCCCCGTTCCACGGGCGTGTCCAGCGCGGGAAGCAGGTCTTCCCACTCGCCCGGGCTGCGAACCTCCGCGATGCCTTCCGGCTTGGAAGCGACAATCAGCGCGCCGCTCGCGCGACGAAAGCTGGCGCCGCAGAAGGAGCAGACGGCTTCGCGGCCGGAACCGGCGAGAGCGCCGATCCGAGCGCACGCGGGACAGGCCCAGAGCAGATCTCTAATCGCCATCGGATCCAGTTCTTTGCTCGAATGATGGTCGGGGCCGACGTTCGCAGAGACCACGGTGCCGGCGCTCGTGCGGCGGCGTCACCGCCCGGGTCGATCCCATGCCCCTGCTCTTCTGCCTTCCGCCATGACGCGCTCGATCTCATCCGCCCGCTTCGGGACGTGAGCCGAGAGGTTTTCATGCCCGGCGGTCGTGACGAGGATTTCGTCCTCGATCATGATGGCGATCTGCAGCTCCGGGATGTAGAGCTTCGGTTCGATGGTAACGACCATGCCGGCTTCGAGTGGCCGGGTCCAATCGCGCCCATCCGTCGCCTCCAGGCCGATCATGTGGCCGATGTCACGAACGCCGAAGCCTGCGGCGCTGTATCGGGTGATACCGGCGTTGCGGGCCAGGTAATGCGTCGGCGATGGCATGATGCCCCATACGCGGTCCGGGCCCATGCGAGCGAGGTCTTCGAAGGGCTCGAGGCCGTGCCGGCGGAATACCTCCGCGGCGCGCCGAATCACGTCCACCATCATCACACCCGGCCGGACATGCGCGATGGCGGCCTCCTGCGCCTCGAGCACGATGTCGTAGTACTTGCGCTGTTCCGGCGAGAAGCGTCCAGAAACGGGAATCGTCCGGCACAGATCGGATGCGTACGTCTGCCATTCGGCGGCGCCGTAATCCATGAAGAGAAGCTCGCCTTCGCGCATCACGTGATCGATGGCGTTGTAGCGCTCGCGTTGGAGCGTGAACAGCGTCATCAGGTTGGAGCCGGACATGACGATGGGCGTGAAGGCCGGTCGCGGCGAACCCTCCCGTTTCCAGACGTACTCCATGAGTCCAGCGATCTCACGATCATTGAGACCCGGCCGTGCCGCGCGCATGGCTTCGATCAGGCCATCGCCCGCAATGCGCGCCGCTCGACGCATCGCCTCGATCTCATGACTGTCCTTGATGGCGCGCAGGCCGGCGATCGCCGTATGCGCATCGCGAAGCTCGCCCGCCCCGATCAGGGACGCAACACTGCGCGCGAATTGCGCCTGCAGGGTCAGCGCCGGCTCGAGTCCGGGCGGTGCGTAGAGCGTGGCGCCGGTGGGCACGTAGAGAACACGTGTGTTAGCGGCGCGTTCACGCATCCGCACGGCAAACGAATCCACCGGGAACGTTGTATCGACGGCGGCGGCGGCCTGCGCAGCGCGGCCG
>Ga0187892_10010546_pt1 | contig 11666 bp, 9 predicted proteins | sample MA1701073metaG_FD_139345 | JGI IMG/M metagenome (GOLD analysis project Ga0187892, IMG submission 139345) | Bio-ooze microbial communities from a basaltic lava cave in the Kipuka Kanohina Cave System on the Island of Hawaii, USA - MA170107-3 metaG ... | reverse complement strand
CGCAGCCCTGATGAACCTCGTAGCTCTCCGGGAGGGCGGGCAATGGGAACTATACTGGCAAAACCGAAAAACAGCCTGATGCCAAAATCCGTGGCCAGACCCGCCGAGCGCCGAGCCGAATTCTGGTTTTGACCGTTGACATGCCACCGAGTCCAGTTAACCTCAACTGTAGAAGGCCTTTCGAAGAGGGAAGGCTGTGAATTGGGGTGTAGGCGTAGTCGTGCGGCGGTGCCGATGTGACAGCCCGTGCTGCACGACGCGGATTCGAAGGAATGGTCTTGAGCACGCAGAAGGGACATAAAGGCGCCGCAGTTGCCGCCCTGGGACTCATGGTTGTTGCGGCGTTGGCGGGGCGAGCGGCAGCCGAGCCGGTTTACGGCGTGACGCTGCAACAATTCCTTGTGAATTGGGATAGCGCAACGCCAGGGGATGTGAGAAGCGGCGTTGCCATCCAGGGGCTTCAGGCCAATGAGCGCGCCCTGGGGTTGGATTTTCGTCCGGCGACGGGGCAGCTTTACGCTCTAGGGAGTTTCAGTCGACTCTACACGCTTAATGCGTCAACGGGACGAGCCACACCGGTGGGCACGGGCTTTTCGCCGGCGCTGAACGGATCGGACTTCGGATTTGATTTCAATCCGGTTGTGGACAGAATCCGGGTCGTCAGCGACGCGGATCAGAACATGCGCTTGCACCCTGACACCGGCGTTGTGGTCGGTGGTGCGGAAGACGGAATGTTGGCCTACGGCGCCGGTGATCCCAATTTTGGAACGGATGCGAACGTGGTTCATGCCGCCTATACGAACAACGTCGCGGGCGCTTTGTCGACGACGCTGTTCGGCATCGACACAGGGCTGGACGTGTTGGTCACCCAGAATCCTCCGAATGCCGGGGCACTCAATACTGTGGGCGGGCTTGGCGTGGATGCAGTTTCATTTGGGGGCTTTGACATCTCCGGGGCGACGGGCATTGCCTATGCGGTCGTGCGTGATCTCGATCATACGGCGTCGACATTCTGGACCATCAACCTGACGACGGGTCAGGGGACGATGGTGGGCGAAATCGACGGCGGGGCCATCGTCACCGCGATGACAGTCGTGCCGGAGCCGGCCACCCTGGCGCTCCTGGCCGCGGGCGTGCTGGGAATTGCCTCGCGGCGACGACACAAATCCGAAGAGTGGCCATGGGGCGACAGACTGGCCACCAACGGCCGTCAACCCGGATAGTCAGTTCTTCACATAGCATTCGTCGGCGACGGCTCGGAGGCGTGCGGCGGCGGCTTGGGCGTCGCTCTGGGCTATGACCGCTGAGCAAACGCAGAGAGTGCAAGACTCAGCGGCGAGGACGGATGCGGCGTTGCGCTCGCTGATTCCGCCGATCGCGACCAGGGGCAGAGAAGTAGACTCGCGACCGGCCGCCAGCGTTTCCAGGCCGGCGATGTAGCCCTGCGGTTTGGTCGAAGACGGGAACATCGGCCCGACGGCGATGTAGTCCGGGGCTAACGCGGCGACGGCCTGGACTTGCTCGATGGTGTGGGTGCTCACGCCGACGATGGCGTGCGCGGGGAGGATGCGGCGGGCGGCGGCGATGGATAGATCGTCGGAACCCAAGTGGACCCCGTCGGCGCCGCTGAGTCGTGCGATGTCAGGGCGGTCGTTAACAATGAAGATAGCGCCATGTTCACGGCAGAGGGCGGCCAGGCGCTTGGCGCGGTCTAAGAGTAGCCTGTCGTTCAGGTTCTTTTCGCGGAGTTGCAGGCAATCGGCCCCGCCTCGGAGTGCGGCTTGGGCGGTCGAGAACCAGTCGGCGGCGCAAAGTGATTCGGTGAGGACGACGTAGAGGCGAACGTGGCCGAATCGTTGATTTACGCGGGCGTGGAGCAGCAAACGGCGTTCAAGGTCGTAGCCGCGGTAGCGAATGCGCTCGATGGCCTCGGCAAAAGGACGGTTGACCGTTTTGCCGTATTCCTCGACGGATCGGAGAGCCTCGCTCAGGCGCTTAGCCGCGGTCTCGGCGACGGCAAGCGGACCTTCGCGGTATCGTTCTGAATCGGCTTTGATCCCGCGGCCGACGTCGCCGTCGATGTCGCGTTGAGCCAGGAGGGCCTGCCCGAACTCCGCGGTTGCAAGAGTGGAGGTCTCTTGCGACGAGGGCCCGGCGGTTTTGCGGGTGCACTCGACGAGGGCATGTCGCAGATCTTTGACCGCAAAAGATAAGCCGGCGTCGTCGAGATCGAAGCGGGCGTAGTCCTCCATGACGCGCAGGGCCTCTCGGGCGCGGTTTAGGTTTGCGTCAATGATGCGAAGTGCTGTGGCGTTATGGGTGGTCATGTTTGCGCCGCAATGCTCGGGGAATGATACAGCGTTCCTATGTTGCACGCACGCGATTCGGAATTCATATCCTGCGAGATTGCGGGAAGGGCCTCCCGCTAGTGTGGGCGCGAACCCCTTGACAGCCTCCGTGCCGTCAAGGCCAGGCGGGACTCTCAGCTCCCCACTGCAAGCGCTCGGCCATCAACGGCCCTTGACAACTTGGGGCGTGCGGAACAACATTCTGCTTTGACTCATGATGAGAGCATTTCTGGCTCTGGCCGTCTGGGGGATTTACCTTGTCGTGGTCGGCCTGCCGCTGTGTCTGCTCGGGGTCGTCTGCCCTTCCCGCCGTCTCCTGTCCGTCTGCGCCGTGAGTTGGTCTTGGCTCATGCTGCGGATTTGCGGCGTTCGCCTGGCCATCGAGGGGGGCGACTACGTCGCCGATGCGGCGCCGAGGTTCTTCGTGGGCAACCATCAGAGCGCACTGGACATTCCGATTCTCATGCTGGCTCTGAAGGGCCATGTGCGCTTCATGGCGAAAGATAGTCTCTTTCGCACGCCCATCTTTGGCTGGGTGCTTGGGCGTTATGGATTCGTCCCAATCGATCGGGATCATGCCCGTAAGACTTTGGGGGCCCTGGAGACGATGTTGACACGGCTTTCGCGTGATCCGATCTCGTTCGCCGTGTTTCCGGAGGGTACACGAAGCCCCGACGGCCGCCTGTTGCCTTTTCGCCAGGGTACGATGAAAATATGCAGGCGTTCCGGGCTGCCGGTCGTCCCGTTTGTGATTGAAGGAACGTGGAAGGTTCACCGTCCTCGAACGTTTCGCCTTCGCCCCGGTCGGGTTCGACTTCGGTTCATGCGGCCGATCAGCGCGGATCATGTAGCCGCGATGTCGCCCACCGAACTGCATGACCGCGTCCGGGACGCCGTGGTGGAAGGCCTGGGCGACCTTCGCTCCCAGCCTAGCGCCGCGCCATCGCCCGCAGTCTTGGCCGGGAGGCGCTTGAGGTGACGACCATGCCTTCGCCGAGCCGGATTCGCGATCGTCTGGCGGGTGCGCATATCCTGGTCACTGGCGCGACTGGTTTTCTGGCCAAAGTCTTCGTCGAAAAGCTCCTTCGCAGCGTGGACACGATCGGCGGTATCCATCTGCTCGTGCGCTCGCGGGCGGACGGCGCATCGGCCACCGACCGTGTCCGAATGGACGTTCTCGGCTCGCGGGCGTTTGATCGGCTTCGTGCGTTGCTTGGGGAGGGATTTCGACGCTTATGCGACGCAAAGGTCCATGTCGTCAGCGGAGACCTGACTCAAGAACGCATGGGGCTTGACCCATCGGTTTACGCTGATTTGGCTCGCCGCATCAGTCTGGTGGTCAACAGCGCCGCCACGGTGACCTTCGACGAACAACTGGACCTTGCCGTGGAGCTCAACTCCCTGGGGCCGCAGCGCCTATTGGCTTTGGCTCGCGACTGCGGAAACAAGCCGCTGCTCCACGTATCCACCTGCTATGTCTGCGGCGTGCGCAGCGGCGTGATTGTCGAGGACTTCAGCGCTCCGGAGCGGGCCCGCGAGTCGCTGCCGCGTCGGCCGGAGTCCGGGGAATTCGACCTCGATCGGATCGTTCAATCAATGTGCGCCGAGGCCGCGGAGCTACGGGCACGGCACGGCGGCGATACGGAATCAGCTCGGAAAGATCTCATCGACGCCGGAATGCGGATCGCCCGATCTCACGGCTGGAATGACACTTATACGTTCACGAAATGGATCGGTGAACAGCTTCTGGTCCGCCAGCGAGGCGAGGTACCTCTGGTCGTCTTCCGCCCGGCCATCATCGAAGGCAGTCTCGACGAGCCCGCGCCGGGTTGGATCGACGGGCTGCGCATGGCCGACCCGATCATCGTGGCCTACGGAAGAGGGAAACTGCGTGCGTTTCCAGGTTCACCCGACGTGGCCATCGACCTCATTCCGGCCGATTTGGTAGCCAACGCGATGATCGCGAGTCTGCCGATTGACGCGCCGCTCGGGTCAGTTGCCGTGGTTCAGTGCTCCTCCAGCGACCGCAACCCATTGCTGCTGCGCGATATGCTTTCATCGCTGGAAGAGGCATTCCGCCAGCGGCCGATGGCCGGCGAAGATGGTAAGCCGATTCATCCGGGCCGACTCAATCTGGTGCCTCGCGAGCGGTTCGTCTCTCAGTGGGGGGCAACCCAGCGCCGGCTCAAGAGATATCAGACGCTGACACAATGGGGAATGACTCGACGGCGGCGAAGAAAGCTGGCGGCCGCCGCCCGGCAGATCGACCAGATTCTCTACTTCGCAAAAATCTACGCACCGTACACGCAGCTTTCCTGCCGATTCGCGGACGATGGGCTGGCCGCAATCCGGGATGGTCTCGTACCCGATGATCAGGCGAAGTTTCCCTTCGACGTGAAGCGAATCGATTGGAGTGATTACATCGTCAACCGCCACGTCCCGGGCCTGCGCTCGTTTGTGCTCGGATCGGACCTGGACCCGGCCCCGCGAATCGCCGCTGCCGGCGACTGGCCGCGGTCGGCGACGCCTGTCAGTGAAGCTTCGCTTCGCGGCGAGAGCCTTTTCGACGTCTTTGCCCGTTCCGCGGCGGCCATGGGGGCCAAGCCGGCCTTGCAAGTCCGCCGAGGCGGACGTTGGCTGCGATACACGTACCGTGACGCGTTGGCCGCCACGGGTGCCATCATGCAACGGTTTCACGAGCTTGGCCTGCGCGCCGGGGATTGTGTCGCGATCTGCGGGGAGAGCTCTCCCGAATGGGGCCTGACGTACTTGGCTGCGATGGGCAGCGGTCTGATCGCCGCACCCCTTGACCCACAACTGCCGCCTACCGACCTTTGGGCCGCGGCAGATTTCGTCAGTGCACGACTGGTCTGCGCCAGTCCGTCGGTGTTCCAGACGCTCCATGCGGAATCCGATCGTCATTCCCCGGTAGTCGTCATGCGCGAGCCGTGGATCCCGCCGCCGGCCGCATCGCGCGACGCTGCTCCGCCGGCGGCGAAGAGCGCCGGGATCGCGTCGATTCTCTTTACCTCAGGAACGACGGTCGTGCCCAAGGCCGTCCGGCTTTCGCACGCGAATTTCATCGCCAACGCGACCGCTCTGCTCCAGGTGCATCCGATCTACGATTCCGATGAGTTCCTTTCCGTTCTGCCGATGTACCACGCCTTCGAGTTTACCGCGGGATTCCTTGTCCCGTTGGCGTGCGGATCGACGATCACTTACCTCGACGCCTTCAACGCCGCTGAGCTTACTTCCGCCATGCAGGCCACAGGCACGACCGTGATGATGGTCGTGCCTCGGCTTCTGCGTATGTTTCACGACTCGATTGAGAACCAACTCGCCGTAGCCGGGCCGATCCGCCGCGCGGTTTTCCGAACCTTCGGCATTCTCTCCCGTGCGACGGGCTGTCGGCTTGGCCGGGCCCTGTTCGCTCCGGTACACAAGCGATTCGGTGGGCGACTTCGTATGTTCGTATCGGGCGGTTCGCGGCTGGACGGCGATCTCTTTGACGCTTTCCGGCGGATGGGGTTTGCTATCTACGAAGGATACGGATTGACAGAAACGGCGCCGGTCCTCACGGTAAATCCGCCGGGGCGAGCGAAGGTTGGATCGGTGGGCCCGGCCCTTCCCAACCTCAAGCTGCAGATTCACAGTCCCAACTCCGAGAGCGTCGGCGAAGTTTGGGCGAAGGGCCCCAGCGTCATGCAGGATTATCATAACGCGCCGGAAGCGACCGCCGACGTTCTGGTTGAAGGCTGGCTGCGAACCGGCGACCTCGGTCGAATCGACGCTGAAGGATACTTGTACCTGACCGGCCGCTCCAAGGATCTAATCATTAGCGAAGCCGGAAAGAACGTTTATCCCGACGAGATCGAGGCCCGCTATCACAATCTTCCGCACACCAAAGAGCTGTGCGTATTCGGTATGCCCTCCGGCGACGGCGTGGGCGACGTGATCCACGCGGTGGTTGTGATCGACCAGGCCGCCGTGCCTGAACTTGACCGCTCGACAATCGAGCGAGCGATCCGCGACGCCGTCACCGCCGTCTCCTCTACGCTGCCGTCGCACCAGCGGATTTCGGCGATGCACTTTTGGGACCGCGAACTCCCCAAAACGTCGACCCTCAAGGCCAAGCGCGGCGTGGTTCGAGAGATGGTTCGCGCGGAAGGTTTGACGCCGCGGGGGCGGCCCACGGGTGCGACCGCGACCGCTTCCGCTGTGCGGCCTAATACCGAAGTCTCGTCACCGGGTGCATCTGCCCTGTTCGTGGTGCAGCGATTGCTGGCACAGCAGTGCAAACGACCTGCATCTGCGATTCAGCCCGACATGCATCTGCTTTTGGACTTGGGAATCGATAGCATCGGCAAGATCGACGTGCTCGGCGCCGTTGAAGATGAGTTCGATCTGCGGATCGATGACCTGACCGGGGCCAAGATCGCTCGCGTGAGCGATCTGCTTGCAGTCGTCGGCCATCGTAGTCCAATTGTCGCTCAGCCTCGAGCCGCGCGGCGGCTCCTTCCGCTCGGGGCTGCGGCCGAAGCCAACGGGCATCCGCCGGCCGCCGTGGTGCCTCTGCGCTGGGCGGCGGCGGGGCTGGGAACGGCCTTGATGCATAGCTACGTTCGGGTCCGCACCGTCGGGCGCGACAACGTCCCAAGGAGCGGCCCTTTCATTCTGGCTCCCAATCACACATCGCACCTGGACGCGCTCTCGGTCAAGGCCGCAGTCGGACGCGGGCGGCGGATCTGGGTCGCCGGCGCGGAGGACTATTTCTTCAACAATCGGCTGAAGCGTTTCCTTTTCGGAGAGGTGCTCGACACGATTGCTTTCGATCGCCAGGCCGATGGGCAGCAAGGATTGCGACGATGCGCCGACGTCCTCCGCCGCGGTGATGGACTCATCTTCTTCCCGGAAGGCACACGCTCGCTCACCGGCCGGTTGCAGCCGTTCAAGATCGGCGTGGGGGTGCTGGCCGTTGAGAGCGGCGCACCCGTCGTTCCGGTGTTTATCGATCATGCGTTTAGGTTGTTTCCTAAAGGACGCCGTATTCCCCGCCCGGGTACGGTCACCGTGACGTTCGGCAGTCCGATCCGCCCGAAGTCGCGCGACGCAACGGCCGATCTTTACACGACGTGCCGCGACACGGCTGAAGCGGTGGAAAGGGCGCTTGCCGCTCTAGGTGGCGTTGGCGTCCGCGCTTGATGCCAGCCGGCCGGCCAGATCAAAGGCGGGCGGCGGCGTTTTTCGACGTAGATGGGACCTTAGTCCAGACGACGATCGTGCATTACTATGTCTACTTTCGCCGTAAACGAATGTCGCATTTGTGGGGGCGTCTGTGGTACGGCGCCTACTTGCTCAAATGCGTTTATTACCTTGCGCTCGATCGGATCGACCGGAGTCGGCTGAATATCGCCTTCTATCGCAGTTACGCCGGTCTGCAGGCGGATGAAATCAAGGGACAGGCGGCCGACTGCTATCGCGACGTGATTCGACCTCGCCGATTTGTTGAGGCAGCCGCGTGCGTCAACGAGCACCGCCAGGCCGGTCGACACATCGTACTGGTAAGCGGCTCGCTCGACTTTCTGATTGAGCCTCTGGCCGCGGAGTGCGGGCAGGCCAGTGTGGTGGCCGCTTCCCTGGTCGAGTCGGACGGGCGATTCACCGGGCACCTGAAAAGCGCGCCACTCGGCGACGAGGAAAAGGCCCGACGGGTCCGCGAGTTCGCCGTCGCAAACGAGATCGACCTGTCTCAGTCGTACGCCTACGGGGACAGCATCACGGATCTGCCCATGCTACTGACCGTCGGCAACCCGAACGCCGTCAATCCGGATCGGGCTCTTGCGGCGGTAGCCAAGGCTAGGGACTGGCCGTTGCATCGATGGACGATCGAAGGGCCGCGCGGCGGGAATGGCCGATGAAGGCCCTGCAGTTCCGAAAGAGCATTCCAAGATACGCGATGCTAAAACTCCTGGGGCCGAAGTGTCGCAGGCTCTACCACAGCGGCCTCGCGCCCTTCGCTTTGCGGGACATCCCCCCACCCCGACTGCCGACGGAACAATGGGTCCGAATCCGGCCGCGCCTGAGCGGTATCTGTGGATCGGATCTGGCCACAATCTGCGCCACCGGAAGCCCGTACCTGGCCCCGGTCACGTCCATGCCGTTCGTCATGGGTCACGAACTAGTCGGCGACATCATCGAGGTCGGGCGCGAGGTCCGGGGAATCTCAGTGGGTGATCGAGTTGTCCTCCACCCGGCACTGGGTTGTACAGCCCGTGGTATCCAGCCGCCCTGCGACGCCTGCAGTCAACAGCGGGACGCGCGGTGCCGCAATGTGACCCGTGGAGATGTGTCAGCAGGTTTGCAAACCGGCTTCTGTCAGGACACGGGCGGCGGTTTCGGAGAGAATCTCGTTGCTCACCAGTCGCAGGTGTACCGGGTTCCGAGGGAACTGGACGATCGTGCGGCCGTGCTGATCGAGCCGTTTGCCTGCGCCGCCCACGCGGCGCTGCGAGTACGGCCGACCGCGACCGATACGGCCCTGGTGATCGGCTGTGGCGCAATCGGGCTTCTCACGATCGCGGCCTTGCGAGCATCAGGCTGCCGGGCCCGCATCGTGGCCGTCGCCAAATACAAGCATCAGAAGCGCCACGCCCTAGCGCTGGGCGCTAATGAATTACTCGATCCCGCGGGTCCGACGCGGGATCGCTATTCTCGCTGGGCGAAATCGCTCGATGCTGAGGTACTCGACCCGGAACTCGGCAAGCCGACGGTCATCGGCGGCGCGGCCGCGACCTTTGACTGCGTCGCCGGCTCGCAGACGATCGATGACGGGCTACGGTTCACCCGAAGCGGCGGCGACTTCGTCCTCGTCGGAATGCCGGGTATACCATCGGGAGTGGACTGGACGCCGTTGTGGTTTTCGGAGTTGACCGTCCACGCGTCATACGCATATGGGCCGGAGACGTTCGGTGGCGGTCTTCGCAACACGTTCGACGTTGTCATGGATTGGATGGACGAATGGGGACCAAGGCTGGCCCCGCTGGTGGGAGCACCTTTTCCGTTAGCCGACCACCGTCGGGCCCTGGCCTGTGCGCTTCATACCGGCAAGAGCGGCGTTGCTAAGACGGTCTTTGGGATCAGCACATAAACATTCCCGCGTCAATGATTTCGCGCCTTGGCCGCCAGGAGACTTCGGACCAGATCCACCAGCGCCGTCCGATCAATGGGTTTGGAGATGTAGTCATCCGTCCCACACTCCGCCGCACGCTCGACGTCGCCCGTCTCGTTGAGTGCCGTGACCATAACCACGATGGTATCCCGCGTTTTGGGGTCGTTCTTCAGCCGCTTACACACCTCAAAACCAGACATCTTCGGCATCATGATGTCCAGCAAGATCAGGTCAGGCGACTCCTCCGCCACCTTGCGCATCGCCTCAATGCCGTTGGCCGCGGTGGTCACGCGAACTTCCGGCAAATCCTCCATGTAGATGCACAACAACTCGCGGTTCTGTTCGTTATCATCAACGACCAGCACCGTCTGCCGTTTTTCGGAGGTTCCCTTCTGCTGCATCATTTTCGCGGGAACGCGGGCCAGCGCCTCAGTTCTGCATCTCGTGCCGTACGCGCGTTTCCACTTCGAGCAGGTCCTTACCAGCCAGGCGCACCAAGCGCAACAGATCGGTCATACTCGCGACCTCCTCAACTTGTTCGTCGACAAACCACCCCAGGAAACTGCGCGTGGAGTAGTCCTTTTCCTTGTCGGCCAGCGCGACCAGTTCATGGATGAGGCGGGTGACCTCTTGTTCGCTGTCCAGGGCGGCCTGGGCGATCGCCTCGACGCTCTTGTAGCCGGACTTGGGTTTGGCTACGGCGTCGAGCGCCACCTCTCCGCCCACGTCCTGTACATACTTGAAGATCTTCAGGCCGTGGCCGCGCTCCTCCTCGTGCTGGTCGAGGAATCGTTTGGCCAGAACTTTCAGGCCCATTTTCTCCAGCGACGCCGACATGGTCAAGTAGCTATGGGCGGCCGAAAACTCGGCCGTGATCTGTTCGTTCAATTTGGCATTCATCGCCGCTGAGATCGACATGTAGGACCGCCATCCACTCGGTTATGGTCTGGGGCTAAAACTCACAAGAGAGCCCGCCGAGGGCGCTATTCCAACAAATAAAGGCACCCGCATCGACAGACATTGGTCCGCCTGCAGTCACAGAACGCAATCGCGCCCTGCACATCCATCAATTGTTCACAAACGACGCTGCATTCGCAGCGAGGCGGGTTGCGCGGTGCATGACAACTACAACTCAATGAACTGCCGCGGCCCGTCTCGTCACTGTCTACGTGCGGCTGAAACGTTCCGCCGTTTCGCATGTACGCGAAGAACCCTTCCACCAAGCCCTGAAACACGTCCGCGGGCCGCTGGCCATCCGAATTGAGCCTGTACGTCTCCTCGTGCACTACCTGGTCGCTCACCGTCGCGCGGACACGCAGCGCACCGGCGTTCACATCATAGCTTAAGTCAAGCAAGCCCGTGACCTCGACCGGCTCAATTTCACCTTCTTCAATCGCGCGGATGGTCTCTTCATCGAAGTTCAGGTCAAATCCAACATAGGGCGGCGCTGGTACCTCGCCACGCCCGAACCCAAGGATGCCGGTAGAGGTCACAAACACCTCTCCTGGACCGGAATATGAGAGTCTCGCGGGGATCGCAGCCACGGGCGTCGCAACAGACGACTCCGTCGGCCTCGTTCTGTTCTCACCGGCTTTTCTCGGCTGGGAACCATACACCATGACGCCCACGCTAAGGGCGACGGCACAGAACAAACCAATTCCACGGATCATGAGGATTACTCCTTTCGCACTCGCCTGGCAGGTACGGAAGTAGCACCACGCAGCACTACCGCCGTATGCACGTGGGAAACCATAGCAGCAGTGGTTCTTCCCTGCAACGACAAATACGACTTTTTTCGACGAGCGATCTAGCCCGACGATTCCGATTGGGCCTACTGACCTAATCCCGTGCTGGGAGGATCAGGTTCGGCTTGCTTAGAAGCGAAGCCGACGGATGGGGTTTGCCGCGAAAAACAAGCTGGCCCGCCAGATCGCAAGCGACCGGCGGGCCAAGGTTTGCAGCTGCCGTAGAGCAGCATCGTCTGCTGCCCTACGGCAGCCTACCTATGCTAGATACCAATGACCACCTCCTCTTTTTCAAACGGGACCGTCCGACCTCGGCGTTCTGTGGCCGCCGTCCGGTCGGCTTGACCCACCCGCGAACCGTCATCCGCGGGAGCAACGCCCACCGCCGGCATCGTGCCGGAAAGG
>Ga0187892_10010545_pt1 | contig 11667 bp, 13 predicted proteins | sample MA1701073metaG_FD_139345 | JGI IMG/M metagenome (GOLD analysis project Ga0187892, IMG submission 139345) | Bio-ooze microbial communities from a basaltic lava cave in the Kipuka Kanohina Cave System on the Island of Hawaii, USA - MA170107-3 metaG ... | reverse complement strand
GGGACGTCATCGAGGCGTTCATGATAAATCGAAAGAATCTCTGCCATTGGGCAGAGGATAATCAAAATTTTTCCGCTTTACAAATTATTTTTTAGCCCGTTTCATTCACGCGAAAGTACAGTAATGAATCTGAGGAATTATTTTTAATAGGGTGGAGGAAAGACTATGCGTGGTAGAGTGAAATGGTTTAACAGCATAAGGGGATATGGTTTTATTTCAGTGGAAGATGGGGAAGACTTGTTTGTAGATACTAATGCAACACAAGGTATAATCCTGCAAGAAGGAGAAGTTGTAACTTTTACAAAAGAAAAAGGCCCTAAAGGTTGGCAAGCTGTGAATGTCGTTCGTGAACACACTTCTGGTATAAATATTTCAAATTCCTTCGATACAGCTAAGGATATCCAGCGCGAAGTAAGGCTTGATTTTGACAAAAGTTTTGATTCCCAAATTCATGAGGAAGATATGGAAAAGAAAGTTCTTGAAAAATCGTCAAATTCGATAATTGTTGAGGCAGAACAGCGTGCAAAAGAGTTAGCACTAATGGAACCACAATTATTGATGGGATACGTAGCGGCACTTCTTGAGCAGTTAATCACTCAACAAGTAGAAGATACTGCTAAAATATTGAACGAACTGCAATGGATGCAAGGAGATACAGAAGGGGGTGGAGGTATAATGGTTCGAAATTCAGACTATCAGCCACTCACAGTTAAATTATACCGTACAGACGAAGATTAATTTTGGCGCAAATATATTTTGAAGGAGTGTGAAAAACCTTACCTATTAAACTTTTAAACAGCTATCTGAATATGCCAAAGAACTGCGTGACAAAACCGGAACGTAGCTTTCAATGGCGGAATTAGGAGATTTTCATTGTTCTAATCGGTTTCAAGCGTGTGTTTATTTGTGCTGAAATAAAAGAATTTTACCGAAAACATGATATAAAATTCAAAGCGCGTCTGAAATGGAGAGGAAATCGACATGCGAATCGAAGCCGCCGATTATGTTGACGCAGCACAAGAAAGATTGAGCAATGCCAAATTACTTTACGAAGCAACACAATATTCATTCGCTTTATACGCCGCAGGCGTAGCGGTGGAATCCTTGCTGCGGGCGTATATTGTTCAATTAACCCCAATATTGGAAGGGGCGCATAATCTACTGTTGCTGTTGCGCGAGAGCAATCTACGTCATCTGCTTACGCTGGATGAAGACCGGCAAATTTACGAATCGGTTAGCTTGCTGTCTAAACGCTGGAGAAATGATTTGCGCTATACCTCCAATAATCGACTGCGCCGGCGGTTGAAGAAAGAACGGCTGGACAGAGGCATTCGAGGTGATTTTCTGAAAGAGAACTGCCGTATCGCGATTGATCTGGCAACAACTATTTTAAGAACAGGAGCGGCAAAATGGAAACACTCATGACCCGGGTTCAAAAGATTCTGCAGAAAGAATTTTCCCGCCGTGAAATCCGTTTGAAATCGGCGGGCAAGGGAAAAATCGACGGTTTTATTATCTCAAAATCTTTTGAGAAACTGGCTGATGAACGACGTTACCAAAAGGTTTGGAATTTGATTGATACGCATTTAAACGAAAAAGATCGCAATCGCGTTTTGGGTTTTTTTCTGCTCACACCGCTGGAAGAAAAGTGGATTTTTGATGGAAGCACTTATGATCAATTTGATGCGGCGCTGAAGAAAAAACCACTCGCCGCAAAAAAGAAGACAGCCGCCAAGCGCGCCAATGGCCGCGCCGGAACGATCAGGGCGAAGAGGACGGCCTGATCACACCGAATCCGTTTTGCTCTTTTTTATTTTCCTTTTTTAATAAACTCCCATACACCCTTTAACCCTCATTTAAGGGAGGTTGCAACAATGAACATCACGATCACTGCCCGTCATTTCAAAGCCCCTAAACCCTTAAAGGATTATGCCAGAGAGGAGGTCGAACGGCTCAAAAAATATTATGATGGTATCATCGATGGTGAAATCATCTTGTCGTGGGAGAAGCTGACGCAGATTGCGGAAATCAATCTAAAAGTCTACGGCCAGACGTTGACCGCCAAAGAGCAGAGTGAAGACATTCGCAAATCGATCGCGCTCGCCGTCGACAAACTGGAACGGCAAGTGAGAAAATACAAGGGGAAATGGCACAAGAAAGGCAATGCCAAAGCCGCTTTGGTTTTGCCGGAAAAAATGGCGCAAGCCGTTTGAATGTTTTGACAACGTGAAAATGCGCGGGTGTGGCCGCTGGCAATGGCCGTGGGCTGCGCCCGTTACCTTTAGATTGCTCAGGCCATTGCGGAGTGAAAGTTAGAAAAAGTTCTAAAACTTTTTACCCACAGATTGAAGAAACCAGCAGATAAAAGCTTTATCAGCGGGGATTTTCAATCTGTGGGGTTACCCCGCGGAACCGGGCCCGCGTTGAGGTGAGTGGTTGGGCGGAAGGTTTGGGCGCGGCAAATCATTCCGACCTGTCATTGGAAGGAGCTTGGCGATGGTTAATCTCTCCGTCGAAGAACTTTTTAGCAGCGTGCAAGGCCGGTTGTCGCTTGAAATCGTCAACGGCACCTACAGTTTCCGCAGGATGATCAAAGAAGGCGATCTCAACCGCCCCGGTCTGGCGCTGGCTGGTTTCACCAAAGTGTTTACCTACGATCGCATTCAGGTGCTCGGCAATACCGAGATGCGCTTTCTGGAAGGCATGAGCCTTGGGGAGCGGCGCCATGCGATTCAAACGATGCTCAATTTCGACCTCCCCTGCATCGTCGTCACCGATAATAATTCGATTCCGCCGGAGCTGATCGACATCGCCAACCAGCGCGGCATCACGGTTTTTCGCACGCCGCTGAAAACCACGCAATTCACCCATTTGCTCGGCGATTTTCTGGACGAAAAATTTGCGCCGTCGACGACGGTGCACGGCACGCTGGTCGACGTGTTCGGCGTCGGCCTGCTGTTCACCGGCCGCAGCGGCATCGGCAAAAGCGAAATCGCCCTCGACCTCGTCGAGCGCGGCCATCGTCTCGTCGCCGACGACATCGTGCAGATCAGCCGCAAAGCCGCCGGCCTTCTCATCGGCCAGGGCAGCGAGATGCTGAAATATCACATGGAAATCCGCGGCCTCGGCATCATCGACATTCGCAGCATTTTCGGCATTCACGCGACGCGCCCGCAGAAAAGAATCGAAGTCGAAGTCCATCTCGAAGAATGGGACAACACCGAAGATTACGAGCGCATCGGCGTCGACGAGCAATTCACCAAAATTCTCGAGGTCGAAATTCCCTCCGTCAAGATTCCGATTTTTCCCGGCAAAAACATCACGGTGATTGCCGAAGTCGTGGCCATGTCGCAACTGCTCAAAGTCTCCGGCCATCACATGGCGCGCGAATTTGACGAGCGGCTCAAACGCAAGATCCAGGCCGGCAGCGAAGAACCCTTCGACATGGAGCGGTATCTGGAAAGAGATTTTGAATGAGAAAAAACGCTGAATTTATCGTCGGCCTGACCGTCATCCTCGGGTTGGCGATTTTGCTGTTCGGAATTTTGTGGGGGAAAAATTATCGTTTGGCCTCCAACCAGGTTCGGGTGAATTTTCTTTTTCAAAATACCGGCGGGCTGCGCGTCAACGATCCGGTCACCGTCAACGGCGTCAAAAAAGGGCAAGTCGACGACATTAGATTGCAGGACGGCTGGGTGCGCGTCGACGTTAGTCTCGACGGCGACGTGCAGTTGTACGCTGATGTCACCGCCTACATCACCACCGTCGAGATGATGGGCGGGAAAAAAGTTGAAATCATCCCCGGCGCCTCCGGCCAGCGGCTCGATCTCGCCGCGCTGAAAACCCCTTTAAAAGGCTCGCAAACCGCAGGATTTTCCGAAATGATGCTGGAAATGAGCAAAATTGCCGCGCGCTCCAACCAGCTCATGCAGCGCTTGGATTCGACCGTCACCCTGGCTTCGGCCTTTTTGGATGACGCCACTTTCCGCCGCCCGCTGATCGCCGTGCTCAACGATTTGCAAACCTCCACCGCGGCGATGCGGCAATTCGTGCAAACCAACCAGACGGCGATGCAAAAAACCATGGACAACGTTGAAGTGACTTCCACCCAACTGCGCCATCTCGCCGAGCGCCACTCGCCGCAAATCGACAGCACCTTTCTCGCGCTCAACCGGACGATTCATAAACTGGATTCTTTCGCCAACACTCTGGATGGCATTTCTCTTCGTTTGCAACAGCGCCAGGGCAATCTCGGCAAACTTATTTACGACGAAGAAGCGTATCACCGTTTGAACGCGACTATTGCCAAAGTCGATTCGACGGTCGTCGAATTGCGCACGCATTTAGGTAGGTTTTTGCGCGGCAGCAATTTTAATTTGATCAACCTGTTGAGCTTTTAAATTTTCCATCGGAAAAAATTTCTTGATTTTTTGGGGCGAACTGCTTAGATTAAAAAGCTGTTTTAATTGAATATGACCGGATTTGGAGAGTGATCTTATGGCGAAAAAATCGGTTCTTTTTGTCCTGCTTATTGTTGGAATTGTTTTTGCCGGTTGCTCGAAGAAAATGAGCGAAGAGCGGCTTTTTGCGCAAGCCCAACAACTTGAAGCCAAGGAAGATATCGACGGCGCTTTGAAAGTTTATGAAGAATTGAGCGAGCGTTTTCCGAACAGCCCTCATGCCGATTCCGTCCTGCAAAAGCTCGGCATGATTTACCTCAATAAAAAAGAGCAGTTCGGCAAAGCCGTGGCGGTTTACGAGCGCGTGGTGGAGAAATTTCCGCAAAGCAAATATCAGCCGCAGTCCCTGTTCATGATCGGCTACATCTACGCCAATCATCTCAAGGATTTTGAAAAGGCCAAAACGTATTACGACAAGTTTGTTGAAAACTATCCCGAGCATGAATTGGTGGCCTCCGTGCAATGGGAGCTTCAGCATTTGGGCAAGGATATCAGCGATATCGATATCTTCGCCAACTCCAAAGACGGTGAAGGCAAGACGGACGGCAGCGCGGCGCCGGCGCCGGAAAACGCCAGGTCTTCCAAAAGCAAATAATAAAACTTTTTTATTCGCTCGTCGTCTCAACTCAAAGAGCCGGATGACCTTTTTTCGGCACAGCGCCATGAACATGCCGGAAGATTGCCATTGCGGCTTTTTGCATTTCAAAAATATAGGCAGCCAGTGCAGTGTTACTTTAATTTCGTAGTCTTGCTCCCTTGTGGGGCATTGTTGCAACCGCGAATGTATTGGCTTCGACAGCGGCCCACAAGGCTACGCCCGTTGGGGGCCGGGGCTACAAAAACTATGGTAACAGCGTACCAGCTCGTTAAAAAATGGCCACTGAGTTTAAAAAAAAATTTATTTCCCATATCTTTAATTTCGTAGTCCTGCCCCCTTGTGGGGCATTGTTGCAACCGCGAATGTATTGGCTTCAACAGCGGCCCACAAGGCTACGCCCGTTGGGGGCCGGGACTACAAAAACTATGGTAACAGCGTACCAGCTCGTTAAAAAATGGCCACTGAGTTTAAAAAAAAATTTATTTCCCATATCACTTCCACCCGCTTTATAGCTCTTGCCTCAATTGGTGCGGCTTTCTTTTTGTTTCCGGCAATGCCGGCGCTGCTGCATAGTCAAACGCCTTTCATCGCGGCGGCCGATTCTTTGCGCGCGCCGGTGCGCGTCGAGATCGAAGCGGCTGCCGGCAGCGAAGAAATTCCGTTGAATCGTTTGGCCGTTTTCACGATCAAGCTCAAATGGCAGGGCCGGCTGCCGGATATTGAATTTGGCCCGCCGGAGCCGCCGCGGCTTTCCAATTTTACCATCGCCGGCTCATCGTCTTCCAACTGGGTCGGCGTTGAAAACGGCCGGCCAACTTCGATCAAGACGTTTGAGTATTCGCTCCGGCCGGAAGGCCTGGGCATGGGCTACGTCGAAGGGATGCGGGTGAGTTATCTCGACAAAGGCACGGGTGAAAATCACAGCTTGTATACGAGCCGGGTGAGCATGAAAGTGATCGATCCGGTGCCCGAGCCGGATGAAGCGCCGCTCGGGCTGGCGTTGACCATCGGCCTGCTATTTTGCGCGGCGCTGGTCGTTTTGGTTTTTCAATTGGAATCGCGCGCCAAAAAGAAAGAAGCGGCGCGGCTGATGGCGACGGCTGAAAAGCCGCTCGAGCAGGAATTTTTGGAAGAACTTAAAAATACAATAAACCTCAACACGACGGAAATGAAAGAGGCGTTTGCAACGTTGTCGCGGTTGTTGCGCCGTTATCTGAATCGGCGTTATTCGATTGCAACTCAAGGCGTCTCGACGCAAGAAGTTGTGGAAGCGTTTCGCCAGGCGACGGCCGCTGCAGGGCGGGCCTCGGACGAGCAAACGACGCACGTCGAAGAGGTTTTGCAAACTTGCGATCTGTTCAAATTTTCCGGCGAAGCGGGCGAGCCGGCGCGATTGGCGCGGGTCTATGCCCTCACTGAAAATTTTTTGCAAATGAATACTCGGCAACGCCTGTAAGGAGGCATGATGCACGTTGACATTCAAGCGATCAATGAAAAAATAAGGCGCGAAAGCGCGTTTGTTGAAAAGCTCAACCGCGAAGTTTCCAAGGTTATCGTCGGCCAAAAATACATGATCGAGCGGCTGCTGGTCGGCTTGCTCAGCAACGGCCACGTCTTGCTGGAAGGCGTGCCGGGCCTGGCGAAGACCCTGGCGGTCAAAACACTTTCGGCGGCCGTGCAAACGAAATTCCAGCGCATCCAATTTACGCCGGATTTGCTGCCGGCGGATTTGATCGGCACGCTGATTTACGATCAGCGCAACGGCCAATTCACCACGAAAAAAGGGCCGATCTTTGCGAATTTGATTTTGGCCGACGAAATCAACCGCTCGCCGGCGAAAGTGCAGTCGGCGCTGCTCGAAGCGATGATGGAGCGGCAAGTGACGATCGGCGAGAATACCTTCAAGCTCGACGATCCGTTTTTGGTGCTGGCGACGCAAAATCCCATCGAGCAGGAAGGAACCTATCCCCTGCCCGAGGCGCAGGTCGATCGTTTCATGCTCAAGCTTTCCATCGGTTACCCCAACAAAGAGGAAGAGCTGGAGATCATGCGGCGAATGACGCGCGGCAATCTTGATAGCGTCAATCCGGTGGTGACGCCTGCCGACATCATCAAAGCCCGCAGCGTCGTGTCGGAAGTTTACATGGATGAAAAAGTCGAGCGTTACATCATCGACATCGTTTTTGCGACGCGCGAGCCGAAAAAATACGGCCTTGAAGAACTGGAAGATTTGATTTCTTATGGCGCCAGTCCGCGCGCCAGCATCTTTTTGTCGCAAGCGGCGAAAGCGCATGCGTTTCTCCGCGGCCGCGGCTACGTGACGCCGGAAGACGTTCGCGCGATTGGTTTGGATGTGTTGCGGCATCGCATTATCATTACGTACGAGGCCGAGGCCGAAGAGAAGACTTCGGAGTATGTCGTGGGACAAGTGTTGAGCCGGATTGAGGTGCCGTGATTCCGAAAGAAATTCTCAAAAAAGTTCGCCGTCTCGAAATTCAAACCCGCGCGCTGGTCAACGACGTGTTCAGCGGCGAATATCATTCGGTTTTTAAAGGCCGGGGCATGGAGTTCGCCGAGGTGCGGGAATACATTTACGGCGACGACATTCGCAATATCGACTGGAATGTTACCGCGCGGACGGGGCACCCTTACATCAAGGTTTTTGATGAGGAGCGCGAGCTGACCGTCATGCTGCTCGTCGATGCCAGCTCCTCCGGCGAGTTCGGCACCCACGAGCAAATGAAAGGCGACATCGCGGCGGAAATCTGCGCGCTGCTGGCTTTTTCGGCGATCAAAAACAACGACAAGGTCGGCCTGATTATTTTCACGGATCGCATTGAAAAATTCGTTCCGCCCAAGAAAGGCCGCAAGCACGTTTACCGCGTCTTGCGCGAGATTCTTTATCATAAGCCCGAAGGCCGCGGCACGGACATCGCTTCGGCGCTGGAGTATTTGAACCGCGTTACCACGCGGCGCGCGGTGGTGTTTCTGGTGTCCGATTTTCTTTCCGAAGGTTACGAGAAGGCCCTGCGCATTGCGAGCAAGCGCCACGATCTCGTGGCGATTCCGATCACCGACCCGCGCGAAACGGAAATCCCGAACGTCGGTTTGGTGGAATTGGAGGACGCCGAAACCGGCGAGATTTACTTTTTGGACACGACGAACGCGGCCAACCGCAAAAAATTTGCGCAAGAGGCGGCCCGCCGCGGCTTGCTGCGCGAAAAAACCTTGCGGGCGATGAACGTCGATCCGGTTGACATTCGCACCGATCAGCCGTACATCGATCCGCTGGTCAAATTTTTTCGGATGCGGGCGAAGAGATTGCGCTGATGCGGATAGCGCCGAGAACGGTTTTTAAAGTTCAGCTATTTTAATACCGTAACGGATAGAAACAACGCAACGGATTTAAGGCATTTTATCAGTTGCGTTGTTTCTATCCGTTGGGATCAATTTATTGAACACGTCATGGGTAAACGAATTTTATTTTGCACGTTTCTTTTAGCATTAGCATCTTGCAATAAATCGCCGCAAAACCTGCCGGCGGATCGCGTGCGGGAGTTTGCCAACGTGCTTTACAATCGCGAGCTGTATAAGCAGGCGATTGCCGAATATGAACGCTACTTGCACGATTATCCGCTCGACGAGCGCGAGCAGGCCAGCATCAGTTACACCATCGCGAATATTTATTTCGACCGGGTGCGTGATTACGAATCGGCGTTGGCTTATTATCTGCGCGTGCAGGAGCTTTATCCCAAAAGCGAGCTGGTGAAGGAAACCGGCAAGCGCATCGTCGAATGCCTCGAGCGCTTGCAGCGTTCCGCCGACGCGCAGCAGGCTTTGGAAGAAAGCACGTTTCTCGACACCAGCCAGGTGGCCAAGAAGCGCCCGGGTGAGGTGATCGCCAAAATCGGCATGCGGGAGATCACCACCGGCGATTTGGAGTATGAAATGAAACGCCTGCCGCCTTACGTGCAGGCGCAGATCAAGGATAAAAGCAAGCGCCTCGAGTTTTTACGGCAATACATTGCCACCGAATTGCTTTACGACACCGCCAAGCGCAAAGGCTTGGAAAAGAGCGCCGAAGTCGTCGAAGCCGCTTTTCAAGCCAAAAAAAGCTTGATGGTGCAGAAGCTGCTGGAGGAAGAAATTGCCGGTAAAGTCAATTATAATGCCGGTGATTTGGACCTTTATTATCGCGCGAATCAGAGCCGTTACGCCAAAACCGATTCTGCCGGCAAAAAGCCGCAACAGCTTTCTTTTGCCGAGGTCAAATCGCAAGTAGAACAGGATTACATTCGCGAGAAACAACAGCAAATATACAACGAGCTGCTCGACCGCCTGATGCGCGCGGAAGCGGTGCGGATTTACGACGATAAAGTGCAATGAAAACGCCGCATTTTGAAAATTCTTTTTTCTCTTCCGAAAAAATGAAACGAAAGTTAGGTGCCAGTCTTTTTGTCTACTTTGGCTTTTTTTCTTTTTTGCTTTTCGCCCAAGAGTCCCCGGTTTCCGTCGAGTCGCGTATTGACAAAAGCACGATCACGATTGGCGATACCGTGCGGTACACAGTTCGGCTCACGCATGATGAGAACGTGAAAGTGCAGTGGCCGGCTTTGGGCGCGAACCTCGGCGCGTTTGAAATTCGCGATTATGATAAATCCGATCCGCGCAAAGTCAAAGGCCGCCTTGTCGAAGAAATTGCTTACACTATTTCGACCTTTGACACCGGGCGTTTCGAGATTCCGCCGTTGACGATTTCGTATCAAACGCCGCCGGATACGGTTTGGCATCATTTGCAAACCGAGAAGCTGGACATTTACGTGGCGTCGATGCGGCCCAGCCAGGACGGCGACATTCGCGACATCAAAGCGCCATGGGAACTGCCGCGCGATTGGAAGCTGATTCTGCGTATCGCGGCGATTGCTACCGCTGTTTTGCTGCTCGCCGGCATCGGATTTTATTATTGGCGCAAGCGGCAGGGCAAGGGCTTGCTGCCGGAAAAGAAGGAACCGGCGCGGCCGGCGCACGAAGTTGCGCTTGAAGCGTTGCGAAAATTGCGCGAGAGTGATTTGCTGGCGACCGGCAAAATCAAAGCGTATTACAGCGAACTCTCGGAAATCATTCGACGTTATATTGAAGGGCGTTATTTCGTGCCGGCGCTCGAATTGACCAGCGGCGAGCTTATGAAAAATTTAAAAGCAGTGGCGCTCGAGAACGGCGCGCAAGAAATGCTGCGCGAATTGTTGGAAATCAGCGATCTGGTGAAATTTGCCAAATACAAACCGGCGCCGGATGAGCATCCTCGCGCTTTTCAGCTCGCGGAATCGTTTGTGGAAACCACCAAGCTGGTGATGCTCGAACCGGCAAACGGGCAAATCACGGCGGCTACTGCGGCGAGCGCGGAAAGTGCGGCGAAAGCGACGGAGACAGCCTGACATGCCCAATTTTGCCGATCCGCAATTTTTGTTTTTGCTGCTGCTCTTGCCGCTGTTGGGTTGGCGCCACTGGAAGCGCCATCAGCGCCTCGGCGGCACGATTCGTTATTCCAATTTGGCATTGTTAAAAAACTTGCCGAAACCCTCAAATTATTTTTCCAAACACTTTCTTTTTGTCTTGCGGCTTTTGGCGCTGGCTTTGATCATTATCGCCTTGGCGCGGCCGCAAAGCGGGCACACGGAAGAGGAAGTAACGACCGAGGGCATCGACATCGTGCTGTCGCTCGATATTTCCGGCAGCATGCTGGCGGAGGATTTCAAGCCCAGGAATCGCGTTGAAGCGGCGAAATTGGTGGCCGAGCAATTTATCTCCGGCCGCCGCAGCGACCGCATCGGCATGGTGGTTTTTTCGGCGCGCAGCTTTACGCAATGCCCGCTCACGCTCGACTACGGTGTTTTGATCAATTTTCTCAAGAAAGTCGAAGTCGGCATGATCAAGGAGGACGGCACGGCCATCGGCTTGGGAATGGCCACCGCGGTCGATCGCTTGCGTAACAGCAAGGCCAAGAGCAAGGTGATCATTTTGCTGACCGACGGCCGCAACAACGCCGGTGAAATCGATCCTTTGACGGCGGCGCGCGTCGCCCAGGCCTTCAACGTCCGCATTTACACCATCGGCGTCGGCACGCGCGGCGAAGCGTTGTATCCGGTGCAAGATCCTTTTTTCGGCAAACGCTACGTGCGCATGCCGGTCGACATCGACGAAGATATGCTGACGCACATTGCCGATCTTACCGACGGCGAATATTTTCGCGCCACCGACCGGCAAAGCCTGGAAAAAATTTTTGCCGAAATCGACAAGCTCGAAAAAACGAAGATCGAGGTCAAGCAATTCACCCGCTACCGCGAGCTGTTTGTCGGCTGGCTGGCAGCGGCCATGGGGCTTATTTTCGTCGAGATCGTTTTGTTGAATACGAAGTTTAGGAAAATTCCTTGAGACAAAATAGTTAAATTTGCCAACGGATAGATGAACCCAACCGTTAAAGCTTTTCAGTTGGGTTCATCTATCCGCTATATTAAAATGCAAGCTTTTTTTCTCGTGACGAGTTTTTTTGCTATTTGGGTTCAGGAGCAGAACATAAAATTTTAGTTGCCTTTCTGACGTCTTCGACAT
>Ga0187892_10010544_pt1 | contig 11669 bp, 10 predicted proteins | sample MA1701073metaG_FD_139345 | JGI IMG/M metagenome (GOLD analysis project Ga0187892, IMG submission 139345) | Bio-ooze microbial communities from a basaltic lava cave in the Kipuka Kanohina Cave System on the Island of Hawaii, USA - MA170107-3 metaG ... | reverse complement strand
AGTCATCGAGTTCCGGGTCGAGTCCCGAAACTCCGCGAGCACCGCATAGATCACGTCCCGCTTCCTCGCTCGAGGAACGGTATCCGCGGCCAGGATGTCCGAGATGATGTCGTGCATCATGTGGAGGTTGTCGAAAATCGCCGCCGCCCGCGGATGGCGTTCGGTGAAGAGCGGCGCGACCGTCGGGGTCATCGGCATGACCCGCGGCATGGTGCGGGGGGGGTCCCGGAGCATGTCCCAGAACCGGGCGACCGCGGCCTGGACCCCGGCCTTCCTTTCGTCGGGGGTGCGTCCCGCGATCAAGGGCTCGTACAGGCCGACCTGGAGCCAGTGATACGCCCAGATGAGCCCGTTGAATTTGGCGAACCGGCGGCGGAACACCTGACTGTAGTACTGCTCGTCCATCAGGGCCATGGACTTCGGTACCGGCAGGAACGCAATGTCCCGGCGGCTCAGGTAGTAGTCGGTCAGGCGCTCGATCAGGGAGTCCTTCGTCGCCACCGCGAGCCGCTCGTCCGCGTAGACGTCGTAAATCTGCCGGTGGAGGACGTGCGCCCAGTCGAACATCAGCTTCGCCTTCCACGCGAGCTTGGCGTACGTGGGCTCGATGACCTCTTCGGCGACCGCGAAGCGTGGCGGCCGGACCAGCAGATCGGTCGTGAGGTAGCGGTACTCCCGCTCGAGCGCGGGCGCGGCGCGCGCCGGGTCGGGCAGGGTGTAGAGCCGCTCGTACAGCACCGCGTGCCCGTAGTCGAAGGCGTTGAAGAGCCGCGCGGCCTCCGGATAGTTGCCGAGGAACGACCAGTTGAAGGAGCCCGGGTAGTAGAACTGCTCGCTGCGCCGATCCTGCGCGCGGAGAGCCGTACCAGCGGCGCAGAACACAGCAGTCAGGGCAAGAAGCCTCTTCGACATGAATCCTCCTAGCGACCCCGGGGCATGAGCCCGGCAATCGCGAATGCATTCGAAATGCCGACGGTCACGGCGTAATCGGGCCCGAGTCCTTTTCGGAGCCCGCGAGCGACCCCGACGTCGATCACCGCGGTCGTGCGCCACTGCCAGCGGAGTCCCAGCCCGGCATTCACTTCGACTGGGGCGCTTTCAGTGGGGCGCCGCGCGTAGACCTCGCCGACCACGAGCAGACTGTGGCGGAACAGGGTGTGGTCCGCCGCCGCCCCGTACCACCACCGATCGAGCGATTCCACGGCCGGACCGGGCGTGTCGCGGCCGAACCGCACGGCGCCGTTCAAGTGGAGACGGTTCCTCCCCCAGGAGCGCGTCAGGATGCCCCTCAAGGCGACCTGCGTCTCATCTCCGTCCAGTGATCCCACAGGGAAGCTCGCGTCGGCGCGGAGCGAGAAAGCCGGCAGGAGGAGGCCTTCGGTATTGAAGTTGTATAGGGCGAACGCCCTGAGGCCGGACAGGCCCCATTCGGTTGACCCGCCATCGCGGACGCCGGCGAGCGGCGCCTTGAAACCGACATGGCCGTTGCGGAACACGCCGTACGCGAGCTCGAGCACGGTGGCATAGCGGATCGTCCCGCTGCGCTCGCGCTCGTAACTGTACGGCACCAGGAACTCGAAGGCGTAGCGCTCGACGGGATACGCGTCTTCGATCCGCACCGGCCGGTCGTCGTCGAGATTGCGATAGTCGATTTGCGCGGTGAGGCGCGCGGCGGGAGCGACGACCAGAATCGCCGCCGCCGCGAGCGCGCGGCCGCTGGATAACAGGTGCATCTCTGGTCACTCCTCGAGACGAAGTCCAGAACTCACGTCGGTGTTAACCGACGTGGGGGCGCACTACGCCTTCAGTTCCGACCTAGGCTTGCGGAGGAGGAGGGAGCGGCGGAGCGATAAAGGAGAGATGTGCTGCCGGAGCAGGTCGGGGCCCGCCGCGGACCAGCCCGCCCTGTCCTACGCTCGGCGTGCCGACAACCGGAGCGGCGGTCCCACCGGTCGGACAGACTCCACCGGCGGCGCAGCCTGGGCTTGAAGCGTCCGTATGGCATGTCGCGTGGTCGGACGGCGCCCCCGAAACCGCCAGGTGTAATGCGTGGCTGGACGAGCCCGGATGGCCCGTGTGCATGGCGCAGGGCGCCATCGCTTGGGCGAGCAGGGACGCGCACATCGCGAGTCCACCGCCCATACCCGTGACGGCCAGGGCCGTGACGGCGGCGACGGCTCGAAGCGCAGGGGGAATCCGGGGGCGCGTCATCGATGACTCAAAGTACACTATACCCTGGAAGGACCGGCACTGGTACCCCGGCGACCGTGAGCCCGCGTCGCTGCACCTCTGTAATCTTCGCGGCTTTTCTGATCTTGCAGCACCTCGGCGAAGTAGTCCTCGAGCCCCAGCTCCCCTGCGACCCACCGCGCCACGGGCGTCGCATCGCCCGTGAGCATGATGGGCTTGATGCCCATGGTCTTGAGGCGGCGAACGGTCTCGTGCGACTCCCTGCGGATGATGTCCGCCTGCGCGATTGCGTCGATTGGCGTCCCGTCCGTCAGGACGTACACGACGGTTTACCCTGGCTCGCCAGGCGTTGGATCGTCTCCCCCGGGTCCTGAACCCCGAGCCCCTGTTCCCGCAGGTATCCCGGGCTTACGACCCTAACGTCCGCGCCATCCACCGTGCCCCGAGCGCCGTTCCCTGGGATGGCCGCGACGTTCTCGGGGGCCGGATACGACACGCCACGCTCCGTGGCCGCGCGAACGATTCCCGCGGCGATCGGGTGCTCAGAGCGACTCTCCAGGGCCGCCGCGAGCCGCAGCACGTGAGCCACAGCGCCGCCCGGTTGGCGAGGTCCTGGGTGCGTGAGCGTGTCTCTTGCGCCTTACGCACGAGCTCCATCACCTGCGAGAGGTAGGTCTCGGCGCCGGTCCGCTGCACGTCAATCGTGATCGCGCCCTCGCCGTTCACTGCGCCGCCGATGAGGTCGTCCCCTTCGCCCTTCTCCACCGGCTGAGACTCGCCGGTCAGCATCGCTTGGTTGACGCTGGTGCGCCCCTGCACGACGAGGCCATCGGTCGGTACTGTCTCTCCCGGCTTGATGAGCACCCGGTCGCCGGACCGGAGCGCATCGAGCGGCATGTCCTCGACCGACCCATCGGATCGGACCCGGTGCGCCACGGCCGGCAGCAATCGCACCAGCTGCTCGAGCGCCCGGGACGCGCCGAGCACCGAGCGCATCTCGATCCAATGACCTAGCAACATGATGTCGATGAGGGTTGCGGTCTCCCAGAAGAATACAGTACCCGGCAGGCCCAGCACGACGACCGCGCTGTAGGCGTACGCCACCGTGATCGCGAGGGCGACCAGCGTCATCATGCCCGGCAGCCGCCTTCGGAGCTCGTCCACGAGACCGGCGAGAAACGGCCAACCGCCGTAAAGTAGACTGCAGAGGCGAACGCGAATTCGACGTAGCGGTCCCCCGGAAAAGCGAGCGTCGCGCGCAAGCCGAGGAAATGCTGGACCATTTCGGACGTCGCGAGGACGGGAATGGTCAGCGCGAGCGAGATCCAGAACCGGCGGCGAAAGTCGTCCACCATATGGGCGTGGTGGGCGTGATGCTGGTCGTGTCCGTGGGTGCCGGTGGCAGGAGCAGCGGCCGGCTCGGCACGTTCACTCGAGACACACCCGTGCTCGGCGCAGCTGCGACAGTTCACCTCGACGCCCTGGGCATCACCGAGCCTCGAACGTGAGCGTTGCCCACTTCGATTGATAGTCGAGTCCCGACTCCCTAGCGCGGACCATCCGGAGGAACTTGACGTACCATCGCCGGCGCGATCGGGCGTCACGATGGCGACGCCGTCCGCGTCCGTGCGCGTGCTGCGCTGGGGGAACGCCTGGCCGTCCTTCTCGACACCCCATAACACGGCCTGGTTCCCCACGGGGCGCCCGCCTACCAAGCACCGCACCCGCAGCGGAGTACCGAGGGCGATCGCGTACGGGCTGTCCAGGGGGACGATCTCGGCCGGGTAGCCGAGGACTGTGCTGAAGCCGGCGCTGCGAGCCTGGCCCACCTGGAAGACCGCCTTGACGTGCTTGGAGTACCGCTCCCGCGCGCCCTTGCCGAGCTGTTGTCCCTGCGACGCGCCTCCAGCACGTCGGGGAGTCCGTCTTCTTCGAGGTAGGCGTTGAAGTCCTGAGCGGCGAGTTGGATCTCGCGGGGCCGGGTAGAGACACCGGCGACGTACGTGCCTGCGTCGCTCAGCTCCACCGTGAGCACGCTGGCTGTCGAGCTTGAGGAAGAGGTCGTGCGCCCAGGGCGATGGACGCGATCAAGACCAACGCGCTGGCGATAACGATGCTACGACGAGCCGGCAAATCCCCCAGGCTAGACGGTCTCGGGATTCGAAGCTATTGCTTCGACTCCCTCACGCACTATTAACGGCAGCATCGCCAACGCCGCAACCGGATCGGCCCACCACCAGCCGAGCCCCGCGTTGAGGGCAAGACCCAGAAGCGTTGTGAATGAGAGCCAAGCGCACACGATGGTCTCGTGTGCATCGGCTCGGAGCGCGCGACTGCCCAGCTGGCTCGCCAGTCGGAGCTTCGCCCGAGCGAGCAGCGGCATCACCAGGAGGGACAGCGCCGTCAACGCGATGCCCAAGAGGGTTTCGTCGGGTCGATCGCCGGTGAAGAGGCGGCGTGCGGCCTCCACGACGAGATAGGCAGCAAGGCCGAGCAGGAGGAAGCCGGCGCCCCGTGCGGCGCGCGACTCGGCAATGGAGCCAAGCGCTGCGGCACCGAGCTCCACGCGCAGGCGCCACCAGAGAAGCACTCCGCTCGTCACCTCGATCACGGAGTCCACGCCGAACCCCGTGAGGGCGACGGAGCCGGCCGCAACGCCTGCCGCGATCGCGATCAGACCCTCGAGGGCGTTGTAACTGATCGTGAAGCCCTCAAGGACGACTCCCCGGCGCAGCGAGGCGACCCGTGCGGGGTCGGATGCGGCGGTCATCGAGGCATCTGCATCATCCGTCCGTGCATGTCGAGCAGCCGACGCATCCGCTCGACGTGCGCCCTGACCCGCATCTCACGCGGCCGACCGGACAGGCTCGGGAGATCGGCGAGGTCCCGCCGGATCGAGTCGGTGAGCGCGGTCCACGCCGTGTCGGCCGCCATGTTCATCATCCGCATATCGCTGCCCATAGCATCGAGCATCCGGGATGCCATCGCATCGTGGGCGGCGAGCATCCCGGGGGCAAACGGTGGCCGGATCCCGGTGAGAGAATCGAGGTGCGCCCGCATTCCCGGCATGAGCGAGTCGCTACGCATCGTCATGCCTCGCATTCCCGGCATGTTGCCCATGTCACTCATGGACTCCTGCTCGCCCGCCTCCCGGCCGCCGCATGCGACGGCCAGGGTCGCCACAGTGATGAGTGCGGCAAGACGCATCGGTCACCTCCGTCAGGCGACGACCTGCCGGCGCCGCCATAAGTAGTAGATCACTGGGATTACGATCAGTGTGAGGACCGTCGACGTCACCATCCCGCCCACCATGGGCGCAGCGATCCGCTTCATCACGCCCGCGCCCGTGCCGTGGCTCCACAGAGCGGGGGCCAGGCCGAGCATGATGGCGAGCACGGTCATGAGCTTGGGCCGCACCCGGTTCACTGCGCCGTGCTCGATCGCTTGAACCAGCTCGGCCAGCGTCGGGCGTCGCCCGTCACGAGCGATGTCCTTCCAAGCGTGATCGAGGTAGATCAGCATCACGACGCCGGTCTCGGCGGCGACGCCGGCGAGCGCGATGAATCCCACCGCGACGGCGATCGAGAGGTGGTACTCCAGGAGCCACATGATCCACACGCCGCCGACCAGCGCAAACGGGAGCGAGAGCATCACGATCGCAGTCTCGGCCAGCGTGCCGAACGTGAGATAGAGCAGCAGCGCGATGATCGCGAGGGTCAGCGGGACGACGACCTTGAGCCGCGCCTCCACCCGCTCGATGGCTTCATACTGGCCGCTCCACCGCAGCCAGTAGCCGGTGGGGACGTCCACTTCGCGCTCCACGAGGGCCTGGGCGTCCCGCACGTAGCCGCCCACGTCGCGGCCACGCACGTCGATCGAGACCTGGTCGTACAGGTATCCGTCCTCGCTGCGAATCATCGGCGGGCCGGGCCTGAACCGGATGTCGGCCACCTGTCCGAGGGGGACTTGCGGCCCATCGCCCGAGCCCACCAGCAGCCGCTCGATCGTTGCCGGGTCGTCGCGGAAGTCCCGTGCGTACCTCACTTGCACGGGGTAGCGCTCCCGTCCCTCGACGGTGGTCGTGATCTCCTCGCCTCCCAGCGCAAGGGCGATGACCTCTTGCGCGTCGCCCGTCGTCAGCCCGTAGCGCGCCAGCGCGTCCGCGTCCGGGCGAATATCGAGGTAGCGACCTCCGAACGATCGCTCGGCGAAGATGCTGGCGGTGCCGGGCCGCGGCGCGAGGACGCGCTCGATATCCTGCCCGATGCGCTGAATCGTCTGGAGATCCGGGCCGAAGATCTTCACGGCCAGCGTGGTGCGCACTCCGGTCGAGAGCATGTCGGTCCGGTTCTTGATCGGCATGGTCCACGTGTTCACCGCGCCGGTAAGCCGCAGCGCCTGGTCCATCTCGGCGATGAGCCGATCCTGGGTCATCCCCGGCCGCCACTGCGATTCGTCCTTCAAGTTCACCACCGTTTCGACCATCGACATCGGCGCCCAGTCGGTCGCCGTGTTCGCGCGTCCTGCCTTCCCCCAAACCGACGCCACCTCTGGGAAACTCATGAGGATGGAGTCCTGCAGCCGGAGGAGCCGCCGCTGCGTGGTCAGCGAGACGGCGGGGAGCGTGTTCGGCATGAACATCAGCGATCCCTCGTTCAACGGGGGCATGAACTCGCTCCCGAGACGCGCCAGCGGCGCGAGCGTCAGCGCCAGGACCGCCGCAGCGCCACCCAGCACCCACCAGCGCTTGCGCAAGGCCCACTGGAGCACGGGCCGGTAGGCGCGGATGGCCCACCGGTTGACCGGATTGGCGGATTCCGGCCGGATCCTCCCTTTCACGAACCACCCCATGAGGGCCGGGACCATCGTGACGGACAGCAGCGCCGCGGCGGCCATGGCGAACGTCTTCGTGAGCGCGAGAGGTCGGAACAGCCGACCCTCCTGGTCTTCGAGCATGAATACCGGGAGGAACGAGACCGTGATGATGAGCAGTGACATGAACAGTGCTGGGCCCACCTCCCGGGCGGCGGCGAACACCCGCTCCCAATGGGGTCGGGTCGGCTCGTGCTCCATGTGCTTGTGCAGGTTCTCGATCATCACGATCGCGGCATCGATCATCGCCCCGATCGCGATCGCGATCCCGCCCAGGCTCATGATGTTGGCGTTGATCCCGAGCCACCGCGTGGCCGCGAGAGCGATGAGGATGCCGAGCGGCAGTGTTGCGATCGCCACGAGCGCGCTGCGCGCGTGCAGCAGGAACAGCGCACACACCAGGCCGACGATGATTGATTCCTCGATCAGGGTGCGCCACAACGTGCGGATCGAGCGATGGATCAGGTTCGACCGGTCGTAGGTGGGCACGATCTCGACGCCCGGCGGGAGCGCCGGGGCGATCTCCGCGAGCTTTTGCTTCACGCCGTCGATCACGCGCAGGGCGTTTCCCCCATAACGCATGACCACCACGCCGCCTACGGCTTCGCCCTGCCCGTTGAGCTCGGCGATCCCGAGCCGGAGGTCCGGGCCGATCGTGACGCGGGCGACGTCGCCGACTCGCACCGGGCGGCCGTCGGGGCCCGCGCCCACGGCGACCTTCGCGATGTCTTCCACGCCGCGGAAGTAGCCGAGGCCGCGGATCGCGTAGTCCGAACCGGCGACCTCGACCGTGCGCGCCCCCACGTCCTGGTTCGCGCCGCGGATCGCGCTAATCACCTGGCGCGCGGTGACGCCGTAGGCGAGCAAGCGCGCGGGATCCAGCAGCACCTGGTATTGCTTCACGAACCCGCCCAGACTTGCCACCTCGGCGACGCCCGGCACGGATTGAAGCGCGTAGCGAATCCGGAAGTCCTGGATCGAGCGGAGCACGTCGGGCGGGTAGGGCCCGACCACGGCATACTGATAGACCCAGCCCACGCCGGTCGCGTCCGGGCCGAGGCGCGTCTTGGCCGATGGCGGGAGCCGCCCCTGGATCCCGCTCAGGTACTCGAGGACACGCGAGCGCGCCCAATACATGTCCGTCCCGTCCTCGAAGATCACGTACACGAACGAGGAGCTGAACATGGATTGCCCGCGGACGACCTTGACCTTCGGAACGGCGAGGAACGTCGTGAGCAGCGGATACGTGACCTGATCCTCGACCACTTGAGGTGCCTGTCCCGGGTAGTCGGTGAACACGATTACTTGCGTATCCGAGAGGTCAGGAATCGCATCCACAGGCATGGTGCGCGCGAGCAGCGCCCCGGCCACCAGCACGAAGACCGTCCCCGCCGCCACCAATTCCCTGCGCCGGAGCGACCAGGCGATGAGCTTCTCGATCATGGCCGGCGCTCTCCTTTCGGCTCCGGCATCTGCATCCCGCCCATGTTCAGACCCATGCCCATCTGGAGCATGATGCCCTGCATAGCGGCGGCCAGGTTCGACTCGGAATCGAGCAGGAACGTGGCCGAGGCGACGACCTCATCTCCGGGCTTCAACCCCTCGACGATCTCGACCAAGGAGTCGCCGCGCAGCCCCACCCTCACCTCACGGGGCAGGAAACGTCCGTCGCCGCGATTGACGAACACGAGGTCCCTCGTCCCGGTGGGCAGCACGGCCGTCAGGGGAACGCTCACGCCCCGCCGGGCCGTGGCCACGAGCTCGGCCGCCGCGTACATCCCGGGCCGGAGCTCGCCGCGAGGGTTCTCAACCTCGACGCGCGCGGTGAGCGTCCGGGTCTTCTCATCGAGCCCCGGCAGGATCAGCGCCACCCGGCCGCGGAAGGTTCGTTCCGGTAACGCATCCACCTGGATGCGCACCGGCGTGCCCACGCGCACCGCGGGCGCGTCCTGTTCGAATACGGCGAGGTCGGCCCACATCACACCGCGGTCGGCGATCAGGAACAGGTTGGCGCCGGCCTGCACCGACTGGCCCTCGATCACCATTTTCTCGACGATCTCGCCCCCACGCGGTGCCCGGAGCAGCAGCGTCCGGGAGACCGTCCCCCGCAACTCCAGGCTGTCGATCTGATCCGGAGGAATGTCCCACAAGGCCAGGCGCTGGCGGGCGGTCGCGGTCAGCGTTGCGTCGCCCAGGCGGCGGGCCAGGAGGTACTCCTCCTGCGCGCTCACCAGCTCGGGTGAGTACAGCGCGACGAGCGGCTCTCCGTGGGTCACGCCGCGGCCTACGTAGTCGGCGTACAGTTTCTCGACCCAACCGCTCACGCGTGCGTTCACGTAGACGAGGCGGGGCTCGGCATACTTCAGGACGCCCACGGCTCGGATGAACGGTCGTACCGGCCGCTCGGCGGCCCGGGCGAATGTGATCCCCACGCGAGCGGCCTCCCGCCGATCGAGCGCAACGCCGGAATCCGTTCCCATGCCGGGCATGCCTGGCATTCCCGGCATCCCGCCCATGTCCTGGGCCGCTTGGACTTTGGCCCGCTCGCCGCCGCAGCCTGTCGCCGCCAGCGTGAGCACGAGCCCTCCCACCCTGACCCAGTTCATTGTGGCGTCTCCTCTGCGGTTAGCTCACGCAGGATCAAGAGTTGCAGCTGATAATCCGCCGCGGCGGCGGCCGTCTCGGTTTCGGCGCGGAACAGCGCGTCTTCCACCGCGATCACAGTCACAAACTCGGTGCGCCCCACCTGGTAGCTCCGGACGACCGACTCGACGGTGGCCCGGGCGCCCGGGAGCACCCCGTCGACCAGCAATTCGAGACGGCGGCGGGCTGCTTCCGCGCGCGCCCACGTTTCAGAGACGTCGCGGGCGAGTTGAGCCTCGGCATCCTCAAGAGTCGCTGCGGCTGCGGCGGAATCGGCCCGCGCGGCATCGGCGAGGCGGTGTTGTTTGCGCCAGGCCCAGATCGGCAGCCGGAGCCCGAGGAACACCGATCCGAAGTCGGGCAGGTTCTGATTGGTGATGGGCACCCGGCCCTGGTATTGATACTCGACCATCAGGGCGAAGGCGGGCCGCGCCGCGAGCCGCTCGATTCGAACGGCCTGCCCTGCCTGGACCACCGTGGCGCGTCGGGCGGCGACACTCGGGTGTGATCGCAGCGCGAGCGCGACGTGGGACTCCGTGGGCGCGAGCGGCGCCGCGGCGGCGCGGAGCCCGGCCGGATCGAGTGGCGTGACGGCGACCGATTCCGACGGGGGACGATTGCGCAGCGCGTTGATAGCGGCGAGGGCCGCGGCGCGCTCGCCCGTCAGGACCGCCTCCTCGGCGTCGAGGCGGTCGCGCGCCAGACGCGCCTGCAGGGGATCGCTTTGTGGGGCCGCGCCGGTTGCGTAGCGCGTCGTGCTGATCTGGACCGCCGCTTCCAGGAGGCGCCGCTGGCGTTGGAGCGCGTCGAGAGCCGTCGCGAGATACTGCATCCGGTAGTAGCCTGCGCCGACAGCCGTGACGAGCTCGCGCCGCGTCGCGCCGACATCGGCTGCTGCCGCCTCGCGGCCTGCGCGAGCGAACGCGGTGCGCGCCCCGAGCGTGCCGGGCCAGGGGAACTCTTGCTCAAGGCTGACCGGGATCTGCGTGACGGTGTGCCAGCGCTTGAACGGATCCATCCACCCGACCCGCAGCACGGGGTCGGGCAGGGCTCCCGCCGGGCGGATGCGATGGCGCGCCGCGTCGAGCGCCACACGGCGGCCGGTCAGACCCGGATTGCGCTCGGTCACCTCAGTGACGAGGACCTGAAGCGCCGAGTCCCGGCTGACGGGCGCTGCCCATTCCTGAGCGGCCAGCCGAACCGGTGTGCACAGGACAATGACCGGGACAAGAGCCCGGCAGTGTGAAACACGCATGCCACTCCCCTCAGAGTTATCGACGACTAGGCCTGAGACGGCGACGCGGTTGACCGCGTCGTGTCAGGGCACACTACGGCTAGGAGAGGCTAGGCTTCAGGTGGGGGAGGCAGCGGAGCGCGCGCGTCAATCGCGTGAACCCCGGGCCGCAGGAGCTGAGGCTGGTCGCGGCTGTCCATGACCGACACGGTGTTCACTACCGAGCTCGTGGTCGCCGCTTGGGCGATCCCGCACAGCGCCGGGTTCAGGCATGAGTCGTGAGCCTGCTGTCCGGTGAGGGTAAGGCCGGCGTGTGTCGGCGTCATTGGCTGATCGCACTCGCCGGCTTGAGCTGCGCGAGCATCGTCACATAACGCCGGCAGCACCACAGGCTGAAGCTGCAGCGTGAGCAGGGCGACGCAGCGAGCGATCATCATCGCAGTCATGTTACCTGGAAGTACGCCCTGTAGCAATCGCCCGGTTTCCTGTGACATCCGGCTACGCCACCTGCGTGATGTACTTCCGACGCGAATCTGGCAGGTCTCTTCAAGGCGCTCAGACTACGGGTATCACGCCTAGCATTGAGGCCGCGATCATCAAGGCAACTCGGACACTGAGTCGAGTAAGCTGCCTCGCGACTTCCGGTGCCACCATTATTGCCATCATGCGAACCCTTGCTGAACCCGAAGCGACTTGCGAGTTTACGCTTCCTCCGGCGCCGTAGCCAAGT
>Ga0187892_10010543_pt1 | contig 11669 bp, 11 predicted proteins | sample MA1701073metaG_FD_139345 | JGI IMG/M metagenome (GOLD analysis project Ga0187892, IMG submission 139345) | Bio-ooze microbial communities from a basaltic lava cave in the Kipuka Kanohina Cave System on the Island of Hawaii, USA - MA170107-3 metaG ... | reverse complement strand
GGAGCAGCTCGAAAAGTCGGTGAAGCGCGCCGCGGACAGCATCGCGCGGCTGCGCAGAGAGCGCGACACGCTGCAGGCCCGCGTCGCCGCGCTCGAATCCGAGCGCGGCGAGCTCACCGCCTTACGCCAGGAGCGCAAGGACGTGCTCGCCCAGGTGGAGAGCATCCTGAAGGAGCTGGACAAGCTGGAGCTCTGAAGGCGTAGATCGTCCCTCACCCTGCCCTCTCCCCGGAGGCCGGAGGGGAGAGGGATGCGGATGGTCCCTCTCCCCTCCGGGGAGAGGGTAGGGTGAGGGGAGAATCCACCACCGAGCACAGAACCGAGGGGGCGGGATGGCGGAGACGAACCGCGTCGAGGTGGAGATCCTGGGTCAGAAGTACACGATCCGCAGCGAGGCCACGCCCCAGTACGTCCGCGAGCTGGCCGCCCACGTCGAGAAGCGCGCCAAGGACCTCCGGAGCGGCGGCGCGGGCAACGACCCGGTCAAGCTGCTCGCGCTCGCCGCGCTCTACATCACCGACGAGCTCTTCCGCACCCGTGACGAGCAGGAGGAGGTCGACAAGGAGACCGGCGCGCGCCTGAGCGCCCTGCGCCAGCTACTCGATTCCGTGGCACCGGACAAGTAAGCCCCTCATCCCGTAAGGGACATTCCACTTGACGAGGCCCCCCGCCCGGGGGTACACCAGACCTTGCCCTGCGCTGTTCGTGATGTCGGGGGAAGTTTCAACCTCGGCGAGAGCAAGGGAGCCACTCACGAGGGTGGTGCGCAAGCCCCTCTAGCAAGGGGAAGCCTCAAGCCCTCAATTCTGGCGCCCACCTGGTGATACCAGGTTCGAAACACCGTCGGCACACGGCAGAGGTGGGGCGCTTTCCTCCCCACCGCCCGTGTCTTCGTTTCCAGCCTTGGTATCTCCCCCCCTTCCAAGTCCGTTGACATGCCGTCGCCCGCCGGCCTATAATTTCTCAAGTTTAGCGGCCATTTGCCGCGCTTCTTTGAGTGCACGCCATCCGTCCGGGCTAACCCCGGAATGGAGAGACATAGATGAACGGAATGACCTGGCTCCTGCCGCTGGTCGCTCTGGTCGCCCTCATCGCCGGATACCTGATTCAGAAGATCACCGTAACCCGCACCCTCGGCAGCGCCGAAGCCCGGGCGAACCGGATCCTGGACGACGCCAAGCGCCTGGTGGAGCAGGCGACTCGCGAGTCCGACGCCAAGGTGCGCGAAGCCGAGTCCAAGATCCGCGCCGGCGAGCTCGAGGCCAAGGAGATCGCCCTTCGGGTGCGCGCCGAGCTCGATCAGGAGATGCGCACGCGTCAGCGGGAGATCCAGGACGTCGAGCGGCGCGTCCTCCAGCAGGAGGAGCAGCTCGCCCGCCGGCTGGATCAGCTCGATCGCCGGGAGTCCGACGCCCTCGGCCGTGAGCGCGCCCTCGGGGATCGCACGCGGGTGATCGTCGAGAACGAGGCGCGCCTGGCGACGGCGCTCGAGGAGCAGCGGCGGAAGCTGGAGTCGATCGCCGGCCTCACCGCCGAGGAGGCCAAGCGCCAGCTCCTGCACCAGATGGAGGTGGAGGCCCGGCGCGAGGCCCAGCTGATCGCCATGCGGCTGGAGGAGGAGGCGCGCGAGACCGCCCACGCCAAGGCCAAGGAGGTGCTCGCCACGACGATCCAGCGGCTGGCTCCGGACTACACGGTCGAGACGGCGGTCTCCATCGTGGACCTGCCCTCGGACGACATGAAGGGGCGCATCATCGGGCGCGAGGGCCGGAACATCCGCGCCCTCGAGCAGCACACGGGCGTCGACCTGATCGTCGACGACACGCCGGAGGCCGTCCTCATCTCCGCCTATGACCCCTATCGCCGCGAGATCGCCCGGCTGGCGCTCCAGCGCCTGATCGCCGACGGCCGGATCCATCCCGCCCGCATCGAGGAGGTCGTCGGCAAGGTCAAGCAGGAGATGGAGCAGCACATCAAGGAAGAGGGCGAGAAGGCCTGCTTCGAGGTCGGCGTGCACGGTCTGCATCCCGAGCTGGTGAAGCTCGTCGGGCGCATGAAGTACCGCACCTCGTACGGCCAGAACTGCCTGCAGCACTCCAAGGAAGTCGCCTGGCTGGCCGGCATGATGGCGTCGGAGATCGGCGCCGACGCCAAGCTGGCCAAGCGCATGGGGCTGCTGCACGACATCGGCAAGGCGCTCACTCACGAGCAGGAGGGCAGTCACCCGGAGCTGTCGCTCCAGGTGCTCACCAAGTACGGGGAGTCGCCGGAGATCATCAACGCGGCGCTCTGCGGCCACGAGAACGTCGAGGCCCAGACCATCGAGGCCGTGCTCACGGAGGCGGCGGACGGGATCTCGGCCGCGCGGCCCGGGGCCCGCCGCGACGTGCTCGAGAGCTACATCAAGCGGCTGGCCAAGCTCGAAGAGATCGCCATGTCCTACAAGGGCGTCGAGATGTGCTACGCGATCCAGGCCGGGCGCGAGCTCCGGATCATGACGAAATCGGACCAGATCTCCGACCTCGACGCGCATCAGCTGGCCAAGGACATCTCCAAGCGCATCGAGGCCGAGATGCAGTACCCCGGTCACATCAAGGTGATCGTGATCCGGGAGACGCGGGCGGTGGAGGTCGCCAAGTAGTGGCTGGTCCCGTCACGATTCTCTGCGTGGGTGACGTCTTCGGCGAGCCCGGCCGCCACGCCGTGCAGATGCTGCTCCCGAAGCTCCGCAAGCAGCACCAGGTGGATTTGGCTGTGGTCAACGTGGAGAACGCCGCCGCCGGCGCCGGCGTGACGCCGGCCATCGCGCGGGCCTTCCTGGATCAGGGCGTCGACGTGATGACGTCCGGCAACCACATCTGGGACAAGAAGGAGATCATCGAGTACATCGTCAAGGAGAACCTGCTGCTCCGTCCCGCCAACTACCCGGCCGGGACGCCGGGCGCAGGGTCCATCGTCGTGAAGGCCGGCCCGCACAAGGTGGGGGTGCTGAATCTCATGGGGCGGGTCTTCCTGCCGCTCCTCGATTGCCCGTTCCGCAAGGCGGACGAGGAGATCGCCAAGCTCGGGCAGGAGACGCCGATCATCGTGGTCGACGCGCACTGCGAGGCAACGAGCGAATCGCAGGCGCTCGGCTGGTATCTCGACGGCCGCGTGAGCGCCGTCGTGGGCACGCACCGCCACGTGCAAACCGCCGATGAGCGCCTCCTGCCGAAGGGCACCGCCTATATCACCGACCTCGGCATGACCGGTCCGACGGAGTCCGTCATCGGCGTGGATCCGCAGATCGCGCTGCACCGCTTCCTCACGCAGATGCCGGCCCGCTTCGAGCCCGCCAAGGGACCCGCCGCGCTCCACGGCGCGTTGATCCGCGTCGATCCGGAGACCGGACGAGGCCTGTCCATCGAGCGTCTGCGCATCCCGCTTCCGGCCTGACCTCGGTCCCGTGATCCTCGACGGCAGGGCGGTCGCCGCGAAGGTGCTGGCCGAGGTGAAGACCGGCGCCGCCGCCCTCCTCGAGACGACCGGGGTCCGTCCCACGCTCGCGGTGATCCTGGTCGGCGGCTACGCGCCCTCGCAGGTATACGTGCGCAACAAGAAGCGCACGGCCGAGGAGGTCGGGATCGGCTCACGCGACTTCCTGTACCCGCAGGGCTGCACCCAGGCCGAGCTCCTCGAGACGATCCGCGGGATCAACGCGGACCCGACCGTGCACGGCATCCTGCTGCAGCTGCCCCTCCCCAAGGGCATGAGCGAGGACGAGGCCGTCGACGCGATCGCGCCCGAGAAGGACTCGGACGGCCTGCACCCGGTGAACCTAGGCCATCTCCTCGGCGGCAACCCGACGGTGGTGCCGTGTACGCCGGCGGGCTGCCTCGAGATCCTCGACCACTACGAGGTGCCGCTGCAGGGCGCCGAGGCCGTGGTGATCGGCCGCTCGCGGCTGGTCGGCAAGCCGCTCGGTCAGCTTCTCCTCGGCCGCCACGCCACCGTGACCACGTGCCACACGCGCACGCGCGACCTCGCCGCCCACGCCCGCCGCGCCGACGTGCTCTGCGTCGCCGCCGGCCGCCCCCGCTTCGTGACCGGCGACATGGTCAAGGAGGGCGCGGTCGTCATCGACGTCGGCGTCAACCGCCTCGACACCGGCCGCCTCGCCGGCGACGTCGACTTCGACTCCGTCAGCAAGAAAGCGCGCGCCATCACCCCCGTCCCCGGCGGCGTCGGCCCCATGACCATCGCCATGCTCATGCGCAACACCCTCCACCTCGCCCAGCGCCAGCTGGGGAAGCGATGAACGCGACCCTGACCCCGCCACGATTGAATCCCTCTCCCCTCTGGGGAGAGGGCAGGGTGAGGGGCGTTTGCGAAAATCTGCGCGACTACGCCCGCCAGCTACGCCAGGCGCACAATCCGATCGAGCTCACGCTCTGGTTCCACCTCCGTGACCGCCGTCTCGACGGTTTCAAGTTCCGGCGCCAGCATCCGATCGGCCCGTACATCGTCGACTTCTGCTGTCCCGAAGCGTGGCTCGCCATCGAGCTCGACGGCGGACAGCATGCGCTCAGGCGCGACGCCGATGCGCGACGCACGGAGTTCCTGGTCGCCCAGGGCTATCGGGTATTGCGGTTCTGGAACAATGAAGTGTCGGACAACCTTCAGGGCGTGCTCTACCGGATTCGGGAAACGCTGTCGCGTTGCCACCCTCACCCTGACCCTCTCCCTGGAAGGGAGAGGGGACTGGGCCCCCGGTGATGCGCGAACGGCCGATCCTGACGGTGTCCGAGCTGACCACGCGCATCAAGACGCGGCTCGAGGAGGCGTTCCCCACGGTCTGGGTGGAGGGCGAGATCAGCAATCTGCGCCTCCCTTCCTCGGGGCATGCGTACTTCACGCTGAAGGACGACCTGGCGCAGCTCCGCGCGGTGCTGTTCCGCAGTCGCGGGCGGCACGTGAAGTTCGAGCTCGAGGACGGGATGCAGGTGCTCGCGTTCGGCGGGCTGGACGTGTTCCCGGCGCGAGGAGAGTACCAGCTCGTGGTCGAGCTGATGGAGCCGAAGGGGCTGGGGGCGCTCCAGCTCGCCTTCGATCAGCTCAAGCGCAAGCTCGGGGCGGAGGGGCTCTTCGAGCAGGCGCGCAAGCGGCCATTGCCCGCCTTCCCGCGGACCATCGGGATCGTGACCTCGCCCACCGGCGCCGCCATCCGCGACATGCTGCACATCATCGGCCGGCGCTTCGGCGAGCTGCGTATCCTGATCACGCCGGTGCGCGTGCAGGGTGACGGCGCCCCGCTCGAGATCGTGGAGGCGCTGCGAAGCCTCGGCCGGGTGCCGGAGCTGGACGTGATCATCGTCGCGCGCGGCGGCGGGTCGATCGAGGATCTCTGGGCGTTCAACGACGAGCGGGTGGCGCGGGCGATCGCCGCCGCGAACGTGCCCGTGGTCTCGGGCGTGGGACACGAGACCGACGTCACCATCGCCGATTTCGTCGCCGACGTCCGCGCCCCGACGCCGTCGGGCGCCGCCCAGCTGGTCGTCCGCGAGAAGATCCACGTGGTGCAGCGCCTCCTCGAATGCCACGAGCGCGTGCACCAGGCGATCCGCGGCCACCTGGCCCGCGCCCGCGAGCGCACGGCGGCCGTGTCGCGCCGGCGCGTGCTCACCGAGCCCGGCCGCGCGCTCCGCGATCCGCACCGGCGGCTGGACGACCTCTCGGCGCGGCTGCGCGCGTCGGGCCACTCGCATCAGCGTCACCTCGCGCATCGCCTGGCGCTGGCCACGAAGGCGCTGGCCTCACTGCACCCGCGGGCCCGGATCGGCCGCGATCTGGCCGTGCTGGCCCAGCTCAGGAGCCGGCTGGTGGCCACCGGCGGGCACACCGTCAAGGGCTCGCAGCACCGTTTCCACGCCTCGGTCGGGCGGCTCCAGAGCCTCTCGCCCCTGGCGGTGCTCGGACGCGGCTACAGCCTCACGCGCCTTCCGTCCGGCGCCATCGTGCGGAGCGCGGTCCAGGCCCACCCCGGCGACGAGATCGAGATCCTGCTGCATCACGGCGCGCTGGACGCGCGGGTCGAGAAGGTGAGGGAGCGCGATGAGCGACATGAAGTTTGAAGAGTGCCTCCAGCGTCTCGAGCAGATCGTGGACGAGCTCGAGGCCGGCAACCTGCCGCTGGAGGACTCGCTGAAGATCTTCGAGGAAGGCGTCGGCATGGCGCGCCGCTGCGCCAAGTACCTCGAGGAGGCCGAGAAGCGCATCGAGCTCCTGACCAAGGACGAGAACGGGCTGCTCAAGACCGAGCCCTTCCCCCTGATGGACGAGGACGAATCGCGGTGAGCATCGACGCGCAGGCGTACCTCAAGGACCGCGCGGTGTCGGTCGACGCGGCCCTCGAGCGCTTCCTGCCCGCGGAGAAGGAGCCGCCCGAGATTCTCCACAAGGCGATGCGCTACAGCGTCTTCGCCGGCGGCAAGCGTCTGCGACCGGCGCTCGTGATCGCCGGCGCCGAGGCGGTCGGCGGCCACAGGGACGAGGTGATGCCGGCCGCCTGCGCGATGGAGCTGATCCACACCTACTCGCTCGTGCACGACGATCTCCCCGCGATGGACAACGACGATTTCCGCCGCGGCGTGCCGACCAATCACAAGATGTTCGGCGAGGCCATGGCCATCCTGGCCGGCGACGCGCTGCTCACGCTGGCCTTCCGCCTCGTCGCCGAGAGCTTCGCGCGGACGATGGACGTCGCGGGCTGCCGCGAGCTCCTGGCCGACATCGCCGACGCGGCGGGGCACGGCGGCATGGTGGGCGGGCAGGTGGCCGACCTCGAGTCCGAGGGCAAGGCCGTCAGCGCCGACACCCTCGACTACATCCACCTGCACAAGACCGGGGCCCTGATCCGCACCTCCCTCTGCGCCGGCGCCCGGATCTGCGGCGCCACGCCGGCCCAGCTCCGCACGCTGTCGCTGGTCGGCGGCAATCTCGGCCTCGCCTTCCAGATCGTCGACGACATCCTCGACGTCGTGGCGAGCTCCGCCGAGCTGGGCAAGACGGCGGGCAAGGACCAGCAGCAGCAGAAGGCGACCTTTCCCGGCATTCACGGCCTCGAGGCCTCCCGCGCTCGCGCGCAGGCGCTCATCGCCGAGGCGGAGCAGGCGCTGGCTGAGCTGGGGCCACGCGCGGAGCCGATCCGGGCGCTGGGCCGCTTCATCCTGGCGCGGAAGGCATGAGCACGATGGACGCGCCCCTCACCCTGGCCCTCTCCCCAGAGGGGAGAGGGAATCGACTCCCCCTCCGCTCTATTGTTCCCTCTCCCCCTCTGGGGGAGAGGGTAGGGTGAGGGGGCGAATGCACGCCGAGGCCGCCTGACATGTCCGAGATCCGAGCCCTGCACGCGCGCGAGGTTCTGGACTCGCGCGGCAATCCCACGGTCGAGGTGGAGGTCTGGCTCGACTCCGGCGCCTTCGGGCGCGCGCTGGTACCCTCGGGCGCGTCGACGGGCAAGCGCGAGGCGGTCGAGCTCCGCGACGAGGATTCGTCGCGCTACCTCGGCAAGGGTGTGCGCCGCGCGGTGCAGAACGTCATCGAGGTGATCGGGCCCGAGATCGGGGACCTGGAAGCCAGCGAGCAGGCCGCCGTCGATCGCGCGCTCCTCGAGCTCGACGGCACGCCCAACAAGTCCGGGCTCGGCGCCAACGCGCTGCTCGGCGTGTCGCTGGCGGTGGCGCGCGCCGCGGCCGATGAGGCGGGCCTGCCCCTGTTCCAGTATCTGGGCGGCCCGGGCGCCCGCATCCTGCCGGTGCCGCTCATGAACGTGCTGAACGGCGGCGCGCACGCGGACAACGGACTCGACATCCAGGAGTTCATGCTGGTACCGTCGGGGGCCACGAGCTTCAGCGAGGCGCTGCGCATGGGCGTCGAGATCTTCCACACGCTCAAGCGTCTGCTCAAGGACGAGGGGCTCTCGACCGGCGTCGGCGACGAGGGCGGCTTCGCGCCCGCCCTCGGCGGCACCGAGGCGGCGCTCGACTTCCTGATGCGCGCGATCGAGCGCGCCGGCTACCGGCCCGGAGAGGACGCCTGGCTCGCGCTCGACGTGGCGGCCAGCGAGCTCCGCGACCGCGGACGCTACCGGCTGCGCGCGGACCGGGTCGAGCGCTCCTCTGACGAGATGATCAGCTTCTACGACTCGCTGCTCGGACGCTACCCGATCTGCTCGATCGAGGACGGGCTGGGCGAGGACGATTGGGGCGGCTGGCAGGAGCTCACGCGGCGGCTCGGCGGACGCGTCCAGCTGGTCGGCGACGACGTCTTCGTGACGAACCCGGCCATCCTGCAGGAGGGCATCCGCCAGGGGCTGGCCAATGCCGTGCTCGTCAAGGTGAACCAGATCGGCACGCTGACCGAGACCCTGGAGGCCGTGGAGCTCGCCAAGCGCGCCGCCTACGGCACCATCATCTCGCATCGCTCCGGCGAGACCGAGGACACCTTCGTCGCCGACCTCGCCGTCGGCGTCAATGCGGGGCAGATCAAGACGGGCTCGCTCGCCCGCGGTGAGCGCACGGCCAAGTACAACCAGCTGCTGCGGATCGAGGAGGAGCTGGGAACGGGCGCGGTCTGGCCGGGCCATGCCGTGTTCCGGAGGCCGCGGTGAAACTTCGCGCGCTTGCCGTCACGGCGCTCGCCGTGGTGGCGCTCGGCATTCTCGTCTTCGGCGGGCGGAGCCTCACCCGCGTCTGGCAGATGAAGCAGGAAGTGGCCGGCCTGGAGCGGGAGATCGCCGGACTGCGCGTCGAGACCGAGCGGCTGACCGCGGCGGTGACGCGTCTCCGGTTCGATCCCGAATCGATCGAGCAGCACGCGCGCGAGGAGCTCGGCCTCGTCAAGCCGGGCGAGCGCGTGCTGAAGCTGCCGCCGTCCCCGGGCGGCCGCTGATGGGCGAGCCGATGGAGTGGCTCTTCATCGTCTTCATCGTCGCGCTTTTCGTCAACGCGCGCGCCGCGTTCAAGCTCGCGCTCGACTGGAAGGGCATGCGCACCACGGTACGCTTCGTGCGCGAGTCGTATGCGCAGCTGGGCGAGCTGCCGACCGAGGACGCGCTCGAGCGCGAGCGCGACGCGCCGATCTTCCTGCACCTGATCCCGGCGTATCTGGAACCCGACATCGCCGTCACCGTGAGCGCGCTGGTGGCGTCGCGCTACCCGCACGGCCGGCTGCACGTCGTGGTGATCACCAAGGAGGAGGAGGAGCGGTCCCCGCACCCGCTGATGGGGGTCAGCACCGGCGAGCTCGTGCGCCGGCTGCGCGACACGCTGCCCGCGTACCAGCAGAAGCGGCTCACGCATCTGGTGATGGAGGGGTCCGGGCGCAAGGCGCACCAGCTCAACTGGGCGCTCCGGCCCGAGTCGCTCCGCGAGGTGCTCGACGAGCCGATCGACCCGTCGCGGGTCTTCGTCGGGCTGAGCGACGCCGACTCGGTGCCCGATCCCGATACCTACCGCTGGATCGCCCAGCGCGAGCTGACCGGGCAGGGAAGCCTCGCGTACCAGGGCATCACGCTGTCGCTCGGCAACTACGACCGTCTCGACATCCGCGGCAAGATCTGCGCGATCCAGCAGTCCTCGATCTTCATCCGGGTCTCCATCGCCCGGCTGATCAACGAGGTGAAGCGCATTCGGCTCATGGCCCGCTTCTCGGCCGTTTTCCCGCGGCTGGGCCGTGCGCTCCGTCCGCTGTTCGAGCTCTGCTTCCGCCGCTCGCAGATCTGCCTCGGCCACAACCAGTTCGTGCGCCTGGACACGTTGCAGGCGGTCGGCGGCTTTCCGGCGCTGGGCGCCACCGAGGACTCGACGCTCGGCTATGCGCTCGGCGCCCGCGGCGCGCTCCTGCAGGCCATGCCGATGGTCGAGCTCACCGACCTGCCGGAGACGCCCGAGAAGATCATCCGCCAGAATGCGCGCTGGTATCTCGGCGTGCTCGACGACACCCCGTTTCTCTGGCGCGTGTGGCGCGCACGCCCCTCGGCCTTCAATCTCGCCCAGCTCCTGCGCCACGTCGGCAACAAGGTGGTCGAGTGGCCGATCGCCGCCATCGTCTACCCGCTCATGGGCTACATCGGCTGGTACCTCGCCTACACGTTCCGCGCGCGCCATCCCGCGCTGTTCATGCTGGCGATCGCCGCCCCCTCGCTCTCGCTCGCGCTCACGATCTGGGTCGGCGGCATCGCCACCCAGTCCCTGATCGAAGCGCTCCACCCGTACCTGCCGCGCCGCGTGGATCTCCGCCGCAAGAGCCTCAAGGAGAAATTCCTCGGCACCTTCCGCTGCCAGACCTACTGGCTGCTCGCGACGCGGGCGGCCTGGCGCGTCCTCTGGAGCACGCTCGTCACCGGCAGGTACGAAGCCGCCAAGACCGACCGCGTCCTCCGCCGCTCTCTGGCCGCCGAGGCCTCCTCGCGCGAGAGCGGAGCGTGAGAGCCTGGATGTAACGAGAGGGCAGCACAAGGCAGGGTGAGGGGCGCACCCCGCGGGGCGAGCTCACCGCGGCAACAACTCGTCGACCACCCGCACCAACCTCCACCCATCCCCGGCCCGATACCACATCGAGCTCCACACGGGCGTCGGCCCCGTGTGATGAAAGCTTTCGAACAGCGCCAGCCGCCCCCGACTCCCCGCCGCCGCCGCCAGCCGCAGGCTCTCCGTGAACGGGATCGACTCATCCGCCATCCCATGCGCAATCAGCACTCGGCTCGACAGCCGCGACACCGCCGACATGGGTGAGAGGCGCCGCAGCATCTCCCGCGTACCGACCGGAAGCTGCTCGATGAGCCCATCCACCGCGTCGTCCTGCCGGTTCGCCACGAGCGCCAGGATGGCGCGGCCGCCTGAATCGAGCTTCGCCTCGGCGTCCGATGTGTCGTCGGCGGGGTTCGCCAGCCTTCGCTGCGCAACTTCCTCGAGAATCCGACGGTCGCGATCACTCTCGACAAGGCCGACGAGCAAAGCCAGCAGCTTCCAGCGGTTGTACGGCTCCTGGCGCTGCACGTAGCGCGAGCCATCGAGGTCGTGCACCCCGGTCGTCACGTAGCGAATCACGTGGCGGAGATCGGCGTACCCTCCGAAGCTTCCCACCACGCGGAGCCCGGGCACTTCATCCGCCGCCAGCAGCGCCGGCCCCGCGCCGAAGCTGAAGCCCGCAACACCACTGGATGGATCGAGCGTGGCCGTGTAGCGGAGCGCCGAGCGCACATCATCGACTTCCCGCCCATCGAGCCGAAACGCCGCCAGTCCCTCGAACTGCGGCACGACGACGAGCACGCCATGCTGCGCGAGGAGCCCCGCCAGCCGCGCCAGGTCCGGCTGCCGCCGTCCCATGCGTGACAGGCCATGCACCAGCAGCAACGCGCCGCGTGCTCGCTGCGGCCGGTAGACGTCGGCTCTCAGCAGCCCCGAAGGCGCCGGGATCGCCGTCTCCTCCCGCACGGGCTCAGGCCGGACCCGGCTGACCCACTTCTCCGCGGCCGGCGCCGCCAGCGCGAGCGAAAGGCTCAGCGCAGGCCCGAAGCGCGCCACGGCCAGGATCGCGATGATCCCGCCGAATCCAGCGACGAGAAGGATCCATCTCCGCCGCATCGCGGCCGAGGGTACCACCGATGCCGAGGAGAGGAGGTGGGAGAG
>Ga0187892_10010541_pt1 | contig 11670 bp, 8 predicted proteins | sample MA1701073metaG_FD_139345 | JGI IMG/M metagenome (GOLD analysis project Ga0187892, IMG submission 139345) | Bio-ooze microbial communities from a basaltic lava cave in the Kipuka Kanohina Cave System on the Island of Hawaii, USA - MA170107-3 metaG ... | reverse complement strand
TGGGTTCCCCCCTTCCCCCCCCGGGGGGGAACAAGGGGGGGACCTTGAATCCGCAATCCGAAATCCGCAATCCGCAATCGGGAGAGCCGCTGCACGCGCGCGTGGCCGGGTGGCTGGAGCGCGCCTTCAATCCGATCATGGTGAAGGAGCTCCGCGCCAGCATGCGGGGGGCCCGGTTCTTCATCGCGCACGTCACCATCCTGGCCCTGTTTGCCTGCGGGCTCCTCCTGCTCTTCGCCGCCCAGATGGCCCGGGCGAGCCGGCACTACGAGTGGGGGTACGGCTACGGGGGCGACCCATCGGACGCCGGCCGGGTGGTCTACGCGATCACCCAGCTCCTCCACGTCGCGGTCGTCTTCCTCGTCGTCCCCGGCCTGGCGGCCACCTCGATCACCAGCGAGCGCGAGAGCCTGACCCACGACCTCTTGCTCTCGACCACCCTGACGGCGCGGCAGATCGTCTGGGGCAAGTTCACGGCCGCGATGACCCAGACCTTCACGATCTTCGTTTCCATGGTCCCGCTGGTCGGCCTCTGCTTCCTTTTCGGCGGCATCACGGTCTATCAGATCGTCGCGAACTACGCGTTCCTCTTCGCCCTCTCGGCGCTCATGATCGCCTTCGCCCTGTCCATCTCCGCGAACGCGAAGGGCACGCAGCGCGCCGTCGGGACGGTCTACGGGCTGGCCGTTGTCGCCGGCATCGTCCTCAGCATCCTGGCCGGAGCGCTCGAACGGAGCGGCGTCATGGGCGAGGCCGCCGTGGCGTACGGATTCCTGTCGCCGGGCCACGACATGGGGTTCCGGCAGGGGGCCACGGCCTTCGAGCGGATCATGTACGTGCATCTCGGACCCGCCTTCGTCTGGGCCTCCTTCATGGCGCTGTTTTTCATCAACGCCACGAACCGCCTGAAGCCGCTGTTCGCGAACCGGTCGACCCCCTTGAGGCTGTACTTCGCGGCCGTTCTCTTCGGAGCCGGCGCGCTGACCCTCCTGACGATCTACCACGAGGTCCCCCGCCGGGCCACCGCGGACGACCGGTCCGTCACCGTCATGGGGTACGCCCTGGCCACGCTCATGTCGTCCCTCATGAGCGCGCTCTTTGCGTGCGAGGAGCCGGTCATCCCGACGCAGCTGGCGGCGCGGGGCCGGCGCGGCGCGCTGTCCCTTTTCCTGGCGCCGGGGTCGGGCTCGGGCATGGTCTTCTGTCTCCTGGTCAACGGCGCTTTCCTCGCGGCGTCCTTCGGGGCGTTCGTGCCCTACTCCGGAGGGTTCGACCGCGGCACGTGGAGGGGGCTCCCGGGAGCTTACCCCTTGGGGGTCGCCTTCGCCGTCGCGTTCCTGTGGGCGTTCTTCTGCGCGGCGTTCGCCCGCTTCCTCTCGGTGGCCCTCTACGCCCGCCCGGTGCTGCTCCGGACCCTCCTCGTCATGACGTGCCTCTTCCTCGCCGTCTTCCCGCTCGTTCACTGGGCGGTCGCCGCGGGGATCGACCGCGACGATGCCGACCCGACGGGCCGGCGGGGCCCGATCACGCTGGGGTTGAGCTCCGCGGCGGCGATCCTCTCGACGCTGGACCTGGGGCACGAGCATCGCGACTTCCCGCTGCTGGCCGGGCCGTTCCCAGTGCCGGCGCTCTTCACGCTCTTCGCGCTGGGAACCGGTACGGCGCTCCTGGTCTTTGCGGAGCGCGGCGCCGCGCGTCTTCGCGTCGCCCTCGCCCGAGGGCGCGGCGACACGCCCGAATAAAAGAAATCGTCTCGTGGTCCGGGGTCCGGACGATTTCTAGACGAAGAGGGCCCGGTACTCTTGGAATCGTCAGAACCCCAAAGCGCGAAGACGATTCCAAGGCCCAGCAGGCTTGCACGGGTCAACTTGCCGGGTGTAGCTCCAATTCGTGCATAGGCACGCGAGCGTTTGGAACGAAAGGGGATCGGGAGATGGCTGGAGATGGGAAGATCAAGACTCCCATCTCCCCATCTCCCCATCTCCCCATCTCCAGACATCTCCCTATCTCCTTTCACTTCGGCTCAATTGGACCCACGATTCGGCGCTACACCCCAACTTGCCGCCTAACGAAACATGGCTTGACTCCTGCGGGAGAATCGACTTATCTCGTCACTTCTCTCGGGGGGCGGCGGTCCGGGGCTTGCGCCGAGGTATTGCCATGGCCCGACGCGCCGCCCTGCTGGCCTTCGCCCTTCTCGTTCCCGCCTGCGGCAGCGGCGGTTCCTCCGGCGGCTCCTCCGGCGCGGCGCCCGACCCGGCTCCTCCTCCGGCTTCCTCCGGCCGGCGCATGAAGGCGCGGGACGTCAACCTCTACATGGTCTATTACGGGGCGTGGGATGATGCGAAAATCCGCGTCGCGCGCCAATACCATCTCGTCATCGTCCACCCGACGGCCGGCCGGGTGACGCGCGAGCAGGTGGCGGCGATCCAGCGTGGGGTCGATCCCGCCGACCCTTCCGACGACGTGCTCGTGCTGGGCTACGTGTCCGTCGGCGAGGACGCCCGGACGCATTACGCGAGCGACGCGCAGATGGCGGCCGATCCCCGCTTCGCGGGAGACCGCACGGGCCCGCGCGTGGACCCGCGCGGCCCGAACGCCGACGGCGCCCCGGCGGCCGGGATCGACCCGCTCGGCCGGCCGTCCCCCGGCGGGTCGGGGTACGCCTCGTGGTACCTGGACGACAACGACGTGGACCGCACCGGCGTCGGGGACGGAAGGCCGGACCGGAACGGCATCTTCGGCGCGTGCTTCGTGAACGCCGGCGACCCGAAGTGGTTCGATGTCCTCCAGGAGATGACGCTGGACGGCGCGGACGGAGTCGCCAGCATCCGGGAAATCCTGACGACGACCGTCGGTCGCGGACTGGGATGCGACGGGCTGTTCCTGGACACGCTGGATACGGCGGCACCCAATGCGTTCACGGGACCCTGGAGCGTCAATCAGTCGGAGTTCGAGTGGACCGCCCCGGGGTTCTCGTCCATCGTGGCGCGCTTGCGGGAGACCTACCCGGGACACCTCCTGCTCCAGAATCGGGGGCTGTTCTTCTTCGACCCGCGGCACCCTCACTACGGCGTGACGACGCGCGGCTTGCTCGATTTTGTTTTCTTCGAAAGCTACCGGCTGGACAACACGGACGCCGACAACCCGCACCCGTACTTCTATCCGGACAACCAATACAATATTGCGCCCAAGATCATGGCCGAAGCCAACCGGCCGGACGGCTTCCGCGTCCTGTCGCTCGGGTACGCCGAAGGGCCGGTCCACCTCATGTCGCAGGACACGCTCGTCGGCCGGTCCGTGCTCGGCTTCGATTCGCTGCTGGAGGACATCCGCGCGACTCAGGAGCGGACCGGCTTCCGGCACTATCTGTCGGACCTGGAACTGGAAGTGTTCAACACGTTCGTCCGGGACCACGCCCGTTGGACCGATACGGCGCCCCCGGCGTGGACGAGCACGTTCAACGTGAACGAATCTCCCCAGGGCGTCCCCGAGCCGCCCACGCCGCGCGTGGGCGTGCAGGCGGTGGAGGCAGGCCCGGCTTCCCTCACGGTGCGGTGGGACGTGGCGCTCGACATGAACCGCGTCCGGTACGCGCTGTACTATCAGACGCGGCCGTTCGACTTTTCCGCCGATCCGCTCCTCTCGGGCGCGACGCGGGTTGTCCTGACGCCCGGCATGGGGCGCGGCTACGCCCACGCCCCGGGCGTGTACCCCTATGAGGGGACGGTGACGGGCCTCATCCCCGGCCGGACGTACTACCTCGTCCTGCGCGCCTTCGACGAGTCGCCCGCGGCCAACGAAGAGCCAAACACGGCCGTTCGGACGGGCGTGCCTCGCTGATGTAACAAAACGTCCAGGAACTTTTGTTACACGACGCCGTCGGAGATGAAGAAATCGACGACCGCCAGGAGCGCCAGGACCGGCGCGCAAAGAATGCTCTGCGCGGCGGGGGTGAGGTGACGGAACGCGAAACGGGTCATGGCGAGGTCGACCCGAAGGAAGTCCCGCACGGGGGCCAGGAAGGAGGCGGCCCGCGTGCTCCGGCGCTCTCTCGTGCGATGCATGCTGCGCTCTCCCGGTACGAAACCGGGAGTATTGCAGGAGAGCGTGGGGAATTCAAGGGGGAACTTCTTTTTTCCGCGGCGGAGCCGCGAAAAAAAATGGATGGACCCGGGCGGAATCGAACCGCCGTCCCAAGGCGAATCAACGACCGCTGTCCTACGCGCGTAGTCGACCTTCTATCTCGCCCTCCGGACTCCGATCGACGGGATTCCGTCGGGCCTCCCGGCGTTGAACCGTTCACCTTCACGCCCCGCCGGTCTTGCGTGTCGGCATATCCCACCCGTTAACGTCCTCCTAAGCCCCCCTCCTCCGCGCAAGCGCTTCGGAAGGTCGTGGGAAGAGCTTAGGCGACGTGGCTAGCGGTTACGCAGCCAGAGCGTATGCCGGTTCAGCATTTGTGTTTTTGCGCTCGCTTTTTAGCGTGGCCAACGAGCATCCACGGCGCGCTGCAAGCCGCCTCATCGTCCCGGTCGAAACCAGTTCGGGCCCATTTGAGAAAGACCACGTTTGGAGTTCGGAGTCGGGAGTTCGGAGTCCGGTTCCAGACTCCCGACTCCAAACTCCGGACTACTTCTTCATCATCCGCCGCCGGATGTCCCGGTCGGCTTCGCGGGCCTTGATCGTGTGGCGCTTGTCGAACTGCTTCTTGCCGCGCGCCACGCCGATCTCGAGCTTCGCGTAGCCGTCCTTAAAGTACAACGCGAGCGGGACCAGCGTCAATCCCTTCTGCTGGATCTTTCCGGCCAGCTTGCGGATCTCGCTCCGGTGAAGGAGCAGCTTGCGCGGACGGCGCGGCTCGTGGTTGTTGTACGGCCCCGCCTGGGGGTACTGCGCCACGTCCATCCCGACCACCCAGACCTCGCCGCCCTTCAGGCGGGCGTACGCTTCCGCGATCGAGACCTTCCCGTCCCGGATGGACTTCACCTCCGACCCTTTGAGGACCAGCCCCGCCTCGAGCTTCTCGGCGATTTCGTAGTTGAAGTACGCCTTCTTGTTCCGCTGGACGAGTTTGACTTTTTCTTTTTCGGCCACAGGACACTGATTATACTTCGCGCCGTATCCCCATGCATCAGTTCCCGAGAGGTTCCGGGTGGATCGAAGTCATCTCGGGCTCCATGTTCGCGGGAAAAACCCAGGAGCTGATCCGCCGCCTCCGCTTGGCGGCGCTGGCGCGTCAGAAAGTCCAGGTCTTCAAGCACAAGCTCGACGCCCGCTACTCGCGCGAGGACCTCGTCTCCCACGACCAACTCCGCGTCCCCTCCGTGCCGGTGAGCCGCGCGAAACAGATCCTGGACGGAGTCCGCCCCGGCACGCAGGTCGTGGGGATCGACGAGGCGCATTTTTTCGACGGCCGCATCGTCCCCGTCTGCCAGAAGCTCGCGGACGACGGCCGCCGCGTCATCGTCGCGGGCCTCGACCAGGACTACCTGGGCCGGCCCTTCGCCCCCATGGCCCGGCTCATGGCCGTCGCGGAGTCCGTGACCAAGAACCAGGCGATCTGCATGGTCTGCGGCGGCCCCGCCTGCCGGAGCGTCCGCGTCGCCGATGGCCGCAAGCGGATCGACGTCGGCCACGCGGAAAAATACGAAGCCCGCTGCCGCCGCTGCGCCCACGCGATCCCGTGATCGGGCCGGAGATCACGAAATCTCCCTACTTCCGGGCTTTCACTAGTTCCTCGGCCATCCAGCGAAGAAACTCCGGATCGACCTGCCCCGGGGCGCGTGAGAAGCTGTGGTCGAGCGCCTCGAAGCGCCGGACTTCCGCATCGGGCCGCGCCTGGCGCAGCAGGTCAGCCTCGGCGGGCGGCACCGACGAGTCTCTGGCGCCGTGGGCGAGCACTACCCGCGCGCGCACGCGGGCGAGCTCGGCCCGGGGGTCCACGCGGAAGCGCTCCCTCATCCAGCCAACGAACGTCGGACGCTCGTCAATCTCCAGCGTATCGCCGGCGGCCTTCTTGATCTCCTCGAACTGCCGCCGCTCCTTGTCCAGGAGCACCCGGAGGACGTCCTCCCGGGTCCCGCGGGCCCGGAGGTCCCGCTCCAGCGATTCCAGAAGCAGCGCGTCGAGCGGCCGCGCCGGCGCGGCCAAAAGCAGGACGGCGCCGACCTGGTCGTCCCCCGCCGCCAGGAGCGAGGCAATGAGCCCCCCTTCCCCGTGGCCCGCCAGCGCCACGCCCGCAACATCCTCGCGCGCCCTCAGGAAGGCGAGCGCCGCCCCCGCGTCGTCCTTCAGGTCCGTCAGGCGGGCGGAGCCGAAATCGCCCTCGCTGCGCCCGCAGCCCCGGTCGTCGACCCGGAGGACGAGCAGGCCCGCCTCGGAAAGGGCGTACGCCGCCGCGCGGTAAAGGGGCGCGCGAAGCGACTCTGTGAAGAAACGCCCGTCACCTTTCCCGGCCGCCCCGTCGCGATCGTGCGGGCCGGCGTCCGAAAGGAGGAGTACCGCGGGACAGGACTTCGCCCCGCGCGGCCGAGTCACGGCCCCCGCCAGGGTCAGGGACCCGCTCCGGAACCCGACGTCCGACTCCTCTATGGAGTCCGGCCGGCGCAGCGGTTCAGCCCCTTCGAACCCCTCCAGCTCCACGAGCGCGCCCGTCAGCGCGGAGCTCGCCCGGAGCAGCCGCTTCTTCTCGTCTACGTGCGCGATCACGACGAGGGCGCCCAGGGTGACTTCGAGCTTGCGCGCGGGCGTGCCGCGCAGGACGTCCTCTCCCTTGTCCGCGACCGTGACGTCGAGGTCGCGCCCGAGGGAAACGCTGAAGACCTTCCCCTTCCGCGGACCCGGCTCGTGCTTACGGAGGATCGGAAGGAGCTGCGCGTAGACGTTGCTGTCGAGGAGGAGGCCGGAGCTCCGGACGGGGGGCTTATCCTCCGCGTGCGCCCAGCCCTTCTTCCATTCGATCTTGACCTTGCGGCGGTCGGCGCCCTGCTCGTGATAGGCGGCGTAGAGCCGCGGCGCGGCGGAAGCCTCCATCGTCAGGACGGTGTCGGAGAAGAACGACTGGTTCTTGCCCTGCACTTCGATCTCGTAGCGGGCCTTGGAGGAGAGGACGACCTGGCCGTCCTCGAAGGTCTCAAGCCGGTACTCTTCGAATCCCGCTTCCTTGCCGAAGTAGGTGAGCCGGAACCGCCCTCTCTCCTCCCCGCCGCCCGCGCCGTGCAGCGCGAGCAGGAGGGTCGTGATCCCTCTCATGCCTTAGTAATAGTAATCCGTCCGAAGGCCGGTGGCAATTGAGTTATTGGTTATTGAGCTATTGAGAGCGGGCCCCCCCCCGCACGCCTTCTCGCGTTACCCCCGCGTTACGAACCGTAACGTCCGACACGGGAAGACAGAAGTCTCCTGGGAGAACGGGTGGCACGCGACTTGCGCTCCCATCCTGCATGACGCCGGAGGAGTTGAGGGCGCGAACCGAGCGATTCGCACTTCGTGTCATTCAGTTATTTCGCTCGCTGCCGAGCACCGAGGAGGCGCGTGTTGTGGGTCTGCAGTTGCTCCGGGCGGCGACTTCCGCGGGATCAAACTACCGCGCCGCTTGCCATGCTCGCTCGCGCAGGGAGTTCATTGCCAAACTGCGACTCGTGCTGGAGGAAGCCGACGAGTGCGACTATTGGCTTCGAATCCTCGAAAGGGGCAAGATCATCGGAGAAGGCCAGGATGGCGGCCTCCGGCGGGAGGCACAAGAGCTGTGCGCCATCTTCGCCGCCCCTTTGCGCACAGCCAGGACTGGCGGAGAGCGGCGCGAGCCCCCTCGCTAGACCTGGGCTAGAGCAGGGCTGGAGCGCAACGACCTTCGTTTGGAGGGGGGTGCGCGGGAAGGCTTCCCCCCGCAATCAATAACTCAATAACCCATCGTTCAATAGTAAAATCTCTGCATGGTTCAGCTCGTCTTCATCGAAGGCCGGAGGATGGGGACCGTCGTCGCCCTCCAGGCCACCAACAGCCTCGGCCGCGCGCCCGACAATTCCATCGTCCTGGCCGAACCGGGGGTCGCCGACCGGCACGCGGTGCTGAAATGCGTCGACGGCGTCTACCGGATCGCCCGGTCGGACCCGAGCGTGCCCTTGACCGTCAACGGCCGGCCCGTTCTGGACGAGGCGCTCCGGCACGGGGACCTCGTGGCCCTGGGCGAGGTGACGCTCCTCTTCAGCGCGGAAACGCCCGCCCCCGCCTCCGATTTCCTGCGGCGCGGGTCCGACGACACGCCCCCTTCGACGGTCCAGTCGCGCGTCAAGCCGCCGGCCGACCCCGAGGGCAGCGTGAGCGTGCTCCGCCGCGGGCGCCGCGCCGTCGAGCAGCTCGAGGCCCTCTACCGCGTGAGCGCCGCGATCGGATCGACCCTGAAGCTGAGCGAGCTCGTCGACCAGCTCCTGGCCCACGTCTTCGCCGTCTTCCGGCCGGACCGGTGCTTCATCCTCCTCTACGACGAGCAGGGCAAGCTGGGCATCCGGGGGGAGCGGATCGGAGAGCGCAGCCGGCTCCTGGGATCCGTGAAGATCTCCCGGACGATTCTCGGGGAGGCGATCGAGCGGCGCGAGGCGATCCTGACCCGGAGCGCGATCCAGGACGCGCGGTTCGCGCTCGGCCAGTCCGTGGTCGAGCAGAACCTGCAGTCCGCCATGTGCGCTCCCATCGCCAAGCAGGACCGCATCCTTGGCGCCCTGCACGTCGACACGATCGCCGGTCCCGGCGCCTTCGACGAGGACGACCTGGCGCTTCTCGGCGCGATCGGGTCGCAGGCGGCCGTGGCCATCGAAAACGTGGAGATCCACGAGCGCGAGCTTGCCTACGGGCGCGCGCTGGCGCGGCTGGAGGAGAGCGCCCGGCAGTTCGCCGCGTCATTGTCCCAGGATTCGATCCTGGAGCAGTGCGTCGAGCGCGTGTGCGACATCTTCGAATGTTCGAGGGCGTCGGTCCTGCTCCTGGGTGGCCCGGAGCCTCACCTGGCGGTCGCGGCCTCGAACTGCATCGACCGGAAATTGTGGCCCAGCATCCGGATCCGTCCCGGGGAGGGCTACGCGGGCCGGGTCTTCGTGGAGGGGCGCGCGCTCCTGGTGAGCGAGGCGCCCGCGACGGCCGGACGGACGTACGAGACGGCCTCCTTCGTGATCGCCCCGCTTCTGGCCGCCGCGGAGGGCACCCGTTCGGCGGCACGCCCGGTCGGGGTGCTTTCGGTCACGGACAAGCGTTCGAAGGGTCCGTTCACGACGCTCGACCAGGAGCTTTTGTCGATCTTCGCCGCCCAGGTGGGCGTGGCGCTCCACAACGCGCGGCTTTACGAGCGCGCGACCGTCGACCCGCTGACGCGCCTCTACAACCGGCAATACTTCGGGTTCCGGATCGAGGAGGAGGTCCGGGCGCATCACGAGCGGGGCGCGCCGTTGGCGGTGCTCATGGCGGATCTCGACCACTTCAAGGACAAGAACGACGTCTACGGGCACCCGGTCGGCGACGTCCTGCTCGCCGAGGTGGCGGGACTCTTCCGCGAGCACGTGCAGTCCGGAGGCTTCGCGGCGCGCTACGGCGGGGTGGAATTCGTCGGAGTCCTGGCGGGGACCGAGGCGGCGCACGCGCTCGACCTCGCCAAGGACATCCGTCTGGCGGTGGAGCGCCGCGAGTTCAACGCGGCGGGCGAGCCTCTCCATTGCACTGTGTCGATCGGCGTCGCCTCCCTCCAGGGTGGCGACACGCCCGAGACGCTCGTCAAGCGCGCCGACCAGGCACTCTACATGGCCAAGCGGTCCGGTCGAAACCGCGTCGAGCTCGCCAAATGAGTGCAACAAAACAAACTCTTTGTTTTGTTGCACCTTCGTGTTAAGGTCCCGGCCATGACGATCCAGATTTCGCCCAAGGCGCGCCGCGCTTCGGAGATCCTGCTCTCGATCAAGGCGATCGGGTGCAATCTCGAGAAACCCTACAAGCTGACTTCGGGATGGGCGAGCCCCGTCTACGTCGACTGCCGGAAGATCATCTCCTTCGTGCCGGAGCGCCGCGAGATCATCAAGCTGATGGCGGAAGAAGTCGCCTCGGCGAAGTACGACGTCGTGGCGGGCGGAGAGACGGCGGGGATTCCCTACGGCGCCTGGGTTGCCGAAGCGCTCTCGCTCCCCTTCGTCTACGTCCGCAAGAAGCCCAAGGAAGTCGGCAAGACCCAGCAGATCGAGGGCGAGGTGAAGGCCGGGCAGAAGGTGCTGCTGGTAGAGGACCTGGCGACGGACGGCGCGAGCAAGGTCAATTTCCTGAACGCGCTCCGGGCAGCCGGGACGGTCTGCGAGCACTCGGCGGTCGTCTTCTACTACGGAATCTTCCCCAAGGCGCCGCAGATCATCAAGGACGCCGGGATCACGCTCCACGCCCTCACGACGTGGCGCCACATGATCGACGCGGCGGAGGCGACGAAATATTTTCCTGCGGATCAGATCAAGGGCATCCGGGAGTTCCTCGAGAACCCCGAATCCTGGTCGAAGTCCCACGGCGGCCTGTAGATCACCACGGAGACACGGAGGACACAGAGAAGAGATCCGTTTTCTGCTCCGTGTCTCCGTGGTGATTACTTTTTCCTGCGCTTGCCCCTGAGCTCCAGGCGGATCGGCACCTCGTGGAACGGCAGGAACTCCCGGAGCTTGTCCTCGAGGTACCGCACGTAGTCGGGGGCGAAGGTCCGGACGTCGTTGACGAAGACGATGAACTGCGGGGGCCGGACCCTCTTCTGGGTCGCGTAGTAGATCTTGGCGGCATGGGGGCCTCGCTTCGAGGCCGGCGAGCGGACGCGGACCGCCGCGTCGAGCGCGCGGTTCACCTCCGGCGTCGGGATCCGGATCCCCGCCTGGACGTGCAGTTCGCGGCAGATGTCGATCACCTCCCACAGCCGGTCTCCGCGCGCCGCGGAGATCATCGAGATCGGCGCGTACCGCAGCAGCGGCATCGCCTTCGTGACGTAGTTCGCGAACTCGTCGGGGGAATGGCCCTTCGGCACCAGGTCGTACTTGTTGAGCGTGATCACGCAGGGCTTCTTCTCGCGCTCGATCAGGGAGGCGATCCGCTTGTCCATCTCCGTAACCTTCTCCATGGTGTCGATCATGAAGACGACGACGTCCGCCCGGCCGATGGCCTCCTCCGTACGCACGCGGCTGAAGAGCTCGACCGAATTCTCGACCCTCTGCTTCTTGCGCACCCCGGCCGTGTCCACCATGACGTACCGTCGGCCGTCGCGCTCGATCAGGACGTCGACGGCGTCGCGCGTGGTGCCGGGCTTCTCGCTCACGATGACGCGTTCTTCGCCGGCCAGCGCGTTGATGAACGTGGACTTTCCGACGTTTCGCTTCCCCACCACCGCGATCGAAAGCCCCTGGGCGGGAACCGGCGCCTGGGGCAGGAGGTCCGACACGCGGTCGAGCAGCTCGCGGATGTTCCGCCGGTGGACGGCGGCGACCGGAAAGGCCTCGCCGAAGCCGAGCTCGAAGAAGTCGGACGCGCCCGCCTCGAGCTTCGTGTTGTCCGCCTTGTTGGCCACGAGGAGGACCTTCTTGTCGCGGAAGCGGGCGGCGATCTCGCGGTCGAGCGACGTGACCCCGGCCTGCACGTCCACGAGGAAGAGCACCACCTCCGAGT
>Ga0187892_10010540_pt1 | contig 11673 bp, 6 predicted proteins | sample MA1701073metaG_FD_139345 | JGI IMG/M metagenome (GOLD analysis project Ga0187892, IMG submission 139345) | Bio-ooze microbial communities from a basaltic lava cave in the Kipuka Kanohina Cave System on the Island of Hawaii, USA - MA170107-3 metaG ... | reverse complement strand
GCGGAGTTGCTGCGAAGCCTCCAGCCGTCAGCCATCAGCCGTCAGCAGGCTGATCGCTGACAGCCGACGGCTGAGCGCTTCAGTTTCCAGCCTCCACGATCCTCTTGTAGCTGTCCGGATTCCACTTCGGACGCTCGGCCGCGTTCGCCAGCTCCAGGCCGAGGTAGAATGCCAGCTTGACGATGCGCGACTCCTTCTCGGCATCGATCAGCTCGGGGTGGTCGCTCACCTGATGGTAGTCGGGGTGCGTCCCGTTGAAGAAGAACAGGATCGGCACGCCCTTGCGGGCGAAGTTGTAGTGGTCCGACCGGAAATAGAAGTTCTCCGCCGGCCACTGGTCGTCGACCGGCTGCATGTTCAGCTCCGGATGGGCCGCGGCCACGCGCGCCAGCGTGGTCCCGAGATCGGAGTGCTCCCGGCCGATCACCGAGATGGTGTCCTTCCAGTTGCGTCCCACCATGTCGAGGTTGAGGTTCGCGACGGCGTCGGCGATCGGCAGCGCCGGGTGATCCGCGAAGTACCGGCTGCCCCACAATCCCTTCTCCTCGCCGCTCACCGTGAGGAACACGATCGAGCGCCGGGGGCGGGGGGTCAGCCGCGCAAACGCTTCCGCGGCCTCGACGACCGCGATCGTGCCGGAGGCGTCGTCGTCGGCGCCGTTGCAGATCGAATCCGCGCCCCGGGCCTGGCAGCCCGGACTGCTGCCCGCGACGCCGACGTGGTCCATGTGCCCGCTGTAGACGACGTACTCACGCCCCAGCAGGGGATCGCGGCCTTCGAGAATGCCGACCGCGTTGGGAGCGGAGATCCGCTCCAGTACGTGCTGCGCGGGCCGGAACGTGACCGTCGTTCCGTCGAGCCGTCGGGCGACGCGCGTGGCCGACGCCCGCAGCGCGGCGGGGTCGATGCCGAGCGCGCGGGCCGCCGTCGAGTCGCGGATCTCGAGCAGGGCGGCCTGGAACGGCTCGGCCGCCGCCCCTTCGAGGCCGACGGTGGGACGTCCCAGCCGCGGCTGCAGCGCCCGCCAGGCGGAGTCGGGCCGATCGGAGAAGAGGAGCACACCCAGCGCGCCATGCTCCACCACGGCCGTCTGCGCCGCGCGCACGTCGAACTGGAGTCCGAAAACGCCTCGCGGCGCGGCAACGGCGGGCATCGCGATCCAGGCGCCTTTGACGTCGAGGCCCGCGAGCGGCGCGGCCGAGTCCGCCGGTCCGGCCAGCAGGGCCACCGGGCCCGCCAGCTCGCGCTCGGGGAGCGGCAGCGCCGGGATGACGAGCAGGCCGGAGCCCGGTCGAAGGGTCTGCGGGGCGGGACCCGCGATGGCGAGCGTCGTGGCCGCCGTGTCGAGCCGCCGCCGCACCACCCCGTAGCGCTGGATGAACGTGCCGCTGTCGCCACCCGGCTTGAGTCCGAAGCGGCGGAATTCGCCGGCGATGTAGGCGGCGACCTCCTCGAGCTCGGGACTCGGGGTGTCGCGTCCGCGCATGGAGTCGTGGGCGATGATGCCGATGCGACGCGCCACGTCGGCGGCGGTGATGGAGCCGACGGCGCGAGCGACCGACTCGGGGCTCTGCGCGGCCGCGAGCCGCTGGCCGAGAGCCATGAGGAAGCAGGCGGCGAGCAGACGGCGGTAGCGATGCACGAAACCCCCTGGGGGAACGAGGTCGAAACGGAGCTGCGAATCGGTGTGGTCCGTCGCTCTGACGCGGACCGAGCGAATCGGGTTTCGGAGAAAGCTAGCGCGCCCCGCCGCGAGGGACCACGGACGGGGCGCGCCACGCCGATGAGGCGGCTTCAGGTCCGGCGGCGCCGGAGCTCCGGCTCCGCACGCGCGGGTGGGCGGGCCTCCTCACGGCGGGCCTCGCTGCGCCGATCCTCTCGCGCTGTGGGGCGGGACCCCTCCGCCCTGCCGGGCGGCTCCGCCGCGCGCCGCTCTCCGGAGCGCACCGTCTCGCTCCGGCCGGCCGAGCCCGAGCCGCCCACCACGCGACGCTCCGGGCTGGAGCGCTCGCCCGATCGCGCGACCCGCGCGGGCGGACCCTCGACCTCGCGTCGGCCGGGCACGGCGCGCTGAGCGGGCGGGTCGGCCCGGTCAACGCGGGGAGAGCGGGTCGGGGCGGAGGTGCGGGCCGGCGGTGCCACGGTGCCACGATCGCGGTCCTCCGACCGGCGGCGGTCCGTGTCGTCACCGCGGGGCGCCGGACGCGAGCGCGGGGCCACCGGACCGGGCGCCGCGCCCACGCCGCCGGGATCGCGGGCTCTCGTGCCGCGCCGGGTGTCGTCGTTGACGGGGCGCTCGCGCACCCGCGTGACGAAACGCCCACCATCGTGATCCCTGAAGACGAAGCGCGGCACCGGGCGATAGGGACGCACGACGACGACGCGCGTGCCGTGGCGGTGGCGATACGGGTAATACCAGGGGTCGTCATAGATGACGAGGCGAAACTGCACGCACGACCAGTGGTACGGATCCCAGGACGGTCCCCGCGCGTACGCGTGGCAATCGTAGCAGAGGAAGCGGGGATAGTCGTAATGGCGCTCGACGTAGTACGGAATGAGGTCGTAGTCCCAGTCGGCGTAGCCCGGTGGGACGATGCGCTCGACGAGCTCCGTGAGGGCGACGTACGGGTCGCCGCGCACGCGGCCGTCGGCGATCAGGCGGTAGTCCCAGTGATCGGCCGAGACAATCGCGTGGTAATCGAAGGGATCGGCCGCGACGACGGCGAAGACGTATCCCATCCCCGGCTCGTCGTCGATGCGAAACGCCGCGTGGGACCCCAGTCCCTGCACCTCGTACTCGCGCTCGCCGCGCGCGAAGTTGTCTTCCCACGGGGCGCGCGGGAACAGCACCCGGACCCGCCCGTCCGTATCGATGCGCAGCAGCGTGACGTAGGCGTCCCGGTCGGCTTGGAAGTACACCCGGACGCCGTCGCCGCGGCGGTAGAGCGCGTCGCCACGGCTGGTCCAGGCCTCGATCCGGGGTCGGGCGGGGGGCAGCGCGGTCCCGCGGGGCGGGAGCGCGATGCCGACAGTTGTCAGAAGCGCAATGGTTGCTAGCATACGTACCTCCGGCGGCTCGCCTAGGCAGGCGTCGTGCCGGATCGGGGAACTCAGCATAAGCTGTTATGTTACAATGTATTATGGACCGTCCACGCGGGCCGGCAGCCGCGCCGAACCGTCCTCTCCCACGGACATTCCGGGTATGACGCTAGGTTCCGACGCTGCATGACGCCCCAGAGCCGGCTGGATCTGCTCGACCCCGCTGAGGTTGCCCGGCTCGGTGGCATCGAGATCGTCGCAGCGGGGGTGGTCGAGGGCTTCCTCGCCGGGCTGCATCGCTCTCCCTTCCGCGGATTCTCCGTCGAGTTCACCGAGCACCGGGCCTATCAGCCGGGCGACGAGCTGCGCTACGTCGACTGGCGGATTCTGGCGCGCTCCGACCGGCTGTTCGTGAAGCAGTTCGAAGAGGAGACCAACCTCCGCGCGATGATTCTCGTGGATGCCAGCCGCTCCATGGCGTGGCGGGGGGCACCCCAGCGCCTCACCAAACGCGCGTACGCCGACCGCCTGGCAGCGGCGCTGGCCCTCGTGCTGCTACGCCAGCGGGATGCGACGGGGCTCGTCACGTTCGACGACGCGGTGCGGCAGGTCGTACCGGCGCGGGTCAAGGCCGGGCAGTGGGCCCGGCTCGTGCGCGGCCTGCTGGACACGCCCGACGGACGCGGGACGGCGGCGCATGCGGCCCTGCGCCATCTGACCTCCCTACTGACCCGCCGCGGCATGGTCCTGCTGCTCTCCGATCTGCTGTTCGACCCGGATCTGGCGCTGACGGCGTTGCGGTACCTGCGCCATCGGGGTCATCAGGTGATCGTGTACCACCTGATGGACCCCGCCGAGCTGGCGCTCGAGGGGCCGCCCGAGGCGCGGTTTCGGGACCTGGAGAGCGACGTGAGCGTCGTGGTGCGGCCCCGTGAGCTGGCGCAGGCATACGCGCAGACGGTCGCGCGGGCGATCACACAGTGGCGCGTGGCGTGCCGCCGCCAGGGCATCGCGTACCATCACGTGACCACCGACACGCCGTTCGGCATGGCGCTGCGGTTGCTCGCGTGAGCTTCCTGCATCCGCTCGCGCTCATCGGGCTCGCGGCAGCGGCGATCCCGGCGTTGCTGCATCTGCTGCATCGGCGCACGCCGCCCGAGGTTGACTTCCCGGCCGTGCGGTATCTGACCGCGGCCGAGCGGGAGAGCGCCCGGCGCCTCAAGCTGCGTCACCTGCTGCTGCTCGTGCTCCGCACGGCGCTGGTGATCGCGATCGTGCTGGCCGCGGCCCGCCCGCTCGTGCCCATGCGGGCCGGCGGGGCCCACGAGCCGACCGCGCTCGTGGTGGTGCTGGACAACTCTCCGTCGGCCGGGGCCATCGTCGAAGGGCGGGCGACGCTGGAGCGCCTGCGGCGGGTGGCGCGCGCGTCGATCGCGAGCGCGACGACGGCCGATCGCCTGTGGCTCGTGATGGCCGATGGGGTGGTGCGCGGCGGCGGCCGGGACGCGTTGCTGGCGATCGTGGACAGCGCCGGGGTGGACGCCCGCCGGCTCGACCTGGCGGCGGTCGTGGGTCGCGCGGCGCGGGTTGCCGACGCCGAGCCGGCCCCGGCCCGCGAGGTGCACGTCGTGAGCGACCTGCAGCGCACGGCCCTGGGCGTGGGACGCGCGGAGATCCCGACCAGCGTGCGGGTGCTGGTGCTCGCGCCGGGCGGCGCGCCGCCTCCCAACCGTGGCGTCGCGCAGGCGCAGGTAGCGGAAGGCGTGGTGAACCTGACCCTGTCGGGCACGCCGGGCGCCCTGCCGGTGCCGGCAACCGTACGATGGCGCGGTCGGGAGGCGGGCCGGGTGCTCGCCGGGCCGGGCGACGCCGCATCCGTGCCGTTGCCGCCGGGGCCCCCGGGCTGGTGGGTGGGAGAGGCGGAGCTCGAGCCGGACGAGCTGCGCGCCGACGACCGGCGGCTGTTCGCGGCGCGCATCGCGCCTGCCGCGCGTGTGGCCGCCGGGCCCGGCGCCGGCCCCTTCGTTGAGGCGGCGCTGGGCGTGCTGCGGCAGGGACGGCGCATCGACGTTGGCTCGGACGTCACGATCGGCGACCGGCCCGGGCCGGGTGTGACCGTCGTGCTGCCGCCGGACGATCCGGCGCTCGTGGGCCAGGTGAACCGCGCCCTGGCGGCGCGCGGCATCCCCTGGCGGCTCGAGGGCGGTGGCACCCCGGGCGTCGTGGCCAGCGAGGCGCTGCCGATGATCGCCGGGGGAGCGGTCCGGCGGCGCTACCGCCTGGTGGGGGCGACCGACAGCGCCACCGTCCTGGCGCGGGTGCACGGCGAGCCCTGGCTCGTGCGGGACGACGAAACGGTGCTCGTCGGAAGCCGGCTGGACACGGCCTGGACGTCGCTGCCCGCGACGCCGGCTTTCGTGCCGTTCGTCGACGCATTGGTGAACCGCGTCGCCCGCGGAGAGGCTCCCATCCGGACCGCCGAGGGCGTCCCCCGAGTCGAGTTCGAGCGCCGCGCAGCCGATACGGTGGGGGCCACCGTCTTCGGGCTGGACGCCCGGGAATCGGATCTCACCCCCGCCTCCCCGGCGCTGGGGGAGCGGGTGCTCGGCGGGGCCGTGCTGTCCGAGGCCCAGCTGGCCGCGGCGCGATTCGCGGGCGCCCGCCGGGCCGACGCCAGTGGCTGGCTGCTGCTCCTGGCCCTCGTGCTCGCTCTGGCGGAGGTGGCCGTCGCGATCCTGACGCGATGAGCGCGCTCACCTTCCTGCTCGACCGGTTCGACGAGCTGCCGGCGACGACGGCGCTGGCGGCCCGGCTGCCCGCGGCCGGTGGCCGGCTGGGGGTCGGCGGGCTGCCGGGCAGCAGTCCCGCCGTGCTCACGGCGGCCCTGGCGCGCCGGGGGCGTCGGGTGTTCGTCGTGGTCGCGCCGTCGCCCGCGGAGGCCGAGCGCTGGGCCGCCGATCTAGGGGCGCTGGTGGACGACGGGATCGCGCTCTACCCGCAGCGGGAGTCGCTGGGAGCGGACGAATCGCATTACGAGATCGCGGGGGAACGGGTCGAGGCGCTGGAGGCGCTGCTCGCCGGGCGACTGCGGATTGTCGTCACGACCGCGCGGGCGAGCGCGGAGCGGACGGGCGTGCCGCGGGCCCTGACCGCGTCGCGGCTCGACCTCGGCGCCGGCCCCGGTGCCGGATCGCTGGCGGACGTGATCGCGCATCTCGAGCGGATCGGGTTCACCCGTGTGCCGACGGTCACCGAAGTGGCACAGTTCGCCGTCCGCGGCGGCATCCTCGACCTGTACGGGTTCGGGATGGCCGCGCCCGCGCGCCTGGAGTGGTGGGGGGATGAAGTCGCCTCGCTGCGCTCCTTCGACTTGGATACGCAGCGTTCCGGGGACGCGATCGAGCGTGTGACGGTCTTGCCGGTCAGAGGCGAGGGAGGGGGGACGGGGGACGGGGGACGGGTGCTCTCGTCGCTGCTCGAGCTGCTGCCCGCCGACAGCGTCCTGGTGCTGGACGGTGAAGGCGCGATCGGGAAGGAGGTCGAGCGGGCGTGGGCCGGCGCCGAGCATCAGGTGGACGTCGCACGACGCCTGGGTGAGGAGCCGCCGGCGCGCGAGGATCTGCTGATCGCGCCCGAGGTGTGGCGCGCGCTGGTGACGCGCTTCGGCCGGCTGCTGCCCGGCGCGCCGGACGCGGAGCTCCGGTTTCCGCTCGCGCCACCGGAGGCGATCGACCGCGATCTGAAGCGCCTGCGGCAGATCGTCGCCGGGGGGCCGCCGACGGTGATCCTGTGCGACAACGAGGGCCAGGTCGAGCGGCTCGACGAGCTGCTCGAGCACACGCCGGCGTCGCTGGTCGTCGGCGCGCTGGACGGCGGATTCGTGCTGCCGGCGCTGCGGGTGCTCACCGACCACGAGGTGTTCCGGCGCGCCCGGCGGCTGCGGCGCCCGCGTCGTTACCGGGTCGCGGTCGCGGGGCCTGTGGCGCGGGCGTTCGCGGACGGCGACTTCGTCGTCCACCTCGAGCACGGGATCGGGATCTACCGCGGGCTGCAGATCATCCCGGTGGGCGAGGCCACGCTCGAAGTGGCCGTGGTCGAGTACGAGGGGGGTGATCGCCTCAACGTCCCGCTGTATCGGCTCGACCAGCTCGAGCCCTACCGGGCGGGCGGGGACGGCGACGCCCGCCCCCCACGGCTGCACCGCCTGGGCGGCCGGGCGTGGCAACGGCAGCGGGACCGGACGCGGGCGGCGATCCGGCAGCTGGCAACGGAGCTGCTGGAGCTGTACGCGCGGCGCCAGCTGGCATCGGGCTACGCGTTTGCGGCCGACACGCCGTGGCAGCGCGAGCTCGAGTCGGCGTTCCTCTACGAGGATACGCCCGATCAGCGGCGCGCCACCGACGAAGTGAAGCACGACATGGAGCGCCCGCGCCCGATGGACCGGCTCCTGGTGGGCGACGTCGGCTACGGCAAGACCGAGGTGGCGGTGCGGGCGGCGTTCAAGGCCGTGCAGGCGGGCAAGCAGGTGGCGGTGCTCGTGCCCACGACGATCCTGGCGGAGCAGCACGGCCGCACGTTCCGAGAGCGGCTGGCGGACTACCCGGTCCGGATCGACGTGCTCTCGCGGTTCCGCGGCGGCCGCGAGAGTGCGGCGGTGCTGGTCCGCCTGGCGGCCGGGGAATGCGACATCGTGATCGGGACGCACCGCCTGCTGTCGCGCGACGTGGTCTTCAAGGATCTCGGCCTGCTGATCGTGGACGAAGAGCATCTCTTCGGGGTGCGGCACAAGGAGCGGCTCAAGGCGCTGAAACTGGCGGTGGACGTGCTGACGCTCACCGCGACACCGATTCCGCGCACGCTGCACCTGTCGCTCGCGAGGCTGCGGGATCTGACGCTGCTCGAGACGCCGCCGAAGGACCGCTCGCCGGTGCTCACCTTCCTGGAGCCCTGGGACGACGCGCTGCTGGAGGAGGCGATGGCGCGGGAGCTGGACCGGCGCGGTCAGGTGTTTTTCGTGCACAACCGGATCGAGACGATCGACACGGTGGCCGGCCGCGTGGCCGCCCTGGCGCCGCGCGCGCGCATCGGCGTCGCGCACGGGCGCATGCCTGAGGCCGCGCTGGACGAGGTGATGTCACGCTTCGTGCGCGGCGACGTGGACGTGCTGGTGACCACGACCATCGTGGAGTCGGGACTCGATGTGCCCAATGCCAACACCATGATCGTGGACCGGGCCGATCGCCTGGGCCTCGCGCAGCTGTACCAGTTGCGCGGGCGGGTCGGGCGCAGCCATCGGCGCGCGTACTGCTACCTGCTCGTGCCCGACCTGATCGATCCGGGTGCCGAAGAGCGCCTGGAGGTCCTCGCGCACCACACCGACCTCGGCGCGGGCTATCGCATCGCCCTGCGCGACCTCGAGCTGCGCGGTGCCGGGAACCTCCTGGGGCGGGCGCAATCGGGCCACGCCCACGCGGTGGGGTTCGATGTGTATCTGCGGTGGCTCGAGGAGACCGTGGCGGCGCTGAAGGGCAAGGGGGAAGAGGGAAGGGGGAAGGGTGCACCGCCCGAGGTCGTGCTGGACGCGGCCGCGCACCTGCCCGACGCGTACGTGCCCGACGATGCGGCGAAGCTCGATCTATACCGGCGGCTGGCGCGGGCCGAGCAACCGTGCGAGATTGCCGCGTTGCGCGAGGAGCTGCGCGACCGGTTCGGCCCGTTGCCCGCCGAAGCGGAGCGCCTGTTGCTCGTCGCCGAACTCCGCGCGCTCGGCGCCCGGGCGGGACTGGAGACGGTCCTGGTCCGGGGCGACGAGGCGCGGCTCACGTTTCGGCGGGAGGCGCAGCCGCGGCTCGCGGGCCTCACCGCAGCGCTCGACGCGGTGCAGTTCGAGGCCGACGTACGGCGGGCGGTGCCGCTGGCGCTGCGGCTGCGGCGCCTCGGCGGCGAAGCGATCGGCCCCGGACTGGTCCGCGCGCTCACCACGGTGGTTCGTGACCTTCATGCGTAGGAGTGTGTCGATGCGGCGGTTGGCTCTGGGGATGCTGGTGCTCACGCTCGCGGGGTGCGATGCGTTGCGGGACGCGTTCACCACGCGCGCGAACGTCGCCGCCCGCTCCGCGGGTCAGACGCTGACCTCGGAGCGGCTCGCACAGATCGCCGCGCTGGGCAAGCGGATCCCGCTGGAGACGGGCCCCATGACGGCGCTCGCCGGCGTGTGGGCGGACTACGCGCTGTTCGCGACCGCGATGGCGCGCAACGAGCCGCTCGACGACTCGGCGTTCGTGCTCGCCGCCTCGTGGCCTCAGGTAGCGCAGCTCAAGTGGGAGGGCTTCCGGGCCCGGCTGGTCGCCGCGCGCACGATGCTCAGCGACGCCCAGGTCGATTCGGCCTACGCGGAGGGCTCGACCCGCCTGCTCCAGCACCTGCTCGTGCGGGTGCCCGCCAACGCGGCCCCGCCGGTGGAGCAGGAAAAACGGCGGCTGATCGACGGGCTGCGGCGGCGCCTGGTCACGCGCAGCGGCGCCAACTTCGCGGCGCTGGCGGCGCAGTACTCCGAGGACCCCGGCTCGCGCCAGCAGGGGGGGTTCCTGGCCGTCGCGGAGCGGGGCTCGTTCGTGGGGCCGTTCGAGGATGCGGGATGGCAGCTGCCGCCCGGCGGGATCAGCGACGTCGTGCGGAGCCCCTACGGGCTCCACGTCATCCGCCGGCCGCCCCTCGCCGAGGTGCGCGATTCGTTCCGCGCGGGGCTCGAGGATCGCATCGAGTTCCGCTTCGATTCGACCTACCTCGACAGCCTCGCGACGCAGCGCCGCATCGAGGTCAAGCGGAACGCCCCCGGCCTGGCGCGCCAGGCGGTGGGCAACTTCGAGGTGGCGCGCAGCGACCGTCGCACGCTGGTGTCCTATCGCGGCGGCCGGTTCCGCGTGCAGCACCTCGTCCGGTGGCTGTACGCCCTCGACCCGCAGTTCGCACGGAGCCTCGGCAACGCGACCGACGAGCAGCTGGGGCAGTTCCTCAAGGTCGTGACCCAGCGGCAGATCGTCATCGACCAGGCGGACTCCGCGGGCGTCACGATCCCGGCGGACGCGTGGCGGCAGCTCCGCACCGAGCATGACTCCGCGCTGCGGGTGCTCGAGGGGCTGGTGCAGCTCACGCCGCGGAGGCTGCAGGACTCCGCGGTCGGCGAGGAGGGGCGCGTCCAGCTCGGGATCGTCCGCGTGTCCGACTACCTGGAGCGAGCGGTGCAGGGGCAGTCGCAGTTCGTGCCCCTGCCGCCGTTCATGGGTGAAGCGTTGCGCGAGCGCCACCCCGTCACGCTCAGCGCCGCCGGGATCAGCGCCGCGCTCGAGCGGGCGCGTGCGCTGCGCGGCGTGGCGGATTCGCTCGCGCCGCCGGCCGGCGGGCCGCCGGGCATGGTGCCGGCTCCGGGGCCGGCGCCGAGTCCCGGCGTCGCCGACTCCGCGCCACCGCGTCGGGGCGGATGAGCACCGGGAGGCGGTGTGCGGCGTGGCGCCGGCTGGCGCCGCTCGTCCTGCTCGCCGCACCGCTGTCCGCGCAGGAGTCCCGCACCCTCGACCGCATCGTGGCGGTCGTCGGGTCCCGGCCGATCGTCTCCTCGGAGATCGAAGAGCAGGTGGCGCAGCTGCAGGCGCAGGGCGCGCCGGTGCCGCAGGACTCGGGCGGCCGGGCCCAGTTCCGGGCCCAGCTGCTGCGAGAGATGATCGATGACGAGCTCCTGGTCCAGCAGGCCGAGCGCGACACGACGATCAAGGTCACCGACGAGGAGATCCAGGACCAGGTCGAGCAGACCGTCCAGAATGTCCGCCGGCAGTTCGAGTCCGAGGCCGAGTTCCAGAGTCAGATGCGGGTCGCCGGGTTCCTGTCGGTCGACGAGTGGCGCCGCCGGCTCGCGGATCAGCAACGCCGCGTGATCCTGCGCCAGCGCCTGCTCGAGACCCTGCGGCAGCAGGGGAAGCTCCGGCCGATTCCGCCGACGGACGCCCAGATGCGCGAGTACTGGGAGCGGAACAAGGGCCAGCTGCCGAAGCGCCCCGCCGTCGTCTCGTTCCGGCAGATCATCGTGGCGGCGCTGCCCGACTCGGCGGCGCGCGCCCGCACGCGCCAGACGGCCGAGTCGCTCGCCGTCGAGCTGCGGCGCGGCGCCGACTTCGCGGTCGCGGCCCGCCGCTTCTCGGCCGACAGCGGCTCCCGCGAGCAGGGCGGCGATCTCGGGTGGTTCCGCCGGGGCGTCATGGTGAGCGAATTCGACAACGTCGTCTTCCGGCTCCGGCCGGGCGAGATCTCGGACCCGGTGGAGACCGATTTCGGCTTTCACGTGATCCGGGTCGATCGGGTGCAGCCGGCGGAGGTGTCGGCCCGGCACATTCTGCTGCAGCCGCCGATCGCTGCCGAGCGCATCGATGCGGCGCGTCTGCGCGCCGACTCGGTGCGCGTCGCACTGGCTGCCGGCGGGTCGTTCGATTCGCTGGCCCGGCGCCACGCGGCGCCCACCGAAGAGCGTCTCGCCGAGGACGTCCCCATCGCCAACCTGCCGGCGGAATACCAGGAGCGGCTCTCCGGCGACACGACCACCGGCGTGCGACCGGTCTTCGCGCTCGGCACGGCGAGCGGGCG
>Ga0187892_10010539_pt1 | contig 11673 bp, 9 predicted proteins | sample MA1701073metaG_FD_139345 | JGI IMG/M metagenome (GOLD analysis project Ga0187892, IMG submission 139345) | Bio-ooze microbial communities from a basaltic lava cave in the Kipuka Kanohina Cave System on the Island of Hawaii, USA - MA170107-3 metaG ... | reverse complement strand
TCGGCGCTGTAGTACCCGAGCAGGCTGGCGTCGGTGAGCCCCTCACGCGCGATGCGCCAGGAGCGGACCCGCGCAGTGGGCGGAAGGACGGTGACGGTGCTGCGGCCTGTCCCTCGGGCACCGCTGGCCCGGATCTCTGTCGTCCCGACCTGGCGAGCGACGATGGCTCCCTCGGCGTCGACCGTGGCGACCGCCGGGTCGCTGCTTTCCCATCGCACCGTTCCGCCGAGGAGCAACCCGGGCGAGGCATCGAGGTGCAGGCTCGCCCCAGGCTCGAGAAACGCCGTTGCCGGCGTGATCCCGATGCTCCGGTCGTCACCTCCCGGAGAAACCGGAGACTGGTCCAGGCAGCCGCAAAGGAGAGCAAGCGCCAGGCCGGCGCCGAATCGGAGCCTCACCGAACCCGCCGTTCCAGCCCCCGGATCGTGGCGAGCACCAAAGAGTCCATGAGCCGGTCCGGAAGCCAACGACGCAACAGCAGCCGGACCCGGGCGTCGAAGCCGAGCAGGTAACGCGTTCGTGGCTCGGCAGCCATGAGCGCGTGACGGATCGCCGCAGCCACCCGCGCAGGCGGCATCCCCGGCTGGGAGCCCGCTCGAGAATCCACCGGAACACCCGGATGCGCAGGCCGTATCGTTCCCGCCCTTCGGCGGGTATGCTGTCAAGCATCCCGGCCGACGAGGCCAGGCCTTTCTCCCAGATCGGGGTGCGCACCTGCCCCGGCTCGATCACGGCGACGTGGATCCCCTCCGGCGCCAGCTCGACCCGCAGCGCGTCGGCCAGCGCTTCCACCGCATGCTTCGAGGCGCTGTAGGGACCGATGAATGGCTGGGCGATTCGGCCCGACACCGATCCGACGTGCACGATGCGGCCCACTCCCGGCCCTCCGACTCGCCGGGCTCGCCGTATCAGAGGGAGGAATGCCGTCGTCACCGCGTGGAGCCCGATCACGTTGACGGCGAACTGCTGGCGTAGCGATTCGGCGGAGACGAACTCGAGGGGGCCCCCGATCGCGATGCCGGCATTGTTCACCAGCCCGTCGAGCCCACGCTCTCCGACCAGGCCGGTGATGGTCTCGACCGCACCGCGGATCTGCTCGGGCGAGGTGACGTCGAGCAGGACCGGGACGAGGCGATCGGGCTGAGCGGCCGCCAGCCGCTCGCCATCCTCGGTGCGACGCACTCCCGCGAAGACCAGGCATCCCTCTCGAGCAAGGTCACGGACACAGGCTTCGCCAATGCCGCTCGAGGCGCCGGTAACGAGGACTGCCGGTCTGTCATGGGTGAGTGAATGCGACACATCGGAAATCTAAAGACCCAAGCCCTCTATCCCTCTATCTCAGCACTCTCTCCCGTCTCAGGACGGTTTGCACACCATCGGAGAATTGCAGATTCAGCTCCTCCACACCGGCCCTTGACCAGAGGACAGCGTGTCCCCCCCGGGCAAAGGACAGGACCCGTCCGGTGGCGGCGTCCCGTACCAGGACCATGGGGTATCGGGACGCGTTCCAGCGGACCGCGATCCGGTCGGAATCCACCCGGGTGACCGCCGGCTGCGGATCGGCGTCGGGCCCGGCCACGGCCTTCCGCTCGGCGATTCCGGCCGCTGTCCTAACCCGCAATCCGGCGAGGGCGGTGGGATCCGTACCGAGCGGCACCACCACGGAAAAGTGCCGCTCCGGGGCACCGGGGAGGTCGCCGATCTCGGGCGCTTCGAACCTGGCGCTCCGCAGCACCGAGCCGTCGGCTCGCAGCAGCTCCACCTGATTGGGGCCTCCATCCGTGGGCACCGGGCCCAGGGGAACCTGGAACGCCGGCTCGAGTACCACACCGAGCGGGGTGATTCGGCCCCACACCAGAAGTCCCTGGCCCCCACCCTGCCCAGCCGAGGGGCCGCCTCCCTGCCGGTAGGTCATCATACCGGACCAGTGGTAGTCGCTGACCCAATTCGGCTGGCAGTATCCCATGAAGTCCGGCAGCGTCGGCGATTTGAGCACCAGACCGTTGAGTTGGAGTCCCCACACCCCGATCGCGCCATTGGTATAGGGGTACGACGGATCGGATCCCAGCACGCCGCCGCAGGGCGCGTGCAGCAGCCCCATGTTGTGGCCCACCTCGTGGGCCATCACCCGGCTCCCCGAGGGCAAGTGATCCCATCCGATCGCCGTGCGCGCACTCCCGCCGACATATCCCATCCCCGCGGTCCCGCTCGAGTAGGTGGTGTGCACGACGCCGTAGTAATACCGGGTGCTCCCATCCAGGGTTCGGAGGGCCAGGATTTCACTCAGGATGGTCGTCCAGGCGTTGTTGGCGTTGTCGCTCTGGAGCACCGGTGCGGTCGTGGTGTAGACCGCTCGGAGATCGGCATCGTACGCTCCAACCGGCAGCAACATCTTCAGGTCGTTGAGGTAGCTCTCCAGATTCCCGGCGTTGACGTTCCCCGTGGTGCCGTTCACCTGCTGGAGCACCGGCACGAACCGAACGGTGAAGGTCGGCAGGGCGCGCACATCCATCCCGGCCGGTTGGCCTGACACCGGGAACTGGTTGTTGGCTTCGTTCGATTCCCCGATCGTATTGCCCGGGTCGACGTCCGCTAACACGCGGAGTCCGGGCTGCACCAGAGCTCCCGGCACCAGCACATTCCAGGAGCCGGCCAGGACCCCTTCGTTCGCGACAGTCGGAACCGCCGAAACGCTCGCATTGATCGAGTAGGTCTGTATCAGGGTGGCTCCCTGATACAAGCGCACGCGCACCACAGGCTGGGCCTGGTTCCCCTCGTTGGCCAGTGCAAAGGCGCGGAGGTAGGCATCCCGTCCTGCGACCAGCGGGACCGTGCCGTCGTAGCGCTGGGTGGCCTGGGTGAGGTACACCCCGTCCACGCGGAGGTCGAGGGACCCGCCTCCCTGAGGCCCATACGCGACCTCCGCGCTCGCGCTCACGCCGGCCACGACGCTCGCGCTTTGACTCGCGGGGTTCGGCGTATACACGGTGCCCCCGACGGTCACCGTTGCCGCAGCAATGGAATAGCTCCCGGGGGTGAGGCCGGTCAGCGTTTGGGATTCGGCAATGGTCTGGGAAAACCCTCCCGGACCTGTCACGGTGGCCTGCGCGCTCGTACCCGCTGGCAAACCGGAAACGGTGAGCGCGAGGGACCCGGTGGAAGCGACGTACACTACCGATGCCGGGGTGGTCGCACCCGCCTGAACCGACAGGTTCTGGGTCGACGGGACGGCGAGGTAGGAGTAACCCCCGTCAAGGACCAGCGAGGTCGTCAGGGTGTACTCCCCGGGGGACAGTCCGGTGACGGTTTCGGACGTTACGAGGGTATGGAAATAGCCTGCAGGACCTGCGAGCTGAACGGCCGGGGTGGAACCCGCCGGGACCCCCGAGATCGTGACCGCCATGCGGCCGGTGACCACGCTGTACGCGATCGAAACATTCGCAGCGGGGCTGTTCGTCGAAACCGAGACCGCCTGCGAGGCGGTGGCAGGATCGAATCGATCCCCGGCGACAGTCACATTGCTCGCCGTCACCGTGTAGGTGCCGAACCCGAGCCCGCTGATGGTTTCGGAACCCGTCAGCGTGTGCTGGTAACCACCGCTGCCGGTAACGAGCACTGCGGCAGCGCCGCCGCCGGGCAGCCCGCTCACCGAGATGATGAGGGCCCCGGTCTTGGTCCCCCCCCCCCCTCCAGGGGGCTCCGTGCCCGGTTGGCACCCCAGCGCAACGACGAGCGCGATCGGCACTGCCGGTTTCCGGCACAATACCGGTCGACACTGCTGGAACCAGCTGGATGCAAGCGCTCGCATCCGCCTGGTAAGGAGTTGGGCCATCGTACTTTCAGTCCGCGCCGAGGCCGGCGATCGTCAGGGGTAAACGCCTCGACGGGCCGGAAGAGCAGGTCGCGTGCCCGCCCCCTGCGGGCTATTATCAGGCGTTCGAATCCCGCGCCCCGAGGCCCCCATGACCACCCGTCGCTCGTTTCTGGCAGCGTTGGCTGGCTCCACGGCGTCGCTCCCGGTCTTCCGGGAACACGCCATAACGCGGGTTAGGGAAGCCGCCGGGATAGCCGGCGGACGCTCGCCCGAAGGGCTCGCCGACGACGAGGCCTACTGGTCGGAAATCCAGCGCGCCTTCGATGTGGACCGCACCCTCGTCAATCTCAACAACGGAGGGTGTTCCCCGTCACCGTCGCACGTCCTCGAGCAGATGATTCGGGATCTCAAGTTTTCGAACGAGCTTCCGGTCTACAACATGTGGAGCGTGCTCGAGCCCAGGATCGAGAGCGTGCGCCGCGATCTGGCCCGGGACTTCGGGTGCGACCCGGAAGAGATGGCCATCACCCGGAACGCCTCCGAGGCCAATGAGATCATGATCCTGGGCCTCGACCTCAAGCCCGGCGACGAAGTGATCGTGACGAATCAGAACTACGGCCGGATGCTGACCACCTGGGGGCAGCGGGTTCGTCGCGATGGCATCGTGCTCAAGACCATCTCGTTCAAGGTGCCGCCACCGTCACAGGAATACCTGGTCGATCAGTTCCGCGAGGCGCTCTCCCCGCGGACCCGGGTGATCGAGGTCACCCATATGACCAACCTCACCGGCCAGATCATGCCGGTGAAGGAGCTGGTCGAGCTGGCTCGGCCTCGAGGGATCGAGGTCTTCGTCGACGGAGCCCATGCGTACGCCCACTTCCCTTTCAAGCGGGACGACCTGGGCTGCGACTACTACGGCACCAGCCTGCACAAGTGGCTGTTGGCCCCGGTCGGCGCCGGGTTCCTGTATGTGCGCCGCGAAAAGCAGAAAGCGCTCTGGCCACTCATGGCAGCGCCGCCGGACATGGACGAGAACATCCGGAAGTACGAGGAGATCGGCACCCACCCAGCCGCCAATCACAACGCGATTGCCGCCGCGCTCGCGTTCCACCGGGCAATTGGGGCGGATCGGAAGATCGCCCGCCTCCGCTGGCTCCGCGATCGCTGGGCCAAGCGCCTGGCCGCCGAGAGCGACCGGGTGCGCATCCTGACCCCGCTGGATTCACCCTATTCGGGTGCCCTCGGATTCCTCTCGATCCGGGGAATGGACATGCCCAAGCTGAACGGCTGGCTGTTCGAGAAGCACCGCATCGTCAACACCCTCATCCAGCACAAGGAGTTCTCCGGTCTCCGGATCACCCCGAACATCTACACCACAGCCGATGAGGTCGATTTGTTCGCGGAAAAGGTGCTGGAAGCGATCCAGAAGGGCGTGGCCTAGCGGTTCCTCCAGGCCTCCGGCCCGAGCCGCGACAACATCCGGTGATGGGATCGGACCGCCGCCCAGAGCGTCGGATGCTGATGGTAGGGCATCCCGTATCGCGCCGCCACCTCCTCCACGATCGGACTGATCGCAGCGTAGTGCGCGGAGCAGACTTTCGGGAACAGGTGGTGCTCGATCTGGTAGTTGAGCCCGCCGACGTACCAGGATAGCAGCCGGTTCTTCCGGGCGAAATTCGCCGTCGTCGCCATCTCGTGAACCAGCCATGCGTCGCCCATCCGGCCCAGATCGTCGGGCACCGGATACTCCGGGCCTTCCACCACGTGAGCCAGCTGAAAGACCACGCCGAGAATCAGCCCGGCTACCAGGTGCATCACCACGAAGCCGATGGCGAATTGCCACCACGCGACGTCCAGCACGAGGAGCGGGATCACGATCGCCCAGCCGAGGTACAACAGCTTGAAGACCAGCAGATTCACGATCTCGTGCGTGGGATGCTTCTTGTTCTTGTACGGGCCGATGTCGCGCGCGAGGAAATACTTGTAATCCTTGGCAAAGAACCAGAACAGGGTCGAAAGCGAATAGGTCGCGATGCCGTAGACGTGCTGGAACCGATGCACCCTTCGCAGCGGCTGTCCCGGCGATAGCCGGAGCAGCGGGGAAACCGTCAGATCCTCGTCAACCCCGTCGATGTTGGTGTAGGTGTGATGGATAACGTTGTGGGTGATCTTCCACATGTAGCCGTTGGCGCCGAGCAGGTCGAACGTCCGTCCCAACCAGTCGTTGACCCTCGGGTTCGCCGAGTAGGCGCCGTGCAGGGCGTCGTGGGAAATCGCGAAGCCGATCCCCGCCAGCGCGATCCCCATGATCACCGCCAGCCCCAGCATGCCGAGCGGCGGGATCGTGTTGGTCAGCAGGAGACCGTAGGGAACGAAGAACAGCGACAGCAAGAGAACCGTCTTCACCACCATGCCGGGCGTGGCGTGTCGGCTCTTGCCCGATCCTTCGAAGTGGGCCGCGATCCGCTCTTTCACCTCCGCCGCAAAGCCGGAGACGTCCCGTCTAGGGAAAGTGATGCTGGGTGCGCTCAACCTGGTACCGAGTTGATGAAAAGGATGCCGCGGGACGGCATTCGGCCCCGTGCCGAACCTCTCAACATCGCTCCAATCGCCCGCAAGAACAAGGCCTCAATCACCTACATCACCTTCACCTGCTGCATCATACCGAGCATGAGATGGGGCTTCCGCTCCGGGCTCGTGATGTCCGGGATGAAGCACACGAACCCATAGTCGCCCGCAACCAGGTCAACCGTCACGGTGTTCGATTGCCCCGGCCCGAGGATGGCAACCCCGTGCATCGGAGTCGCCGGAGGCGGCCCCTCCGGATGCTCGGCCCACCGGGCGAAATCCGCTATGCCTTTTCCCGGTTCGAGTTTCACGAACACGAGCTCGTGTGACTGGCTCCCGGTGTTCTCGACCCGAATGACCTGCCGGCCGGCTCGGAGCTCCGGAGCGGTGGTGAACGCGAAGTCACTCAGCTTCACCGTGACGTCCGGAGAGGGAGCAGTCGCGGTACTGGCCGTTCCGGTGACGACGAATTCCTTGGCCATCCCCTTGGCGATGTGAGGCTGACCGTCGGGGGAGGGAATCACACAGATCGCCACGTACCGCCCCGGCGCCAGGTCGACGATGGCCTCCGCGGCGCCGCCAGGAGCCGCTGGATTAGGGCCGCCAAGAAACAGCACCCCGTCCGGGATCGGCCCGGCGGGATTCATCTGCTGGAACTGCGCCATCGTCATCCCCTCAGCCAGCTTGATCAGCGAGAGGTGATGCATTTCCTGCCCGTGATTCATCAGCCGGAAGCTGGTCACCCCCGCGGTAAGCGTGTCGGGCATCTGAAACCCGAAATCGCTGGCCATCACCATCACGGATGGGATGACCGCCGGCGGAGCAGCCTCATCATTGCCACCACAGCCGCTCGTCAGGAAACCAGCGCCAGCCAGGACGGAGAGGCCCAGTGCGGGGAATCGGGACATCGCCAACGCCTCCAAAAAGAGGATGCTATGTTACAATATGAAACTGGATCGCGTCGAGCAACCCAGGCAAGGGCAGTCAAAATGCGGGGACGGAAAGCCTGGCGCTAGTATCCTTCCTCCCATGACCCGTCCGTTCTTCGGGGCTGCTCTCCTGGCCCTGTTCGCCTGTAGCAGCGAGACCCGTCAGGCCGCCGTCGAGTCGTTCCGGCGAGCGGTGAACCCGGCCGAACTCCCCGCGGATACCACTCCCGAGCTACTCGACTACGCCGCAGACCTCCAGGTGGACCTTAGCGAGATGGCCAAGCTTCCGGCCGGAGTGCTTTACCGGGACGTACGGCCCGGAGATGGTCCTGACGTAGTCCTGGGAGATTCGGTGGAAATCGGTTTCCTGGGCTGGCTTCCCAACGGTGTGCTCGCGGATAGCGGTGGGGCGGTGTTCAGGGTCGGCACCGGAGCGGTTCTGGTCGGAATCGATGCGGCGCTTCCCGGAATGAAGGTCGGAGGCCTAAGAAAGCTCGTGCTTTCGCCCGGGTTAGCCTTCGGCCCTGAGGGAAATGCCGGGATTCCGCCGGGTGCCGTCCTGGTCTACGACGTCGAGCTGCGCGCCAGGTTCCCGGCGCCCTAACCGCGTCGGCGGAAGCCCCCTCCCGCACCGCCTCCTTTACCTCGTTCCTTGGCACGCTTCTCCGCCTGGTCGGCGGCATGGCGGAGCATTTTCTCGGGACTGATAGGAGCCGCGCCGCCACCAGGACGAGGATTCCCCATCCTCAGAACGACCTGCCCCTCTTCGAAGGCTATGGTGACGGGCCGCCCACCCTTGATTTCATAGGCGCCGAGCACTTCTTCTCCAACCGTTGCCCCGGGCTTCACGCGCTCCCGCAACGCATCCCGGCTCGGCAGGCCCTCGAGGGAGATGAATCGGGCACCGGTCGCCGACTGGAGGCGGACGAGCACCGCAAAGCGCGCTCCGGCGAGCGAGCGAATCGAGCGCAGCTCCTGCCCTCCGGCGAGCTGCTTCGCCCACCGAATCGCATCCTGCTCCTGAGGAGTGGCGGACGGTGTAGTTCCAGCGGCGGCCGCGGGAGATTTCTCGCCCTTCCCGGTCCGTTCGGCCTGGGCTTGGCGCAGCCGCCGCAGGTATTCGGGTACGTCATTCATGGGAAACCCAATATACGCTCACGTCCCATCCTCCCGTCCTCCCGTCTTCCCGTCTTCCGCTACCGCACGATGTGCAGCTTCGCCTGGCGCCCCACGACCCAACGCGGCTTCCCGTCACTCCCCATGAAGAAGTCTTCTTCCATGGCCATGCGAACGGCTTGTCCTCCCCACTCGGGCACCGGCGTGGTCACCTGCAGCTCGCTGGAGAACCACATGTTGGAGATGACGCGATGATCCCCACGCCCGGGAACCCCTTCCTGATAGTCCCAGAGACCGATCAGCGGACCCGCTCCGTGGCCGTGCATGCCGATGGGATGCGTGTACACCGTTCCATCGAGTTTTTCCGCGCGCATTTTGGCGAGCGAAGCGGCGAGCACCTCATTGCCGCTCCGTCCTGGCCGGATTTCCTCGAAGAGGATGTCCTGTAACCGATTGGCGTTGCCGAGGGCCTGGCGAAGACCTGCCGGTGCGTCGTTTTCCCCGGGAAGGAGGACGTAGGCATTGTGCTGGGTATCGGTGTTGAGCCGCAGCGCGGTAATGCCGACGTCGCAATGCAGGACATCACCCCGCTGGATGATCGGGTCGTCGCCCAACGAGGCTGCGGTCGCTCCTCGGCGCTGGACCTCGATCGACGGTTGGAACCAGGTGTCGAGTCCCAAATCGTTCAAGCGTTGCCGCCACCACCACACCAGCTCGCTGGTACGGGTCACACCGGGCATGATCGTGCGACTCGAGAACATCTCCTCGATCATGTCCCATACCAGTCTGCTGAGTTTCCCGTAAAAGACTTCTTCGTCCGCCAACCGCGTGGCGATGAAGTCCACCGCCAGGCCTTCGGCCGGCCGGAACCGGCTGGTCCATTCCGGGCCAAGCGCCTCGCGCATTCCGTCGTATTCTCCGGACGAAAGCCCGTCGGCGAAGGCAAACGTCCGGGACGTATTGATCGCAATGACCTTGGGATTTCGTTCCGCAATCACCCGCTTCAGCACCTGCCATTGCTCGTCTCCCCACAGCTCGGCCTGCCGGCCTCCGACTCCTGCCGGGCCCGGAATGGGCTTGGTATTGCGGACCGCCTCGAAGACACCCCCTTGCGAAGATCCCCCCAAAGCCAGCCGCTCAACTCCGCCCCGGGCGCCGCGATCGAAGAAGACGTAGATCGTCCGCCGGCGTGCAGCGAATGTGGTGGGCGACACCAGCGAGGTGAACACCGGATCCTCGACGTACTCCCGCATGGGCACAACCCACATGTCCACGCTGTACTTGCGCAGCAACGCGGGGAGAATGCTGTCCATCCGTTGCCGGAGCCAGCGCTGCTGCAGCTCGGCTTGTTCCCGGAGGGTCCCGAAGGGACGTTGTTGGGCGCTCGACGGGACGGCCGGCGCGAGCACCAGGAGAGCAGGAATGAGGTATCGGCGCATAGGGGACAAACAATGCCCCGCCGATTGCTCGCTTGCAAGACCACGGGGAACGGGCCACACTTCCGGCCAATGAAACCCTCCGGAATTCGAGACCCCCGAATGACCCTGCGACGAAGCCTCCCTCTGGTACTGGTCGCTGCGGGGGGGGTTGCCCTGATGGGTGCCACGGGATCCGATGCCGCGATACCGGTGATCCTCGCCCTGACGATCATCCTGATCACCGCGAAGCTCGGCGGCGACCTCGCTTCCCGGATCGATCAGCCCCCGGTTCTGGGTGAGCTGATCGTTGGAGTGTTGCTGGGGAACGCAGCCCTGGTGGGAATCCCCTGGTTCGAGTTCATCCGGACTGAGCCTGTGGTGGAGGTCCTGTCGACGCTCGGCGTCCTGATTCTGCTGTTCGAAGTCGGCCTCGAATCCACCGTGCGGGACATGATGAAGGTAGGCCTGGCCTCACTCCTGGTCGCGCTGCTCGGAGTGGTCACCCCGTTCGCGCTGGGCTGGGGAGTCGGGGCGCTCCTGCTCCCGGATCACAGCGCGTACGTGCATGCGTTCCTGGGCGCCACGCTGACGGCGACCAGCGTCGGGATCACCGCCAGGGTGCTCCAGGATCTGGGCCGCTCCAAATCCTCCGAGGCCAAGATCATCCTTGGAGCAGCAGTGATCGATGACGTCCTCGGGCTCATCATTCTGGCAGTGGTCGGGGGAGTCATAACGGCGGCCAACGCGGGTCAGGCCTTTTCCCCGGCCCAGGTGGGGGCAGTCCTGGGTAAGGCGGCGGTATTCCTGTTCGGCGCACTGGCGATCGGGGTGAACCTCACCCCACGCCTGTTCGGGCTGGCCTCGCGGCTCCGCGGCCGGGGTGTGCTGGTGGCCCTGTCGCTTGGATTCTGCTTCCTGCTGTCGTACCTCGCATCGCTGGTCGGCCTCGCCCCGATCGTGGGCGCCTATGCCGCCGGTCTCGTCCTCGAGGAGACCCGGGTGAAGGATCCTGATCGGCTGCGTCCCCAGACGCTGGAGGAACTGCTCCACCCGATCTCGAGTTTCATGGTTCCCATCTTCTTCGTCCTGATGGGCATGCGAGTGGAGCTGCAGGTGTTCACCGAGCCCGGGGTGCTGACCCTGGCCGCGGTGCTCACCCTGGCCGCCATTCTCGGCAAGCAGGCCTGCTCGCTGGGGGTCTGGGATCCCAAGCTCGACCGCCTGAGTATCGGGATCGGGATGGTCCCTCGTGGCGAAGTCGGGCTCATCTTCGCCCAAGTCGGCCTCAGCCTCGTCGTCCTCGGGGAGCGGGTGGTGGACCAGGCCACCTTCTCCGCGGTCGTCATCATGGTGATCGTGACGACGCTGATCACTCCTCCCGCTCTCAAATGGAGCCTGGGGCGAAAACGGCGCAATCCTAGCTCTTTGGAATCTCCTTGGCCGGGTCAATGAACGGCTTCGGAACCACTGTCGCGGCCCGGGAGCCCGCCCCCGGGATCTCCACGGTCAGGGAGGTGCCGTTCGTCGCGGCGGCGATCGGTACCATGGCGTAGCCGATGTTCTTCTTGAGCCGGGGGGACCAGATCGCCGAGGTCACCGTGCCAACGAGTTTTCCGTTCTGGAGCACCGGCCATTTGGTCTCGTTGAACTCGATCCGGTCACCGGAGATCTCCACCCCCACGAGCTTCCGGGTTATGCCTTCGGCCTTGATCCGCGCGAGCGCCGCCTTGCCGATGTAGTCGGCGGTCTTTTTCTGGTCGATCAGCCACTCCAGCCCCGCCTCGTACATGTTGTCCTCGAGGGTCATGTCGGCGCCCCAATTCAGGAT
>Ga0187892_10010538_pt1 | contig 11674 bp, 7 predicted proteins | sample MA1701073metaG_FD_139345 | JGI IMG/M metagenome (GOLD analysis project Ga0187892, IMG submission 139345) | Bio-ooze microbial communities from a basaltic lava cave in the Kipuka Kanohina Cave System on the Island of Hawaii, USA - MA170107-3 metaG ... | reverse complement strand
GTTGGTGACGACGAGCGGGGTGACCAGGCTGGTGGCGCGCCGCGCGATCGAATCCAGGTCGAAGCGCAGCAAGAGCTCGCCGGCGCGCACGCGGCTGCCGGCCGCGACCAGCGACTCGAATCCCTCGCCCTTGAGGCCGACGGTCTCGATACCGACGTGCAGCAGGAGCTCGGCACCGTTGTCGGCGCGCAGCGTCACCGCATGGCCGGTGGGCGCGACCGATACCAGTTCGCCGTCACAGGGGGCGCAGAGCGCATTGCCAACGGGATCGATGGCCAGGCCGTCGCCGAGCATGCCGCCGGCGAACGCGGGGTCGGGCACCTCGGCGAGTGGCAACGCCCAGCCCGACATCGGAGCGACGAGCAGCAAGGATGACTTCGCCATCACCGCGCCAGCAGTTCGATCGAATCGACGGCCCACATCGGATCGATGTGGCGGCCGGTGAAAGTGAAGCAGAGGTCATGGCGCCCGGTTTGCGGCCCGATCCGGGCAACGGGCAGGCGCGTGACGCCGTTGTGGCCCTGCGCGGTGCCGAGCGGGAGCGACGCGATCCGCAAGCCGTCGCAGCCGCCCAGCCGTACCTCGAGTTCGCCGTCCGCGCCATTGGGCGGCCGCAGGCGGATGGCTTCGCGGTCCTTGCCGATCTGGAAGTTGAATGGAAACTGACCCACGGTCGCGGCGATCGCGCCGATGCCCGTCAATTCGGCGTCTTCGAAGATCCAGCAGGGTTCCATGATGTCCACCAGGAATACCGCGCGCTCGCCGGTTTGCGGCGCGTCGTCTTCGAGATTCAACACCAGCTTCTCGGCGCAGGTCCGGAGCTCCTGGCTGCGGCGCCGGTGCGCCGGCGGCGGCGAGGGCTCGAGGAACGCGGTATCGGCGTAACGGTAGCCGAGAGCACGGTACCAGCCGAAGACCACGCCGAGCCGCCTGCGGAAATCGCCGTAATCCAGCCGCTCCGGCGGGGACCAGGCGACCTCCGCCAGCGCCGCGGCGCGCGGGATCGCCATCCACTGCACGCGTTCTTCGGTGCGGATGTGCTCGGTCCACACGTTGGCCTGCAGGCCGAGCACGTGATGCCGCTGATCCGCGGGGAGCGCCGCCGGCATCGGATCGAAGCCGTAAACGTCTTGCAGACCGACGATTCGGCCCCGGCCGGGCGGTTCGGTCGCGGCCGCGCCCTGGCGATTGTCGAGATACAGCGTGGGCCAGGGGCTCAGCACCGCGTCGTGGCCTGCCGCGGCGGCCGCGAGCGCGCCGTCGATACCGCGCCAGGACATGACCGTCGCATCCGCGGCGAGCCCGCCCTCCAGAATCTCGTCCCAGCCCACGAGGCGGCGGCCTTTGGCCGAAAGGAATGCGCCGATGCGCTGGATGAAGTAGCTCTGCAGCGCGCGCTCGTCGGCGATCCCGCGCTCGCGCATCCGCTGCTGGATCCGCGGCGACGATGCCCACTGCTCCTTGACGGCTTCGTCGCCGCCCACGTGGATGTAGTCGCTCGGGAAGAGCTCGAGCACCTCGCCCAGCACCTCCTCGAGGAACGCGAAAGTCCCGTCCTCGACACTGAACAGGTTGGGGTAGATGCCCCAGTCGGCCGGTACCTCGGTCGGCGCGCGCCCGTCGACGGCGAGCGCGGGATACGCGACCAGCGCTGCCGTGGCATGACCGGGCATCTCGATCTCGGGCACGATCGTGACGTTGCGCTCCGCCGCAAGGCGCACGATCCGGCGTACGGCGTCCTGGGTGTAATGGCCGCCGTAGCGGCGGGTGTCGCCCGCCGGCACGCGCCAGGCGCCGACCTCGGTCAGCCGCGGCCGGCTGCGGATCTCGAGTCGCCAGCCCTGGTCGTCGGTCAGATGCCAGTGCAGCACGTTCAACTTGTGCAGGGCCATCCAGTCGATCAGACGCTCGATGAACTCGGGCGACTGGAAATGGCGGGCCGAGTCGAGCATCAGTCCGCGCCAGCGGAAGCGCGGGGAGTCCTCGATGCGCAGCGCCGCTAGCGCCGGCTCCGCGGCGTCCCCGGCCTGCGCCGCCAGCTGCCAGAGCGTGACCGCGCCGTAGAACAACCCGCGAGGATCCTGCGCCGTCACCATCACGCCGCCCGGGCGGATCTCGAGCGCGTAGGCCTCCGGCGAGGCGGTGGGCCCCGGCCGCAACAGGAATGCGATGCCGCCGTCCGCGCGCGCCGGCTGCAGCCGCTCGTCCGCCGAGAGCGCGATTCGCTGCGTGCGCAGAAGGAGTTCCGCGAAGTAGCGCGCGATGCGTCGCGCTTCCGCGCCGCCGTCGCTATGGATTCGCGTGCCCGACGTCAGGCGGAATTCGCCAACCAGGCGTTCCAGGGTCCGGGGTGCCGGAATGACGGCGTGGGATACGGGTTCCGCTGCGCCCGTCACCGGCGCCGCGGCACAACCGGCGGCGAGCAGCCCCAGGCCGGCCAGGAGCAGCCATCGGCGCGGCGTATGCAGCGCGCTCTCGTTCACGGACTGCACCATAGTACAAGGGCGGAGGAGTTGCCTCCTCCGCCCTGACGCTTCACCCGCCCACGCCGGCTCAGAACTTGATGCGGACGTTCAGATAGTACTGCGCCCCATTCTTGTAGAACGCGCGCGGCTGGGTCTTGTTGAGCGCGTAGTACTTGAGCGTCGGGTCGTTCAGGTTCTGCCCGTCGAGCGTGACCGCGTAATTGTCATTGAAGGTATAGCCGAACGACGCGGCCAGCGAGCCGATGTCGTCCTGCGAAAACGCCGTGTTCCGGTCCAGGCCGCTGAAGAACTCCGAGCGCCAGGTGTAGTTGACCCGCGCATGGAATCGCTCGTTCTCCCAGTAGGCGCTCGCGTTGTAGGTGTTCTTCGAGGTGCCCACCAGCCGGTCGTCCCCGGTCGTCACCAGCGAGGTCTGCTTGCCGTCCGCGTAGGTGTAATTGGCGGCAATGCCGAAGTTGTCGGTGAGCGCGTGCTGGTAGTTCACTTCGAAGCCCTGCACGCGGCCCTTGGCATTGACCGGCACGGTCAGCAGGTAGGGGACGTTCTGGCCGTTCGGGAACTGCTGGCTGATCGTGAAGTAGGTGTTGGTCTGACTGCCGAAGGTGACGTAGTTGTCGAGATCCATGTAGAACAGACTCGCTGCCAGCAGCGAATTGCGCTTGAAGTACCATTCGAGCCCGGCGTCGAAGTTGGTCGAGCGGATCGGCTTCAGCTCGGGGTTGCCGCCGCTGCCGGTTCCGGTGCCGGTCGGAGTCGCCGGCGGCGACAGGTTCGTGAAGCCGCCGAGCGCGGAGTAATCCGGCCGCGCCATGGTCTTCGCGACCGCGAAGCGGGCGACCACATCGTCGGTCACCTCGAATTTCAGGTTGGCGCTCGGCAGCACGTCGTTGTAGGTGTTGGACACCGGGATGCCGACGAACGGGCCGAACAGGGAGCCCGGGATCGTATTCGGATCGGTGCCGTCGTTCTGCGTATAGGTGACGACGTCCTCCTCGGTACGCGCGTAACGCAGGCCGAGATTGCCGCTCCAGCGCTCGCCCCGGAAATCGGCCTGCACATAGGCGGCCGAGTTCGACTCCTTCACCTCGAACCAGAACTGGTAATAGGCTCGCGCCACCGGGTCGCGTTGCACCAGGCCCGTGCCGTTGTAGGCGGCGAGCTGCGCCGGGGTCCAGTACCAGATGTTGGTCGGGATGGATCCGCCGAAGGTGTGGAAGTCCGACGGGTAATGCGTGAAGGTCGTCGGGTAGTTCGCCGGATCGACACCCCCGCCGTTCGGCGGGCCGCTAAAGGTCGGGCCCTGCGCGATGGCATTGAGCGATTTGCGCTCATGCTCGTTGAAGCGGGCGCCGAAGCGCAGCGTGGTCCAGGCGCCGCGGTCGACCGCGAACTGCGCGTCGATCTTCGCCCAGTCCTCCGTGTCCTTCACGTCCACGAACTGCGCGCCGAAGATCCAGCCGAAATCCACCGGCGTGCCGCCCGGGAACGGAGTCGAATGATCGGTCGCGCCGAGGCTGAAGTCCGGCGACCGGCCGGTGCCGTTCAGCGTGTAGCTGGCGCCATTGCCAGCGCCGGGCAGGGTCTCGGAGACGTCCTGCGTCGGCGTCTTGCCATGGCCGGTCGAGGTGCCGAGCTGGCCGGACAAGGTCCAGGCATCGTTCAGCCGGTAGTTGAGGTCCAGGCTGCCATAGTTCGCGCTCGCGCTCTCGTCCGGGCGGGAGATCTGATCGTAGATCCCGTAGAAGTTGCCCGACACCGGAGCGAAGGTCGCCGAGGTCAGGGTGTTGTTGGTGACCGTGTAGCCCGGCAGCGGCGCCTGCCCGTTGCCGCCCCCAAGGATGCGCGAGCCCCACAGCAGGTAGTTGCGGTTGTAGTTCTCGGCATCGAGATCGGAGATGAAGAACTGCAGGTCGAAGCGCAGGTCGTCGCTCGGCCGGAACTCGAAGTCGACCAGCCCGCCCCTCCGCTCGCGGACCTGCTCGAACAGCGCCGCACCGATCAGGGCCGGATACTGCACCCCGGACAGGTTGGGGTTGGAATTCGCGATCGGCGTGCCCGGCGCGATCGTCTCGTAGCCCAGAATCTCGACGCCGTCGCGGCGCAGGTGGCGCTCTTCGGAGAAGGCCTGCAGCAGGATGCCGAAGGTGCTGGCGTCGTTCTTCCAGTTGAACAGCGCGCTCAGCTGCGGATCCGTCTCCGACGGCAGTTCGGCGTAGACGGCGCCGAGCGAGGCGTGGAGCGTCATGGGCTCGGGGAAGTCCAGCGGCCGGCGCGAGATGATGTCGACCGAACCGGCGACGCCGCCCTCGACCAGCGAGGCCTGCGAGCTCTTGCGCACGACGATCTGGCCGACCAGCTCCGATGGCAGCAGCGTGTAGCTGACGCTGCGGCCGACCTGCTGCACCTGGTTCAGCACGAACCAGTCGCCGGCCGCGACATTGTGGCCGTTCAGCAGCGTCTGCGTGAGGCTGGGATTGGTGCCACGCATGCTGACCCGGTCATTCTCGTCAAAGCCGCCCTCGTTGGCGCCGGCCGAACTGGTCGTGACGCCGGGCACCCTGGCCAGGGAGTCTGCGACATTCTGGTCGGGCATCTTGGCGATGTCCTCGGCCGTGATCACCTCGACCACCGTGTCGGCCGCGCGCTTGGCGTCGAGCGACTTCTCGAGCGAGAAACGGATACCGGAGACGACGACCTCGTCCAGCTCCGCGGCGGTTCGTGCCGCAGCCTGGTCGCCAAACAGGGCGATGGCCACTGCGGTGCCGATCAATGTCGAACGATGATTGTTCATGCGCCTAGATCCCCCCAAGGCTCGTTTGCGGCTAGCGACCTCCGCGAGATCGCCCATTGCCCCATCACCGGGCCGATCCATGCAGCCCAATAATAGAACCACTCTGATGCCAATATAATACCACCTGTGCTAGGATGGCAAGTGCCGTGTAATCGGCAGCGCAGAGTGACTTCCGAGGCGTCCTGAAGAACCGGAAGCCCTGCCCCGATCGCCGCCAGGGGGCCGTGGTATGGAAGTGGTATCATCTCGTTCACCGGCCCCGCAGAAGGACTCCGGCGTGAAGCGGCTTTCCGACGAGCTGGGTCCGCTCCAGGGCGCGAGCCATCTGCCCCTCTACCAGCAGCTGCAGCGCGCGCTGCGCGACGCCATCGACCGGCGGATCCTGGACCGGGACGACGCCTTGCCGCCGGAGCGCGAGCTGGCGAACGACTTCGCTGTCTCCCGGATCACTGTGCGCAAGGCCATCGACGGTCTGGTGAACGAAGGCTTGCTGGTGCGCCGCCACGGATCCGGCACCTTCGTGCGCGGCCGCTTCGAGAAGAACTTCTCGATGCTCACCTCCTTTTCGGAAGACATGCGCGCCCGCGGTCGCAATCCGCGCAGCCAGTGGCTGCGGCGATCGAGCGGCACGGTCACGCCGGAAGAGGCGCTCAGCCTGCGCCTCAGCCCCGGCACTCCGGTATTCCGCTTCCACCGGCTGCGCTTCGCGGACGAAGCGCCGATGGCGGTCGAATTCGCGACCATCGTCGCCTCCTGCCTGCCGTCGCTCGATGCCGTGGAGGATTCGCTCTACGAGGCGCTCGAACGGCACGGCAACCGGCCGGTGCGCGCGCTGCAACGCTTGCGCGCCGTCCTGCTCACCCGGGAGCAGGCCGAACTGCTGTGCGCCGAAGCCGGCGATGCGGGGCTCCTGGTCGAGCGGCTCGGCTTCCTGCAAGACGGCCGTGCCGTGGAATTCGCCCAGTCGTACTACCGCGGCGACACCTACGACTTCGTCGCCGAGCTCAGCGCGACGCCGTGAGCGCGGAGACCCGCATGTTTCGGGAGGCCGCCGAGGCTCCCACTGCCGTGCGCGCCCAGTTCGCGGCGAACCGGGAGCTGGTCGGGGACGTGGGTGCTGTTTTGCGCCGGCTGGCGCCGCGCGCGGTCGTCATCTGCGGGCGCGGCAGCTCCGATCATGCGGGCACCTTTGCCAAGTACCTGATCGAGACGCGCAGCGGCCTGCACGCCTCGTCCGCGGCGCCTTCCATCAGTTCCCTGTATGCGACACGTTCCGACCTGAATGGGGTCCTGTTCGTCGTGATCTCGCAATCGGGCGCGAGCCCCGACATTCTGTCCGCCGCCGAGCGCGCGCGCGACGCCGGCGCGCTGGTGGTCGCGCTCGTGAACGAAGAGGGCTCACCGCTCGCGCGGGGCGCGCACCATACCATCCCGCTCAGGGCCGGCCCGGAGACCAGCGTCGCGGCCACGAAATCGTACGTCGCGTCGCTGGCCGCGGTCCTGCATCTGGTGGCGGTCTGGGTCCGCGACCTCGAGCTGCTCGAGGCCCTCGAGCAGGCCCCGACGCAGCTCGCCTCGGCCTGGGGGCTCGACTGGAGCGCCGCCATCGAGCATTTCCGCACCGCGGAGAGTCTCTATGTCGTCGGCCGCGGGCTCGGGCTCGGCATCGCGCGCGAGGCAGCGCTCAAGCTCAAGGAGACCTGCGGCTTGCACGCCGAGGCCTTCAGTTCCGCGGAATTGCGCCACGGCCCGATGGCGCTGGTGCAGCCGGGGTTTCCGGTGCTGGCGCTGGCGCAGCGTGACGAGACCCTTGCCGGCATCGAGACGCTCGCGGCCGAGTTGCGCCACGCCGGCGCCGACGTGGTGCTGGCAGGCCTGGAGTTGCCGGGCTATCTCGCGCTGCCTGTGCTGCGCGCGCATCCCGTGATCGAGCCGATGCTGATGATTCAGAGCTTCTATCGACTGGCCAACGCACTCGCGCTCGCGCGCGGCCGCGATCCCGACCGGCCGCCCCACCTGAGCAAGGTGACGGAGACCGTGTGATGGCCGTCGCGCTCGTCAACGGCCGCGTGCTCCTGGACCAGGGCCTGGTCGAGGGCCGGGCGGTGCTGCTGGAAGGCGACCGGATCGGCGCGATCGTCGACCGCGACGACACCCGTTGCCGCCGCGCCGAGCCTTACGATCTCGAGGGCCGGCTGCTGCTGCCGGGCTTCATCGACTCCCAGGTCAACGGCGGCGGAGGCGTGCTGTTCAACGCCGAGCCCACGGTGGAGGCGATCCAGACCATCGGTCGTGCCCACCGGCGCTTCGGCACCACCGGCTTCCTGCCGACGCTCATCAGCGACGACCTGCACGTGGTCGCGCGCGGGCTCGAAGCGGTTCGGGCGGCGATCGAAGCCCGCGTGCCGGGCGTCCTCGGCATCCACATCGAGGGTCCGTACATCAACGTCGCCCGCAAGGGCGTGCACGATTCCGAGAAGCTGCGCGGGCTCGACGAGAGCGCAATCGGCCTGCTGACCTCCCTGCAGAATGGCCGGACCCTGGTGACGCTGGCGCCCGAGATGACGACACCCGCGATCATCGGCAAGCTCACGGCCGCGGGGGTCGTCGTCTCCGCGGGGCATACCAACGCCACCTACCGCGAGATCCGCTCCGCGCTGCAACACGGTCTCTCGGGGTTCACGCACCTGTTCAACGCCATGTCGCAGCTCACCGGTCGCGAGCCGGGCGTCGTCGGCGCGGCGCTGGACGACCCGGACAGCTGGTGCGGGATCATCGTCGACGGGCGCCACGTGGATCCGACCGTGCTCCGCATCGCGTTGCGCTGCAAGCGCCGCGACCGCTTCATGCTGGTGACGGACGCGATGCCCTCGGTCGGCGCGGCGGAGAAATCGTTCACGCTGCAGGGGCGGGTGATCTCGGTCGCGGATGGCGTTGCCGTCGCGGAAGACGGCACCCTGGCCGGCTCGGACGCCGACATGGCGACCAGCGTACGCAATGCGGTTTCGCTGCTGGGGATCGAGCTGCCCGAGGCGGCGCAGATGGCGAGCCGGTATCCGGCGGAATTCCTCGGTCTCGGCGCCGAGCTCGGGCGGATCGCGCCGGGCTATCGCGCGAACCTCGTACTGGTCGACGACCGCCTCGAAGTCCGGCAGACGTGGATCGACGGGCGCACGCCGTCGTGACCGCGACGCTTTACAATCGCTCGTACCGCCAGACCGTCGCGCTGGGGCGCGAAGGCGACGGCGAGGGCCCGGCCGCGATCCGCAGCATCGTGATCGTGGGGGGCGGGACCGCGGGATGGATGACCGCCCTGATCCTCGCCCAAGCGCTGATCCGCCGGGGCGTGGAGATCGCGCTCTTGGAATCGCCGACGGTCGAGACCATCGGGGTCGGCGAGGGCTCGACGCCATGGTTGCGCGGATTCTTCGACGGCCTCGGCATCGAGGAGTCCGAGTGGATGCCCGCGTGCAACGCCACCTACAAGTGCGGCATCGGCTTCGACGGCTGGTCCACGCGACCGGGCTTCGAGCGCTACTTTCACCCGTTCGCGTCCATGCTCGACAACCTGTCGATGACGCAGTTCGCGCACAATGTCGAGGCCCGGATGCGCGGCGCCGACGTACCGGCCCACCCCGACCGGTTCTTCATCGCGTCGCGGCTGGCGCAGGCCAGGCTCGCGCCGATTGCGCCGGATCATTTCCCGTTCGACGTCTGGTACGGCTATCACTTCGATGCCGCCCTGCTCGGGGCGTACCTGCACCGCAAGGCGGTCGAGCGGGGCGTCCGGTACCGCAGCTGCCACGTCACCAACGTGAACCTGGACGAGCGCGGCAACATCGCCTCGGTCGCGACGCGCGAAGGCGAGACGATCGGCGCCGATTTTTTCGTCGATTGCACCGGCTTTGCATCGCTGCTGATCGGCAAGGCGCTCGGCACGCCCTTCGTGAGCTTCAGCGAAAACCTGTTCAACGACGCCGCCGTCGCGATGCCGACGCCGATGGACGCGTCCATCCCTTCGCAGACCCTGGCCACCGCGATGAAGCACGGCTGGGCATGGAAGATCCCGCTGACCAGCCGCTACGGCAACGGCTACGTCTACAGCTCGAACTTCTGCTCGGCCGACGAGGCCGAGGCCGAGCTGCGGGAGGCGCTGGGAGCGCGGGAATCCGATACACCCGCGCGCCACCTGAAGATGCGCGTCGGCCGCGCCACCCGGCACTGGAATCGCAACTGCCTGGCCGTGGGGCTTGCCCAGGGATTCATCGAGCCGCTCGAGGCCACGGCGCTCCTGTTCATCCAGAAGACCGCGATGGGCATCGTGAGCTTCCTCGAGCAGGGCGACCTGGGCGAGGCCGCCCACGACCGGTTCAACGCGGCCGTCAACGAGCATTTCGAGGGGACGCGGGACTATATCGTCACGCATTACAAGACGAACTCGCGGACCGATACCGAGTACTGGCGCGCCAACGCGGCCAACCTGAATATTTCCGAGCCGTTGAAGCGAATCTACAGCCTGTGGATGACCGGCCAAAGCATCATTCCGGAGCTTCGCAGCCAGAAGAGCGGCCAGGCCTATCCGATCTTCTCCTGGCTCTGCATCATGGCCGGCATGGGCATCTTTCCGGAGCGCGGCGAACTGAAGCCGCCGAGCGCCGCCGAGGACCGCTACCGCATGGCCGAGGTCGACAACCTGCTGGCGCGCAGCGCCCTGAACTTCCAGGATCACCGCAAGGTGCTCGGCGAGATACCGCCGAGGCGCAAGGACGAGTCGCTGCAGATCTACTTCTGGTGACCCGGCGCCGGCTCAGCGCTGCAGCTTTGCGACCAGCATTTCGCGGACCCGGCGCGCGGCCTCCGGCGAGCTGCCGGCCAGCAACCCGCGCCGGTGCTCCGGGATGTGCGCGTGCGTCTCCTGGTCCGCGTCGAACACATAATGGTGGAACATCGCCGCCCAGGCGCGTCGAAGCCCGGGCGGCAGCGAGCGCACGTTCAGCAGCGCGTGCAGCATGCTGTCCATGGCGGACGGCGTGCGCTCGACGGCTCCGAGCGCGCCCCGCCACCAGTAGTTGACGAGCGCATTCAGCTTCGGGTCGAGCGACTCGACGTGATGCCACCACAGCGTCGGGATGTAGATCGCGTCGCCAGGCGCAAGCTCCGCGACGCAAGCGGCCGCAATCGCCTCCCTGAATTTCGGGAACCTCGCCAGGTCGGGCGCGGCGAGCTGCACGAGGCTCATGGCGGCGCCGGTCGGTGCGAAATCGAGCGGGCCCACGTAGAGGTTGGCTACCTGCTCGGGCGGGAATAGCGTGAACCGGCGCCGGCCGGCGACGACGCAGGCCACGTTGTCCGATTCGTCGAAATGCGCGGGCACGGTGACGCGATTGCCGAGCCAGAGCCTGGGCGCCACCGCCGCGTCGAGGATCGGCATCGGATTCGCCGCCGCGAAGCCGGGCAGGCAGTCCGCGATCGGCGCGCTCTGCACGGCGACGGACGGAGGCTCCTCGAACCGGGCGTAGCGCGACAGCTGCTCGAGTATCGTGCCGACCGGCAGGCGGTTGCGCACGTAGTTGAAACCGTCCATGCCCGCGTCGTAGAAGATGCGGCCACGCGCTTCCGGCGGCATCAGGATGGCGTCCACCGCGTGGCCGCTGTCGAAGGCATTGAGGTAGCGACTGAACGCGGCGGGCGATTCGAGGCCCGCCTGCACGACCGGCCAGCCGCGGACCAGGCCGCGCAGCACCGCCGGCCGGTAGCCCGTCAGGATTTCCTCATGGAACCGGCGCGGGTCGAAATCGCGCCACTCGGCGATCGGGTTCAGCGCGGCTTCCGGAACTTCAGCGTCATGCGATCGCTCTCGCCGATGGCGGCGAAGCGGTCGCGCTCCACGTCGCCCCCGCGGTAGGTCGGCGGCAGGGACCAGACGCCGTTCGGGTGGTCCTTCGTGTCCTTCGGGTTGGCGTTGATCTCGCTCTGGCCGGCCAGCTCGAAGCCGGCGGCTCCGGCGAGCGCGATCGCGTAATCGGTGCGCACATAGCCCGATTTCGCGCGCGGATCCTGCCCGGTGCCGGTCGAGCCGCGGTGCTCGACGAGTCCGAGAATGCCGCCCGGCTTCAGCGTCGCATGCATCGCAGCCAGCATCTCCTCCGCCGCCTCGCGCGCCATCCAGTTGTGCAGGTTGCGGAACGTCAGCACCATGTCCACGCTGCCGGCGGGCACTGGCGCCATCGCGCCCGGATGCTGCAGCGCGGTCACGGTCACGCGGTCGTACAGGTCGGGGCGCGCCGCGAGCTTCTCGGCGAAGGCCTTGATGCCGTTCTGCTGGAACTGGCTGTCGGTCTTCGGATCGAAGCCCGCGGCGATGTAGCGGCCGCGCTCGCGCAGCGCGGGCGCCAGG